>Ga0184637_10000893_pt1 | contig 21213 bp, 25 predicted proteins | sample PLM3_127_b2_FD_133143 | JGI IMG/M metagenome (GOLD analysis project Ga0184637, IMG submission 133143) | Groundwater sediment microbial communities from an aquifer in East River, Colorado, USA - PLM3_127_b2 | ecosystem: Environmental > Terrestrial > Soil > Riparian zone | place: USA: East River... | reverse complement strand
TCACTCTACGCACGCTCACCGCGCATCGTCCACGGTTCCGCGTCCCAGTCTGCTCTCAACCCACTCCGGACATCAGCCCATGTTCGTCGGCGCTCAGCGCACTAACTTCGGGGGCACCCGTTTGCGGCCCGCTGCTTGCCGCCGGCCGATTGCTTGGATACCATCTGCCGTCGTCCTAGCCTCAGGGATGCACGGAGCATGTTATGCGACGGTCCACACGACTCAAGCTCATGAGCCTTTACCTTGGCTGTGCGATGCTCTCTGCTTTGGCCATGTCCGTTTCGTTCGCTCAGGGAGCTGGGCAAGACGAAGAGACGCCACCTGCCGAAACCGTAGACTCGGTGCCCGACGATGGATTCCCGATTCCCACGCCTTCCGCCATCCCCACGCCGGCTCCCACGCCAACCGCTACTCCCACGCCCGGACCAGGGACGCCCTTGCTGTTAGACAACTTCGATGACCCAGGCAATGCTGCTCTTCCTACATCCTCAGGCGATCCAACATTTCGCGCCGGCTACGTCGCCGGCCAATACCAAATGACGCGATTGGACCCATCCGCCAGACGCCCTAAGGTGATACTGCCGGGGCAGTATCCCAATGCATCGATCAAAGTTGATGTCCAGATCGTCGGCGCAACGGAATCTACCTTTGCCTACGCTGCCTGCCGTGGCGGCGACTGGCGCCTAGACGTGTATCCGGCGTCAGGGAGCTTCAGGGTTGCCCGCTCGCCCGCGAGCGGAGGTCAAGAGGAGATTCGGCAAGAAGGCTCGTCGCCTGCAATAAGGCCGGAGACCAATTCAATCGAGTTGAACTGCGCCGGCACCAATATCTCCGGACTTGTGAACGGAACCCAGATCTTTGCGACGCAGGGAGGGACCGGACAAGACAACAGGATGTACATCGGTGCGGGATCCGGACCCTCCGGCGACCTCGACGTTCGATTCGACAATCTTGTGGTCACACTGCTGGTAGGTACGGCGCCCAGCTCACCGAGCGGAATCTCGCTGGAGTTCGTTTCGGTTGTGCCTTCTGCCGACGCCCCAGCGCGAATGCGAGTGGGCCAAGTCGCGTACGAGTTCCGGCTTCAAGGAGTGCCCGGACCCTTGGGGGACGGAGTGCTTGCTATAGCTTCGGCGGGCGGGAATCGCGTCCCACGGCCCGGATGGGAGCGGATCGGCAGCGTGCGCCTACTCATATACCTAGAAGCTCGGATGCCACCCGGCCGCTACGAGCTGAGTCTGACTTACCCGGACGGTAGGGAGGCGGTGGCGCCTTTCTTTATCGCTTCACGGTAGAGAATTAGTTCGCATCCAACAGGCGCGCCTGGCCACATGCTCGGATTGTGCGTCGGCGCAGCGTGAACAGGAAGGCGGGACCCGAGGTTCACCAGGGTTGGTGATGTCCCTCCCTCTCGGCGGTGAGCTATCGAACCTTGCTCTTGCAGTCGGGGCTTGATACGCTGGCCGTAGGCGAGTCGCTTCTGGAGGTCCACTATGTCCGAGCCAGCACCCATACTTCGCGTGACGGTTGGAACGCGTGTCTATGCGCAAGATGGGGCGAAAATCGGCAAAGTCAAAGAGGTCCGTGGCCAAGCTTTCAAGATCGAGACCGGGCTGCTCCAGCGCGATTACTGGCTCCCCGCCGAGAGCGTCGCAGAGGCTGCGCCAGATGTGGCGGTCACGCTCAGTGTGGACAAGAACCAGATCGGCACCCATAAGATCGACGAGCCGCGAGCGGCCTGATCCCAATGCTGTTCGGTTGACCCTGCTGAGCTGCATCGAGGTCGAGCGGGACGCCCCGAAGAGATAACAAGCGTCGTCCAAGAAGCCTTTGCGCAGGCGCACCCGTCCGACGCTTCGGCGTGACGCGAATGGGCAGTGCAGGCTTCCCCAGGCACGCGTGAGGCCTTCCGCCGCGTCTGAGACAACACCCTGACCATCGACACCTCCTCACAATCCGCTCCACAGCGGATCGTCTTTGAGCACCTCGATCCGCTTATTCCGACGATGACGGGCCTGTCCCATCCGCGCAGGGCGATGGTGGGATCGGCGTTGCGCATCTGGGTTGGCGTCGCACGCTGACAAACCTTTACAACGAGCGCCGGCCTGGCTCGACTTCGCCCACCTGGCGGTTGATAGCGCCGTACTTGACGCTTACGGTTGGCCAAAAGACCTACCGGATACCGAGGTTTTGCAAAGGCTCCTCATGCTAAATCTTGAGCGAGAGCCCGCACGAGGAGTGGATTTGGGCCCGCCACTATGACCAGCTAGTGTGGGGTGACACCACCCCGGCTCACCGAAGGGTGCGGCTATGATCACGGGCTATCATTGCAATCCCTCATCCAGGAAGCAGAAAGGAATCCGCCATGAATGCCGTGCTCGGAAGGGCGTTCACTCTCACGTTCATAATCGGTACGCTTGTGGCCGGCAACGCCGTGCCCGCCGCTTCACAACCGCCCCCATACACGGGCCTAGCTCCCACCGTCATCTCAGGTGCCGGCGACATCACCGCAGTAGTTGAGCTATACCGCAGCCTTCTCGGGCCTAACAACGGGGGCGAGCCTGGCTCCCGCGCCACAGGCCGGCGGGAGATTAACTGGGATGGTGTCCCGGATGATCTTTCCGCCCCGAACTTTCTCCCGCCGGACTTCTTCAACGACGCCGCTGCCCCGAGAGCCCGCGGCGCCTTCTTCAGTACGCCTGGCGCAGGGGTTCAGGTTAGCGCTAATAGCGACAATGCGTTCGGAGCAGCAGTGCGCTTCGGCAACATCAACCCCAACTACGTCGACCGCTTCGAGACGTTCAGTCCCGAAAGGCTGTTCTCGCCGATCGACAGCAACATCGTGGACATGACTTTTTTCGTCCCAGGCACAAGCGCGCCGGCTGTGGTCAGCGGTTTTGGCGCCGTCTACACCAGCGTGGATCAGGATCACACCGCCTTTGAGTATTTCGATCAGTCGGGCAATTCGTTGGGCAGGTTCTCGGTTCCAATCTCGGTCGATGGACTCTCGTTCCTCGGCGTGGTTTTCGACCGGCCTATCGTCGCAAGGGTGAGAATCGAGTACGGGACTGCCGCTCTTGGCCCGGACGATGACCAATACTCAGATGTGGCTGTGATGGACGATTTCATCTACGGCGAGCCCGTGGCCCAGTAACTGAGCAGGATCAGGAGGGCCATTCGCCCACCGGTTGGGCGACCTTGAACGTCTAAGACTCTGAAATCGATGCCTTCGCGGCAGGTCACGATTTCCGCATCGTGTCGCTCGTCGCTTCACAAGACGATACGAATGAAGTTCGCGTCGATCCTGCCATCACTGAAGCCGGGGCGCAGCTCATAAACTCGCCCGGCGAGCTCGATCCTTAGGCTGTCCCAGTTCTGGAGTACGTCCGGATCCCCACCGCGTGAAGCGTTCTGATGCGAGGCAGGGCGGCATTCCTGGTCAATCGCATGCTCGACTTTGAATAGTTCACTGGCCGAGAAGAAATGAAGAACAACCAGACCGACCGGATGTCCACTATCTGTGAGTTCGAGCGCGAAGCTTTCCTGCTTCGACTGCTGGGGGCCAACGAGCTTCGCGTCATTCACCCCCGCTTCTAACTGCCAGACGCGGTCGCCAGGAATGGTATCGAGAGCCTGCGCAAAGCAGGCGGTCAGCGGACGCGTCTTCCCTTGCGCTGCCCCTCCTCCAATCTGCAGCGGGGCGGCGGCCCCGGGCAGTTGGATTGCGACCGGGAGGGCGGCCGTAGCCGTCAGGACCGAGACCAAGCCGAGGAAGATCAGCGGGAGGCCGGCTCCGGCGGATGAGATTTCGAGACCGTGCCAAGCGATCTTTGCGCCGGGCCTTTTTGGGAGCACGACCAGCACGATGGCACCGAATACCAGAAGCGCGATTCCAACGATGGCGGCGATGCTCATCCCACTACTGATCCGGCGTAGAGCCCAGTAGGTGCCGGCTTACACCTATATTCGGTACTCACCACGGCCAATGCTCCCCGGCACGATTTCGTTTGCGCACCGAAGTGTATTGGATTGGCCGTTTCGACTCTTGCAGCAGAAGGTCAAGCCGGTCAGATGAGGGACCGCCGGTAGGGACCTTGGCTTCCAGGGCGCGCACGATGGATAGATCGTGGGCGAATCCAGCAGGAGGGAGCCCATGACAGCCACGGCCCTAATCCGACCCGGAGAGATCGACCAGTGGGACCAGGCTCTGTATGCGTTCCTCGCCGAGAACGAGCGCCGCAGCGGCTCGATGCGCACCGTCCAGAGCTACTCGCATATGTTGCAGCTTCACCGTTACCTGGGTGCCGGAGTCGGAACACTTGGGCTACCTTCTCACCGGGAGCTGGACGCTTCTTGTCGCGGCCAAGATGGCCAGCGCCCGTGGAGTCGGAAGGTTCTATGCGGGGGCACTCGCGGTTTCGAGGCGTACGTACTCCTCCAGCGGCGTTAGACGGACGCCGAAGGTACGCGCCGTGCCCTCAATGTCGATCGGAGAGTCGAACGTCTCCAGTGCGGCCATCATCCCGCTGATAGTCTCGACAAGGCCGGGTACTGGAGGAAGGTTAGGGAGCAGTTGGCCGGGGGCGACGGTCTCGACCCGGATCGAACGTCCCAACACGCGCTCATACGCGGCTACCACGTCTCGGAAGGAGACGGGCTCGGGGCCGGCGATGACCACGCGCTGATTTATGGCCGCCGGATGCCCGGTGGCCGCTACAGCGAATGCCGCTACGTCACGACTCGCTATGAAGCTGTGCTGGTGCTTTCCCTCACCCACGAGTGTGACCGTCTGCCCGGAGCGAGCCGGACCGCCAACCACCAGAGGGACCAGCGTGTCTAGGAAAGCATCGGATGCGAGGATGGTGTGTTGTAATCCGCTATTCCGCAGATACTCCTCCGTCTTGGCCTTCGCGCGGAGCAGGTCGACCGGGCTGTCTGCGCTGGCGGCAATCGTCGAGACAAAGATGAATCGCTGCACGGAGGCCTTGACAGCAGCGTCGATTAGATGACGATTTCCGTCGACGTCCACACTCTGCGGCGTGTCGGCTCCGCCCCGCGACCCCGAGCTGGCGGTTGTGATGATCGTCTCAATTCCGGCGCACGCTGGAGCCAGGGAAGACGGGTCTTTCAGGTCTCCCTCAACGGGTTCTGCGCCAGCGACCACGAGTGGCTGATAGTTTGAGTCGGGCCGCACAAGAATTCGGACACCCAGTCCCTGGTCCAGCAAAGTGCGGGCGATGATGCCGCCCACCAGGCCGGTCGCACCTACGACCAAGATCATTGCTCTCTCCTTGCTACGGGTTTTAGCGGCTGACAATAGAACGCCAATCTCCCGATTCCTCGCAGCTATGTTATCGCCGGCCCCGCCTCCCAATGTCAGCACCCAATCCCCGCCCCGCCTTCAAGATGCGTACCCTGGTGTGCGGTCGCCTCTCGAATGTTCAACCTGCGGGTGCTCGGCGCCAATCCTGCCGCGGGGTTTGCCACGTTCATCTACGGCATCACGGCGCCGCTGATCGCGCCGTTCGTGGGCCTTTTCAGCACCCCACAGTTCGACGGCAGTGTGCTCGAGTGGCATTCCTTGGTCGCGGTGGTGGTGTACGCGCTGCTGGCGTGGCTGATCGCGAAGGTCGTGTGGCTGGTCGTCGGCGAGACCCGCTCCGCCACCACCACCGCGTCATCCTCGACCGAGACGCGCACCCCGTAGGCACCGCCCTCAGGCCCGGCAGGAACGTTCCCTTGCGCCGGAGCGCAGGCCTCACGGGTGGAATGCCGAGCACGATGCGTAGCGGCGAAAGCCGGCTTCCAGCACCTCTCGAGGATGATCGGCTGCACACGCTCGACGCAGCCGTTTGTCTGCGGCCGGCACCTCCAGAACGAAAGAATCCGGGCCTGGCCAAGCCAGCGGTAGTAGGTAGACGCCCAGCAAGCGACAGGCGAGACGCGTTGCCCGTCTCTCGCGCCAGCGGAGCGGTCGCAGTAGACCGTTTCATCGGACGTCAACCCGTGGTCTCTTCGGGTCTGTGTACGCCTTGTCCGAAAGATGCTCCCGCTCTCACTATATCCCGCTACCGTTCGGACGGAGGCCGCTGGTTGGCGTTCAGCCTTCCTTCATGGGATGGCGAGCAAAGAACTCGGCGACGCCTCGGGCAACCGGCTTCGGTCGCTGCATGTGCAACAGGTGAGCCACACCTTCAATCCTGCAGTCCTCGACCTGCGGGAACCACGTGTGGAGCAGCTCGTGGCCATCTACGAACAACCGCTCCGTCTCCGTACCCAGCACAGAGAGCACCGGCTGGGAGATGGGCGCTGCCTGGTCGGGCCCAAACTGCCATGCGCTGAGAGCCGGCAGATAGCTGTCGAACCAGTTGTCAGCGTCCTTCATCGCCTGCGCTCCGCCGCCGGGGACGTGCTTCTCGATCACCGTGCGGCACTTCTCCCAATCCAGGCTGCATACCACACTTAGGAACCGCGCCATCGCCCCCTCGCGGTCGCCCGAGCCATAAGCCGCCAGAGCAGGTCCCGCCTTCTCTAAGAAGTCCCCGGCGCTGGGCACCCCCATCAGCGTCGGCTCAAGAAGGGCCAGCGCGTGAACGATGTCGGGACGGTCGACGGCCAGTTGGAGGGCGATGGCAGCCCCCGTTGAGTGACCGGCGACATGCGCGCGATGGACACCCAGTTGGCTTAGCAGCGTAGCGGCGTCGCCCGCATGCTCCGCGAAGCTCACCGGCGCAGGGCTACGGGTGCTGTCGGCGAGTCGCCGCTGACGGTACGTGATCAAGCGGTAGCGCTCGACCAGCTCCTTCTCTGACAGGAACGGCAAGAAGCTGTCCGCGATCGGACCCGTGCTGATCAGTAGGACAGGCTCGCCTGATCCTTTTACCTCGTACTCCAACTCCACTCCGTTGACGTTCGCCTTCTCCATAGCTCTACCTTGCTCCCGCCGCGTCCAGGACGCCTGCGCCGGTCCATGCCCACATCCGCCAACGGTAGCTGCCGTCCTCCTCCACATCGAACTCGATTGCCGTGACGACCGCTTCCAGCGGCTCGAGTGCGCCGTGGGGTGAATCGAAACGCCCGTAACCACCCCAGGTCGACTTGAAGCCTGCACCGGTGCGCTGGCCGACGCCGCCGCCTGACCAGTCAGCGGCCTCTCCGTTCGCAGTCATCATCACGTGATGTGCGTCACCGCTTAGCACCGCACCCGACCGCACCGACTGCACTAAGGTCCCGAAGTCGGCAATAGCCTGTCCCAACAAAGTGCCCTGGCCCTGCAGCGAGACTTCGAGCTGTCTCTTGTCCCTCCGTCGAGATCACCCGAATACCCGCGACCTTCCCTGTGCATTCCCCAATCATTTCTCCGAGCATTGCTGTTCTCCTTCTCTGTGACTCACTTCGGAGGCCAGTCGGTAGGCGCCATCACGCCGCTTCCGCTCCCGGCTTCCTACTACTAATGCGTAATGAAGGCCGTTACGGTGGTAACTTCTGCGGTTACAATTGCCGGCCGGGGTGCTTTGAGCCACAAGTCGGCGGCCTTCGTATCGATGAGCGGTGAATCAGCCGGTGAGGCCCTCCTTGGACGGGCACGTGATGCTGTGTCACGGGGGGAGTGGCAGCAGGCTTACGACCTGCTCATCGAGACTGACGCGCGATCGCCTCTGAGTGCGCCGGACCTCGCCCTTCTCGCCGACATGGCGTACGCCGCGGGTCATCTCGATGTGACAATCGCGGCGTGGGAACGGGCATATGCGCAGAGCGTGACAGCGGGTGATCGTCTTGCGGCAGCAGGCGCGGCCGTCCGGGTCGCGATGCACCTACTCTTCGACACTGCTCTCATGGCCCCGGTGCGGGGCTGGGCCAAGCGGGTTGAGCAGCTCCTAGAGGGCCTGGACGAGACACCTATTCACGCTTGGTTGGCGGTGGTCCGGAACTACGAACGGCTGCTTTCGGGCGACTTCCAAGAAGCCCGGCAGTGGGCCCGCCGAGCGATCGACACGGGCACGAATTGTGCTCCGGCGGCTGCCGCCATTGGTCGTGTAGCCGAGGCCCGCAGCCTTATCCTCGAAGGCAATGTCTCGCAGGGACTCGGGCTGCTCAACGAAGCAGCTGTGGCAGCGGTCTCTGGTGAGCTCGATCCCCTCTCCACCGGGATTGTCTATTGCGAAGTCGTGTGTGCGCTGCAAGCGCTCGCGCAATACGACTTGGCCGAGGAGTGGACGGAAGCGATGGAGCGCTGGCGGCAGGGGCAGCCCGTAGGGAGTATCCACGGACGCTGCCGAGTTCACCGGGCCGAGATCCTCCGGCTGCGAGGGTCGTGCATCGAAGCAGAGAAGGAAGCGCTCTTGGCCTGCGAGGAGCTGCGCCCGTACTTGCGTCGGGAGTTCGGGTGGCCGCTGACCGAACTCGGCCGCATCCGCCTTAGAAGAGGAGACGTCCAGGGCGCGGAGGAGGCATTCCTCGGGGCGCACGAGGCCGGATGGGACCCACAGCCAGGCCTCGCCCTGGTGCATCTGGCCCAAGGTGACGTAGGGCTTGCGGCCGCATCCATCCGAGATGCTCTCGAGCGCCCCGGGAATGTGCCCTCGAAGGAGGTGCCACCGAATACTGAGCTGCGCCGCGCGCCCCTTCTCGAGGCGCAGGTCGAGATCGAGGTCGCGGCTGGAAATCTCGATTCGGCCCGAGCGGCGGCAGAGCAGCTCTCGAGTATCGGGGCGTTATTCGAGAGCAAGGCGCTCGCTGCGAGCGCAACCCTTTCCCGGGGAAGAGTACGGCTGGCCGAAGGCGATGCGGCTGGCGCCCGCTTGGAGTTCGCAGCGGCCGCGCATCTCTGGAACGAGGTCGGCGCACCCTACGAGACGGCACTCGCTCGCATGGGGCTCGGGGACGCATACCGCGCGGAGGGAAACCAGGCTCTAGCGCTGCTGGAGTTCCGAGCCGCACGGTCAGTCTTCGAGCAGATCGGAGCCGAGCTTGAGGCGGCGCGAGCGGCGCAGGCTTGCGGCGACGGGCGAGGAAATGACGTAGGAGAGCCCAGAGTACAGGTGCAGCCGGCTCCATCTGGCGCCGATGGGCGTGTCGACCAGGAAAACGTCTTTCGGCGAGAGGGCGACTACTGGTCGGTCGTGTTCGAGGAGCATACCGTACGCCTGCGGGACCTGAAGGGCCTGCACTACCTGGCCCGGCTCCTCGCCGATCCTGGAAGGGAGTTCCACGTCCTGGACCTGGTAGCCGGCGAGAGGGTTGAACCTGGGAACGCAAGCCGCGCCGCGGAGCCCGGCCTGATGTTCCCGGGTGGAGTGGATGCGGGTGAGTTGCTCGATGCTCAAGCCAAGCAGGCGTACCGTCGACGGCTTGCCGAAATCGAGGAGGATATGGATGAGGCGCGGGCCATGGGGGATTCAGAACGGGCCGCACAGGCGGATACCGAGCGTGACTTCATCGTGCGCGAGCTGTCCCGTGCGGTTGGGCTCGGCGGTCGTGATCGACGCGCGGGTTCCGTGTCGGAACGGGCGAGAGCCAGCGTGACCCGGGCCGTCCGCCAGGCAATGGCACGAATCCGTGAGCACAACGCGCCGTTAGGGGAGCACCTCGACCGAACCATCCGCACCGGCACCTTCTGTGCTTACCTGCCCGACTCTCGCGTGCCGGTGGCCTGGCACCTCTAATGCGTTGGGACCCGAGACATCAGAAATGTCGCTAGGCCAGCTAGTGACTGAAGGTCCGGCTCCGCGACGCCGCCACCGATCGGATTCGACGTCACGCTGACGAAGCCGATGGTGAGCACGAGCGTGATGAGCGAAAAGGGCACGACGAAGGCAATGCCGGAGACGATCGAGCCGAGCAGCCCGTTGAGGCGGTAGCCAAGGATGACGGCGAGCGCGATCAGGTTGATCCCGGGTGGGATGCGGCTCAGCCCGAAGTCCAGGCCGAACTGGGCTGAGGTAATCCACCCGCGGCGCACGAGCTCGTGATTCATCGTGTAAATCGTCCCCGAGCCGCCGCCCCAGCCCCCCGAACGCTGATCGTCGCGAAGGCCCAGAAGAGCTGCCAGAGCGGCACCTGATGTGCGAGGACGCCGATCTCGCCGGCGTGGCGCATGGGCTGATTCCAGGAACTAGGCGTAGGCTCTTGACGGCCTGAACGGATGTTCCTATTCTCCTCTTGAATAGCATCCTGCCCCGGATCTATGGCACAGGTAAGTCACACGCTGCATGACAAGAAGGAGTTTTCAACAAGCCGGCTGGCAGGCAGAGAGTAGGTGTGGCACTATGCGTTCGGTCCTTTTTGAAAAGAGTTCGAGGGGTGGCTGGACTCGAATGCAGACGCTTCCTCTGGTCGAATTCGACAGGGAAGCGACTCCGACTAAACCACCCACCGCCGACCGCCGGAACGGACATGACACCTACCGTCGCGCGGTAGGTCCACTGCTTCGAACGTCTCATTTCTGCCCCGACGCCGACGCGGTGCTTTACGAAGGTCGCTGCGAGGATTTGCTGGCCTCAATGCCGGCAGGATCAAGCCAACTGATTGTGACTTCGCCTCCGTACAACATCGGAAAGTCCTACGAACGCCGCACGTCGCTTGATCTCTACGTCGAGACCCAAAGGACCGTTATCATGGCTGCCGTCCGGGTTCTGGCAGACGGCGGCAGCATTTGCTGGCAGGTGGGGAACCACGTAGACCATGGAGAAGTGTTCCCCCTTGATACGCTCCTTTACCCCATTTTCAAAGGGCTTGGCCTTCGCCTGCGAAACCGGATTGTGTGGCACTTCGAACATGGACTGCATGCCTCGCGCCGTTTCAGTGGCCGATACGAAACGATCCTATGGTTTACAAAAGGCGACCGGTACTACTTCGATCTAGACCCGGTGCGGATTCCACAGAAGTACCCGAACAAGAAGGCGTTCAAGGGTCCGAAGATCGGACAGCTTACGAGCAATCCGCTCGGCAAGAATCCGGGGGATCTCTGGATCATCCCCAACGTCAAACACAATCACGTCGAAAAGACGAGCCATCCGTGCCAATTCCCGGTAGAGCTGGGCATCCGCATGTCGAGTAAGACGACTGAGGGTCGGATGCGCGTCGCGGAAACCACAGCCTGAAGCCCGCCACGAGCGACGTCGACCGTATAGCGTTCGAGCCTCAGGAGTTCCGCGAGCGTCTCACGAAGGGAATTGTCATCATCGGCAACCAGGATCCGGCACTCGGCCAACTGTGAAACTCAGCGTTCTCAGAATAGCAGCCGGTCCGGATGCTGATCACGTGGAGCACTTCACAAGGGATTCCGACTTACTCTGACTCTACACCCAGACCGACTACCGTTCGGTGTTCACCAAGCGCAGCTCGATCACGTCGCCGAGGTCATGCTTGCGGAAGGTCATCGTCAGCCGCCCGTCAGCGGTCGAGGCGATGGTGTCCATCGGTAGCCAGTAGTCGGGCTCCCCCGGGGCGTTGACGTCGAAGTAGCGCCCGCGCACCTCTTTCACCTCGCCGATCTTCTCTCCGTCCTGCGTGTAGATCGGCCAGCCTACCTGAAGCCGGTGGGACGACGCGTCGTCCATACTCACTGGTGCTCCTCCCACGCCTCATGTTGGACTCAGACCTGCGGCACATCTGGATACGTCCGAGCTCCGCGAACCACATTATCCAGGCTCCGGCGCGACGCGGGCGAGTCCATCGAGGACGTGAGCCGCTTCCTCGATCACAGCTCGCTGGCCGTGACGACGACATACCTCAGGCGGCTGGAAGACCAGGAAGATCGGAGCTGGAGCCAGGTGGCGGCGGCGATTGGGGTGTAAGGCCGGCGGTGGACGCCGACTCAGCTGGTGGGTAATCGGGCACCGACCCGGGCCTCCACAGGTGCTGGAGCCGCTCGGCGTCGCGCGGGTTCGCCAGCCTGGAAGTGAAGTCCATCATTTTGCCGTCCTCCACCCAGATCGTGTTTATCACCGGCAGGGCGTCGACGCCTAACTCACGCCAATCCTCGCGATACACGGTCGCGCTCCAGGCGGCGCCATGTTCGGTGGCCCGGTAATCGTAGGCGTCGACGCGGATGTTCGCCCGGACCTGATGCTGAGCCCATAGGTGGATCTCGAACCTTGTCCAGGCGTAGCGGTCGGCGTGGACCGTGGCGCCGGGGCCTTCCTCGCTGAAGAGGTCGACGAGCGCCTCGACGTCGTGCGTGTTCAGCGCGGCCGTAAAGTCCTGCGCCAGGGCCACGCTGCTCGGCACTTGAGCGCCGGTGTCGTTCCCTGCCATGACGGGTGAGATCGTGCCCGAGCGGGCGAAGAGGAGCGTGAGTGTGAAGCCAGCTACGACGGCGATTGCAGCACGCGCCGCGAGCCCGGCGTGCGCGCGAGCACGTGCGCACACGGCCGGGTCCAGTGTTCGGTAGCGGCGATCGTGAGCGATTGACGGCATAGCGCCCTCCCTGATGTGATGGCTCCATATTCCAGCCCGTCACGCGCCCGGCACATCATCAGAAATGCACACAGAGATACACATCTTGCGGGGACTCCGGCGCGACGCAGCCTAGTCCGTGGAGGACGACGTTGTATCCAATCAGAGAGACGATACTGGTGCAGTCTCCGATTTGATGGCTGTTTCTCTCGCAGGTTGGCCTTTGGTTCTAGGCCGCCTGGCTCGAAACCATGAGAAGAGACGGAAGAATCTTGCCGCTCTCTACGACACACCGCGGGCAGCACACTCTGGAGAGTCGGACCGCCATATGCCAACGACCCACCCGGCTCAACCAATCCGGCACGTTGTACCTCTCCACGTGGCCGCAGGAATGAATAACGCTCAGTGGAACTGAGCAAGTATTCTGCTGTCTCTCGGACTCCATTCCCGGTTCTCCCGCGTCCGCGTCAGAATGCGGAATCGCGTCCCGGTTAATAGAGATGCGCTTCTTCCCTCGGATCGCTCGCAGCAGCACGGCCGGTGTGACGCGCTTCACAGTGGCCCTAAGCGGGTTCGGCGGAAGCGTCACCTGGTGGAGCGGTTTAGGCCGCACACGATTGCAAGATCGTAAGTGGAGGGTGAGAGAAGAGCGAGCCCGCTTTTGACAGCCATCGGGGTGCCCGATACCCTGCTGCTACCTGGGTGGGGAAGGGAGTAAAAAAATGAAGGCCCTGAAAGCCGCGACCCTCACGGGCATCGCGGTGGTGGTCGTTCTTAGCGGCTGCACGGCGCCGGGCGGGTCTGGAGCGACCCGGGGCGCCGGGGACAGTGTGGCGCCCGCCGCGCCGAAGCGCATCAACGCCGCCATCATGAGCAGCCCTCCTTCCATCAGCCGCGACAACCTGATCGCCGGATCGGGCACGTACCAGGGCGGCGACGTCCTGGAGGAGCTGCTCACCGGCGGGCTGACGCAGCGCGATTCAGTGAGCCAGCTGCGCCCCGAGCTGGCCGAAGCGGTTCCGAGTGTGGACAACGGGCTATGGAAGGTCTTTCCCGACGGGCGCATGGAGACGACGTGGACGATTCGCCCGAATGCTCGCTGGCACGACGGCGCGCCGGTCACCTCGGACGACTTTCTTTTCACCGCAAAGCTCGCCCAGGACCGCGAGCTGCCGGTGTTCTCGGGCCGGGAGTATCGGCTCGTGGAGAGCTTCGAGGCGCCCGATCCCCGCACGCTGGTGATCAAGTGGAAGCAGACGTACATCAAGGCGGACGAGAGTTTCACGGCCGTGCGACCGAAGCACATCCTCGAGCCGCTATTCCAGGCGGACAAGCAGTCGATGCTCCAGCATCCCTACTGGTCCACGGGCTACGTGGGAGCAGGCGCGTTCAAGCTGCGTGAGTTCGTGATGGACAGCCATTTGATACTGCAGGCCAATGATCATTACGTGCTCGGCCGGCCGAAAGTCGACGAGATCCGCGTGCGCTTCATCCCGGACGACAACACACTCATGGCCCACATCCTCGCCGGCGAAGTCGACCTGACCCTCGGGCGTAACATCTCGATGGGACAGGCCGTCCAGCTCCGGGATCGTTGGACCGAGGGCACTATCGAGGTCGGCTTCGAGAATTGGATCGCCCTGTGGCCCCAGCTGCTGAACCCGGGCTCAGCGACCCTGCTCGACGTCCGTTTCCGGCGTGCGATCCTGCATGCCACCGACCGTGACGCCCTGGTGGAGACCATCCAGCACGGCATGACATATGTGGCCCATAGCCTCGTACACCCTTCGGATCCGCCCTACAGGGACATCGAGAGCAGCATCATCCGCTACGACTACGACCAGCGACGGGCCGCGTCGCTCATCGAGTCCATGGGGTACACGCGAGGAACGGATGGTATGTTCCGCGATGGCTCGGGCGAGCTTCTCCCCCTCGACGTCCGTACCAGCGGGGGCGACGACGCTCACGAGGCGGGAGTGTTCACCATCGCCGAGAACCTGAAGCGGGTCGGCGTCGCCGCGGAGCTCTACATCATTCCCAATGCCCAGCGCGACGACCGCGCCTTCATGGCGACGTTTCCCGGCGTGCGGCTGATCCGCCAGTCCAACAGCCTCTACGATCTGGACCGTTTCCACAGTCGCGAGGCCCTCTTGCCCGAGAACCGCTTCAGTGGCAGCAACCGCTCCCGCTACATGAATGCCGAGTACGACGCCATGATCGATAGCTACATGGTCACCGTTCCCGTGCCCGAGCGCACCGCGCAGTTGGCGCGGATCGTCCGCCACATGACGGACCAGCTAAACGCACTGGGCCTCTGGTTCAACACCGAGCCAATGGTCGTCGGCAAGCGCCTGCGGAATGTCCAGAACAAGAAGACGACGGGTGGGTACACAGCCTGGAACGCCACCGAGTGGGACGTGCAGTAGGGCTGGGCTATCGCGGGATCGTGGGCAGCGGTTTCGTCTCAGCTGGCTGCGCCTGGAGAACTAGTGGCGCCGCAGCGACTTCTGGCTCGAAATCAGCTCCTGGAGACGGTCAAGAGCCTCCGTCCAACCCTGTTCGTGAAGCGCACGCCGCGCCTCGGTGGCAAAAATGCCCTGATCAACAATCAGCTGAGTCGACTCGCCCAGATCACCAAGCGTGAGCGTGACGAGCGTCTCCCGGTCGCTAGGGTCCGGATCCTCCCAACGAAATGTGTAGGTCAGGCGGGTGGGAGGGTCGACCTCGCGGAACTCTCCTGAGAGGTAGAACAGTTCGCCGCTGGGTGGTTGCATCGCTATCCGATAGCTGCCTCCGACACGCAAGTCGACCTCGACACCGGGAGCAGTAAACCCCTTCGGGCCCCACCACTTCGCCAGCTCGACGGGCTCGGCATGCGCTGTGAACACGAGCGACCGAGGCGCGGGCAGAACGCGTTCCAGATGGAGCGTCAACTCCCCCGTCATGCCTCACCTCCGAGCACGCAACTGTCCGTCTAGATTGCGAAGCTCCAGCTAATACCGACTGACGAAGTTCAGCACCTCGCGGTTGAAGGCTTCGGGCTGCTCCCAGTTCAGGGAATGCGCGGCCTCGGGGACGACCACGAGCTCGACATTGGGGATGTGGGCCGCTTGCCGCCGCATGACCCAAGGCGGAGCCTGCAGGTCCTGGTCTCCGGGCATGAGAAGGGTTGGAACGGAGATGGTCTCGAGCTTTGCAAACGTGATCCCCGTCCGCAGCGGCTGCGACGGCGCGCCTTCCTGCTGCGAGCGATGGTGGATCTCGAGCCACCGCTCGAGGCCCTCGGGGTTCATCGCCATGTAGCCGGGACTGACCTCACGGAATTCAGCAGGCCAGCTCCGAAAGCCGGGCAGCTGCGTTCTTGTCCGCAGCGCTGCGAGCTCTGAGTCCTCGATGGCTCCGCCGCTGGCGGCGACCACCACGCTGCGCAGCCGCTCCGGTCGCCACAGCGTGTAATCGTATGTCACGAACCCACCGCCTGCGATCCCGACCAGATGGAAGCGATCCAGCCCCAGGTAGCCCACGAGCGTGTCGAGGTCCTCGGCGACCGTGCCGGGCTGGGGCCCGGTTGTCGCGTCGGCCTGGCTGCGGCCCCACCCCCGCCGATCGAAGGCGATGACCCGGTACCCTTTCGCGACCAACCCCGGCGTGTTGGGCGCCCAGCTATCCGCGTTGCCGGTGTTGGCGTGGAGCAACACAATCGGCAGGCCGCCCCCGCCGCTATCGACATACCAGAGATGAACCCCGGGTAACTCGGCATACCCCTCAAACGTGGCTGGCGACTGTCGTTTCATCCTTGCCGTTCGCGCGGGAAAACCCAGCTTGCTCAGTGCCGTAACATGCCGATGTGAGTGTGCGAATCGGTCTCGCCTTCGGCCCTTTTCCATTCTCCGGCCCGAGGGCGTTCTGGCGGTGGGTCGATGCCTGCGAGGATAGCGAAATTGACTCCATCTTTCTACCCGCGACCATCGACCTGCTCAGCGACGGTCGTTTCCTGCCCATGTTCGGGGTGGGCGAGGACTTCGACCCCGAGTGGGCCGCGATGGGGCTCAGCCCTCGCAATCGCGGCGCTAAGACGAACGAAATGATCGAGATCATCACCAGCCTCTGGGCGCGGGATCACGTTGACTACGCCGGGAAGCACTACCAACTGCGAGACGTTACGGTCGCTCCGAAGCCGAAGCAATCTCCTCTGCCCCTCTGGATAGGCGGCAGAAGCGAAGCTGCTATCGAGCGGACGGCTCGCTACGGCTATGGATGGATCGGCGGGAGCACCAGCGTTCCAGAAGAGATCGGCCGGATCGTCGTGGCGATCAGGACGAGGGCGACAGAGTTAGGGCGGACCATTGAGGACGACCATTACGGCGCGGGTTTCAACTTTCGCTTCGGCATGTGGAGTGAGCCCATCGTCGAACGCGTGATCGAGGCCAATCGGACTCGAATGGGCTCCACTAACCCAAGCCGATACCTTGCAGTTGGGGACGCCGAGGCCATCCTCGGTCGTATTACCGCGTTTCGCGAGCAGGGCATTTCCAAGTTCGTCCTCCGCCCCATCGCCGCCTCCGACGACGAGATGGTCGAGCAGAGCCTGCGGCTCAGCCGCGAGGTCATTCCTCTGGCGCAGGAGATGGGCTAACGCCTGCGTGCGGGGATTGATCCTGCAACGGCGGGAGCGCCTCACGACCGAGAAGCCAGAATGAGCCCGTGGGGCCGCGCACACGTAACCCTTGGGGGTGTGGATGCCCGGGACGACGGTAGCTGCGCGAGCTGCGGACGCCGCGCCATCGACATTCAGCGCGCTGCGCCATTCGAACTATCGCCTGTTCTGGATAGCCCAGGGTCTTAGCGTCATTGGCATCACCATGGAGTTCGTCGCCCTCGGCTGGCTGGTCTACCAGCTAACGGGGTCGGCGTTCAGCTTGGGTTTGACGGGCTTAGCGCAGGCATTCCCTCGGATCGCCTTCACGCTAGTCGGTGGGGCCGCTGCCGATCGCATCGACCGCCGCAAGCTGCTCATCGGGGTCCAGGCCATCGTGGCGGGGATGTACATCGTCCTCGCGACCCTCGTGGTTCTCGAGGTCGTCCAGGTCTGGCATGTCTGGGTGCTGGCGTTCGTGCTCGGTGCGCTGCGGGCCTTCGATAACCCGAGTAGGCAAGCGATTGTGCCGCTGCTGGTTGCCAAAGAGGAGATCCCCAGCGCAGTCGCGCTCGGGAACCTCGCGTGGGAGGTGCCGCGCCTGGTTGGGCCCGCGACCGCGGGCGTCCTGATCTCCCTCATCGGCCTGGGGGGCACCTTCTACGTGGCGGCGATCGGCTTCATCCTGTCTATGTTGATGTACGGCGCGATGCGGGTCCAGCGCGCTGAGGCGTCGGCCAGTGGAACCTTCCTGCACGACATTGGCGATGGGCTCGATTTCGTCCGGCGCAACGAGCTGTTTGCCGCTTTTATGGGGCTGGTGTTCTTCAACAGCATCTTCGGCATGTCGTACCAACTCTTGATGCCCGTCTTTGCTCGCGACATTTTGCGCGTGGGCTCGGAAGGCCTCGGGTTCCTCCAAACGGCCATCGGAGCTGGCGCCATCCTCGGTTCGCTGTTGGCCGCGCGCCAGGCACAATCGGGACACCGCGGAGTCCGGGCATTGGCGGGGGCGGCGACGTTTGGGATGCTCATCGTCGCTTTCGCCTGGTCACAATCGTTCCCGCTTTCGCTCGGACTCATGTTCCTGATGGGCGTCACCAGCGCCTTCTACATGATCACGATCAGCACCACGCTGCAGGTCATGGTGCCAAACGAGTATCGCGGGCGAGTCATGGGCCTCTGGAGCCTGACGTTCAGCCTGGTGCCCCTCGGCGGTACGATCGGTGGCTCCATCGCCGAGTTCATTGGGGTGCCTGCGGCTGTGTCTCTGGGTGGGATTCTGGTGACCACGATGGCTGTCGCGACCGGGTTGCTCTTACCTCGGGTACGGCACCTGGACTGATGTGGCTGTGAAGCGGCCGAACTTCCGAGGCAGGCGTTGTGCCGTTGGGTGTCCAAGTTTTTGAATGAAACGCCCGACCCTCGAAAGAGGGTCGGGCGTTCAGCTCAGGCTGTGGTGGCCCCCGCGGCCGCCCCTTCCACGGCAGCTGTTTCGTCTGGAGCGCGCCCATTCCCGTTCTTGGACCGCCAGCGCTTCACGCCGACGAGGCCCAAGCACGCGAGACAGATGCGCGACTCCATCTCCTGTACGAGCTGATATCCGCCGCAGATCGAGCAGCGCTGGAGGCCCGGCTTCCGCCGGCGCTTCTTGGCCATAGGCCCCCCAGTGAACCGCCCGTGGGTCAGCGCATTCTATCACGCCCCATGGACGCGCGCGGTCGGTGAGATGGCCGCCCTGGTCCGCTGTTTTTCTTAATGTAGAGGCTCGTGAGTGCGCGCAGGGTTCAGCGGAGGTAACTCGAGGTGACTATCGACATTGACATCGATCTCGGACGCCCTGGCGATCCGCGCAGGCCGGTACGAGAAGCATTCGAGCGTCGCGGCCTGCGGGTCAGCGACTGGCTGATTCAGCAGCTTCGGTCTGGAAGCACCGGCCGCACTCACACGGCCTATCGGCTCGGGTGCGTGGACCGGCTGCGCGCGAACGACGCGGCGTTGAAGACGGAATGCTGCTTGCGCGTCCTGGCGGCAGGCCTGGAGCGCCGCCAGCGGAGCCACGAGCCACCACGGGTTTATGCGTGTATTGGCTTGACCCGCGCCATGGAGGCCGCGCTCGGTTGGACCCACATGGAGCTAGGCTACGTGATGCGGGTGATGCGCGCCGACCTGGCCGTCTGGTCGACCCACACGTGGGATGACGAGCTGGTGGCCCAGTTCTGCGAGGCCGCGGCCCTGTATCTCCGCGTCCACCACCACCGCAACTGGAAGGTCTTCCGCAGCACGAACGATATCGTGAAGGCCGCCTGGGACCAGCACACCATCCACGGCTTCTACTTCGCGCTGTACCACACGGCTCCACCGATGACGCGGGGCGCCTGGTTTCCCTACGAGCTGGACCTGCTGTGGAGCTTCTACACCCGGCAGCATGAGCTGGGCGACCCGCTCACGCCCGCTCGATCGTCAGGCGCTGGCGGGCGCCGTTGCTTTGCGTCCCACGGCTAAGACACTGTCACGGATGGTGCGGGCACACGTAGGAGTCGACTACGACGGGAACTGTTTGACGACGCACCGCCACCTGCTTGTCACCGGGTCTCCCAAACCGGTCCAGGTGTCCGGCCGCGAGCGCAATCGGTCCCTGCTCGAGAAGCACGCTGGGCGGGAGGCGGAAGGTGGAACCGCGACAGAAGGTCTCGTCACAAAGCCCGGCCCCAGGCGTCCGCGCAGGCTGCACGGACCCAACCGCTCCGTGTTGTCCTATCTGCCGCGGGATGTCGCCCTCGAGTGGATGCAGCAAGGTTTCAGAACACCGGGACGGAAGCCATGACCGGGCGAGAATGAACAGGCCAGGAGGGGGTCTTCAGGTGAGCTGTTCATCCTGGCGGTAGGGGAGGCCCTGGCGAAGCGCGACCTCGGCCTTTTCCAGCTCCCGGCCGATGTACGCGGCGTGGTCGAGCCGGGTTAGCAAGCCCCACTCGATGAGCGCGCCGCACAACGATTCCGCGTCCGGGCCAGCGATTCGATGCGCCAGGAGGCCATCGGCCGTATAGTGCTCAACGAGCAGCCGATGGGCGTCCCGGTCGACCATCACGACGAAGAACCCGGCCGGGTCGTGCTCCTTCAAACGGAACGGCCGTGGCGGCACCACGATCGGCTCGGATTCCGCCAGCGCGACGTGCTCGGTGAACGGGCCGGGATCGTCTGCGAGGCACTCCGCGATCACAGCCGAGATCCGATCGAGGTCGTGGGTCCCTTGCAGATCGCGCGGACGGACCTGTCTGCGCGCGGCGTCAACCTGCTCGACGGTGAGCGCCCGCACGCGCGCGCGCCGGCTCCGGGCGTCCGGGATAGTGCCGTCGGGCCGAATGCCGTGCTGGAAGACGGCCTGGAGGGCCTGCCCCTGATAGCGCCCCCGGCTCTCGTCGCCGCAGACCACGAGCCAGCGAATCCGCGGCGAGCGCAATAGCGTTGTCAGCATTCGCTCGATCCCAAGGTTTTCGGTCTCGAGCGGGCCGAGCATGGCGATCCGCATCGCCAGCGAGGAGCGGGCGATCTGGTCGAGCAGCTCGTGACTGGAGAGCGTGCAGACGGCGACCGGACTATCGGGGTTGCCCGGGACAACGTCGGGTGATGTCGCCGTCATCGGCGTGTGGCTGGCACAGAGCGCTCCGTGGGTCTGATGTTGTAAAGCAAATACCCGGATGCCAAGATCGTCGTCAAGCGACGAGGACCACGTCGGGCTGAGGTAGCCGGTGAGTAGCGAGCCGCGTACGGGTGGCGGGGTGTATACCCGGCAGAACTTTCTGTCGATGTACCTCCCGTCCATCACGCTGGCGATCGGCACGGGCCTGGTCATCCCAGCCATCCCCGTCTACGCCCGATCGTTCGGCGTCTCGTTCGAAGTCGCCTCCCTGATCATCATCGCCCAGCAGCTGGGGAGCACACTGTCTGCGCTGCCGGTCGGGCTACTGATGGACAGATTCGGCCGTCGAAACATTGTGCTCGCTGGACCGGTCCTTCTCGCCATATCGTCGCTGCTAATGGTCCGGGCCGAGTCGTTTCCGGAGTTGCTCGCCTATCGGTTCATCGCCGGCGTGGGCGATCAGATGTGGCGAACGGGACGGCTGACAATGATCGCGGATACCGGCGCACTGAACGAGCGCGGCAGGCAGATCACG
>Ga0184637_10000892_pt1 | contig 21226 bp, 19 predicted proteins | sample PLM3_127_b2_FD_133143 | JGI IMG/M metagenome (GOLD analysis project Ga0184637, IMG submission 133143) | Groundwater sediment microbial communities from an aquifer in East River, Colorado, USA - PLM3_127_b2 | ecosystem: Environmental > Terrestrial > Soil > Riparian zone | place: USA: East River... | reverse complement strand
TTCGCCCTTCATCGCCAGCACTTTCGTGATGGCCGCGGTCAGCGTCGTCTTCCCATGGTCGACGTGCCCTATCGTCCCGACGTTGACGTGCGGCTTCGTCCGCTCAAATTTCTTTTTCGCCATTGAGCCCTCCTAGCATGTCTCAGTCTCGAGTGGAGCCCACGACCGGACTCGAACCGGTGACCCCGTTCTTACCAAGAACGTGCTCTACCTGCTGAGCTACGTGGGCGAAGGTAGTGGAGAGTCAAGAGTGAAGAGTTACGAACGACCATCACTTTTCACTCTGCATTCTTCACTCGAGGGGGGTGGTGGGGGCAGGATTCGAACCTGCGAATCCCTTCCGGGAGCCGGTTTTACAGACCGGTGCCATTAACCACTCGGCCACCCCACCGGGATGGAGCCGACGAAGGGACTCGAACCCCCAACCGGCGGTTTACAAAACCGCTGCTCTGCCAGTTGAGCTACGTCGGCAGGCGCGGCATCCACGGCGCTGGGTAGAAAGAAGACCCCCTGCCGGGGGCCTCTTGCCACGACTGAATATAGCAGAGCGCGCGAGCGACGGTCAACCGAAAATCTCCATCCGGGTAACACGCACGTCTGGTTTTGAGAGCTGCACTGGATGCTATCATGGATGTCAGAATGGATGTGCCCGTGGACGCTGTCGCCGAGATCCACCTGACGCTATCGGAGAAGCTTTTGGCCGAGTTGGATCGCATAGCTCGATCGCGAGGTGTGCGGCGGGCCCACGTTCTCCGCGAAGCCGTTGTAGGGTACCTCGAACGGCTCGAGGCTGAGCGCGTCGAGCGAGAAATGGCCGAATACGTCGATGCTCTGGCCCCGTACAGCGGGGAGTTCGTTGCTGAAACCGAGGAGCACACAATGGAGATGCTGCTCCGCGAGACGGAATGGTAAGAGGCGAGATCTACTTCGTAGACCTCAGCCCTCGATCCGGCTCGGAGCAGGCGGGCCGAAGACCCTGCATCATCGTCTCCCACGATACGTTCTCAGCAAATGACCGCTGGCGGAGCCTCACCGTTGTGCCACTGACGAGCTCAGAGCGGTGGCAGCGCCCTGCTCCCACGACCGTCCTGTTTCAGGCTGGTGAGGCGAACCTACCTCGTGCATCCGCTGCGCTAGCTCACCAGGTAACCACGGTCGACAAGAGCAAGATCATTCCACCGGCAGTCGGCAGGCTCAGCCCAGCAAAGGGTGCTGAACTGGCTGGCGCTCTTAGGAACTACCTCGGGCTCTAGCTGCGACCCCGAAACGTCGAGGTCGCAGGACCACCAGATGCCTGCCGCGGGCTCGACCACGCGAGCGAGAGAAAGCCTCGACCGGGGACGCTCAGCCAGATTGGGACTCGATATCTTGCCGTTCTTACGGCCACTAGACGACGCTCTCGATTCTTGTTGTAGTAGACTACTACATGCTTACTGTGCCACAAGTTGCAAAGCGAGTCGGCCGGGATCCTGAAACCGTTCGCCGCTGGATTCGTTCCGGGAAGCTTCGGGCCGAGAAAGTGGGCACGCAGCATCTCGTCGACGAGAAGGACGCCGACACTATGCTGGAAAACAGCGACACACTGCCCATCCCGGAAGCCTGGAAGAAGACCTGGACTGGCGAACCGCAACCTGACTGGGTCGCGCTGATCCGGCGATCACGTCGAGGCCATTAACCCGGATTGTTAGTCATCGACGCCAGCGCGGCTGTGTGGGCTTGCAGTACCCCCGACGGCTTCGTCTCATTTCGATCCGAGGAACTCGTTGCCCCCCCATTACTGTGGTCCGAGGCCCGCTCTGTCCTGCACGAAGCTCAGTGGCGTCGAGAGGTCAGCCCGAGGCAGGCCCGACAGAGCCTCAGCGTGCTTGAAAACGCGCCTCTCAGCGTTCGGAACCACCCGCGACTTGGCGCCACAGCCTGGGAGCTGGCGGACACCCTCGGCTGGGCAAAGACGTACGACGCCGAGTACGTAGCCCTTGCCCAGTTGCTGGGCTGTCGGCTCGTAACCCTGGATGGCCAACTCCGTCGCGGAGCTGCCCCTCTCGGATTCGTCATCGGGCCCCTCGAGCTGTAGACAAGGCATCCAAAGCCGTCTCGCGCCCGCTACCCTTCAGCGATCGGTACCGCCCGCAGCTGCCCGCCCAGCTCCTCCAGCACGACCTCGAAATGCCGAACCGCCAGACCCGGCTCGCCGCTGTAGCCGGCCTCCTCCAGCGCCTGGTGCTTCGCTCCTTGGCAGAGGAAGGCGAGGTCGGCGCCCGAATAGCCGGCCGTGGGTGGGACGAGGTGCGCCACAAGATCTTTGAGCATCATACCAGGAGCAAGCGCCGCTGCACGCAGCTGGATCTGCAGAATCTCCGAGCGGCCTTCGTCGTCCGGCAGGCCGACGTGGATATGGACCCCAAAGCGGCCCGGCCGCAGGATCGATGGATCCAGGACTGAGATGTTGTTCGTGGCGCCGATCACCATCACCTGACCCCGCCGCTCCATGCCATCGAGCTCGGAGAGCAGTTGGCTCACCACCCGTTGCGGCGCGCGCGTCCCCTCGAATTCCTCGGCCGTCCGCCGGGGCGCAATCGCATCGAGCTGGTCGAAGAACACGACGCACGGCGCCGCCCGACGCGCCACGTTGAAGAGGTTGCGGATGCTCTCCTCGGACTCGCCCAGCCACTGAGAGAGGAGCTCGGGCCCCTGGATGGCGATGAAGTTAACGCCGCATTCTCGCGCTACGGCCTGAGCCAGCATCGTTTTGCCGGTGCCCGGCGGGCCATAGAGAAGGACGCCCGGATTCGTCGGAAGCCCCAGGCGCGCGAATAGCTCGGGGTGGCGCAGCGGCCGCTCGATGAGATCTCTGAGGCGCTTCTTCACTCCGGCCAACCCGCCGATGTCGTCCCATGTCACGCGGGGATACGAGATGAGCGACTCCCGAAGCGACGCCGGGCTCACCTGGGCGAGCGCGCTCTGCAGATCCTCGCTCTTCACGACGAGATCGTCCGAGGAGGGATAGGACGTCACCGATGGACTCTCGATGAACTCATGGGATGCGCGTCGAAGCGCGTTGAGGCCGGCCTCCCGACAGAGCTCCATCAAGTCCGCGCCGACGAACCCATAGGCCGCGTCCGCGATCGTCGGCAGCGCATCGAGCGCATCCTCACTGAGCGGCATCTCCCTGGTGTGCACCCGCAGGATCTCGAGCCGGCCATCCGCCGATGGAGTCGGGAAGAAGACCTCGCGGTCGAAGCGGCCGGCGCGCCTCAGCGCGCGATCCACCGCCTCGATACGGTTCGTCGTCCCAATCACCATGACCCCCTCGGCGCGCTTCAGCCCGTCCATCAGCGCCAGCAGCTGCGTGACCGCGCGGCTGTCCGAGAGGGTGCTCGTGGTCCCGCGCACCGGCGCGATGGCGTCGAGCTCGTCCACGAAGATGATCGATGGCGGGTTGATGGCTGCGTCCGCGAATACCTTGCGTAGGTTCTCCTCTGTCTGGCCGCTGAACGTGCCGACGATTTCCGGTCCGTTGATGTAGAAGAACCGCGCGTTGATCTCGTTCGCCACGCTGCGGGCGAGGAGCGTCTTGCCGGTGCCGGGCGCGCCATAGAAGATGACGCCGCGTGGCGGGTTGATGCCGAGCTGCCGATACACCTGCGGAAAAACGAGGGGCAGCTCGACGAACTCGCGAACCGCCCGGATTTGCTCGGCTAGCCCACCCACATCCTCGTACGTCGTATCGACGACCGTCTCGGCTTTACGGTCGTGATCGTGCTGGTGGTCGCTGCCGGGCCCATGCTGGTGGTCGTCTTCGACTTCCAGGTAGATGCGCGTGCCGTCGACGACCACGCCCTCCCCGCCCGCGACGAAATGGACGTCGTAGGTGATGCCGGCAAGAGCGTCGGGTAGCTTCATGTAGAGGAGCATCCCCGCGCGAACCGGCGTTCGATTTTCGGCGAGGACTCTCTTGAGATGCGGCACAAGCTGGGGAAAATGCAGGGTGGACATGTCAACCGCGGGAACGAGGACGAGCTCGTCCGCCGGCATCAGCTCAGCGCGTTCGATCGTCACCTGCTCGTGGGGGAAGGCCTTCAGAGCTTGGCGGGTGAAGCGGTCGAAGCGAATCAATCCGCCCTGCTCGGCCGCTTCCCCCAGGACGCGCACCACCGCGGTCCGCCCACGCTGTGTGCTCACTCTCACGATGTCGTCCGCGCGAACGCCGGCCGCCTTCATAACCGACGGACTGAGGTAAGCCGCGCAGAGCGCGGCGTCCCGATAGTCGCTCGGCTTAGGATCGACGATAGCGGTGGCGGCCAACGCTCCTCCAGGCAACGGGCAGACTATCGTAGCCTAAGTGCAACAAGGAGCACGAAGCTGCCCAACGTCCCCGGTGCATCCATCATCATCGTTAACTACAACGGGCGCGCGCTCCTCGAGCCCTGCTTGCGGGCCGCACTTCCCCAGGCGACCGCACACCGCGCCGAAGTGATCCTCGTCGATAACGCCTCCTCTGATGGCAGCGTCGAGCTCGTGGCGCGCAACTTCCCCGGGGTTGTCCTCGTCCGGAACGACCGCAACGAGGGCTTCGCTGGTGGCGCGAACGCGGGCGTACGAGCAGCGGGAACCAATACGGTCGTCCTCGTCAACAACGATGCCGTGCCTGCGGAATGCTGGCTCGAAGAACTGCTGCTGGCGCTCGAGCCCGAGGACGTCGCCATCGCGGCGTCGGTGATCGACGAGGCCCGCTATCCGGCGGCCTACGCCCTCGGCACGGGAACGATCAGTGTCATCGGCCATCCGATTCCCAACGTCCTTCCGGACTCCGCGAGCCCGTTCTACGCGACGGGCACATCGCTGGCCTTCAAGCGCGATCTCTTCCCGACGCCGTTCGAGCCGCTCTTCTTCGCCTACTACGAGGACGCACTTCTGTCGTGGCGTGCCCGGCTCCGCGGGTATCGGGTCGTGCGTGCCATCGGGTCCCGAGTAAGCCACGTCGGGGGAGCAACCGCTCGCCGCCAGCCGGACCAGATGGTCTTCCACTGGGAGCGAAACAAGCTGCTCATGCTGCTCCTCTGCTATGAGCGGGGCACAGTCCTCCGGCTGATCCCGCTCTATGTGTTCGACGGCATGGCCCGCCTCGCGGAGGACCTGTGGTTGGTTGCCAGGCGGCACCCCAGCCAGCCGTCGGGCTGGTCAGGACTGGTTCGCCGCTATGGAATCGTTTTACGGGCACTCCTGTGGCTGGTCTCGCATATCCGAGAGGTCGCGAGCCGACGGGCCGTGGTACAGGGTGAGCGGACCATCCCGGACTCAGCGATCACGCCGTTGCTCAGCGGGAAGATCTTCGACGACCACGTGCCCACCACCGGCCACGCGATCGCCAACGCGGTGGCGCTCCTCTATTGCAGGTTCGCAGGAGTACAGACGGCTGAAGAGACCGGCGGGAGACCAGCACTCACCCCTGCCCTCCCCCAGAGGGAGAGGGGGTAGCAGCGCCGCGCAGCGCAGCACGAACGTAGCCGATCTCGCCGTAGGTATAGGCGCCGCCCAGGCGCTCGAAGATCGGCTTCAGCAGGTCTCCGCCGACGTCGGCGATCGCTGCTGAGATTGCATGCTGGCGCTCCGGACTCACGAGTCGGCCGATATCGATCGCCTCGTCGGTTTCGATCGCCTCCGCGAGGTGGCCCTCGATGGTGCGAACCGAAAGAGCCCGCCGCTCCGCGATTTCCTCAGGGCCCAGCCCATCGCCAAAGAGCGTCAACGTCCGCTGAGCAGTGGCGCTGATCCGCGGGGACCCGCCGGCGCTGTTGGCTTCGGTGGGTGCGATGCGCGCACGCCTCGCAATCGAAGCTGGCTGCTGCCTGGTCGCGGGCGCTGGCAAAAGCACCTGCGTTCGGTCGAAAAGCACCGCGTTCCCCTGGTCGGTCAGCTTCAGCGCGTTGAACTCCTCTGCCGCTCGTCGCACATATCCACTGTGAAGAAGCTGGTGAGCCAGCTGCGTCCACTCTTCCTTGGAGCGGTCGCGGCCGATCCCGTAGGTGGAGAGTCGATCGTGTCCAAAGCGGCGGATTCGTTCGCTCGCCGAGCCACGCAAAACGTCGACGATGTACGCGGAGCCGAAGCGCTCGCCGGTTCGTTTCACGCATGAGAGGAACATCTGAGTCTGAGTCGTGCGATCGACGAGGGAAGGCGGCTCGCGGCAAACGTCGCAACACGAAGCTGCTGTCTCTTCGAGCGTCTCATCGAAGTAGTCGAGCAGCCGGCGTCTTCGGCACGTTGCGCTCTCGGCCCAGTCGGCAACGGCCCGCAGCTGCTGGCGCGCTATCCGCTGTTCGGCGTCCGTCGCTTTCTGGGCGATGAAGTATTCGTGCTTCGCGATGTCGGCGTAGCTGTAGAAGAGAACGCACCTGCTGGGCTCACCGTCGCGACCGGCCCGGCCGCTTTCCTGATAGAAACCCTCCAGGTTCTTTGGCGCGTCGTAATGCACCACGAACCGGACATCGGGCTTGTCGATGCCCATCCCGAAAGCGATCGTTGCAACGATGATCCTCGTGTCGCCGGCGCTGAACGCCTCCTGCCGAAGCCGGCGCTCCTCGCTGGTCAAGCCAGCATGATAGGCGGCCGCCGCGAATCCCTTAGCCCGAAGGCCGCTGGCCACATCTTCCGTCCCGTTTCTCGTCAAGCAATAGACGATGCCCGAGCCGCCGTCACCCATCTCAGAGAGGAGGTGGACTAGCTCGGCGAATGCGTTGTCCTTGGGGCGGACCTCATAGAAGAGGTTCGGGCGGTTGAAGCTAGCGCGGAACCGCGCGGCGTCATGGAGGCGCAGCTGGGACACGATGTCGGCCTGCACGCGCGCAGTCGCGGTCGCCGTAAAGGCGGCAAGGGTGCTCGATGGGGAAAGATCACGCAGCCGAGTGAGCTCGCGATACTCGGGGCGGAAGTCGTGTCCCCACTCCGAGATACAGTGGGCCTCGTCTATCGCGAACAGGGCGACGTTCACCGAAGACAGGAGTTTGAGAAATCCGGGGGTCATCAGCCGCTCGGGAGCCACATAGAGGATCCGCACGTCACCCCGCACGACGGCGCCCTGGCGCCTACCGATCTCCGAACTGTCCAGGGAGCTGTTGATGAAGGTGGCGGAGATGCCCCGGGTGCGAAGAGCATCGACCTGGTCTTTCATCAGGGCGATGAGCGGTGAAACGACCACGGTCACGCCGTCGAGGAGCAGGGCGGGCAGCTGATAGCAGAGCGACTTCCCGCCGCCGGTTGGCATCAGGACGAAAACGTCCTGACCACCGAGGATCGATCGCACGATATCCTGCTGGAGCGGGCGGAACGCCGTGTGGCCGAAGATGCGTTGCAGGTGGTCGAGGACGGCGCCGTCGGTGGGCGGCCCTTGCGTTTCGAGCACGACGAGGTCCTTACGCGGCGTTGCGGCTTGCCGCCGACCGAGGGCGGACGCCGGAGTCTAAAGGACTCGGCGCTCCGCGGCGAGGGTGAGGACCTCGAGCCAGGTTCTAGCCCCTGGTAGGGACATCCCAGTCGGAGATATTCCAGGTATGGAGAATAAAGCCGCGATGAGCGACGCCAGTGTTGGCCACGGGTCCAGTTATGCCACCGCCCACCGGCACGGCGTCCATGCGGAAATAGAGCGGGAGAAGGGGAAGCTCGGTTGTATAGATCCGGACGAGGTCGCGCTCTATATCGATCCGATCCCGCTCGTGAAGCGTCGTGTTCGCGCGTTTATCCAGGTCATCCCAAATCGGATTGGAGTAGGCTCCGCGGTTTGACCCGGTCCACCTGTTATCGGCCGTCGGGATGTTGATGCCCGCAAGCTTTCGCGAAACGCTGAGCAGAGCCAGTGGGCTCGAGGTGATCTCGATTCCTGTGAAGGTCGCGCGGTCTTGCCGATCGCGGAGGAGCGCCGTGCTCCGCGGCTCGTACGTTCCGTTGATACCGACGGCCTTCCAGCTCGAGGCGAGGATCAGGGCATCGTGCTCACCGTCGGCATCGCGAATCGCCACCTGGAAGTGCTGCCCGCCTTTTTCCAATCCGTTCGGCCCACGCTGCCAGCCCGCTTCCTCGAGGAGCGCGCTGGCCCTGCGCGTATCGGGCGCATAGCGGAAGATCGCATCCCGCAGCTGGCTGTACTGGGGGAATTGCGGATGGGCCCAGCTGTCCGCGAGGATGCCGTCTTCACCGAAATTCACGCGAATCAGCTCTTCGCGATCGAGCATATACATGAGCGCCTGGCGTACGCGAGGGTCGGCAAGATCCGCTGGTGACGCGGTGCTCCGCTTCTGCGGCTCGATGAAACGGTAGGTGATCGGGTCCGTCAGTACGGTCCCGTACCGGGAGCTCTCCCATTCACGCTTCAGGTTCATGAGCGAGTCAAACTTCGGGACGGCGCCCAGCGTCAACATCATCTGGGTGGCACGCGAGGACAGGTTTGCCAGCATGGTGCTCATGTCGGTGATGAACTGGACTCGAATGGTGTCAATCCTGGGGCGACCGAGGAAGAACTGGTCGAACGCGGTCAGGTCCAGGTGACTCCCCCGCTCCCAGCGGGTGACGCGGTAAGGACCCAGCCCGACGTACTCGTCGCTGAAGTACGGCTGCAACAGAAACGCTTCTTTCGCGTCGCTGTAGCTGCGCTCCAACAGGTGCTTAGGTACTGGAAACAGATCGCGGTGCTCGAGTCGGTCGGCGAAGGGGTACGGCTCGGACCAGGTCACCTTCACCGTGGTGGGATCCACCGCGTCCATGCGCGAGATGAGGCGCACAGTCTCCTGGTTCGCATTCGGGATTTCGGAGTCGCGATTCACCGCATAGGAGAACAGGACATCTTCGGCGGTGAAGGGGGTGCCATCGTGCCACACCACGTTCGGGCGAAGCTTCCAGGTCGTCTCCATGCCGCCGTCGGGCTGCACGGTCCAGGTCCCACGCTCGAGACTGGGAATCTCCGCGAGCAGACGAGGGGTCGGCGATCCGTCCGCGGTGAGGGCAACAAGGTGCTGGTTCACGATGTTAGCAAGCTCGCGGGCGCCGGTGCCGCCACCGCTGGTGACCACATCCCAGATGCTGGCGACATCCTCGTCTATACCGATGACGATCGTCTTCGGGCCCGAGCTCGAGGAAGAGGGCTGGCCGCTCTGGCTGCCCGAGCCCAGATTGCCGGGAGCGCAGGCCGCGACTGTCACGGCCAGCGCTAACAACCAACCAAGCCTGTTGCTCAACGCTACGATTGCCCCCCTGAATGGCCGGGCGCGACCCGGTCCGGCGCACTGGAGGCCATTCTAGCGTCCACTCAAGGCGTCGAATCGCAGCTACCGGACATAAGAAGGCAAATGTGAAATAAAGCACAAGGTTACCCGCGATCGTCCTTACGTCAAGCCTAAAGCGCGTTGGTCTCAGTCTTCAACCTCAGCCATCAGTCCTGACAGAATTGCCTCTTTCAGGGCCATGAGGTTCGCATCCGGCGTCGTCACCGGAATCGAGCAGTTCGGGCCGAGCATCCAGCGCTGGCCGTCGGTCGCGGCCCTGGCTGCGCGAGCCTCGGCCAGCAGGGCCTCCGGCGAGCGTGCCATGAGCGCATCGTGGCTCACCCCGCCGACCAGCAGCCCCGGCACGCGACCGGCCGCTTCTTGCAGTGAGGGCGCCGCAGGCGACGTCGCCGCCCAGTTGACGGCATGATGCGGATAATCGGCGAGCTCGAACAGCATTGAGTGGTCGCCGCACACGTGGAGCACGTTGAACGGCGCGCCCGCCACGGCCTCGAGCACCTGCAGATCAAATGGCCGACCGAAGCGGTCGTACTCCTCGTCCGTAAGGAGATCGTGGCTCGCCCACTGCGTCGTGGCGAAGAAGATGCCGTCGGCGCCCGCTTCGACGCAGAGGACGGCGAACCCAGCCAGGGTCTCAGTCACGGCGCTCAGCGCGGCCTCAACCGCGTTCGGATCCGTCCGCAGATCGTCGAGGAGCTGCTGGTCGCTCGCTACCAGGTCGCCGACCACCGATATCGGCGTGAAGATCGTTTCGACGATCGGCACGTCGGGCCCGAGCGCCTCTCGAATCATGCGGATGGCCCGGAGCTGCTCGCCGAACGCCGCGGCGGTTGGCGGCCGTGGCTCGATGCGTTTCCAGTCATCGATGGTACGAACCGGCACCGACAGCTGCTCGGGGCGCTGGCCGTCCCCCGGGTATCGGAAACGAGCACCCCATGGCTCGATGTAGTACTGGGCCCGGGGATTCACCTTGAGAAAGTCGAAGCCGTACGTTCGCTGCCAGCCGACCATCGCCTCCGCCAGGTCCTCGGCCGTCGACCCCTTGTCGTAGAAGTGCCGCCAGAGAGCCCACGCGGGGCGATCCGTCGGCTCGCTCCGCTGGAGCGCGTCGAGTCGCTCGCGCCTGGTCATCCTGTCGATCATCGATCGTTCGCCTGCTTTCTACCCATTCGCGGGTGATATGCGTATGATATACACATGATCAATGAGCGGCTCCAGATACTCGTTACATCCGAGCAGCGCCGCCGCCTCGAGGACGAGGCGCTGCGACGGGGCGCTTCGGTGGCCAGCCTCATCAGGGAGGCTATTGACGCTCGCTTCGGCGCAGTGACGAGGGCCGATCGACTGCGAGCGCTCCAGGAGATCCACGCGCTGAATGGCCGTTTCCTACCACCGGAGGAGCTCGATCGCCTAGTCGTTGAGGAGCGCAACCGGAAGCTCAGCCGCATTCTGGGCACGGACGACAGCTGACGTTTTTCGTCGACGCGAATGTTCTGATCTACAGCGCCGTGTCCTCCGACTACCGCGATCCATGTCTAGCGATCCTCGATGCCATTGCTCGGGGAGACGCGCCCGGGCGTACGTCGACGGCCGCACTCGAGGAGGTCTGGTACGTCGAGCTTTCTGGTCGAGCGGCCGCGCTAGACGGTCTGACAGCTTGGCTTTACGCAATTTTCACGCCGCTCCTACCCGTAACCGACGAGGCCTTCCGACTGGCGCTCCCCCTCGACGCACCTGGCCTGGGACCGAACGACCGACTCCATGTCGGCACGTGTATGGCCCACGGTATCGAGACGCTTGTGTCCGCGGATCGGGCCTTCGACAGGTTGCAGCAAGTCCGTCGCGTCGATCCTCTCGACGCACAGACGATCCAGCGCCTCCTCGGGAACAGCCCATGAGAACGGACCACTACACCCACGGATATTTCGCTCTCCGTAGCCAGCGATCGCGTCCGGCATCCGTTCCAGAAGACCGCGCCAACTAGCGCGGAACGCCCGTTGAAAAACCCGCGCCGCCCTGCAGGCTCGCATTCTGCGGTGTCCCGGCACTGTCAGCGGCAATGGGGCCGGTCCCTTCGTAGGATTGGGATTCCCTCCGTGGCTGCATGTCGAGCTTGCTACTCGGCTGCGATCTCGGTAATCTCGGTGAGCCGTGCCTTTAGGGCAGGTACCGCCTAATCTAAAAGGCGCTTCGAGCGGCGACACTGCGGCCTCGCTGTTGACCTCATCCTCTTCCAACGAAGGCACCCCCCTTTCCTCTACCCCCACATCCGCCGTGCCGTCTCCGCCACCAGCCGCAGCTTGAGGTGTTCGTCCTCAACGGTCAGCGCATTGCCGACGATCGAGCTGGCGAACCCACATTGCGGACTCAGGGCCAAGCGTTCGATCGGCACGTAGCGGCTCGCTTCAGCAATACGCGCGGCCAGCTCATCCACTGTCTCGAGGCGCGGGCTCTTCGTCGTCACGAGTCCGAGCACCACGATCTTGTCGTCCGGGACCGCCCGGAGCGGCTCGAACCCGCCCGAGCGTTCGTCGTCGTACTCCAGCAGCAGGCGCTGGGCCGCTATTCCTCGGAAGATCGAGTCCGCGACAAGGTCGTAGCCGCCGGACATGAGCCAGCGGCTACCCTGGTTGCCGCGGCACAGGTGAAAGCCGAACGTCACGTCGGGAAAGCCCGCCATCACCGCGTTGTCCATCGCGACGCCCTGGCTGAGCCAGGTGTCCATCGTCCACCCTTGCCCCTCGTAGAAAGCCCGCATCCGCGGATCGAGCAACAACAGGTAGTGCGGCGCGTCCAGCTGGATGTACGTGGCGCCGAGGCGCACCAGCTCCGCCACCTCATCGCGCAGGAGGTCCACGACGTCGGCAAGAAACTCGTCCAGCGTTGGATAGACGGCTGCCGACCGCTCCGCTGACCAGAAGTTCGCCCACAGGCTCGGGCTAGGGATTGTGACTTTGGGGATGCGCGTCGTGCGCGCCCGCAAATACGTGATCTCCTCGGCGGAGAGATGTCGCCGGCGCCGCAGCTTCCCGGTGGCGCCCAACTGGGCCGGGCGTCGCAAGCTGCGGTCCCCGACGCTCGCGTCGCCGTGCCACTCGCCCCAGAGAAACGCATCCAGATCCCACTCCCCGAGCCCATCGACAGCCTCGGGAAGCTGGCTTTGAAAGGAGAGGCGGCGCATCTCGCCGTCCGTCACGACCCCGAGCCCCGCCGCCTCTTGAAGATCCACCGCCGCGTCGACCGCGGCATCTTCGATCGCCTTGAAGACGTCAGACCGCAGCCGGCCGGCCGTCAGCTGCTCTCGGGCCTCCAGCAGCTCGGGGGGACGAAGCAGGCTGCCAACGACGTCGGCGTGGGCGCTGATCATGCATTAACCTCTCGCTGCTTGACGCTCCGGGGACGGGAATTCTAGTATCCAGGCAGACCCCCTTCGATCCTCAGAAACCCGCCGAGGAGGCCATGTGAGTTTTGACCGCGATTGGGCCTCCAGCCTCGACCGGATGCAGCGCGAGATGGAGCGCTACCTGCTCCATGTCGCTCACAAGCGGCCGCGTCCCGTCATCTTCTCACGCCGGGTCTGGGAGCCGGCCATCGACGTCTACGAGACGATCGACGCCGTGGTCGCGCTCGTCGATCTCTCCGGTGTGCCGGAGGATCGCATCGACCTCGTGGTGGGCCGCGACTCCCTCACCGTGCGCGGCGAGCGACGAGGCTCCGAGTCGGAGCCACGGCCAGACCGCACGTATAGCGTGATGGAGATCCCCTTCGGGCCCTTCGAGCGTACGGTCCGCTTCTCGACGGCCGTGAATCCGGAAGGAACAAAGGCCTCCTACCGATCCGGCTTCCTCGAGGTGATGATGCCGAAGCTCCGCGTCGCGGGCCCGCACCACGTCTCGGTCACGCAGGCATGACCGAACTGCCAAGCATCCCGGAAACGGTTCCGGTCCTTCCCAATCGCGAGGCGGTTGTCTTCCCCGGCATGCTGGTGCCGCTCGCCATCCGGAACGAGCGGTGGGTCCGTGCCGTTGACTCTGTAGCCTCCGGTCACAAGACCCTCGCGTTCTTCTTCCAGGCCGAGCCTGTGGAGCCGCTGACAGTCGATTCCCTACCGCAGATCGGCTGCGCAGCTGCCATCGTGCGCCTGCTCCGCCTCCCCGACGGGACGGTCCAGGTGCTCCTCCAGGGCCTCGCTCGGACTCGGCTTCGCGAGCTGATACAGGCGGAGCCGTTCCCGCTCGGGCGCGTCGAGCCGGCCGAGGAGACCTCGGACGAGACCCCTGAGCTCCACGGGCTGGTTCTTAATCTCCGGACCCAGTTCCAGAAGCTGGTCGAGACCGCGCCGAACATGCCCGATGAGATGTCGATCGCACTCGCCAATATCGATGAGCCCGGGCGCGTCGCCGACTTCGTCGCGGCGAACATAGACCTCTCGCCAGCAGATAAGCAGACGCTTCTGGAAGAGCTGAACGTCAACGAGCGGCTGCGCCACGTCACGATGCTGCTGAGCCGCGAGCTGGAAGTCGTGGAGATCGGCTCAAAGATCCAGTCGCAGATTCGCGAGCAGATGGATAAGACCCAACGCGAGTATTACCTGCGCGAGCAGCTAAAAGCGATTCAGCGCGAGCTGGGAGAGGTGGACGACTCCGAGGCGGCCGTCACCGGCCTGCGGGAACGAATCGTCGAAGCGAATATGCCCGAGGAGGCCCGCAAGGAGGCGGAGCGCGAGCTGGAGCGGCTCGCTCACATGAGCCCGATGGCGCCTGAAGCCAGCGTGATCCGAACCTACCTCGAGTGGATGGTGGAGCTTCCCTGGAGCAAGAGCACCGAAGATCGCCTTGATTTCAAACAGGCCGAAGCCGTGCTCAACGAGGATCACTACGACCTCGAGAAGGTCAAGGACCGCATCCTGGACTTCCTGGCCGTCCGCAAGCTGCGCCCGGAGATGAAGGGGCCGATCCTTTGCTTCGTCGGCCCACCGGGCGTCGGGAAGACCTCCCTGGGGCAATCGATCGCTCGTGCGCTCGGCCGGAAGTTTGGACGCATGAGCCTCGGCGGTGTCCGCGACGAGGCGGAGATCCGAGGCCACCGCCGAACCTACATCGGCGCGCTCCCCGGCCGCATTATCCAGACGCTTCGCCGCGTTGTGGTCAACAATCCGGTCCTCATGCTGGACGAGGTGGACAAGCTGGGGAACGATTGGCGGGGCGATCCGTCGTCCGCTCTGCTCGAGGTGCTCGATCCGGAACAGAATTTCACTTTCGTGGACCACTACCTGGATGTGCCCTTCGACCTGCGGAAGGTGCTATTCATCGCCACGGCGAACGTGCTCGACACCATTCCCGCGGCACTCCGCGATCGAATGGAGGTCATCGAGATCTCCGGCTACACCGAGGAGCAGAAGGTCCAGATCGCGGTGAAGTACCTGCTACCCAAACAGATCGAAGAGCACGGCCTCGGGTCGGAGACGATCGAGATCACGGAGGACGCCGTCCGGGGCATCGTCCGCCACTATACGAGGGAGTCCGGCGTCCGAAACCTCGAGCGCGAGATCGCCGCCGTCTGCCGCCGGGCTGCTCGCCGCATCGCGAGCGGCGACGCAGGAAAGGTCATCGTCGACGCCAAGGACCTGCCGGACTATCTCGGCCCGACGCGATTCCGTGAAGATGTCGCCGAAGAACGGGACCAAGTCGGCCTCGTGGCGGGCCTCGCGGTGACGCCCGTGGGCGGCGACGTCCTCTTCGTCGAAGCGCGCGCTGTGCCGGGGCGAGGAAACCTCATCCTGACCGGGCAGCTCGGCGACGTCATGCAGGAGTCCGCTCGGGCGTCGCTGACGTACGCTCGCTCCCGCGCGGGGGCCCTGGATATCCCCGAGAATTTTTACGCCGAGACCGACGTTCACGTTCACGTGCCAGAGGGGGCGATCCCGAAGGATGGGCCGTCGGCGGGCATTACGATTGCGACGGCGATGATCTCGGCGCTGAGCCAGCGGCCGGTATCGCGAACCGTTGGTATGACCGGCGAGATCACCCTGCGTGGGCGGGTCTTGCCCATCGGCGGGCTGCGGGACAAAGTGCTTGCCGCCCACCGCGCCGGCCTCAAGACGGTTATCCTGCCGAAGGACAACGAGCGCGACCTGCGTGAGCTCCCGGAGACTGTGCGGTCGGAGGTGCGTTTCGTGCCAGTAGAGCATATGGACCAGGTGTTGGCGGAGGCCTTGCTGCCGGTGGTCCAACTGGAGCACATCGTGACGCCCCCCGGTCGGCCAGCCGCGATCGCTGCGACTCCGACGTTGCCCGCGACCGAGGTGCCCCCCGCGCCTGCCGCGGCACGAAGCGCCCGTGGACGTCAGCCGTGAGCGAGCCACGGGGAACCGACGGCGACCTGATCCGCCTGTTCTACGAGCTCTGGGAGGCCACGCTCCCGGGGCGCGAGTACATCCTATCCTCGGAGGTACCCGACTCTTTCGACCGCCTGGCACGCTCGAGCGCCGCCGACGTGAACCGAACGCTGCGCTACCTGAATCGTCTCGGCCACCTGATCGTACGAGGGCCGCTCGACGCAGACTTCGTCGCGAGCCTCGTTGGAAAAGAGGTCATCCGCACGGTCGCGCGAGTGCAGCCGCTACTCCACGAGGTGCGTAATCGGAGGTCGGACCCGGAGTACCTCGAGTATGTCGATCGTCTGATGGAGATCTGCCAGCAGAAGTACCCGGACTACGAGCCCCAGTACCCCGCGGAGGAGCGGCGCGGCGTCGGCTTGATGTCCTGAGGCTCAGCTCTCGCAGCGGCCGGAGTCGGTCAAGAACTTGAGGAACGTGAGACGCTTGTGCTCGATCGTGAGATCGTCGCATTGACCATTGTCGACGCGCTTTTTTAGCCAGGCCAGCCGGATGATCTCTTCGTCTTCGAGCCCGGCCGCCCGCATAATCTCGACCTTGACGTCCAGCTGATTCATGGTTCCTCCGGGGTCACCGGGGTAAATGACTGTAACGCAAGCATTACGAGGCCTTAAGCGTTCGACGCTGCATATCGATGGCAGCGAACGTTGATCTTGGCGCAGGCCAAGCACAGGAAGATCCCATTCCGGGCGCTCGAATGCCTGGGCGTAAACCACTGAATCTGGCTTGACCCGCACTGCTCGCAGCGATGAGCGGGCCCGCTTGTTCTTCGGAGGGCGCTCAGCTTCTTCATTCTTATCAGCCCCGTAATGGATCAGTAAACCGCCGCCCTTGGTGCAAAAACGTCACGGTTTCAATGCCGACAATCACTTTCTCATCACAACTTAACGGTGTAAGCACCCACGCGTGACGGTGAATTGGTTCGCTTTACCGTTTATGGCGCGATCGTGCTACACGTCAGCATTATCGCCACGGGTTGCACCACGGCGAAGTACGGGGGTACCGGGCGAGAAAGTCGGAGCGCCTACATTCCGCGGGGTCCGGGCCCGGGCAGGGCGGGACCGCTCCCTCCGGGCATGCGGAATACAATGGAGCGAGCGTCCAGGAACGATGGGAGGCACCATGGCCGACGGCAACCGAAGCGAGCGTGAGCGAGTGTGGGATCGATTCCTCACCGAGCAGGACCGCGCTCACGTGGCGAATAGCACACGACGAGCCAAGGGATTCGGACAGCGGCCAGCGCTCCTCGTTATAGACATGTATCGCTGGGTGTTCGGCGATCGCCCGGAGCCCCTCCTCGAGGCGACGAAGACCTGGCCCGGCAGCTGCGGCCTCGCGGGCTGGAACGCGCTGCCGCAGATTCAGGACTTGCTGGCCGCGGCCCGGGCCGCCGGCCTCCCCGTAGTCCACACAACCGGTGCCGACGAGTCGGTTATGACGACCTGGGCGCGCGGCATGCGGTCCTCTCCTGAGTCGACTGGCGACCCGGCGGCGGACGAACGGAGGGCTCGTAAGTACGACATCATCGATGAGGTCGCTCCGCGGCCCGACGAGCTGGTGATCCGCAAGGCCTCCCCGAGCGCGTTCTGGGGGACTCCCCTGATCGGGCACTTCGTCGACCGCGGCGTAGACACGATCCTGGTCGCCGGGGAGACGACAAGCGGATGCGTGCGGGCGTCGGTGGTGGACGGCTGCACGTACCGGTTCCACATGATCGTGGCCGAGGAGTGCATCTTCGACCGCCACGAGCTGACGCATGCCGCCGAGCTATTCACGATGCACGAGAAGTACGCCGACGTGCTTCCGCTCGCGGAAGTGCTCGACTACATCCGCCGAGTAGGCGCGGGCCAGGAGATACGAGCCGAGCGCATTGCCGCGACGGCCTAAGCGGCTGGGAGCCGCTTCCAAGGGCCAGCTGCGTCACGCTCATCTTGCTGATAGGCGCCGTTCCGTGTGCCCGAGCTGCGCGCCTTTGGTCGCGGCTCCTAGCCGCCCTCGGACACGCGGATGTCGTGCGGCCTCGTACCGAGTCGCCTCGCGCCATCGGCTGCGATCGTCACGGTGTCACCCCAGGTCACTTTGTACCGCCCATCGCCTGAGCGCACGTTCGGCTTCAGGATGAAGACGTTTCGCTCGTCGAGCTTCAGGTCGAGATACCTCGACGACGATCTTGGATTCGTGATGAGTGGGCGGTCGTCGCCCTGCCCGCGACCGTGCATCGTGAGAGACGCTCTGGTGCCCGCGAGCGGCCCCGTCGCCGGCGTTGCCTCGCTCACGGCGTGGTCGGTCGCGTTCTGCAGCTCACGCACGGTTACGCCGGGGCGCAAGACCTCCATGATGCCCTCGAAGACCTCCCGGTGGATCTGAATGAGATCGTGGTAGAGGGGGTCGCACTCGCTGACCCAGACGGGTTGAACGGCCTGCGATCGATAGCCCTGCCACGAGGCCTCCAGCTCATCCTCGATCCGGTCGCCGCGCTCGAGCACGCGGTGGCTGGGGCGGCTCAATGTTCGGTGGCTCTGCGGCCCGGAGACCCAGTTGTAGTGCACCGGGAGCTCTGACCCGCGCTTGATCATGGCGTAGATCGCGTCGGCCCACACCTCGTAATCGATAGCGCCCGGCTTCGCCGCGGCGACCTTCGCCTCGATTCCGTGCTCGATGAGCTCGACGCTCCTGGTCAGAAAGCCGATCTCCTCGTCACTCTTGACCGAGCGTACTTCCTGCATCTGCTCCGTGCAGTCGACGAACTCGGCCTGCGGGAAGGCCTCTAGCAACGCCTTCATCTGGAGATAGCTGATCGTGCCCTCGGGCGTGCGGTTACCCGGACCCATGCCGCTCACGGCGATTCGGCCCCGGTCCACACCCAGCTCGCGCAGCCGCTCGATGATGACGTCTCCGTAGCGGCGTTCCGAGTCCCGTACGTCAGTCACCCAGTCCTGCGTTGTGAGCCAGCGATCGTCGGCGTCCTTCGCCGCAACGGTCACTTCGCCTTGAAGGGGAAAGATGCAGGCGATGTCGGTGTCTCCGCCACCTCCACAATGTGACAGATAGCGCGCATCGGCCTGGAAGTCGAGCGAATGGCCCGAGTTGTTCGGCGCCACAATCACGTCGAAGGCCTCGCGCGACATCATCTCGCGCACTCGCTTCCAGCGAGCCTCCCGCTCCTCGATGGAAAACAGTGGGTAGGGATACTTCGCCACAAACCACCTCCACATTCACTTCAGGTGCCGATCATACTCCCCCGTCGGCGGAGGGCACGCCGCTTTGCGACGGGCCGAGCCGATAGATACAATGGCCTAACTTCCCCCCGGTGTCGGAGCATGCCGCCTAATGCTTGACGACGGACCCCATCACATCGGCCAACTACGACCGCCGCAGCGCATCCTCCTGGCTCCAGGTCCGACTAACGTGCCACCGTCAGTTCTGGACGCCCTTGTCGCCCCGCTCACCGGCCACAAAGATCCGTTCTACCTCCAGGTCATGGACGAGACGGCGCAACTCTTGCGCTACGTTTTTCAGACCCGGAACCAGACGACGATGTCCCTTCCCGGTACCGGTGGCGCAGGTATGGAAGCGGCAATGGCCAATCTCGTTCAGCCGGGTGACACGGTGGTGGTCTGCATCAATGGTCTATTTGGTGGCCGCATGGCCGAGATCGCGGAGCGCGTCGGCGCTGAGGTGATTCGGGTCACAGCCCCGTGGGGAAAGCCAGTCGACCCGGACGACGTTCGCCGCGCTCTCGACGGAGTCAAAGCCCGGGTCGTTTCGGCCGTCCATGGGGAAACCTCGACCGGCGTCGAGCAGCCGCTCGCGGATATCGGCCGTATCGCCGAAGACCACGGCGCGATGCTCGTGGTGGATGCGGTCGCGACGTTGGGGGGCACCTCCGTAGTTCCCGACGAGTGGGGGAGCGCGATCTGCTATAGCGCGAGCCAGAAGTGCCTGTCGGCGCCGCCGGGTCTATCGGCCATCACGGCCAGCGAGTCGGCCATGGAATACGTCCGCGACCGAGAAGTGCCGTCCAGCTCGTGGTATCTGGACCTGAACCTCCACGACCGCTACTGGTTCGCGGCGGAGCGCGCCTACCACCACACGGCGCCGATTCTGCTTGTCTACGCCCTCCACGAGGCACTTCGTGTGATCGCCGAGGAGGGCCTGGAGGCACGCTTCGCCCGGCACACGCTGCACTCGCGTGCGCTGATGACCGGCCTCGAAGCGCTCGAGGTCGAGTTGTTCGCCGACCCGGGCTACCAGCTCTCGACCGTGCTCGCCGTGCGCGTGCCCGAAGGCGTGAACGACGCGCGCGTGCGCTCCGGACTGCTGAACGAGTTCGGCATCGAGATCGCCGGCGGCCTCGGCGAGTTCGTCGGCAAGATGTGGCGCATCGGAGTTATGGGCAGCTCCGCGACGCGCGACAACCTCCTGCTGTTCCTCTCCGCCCTCGAGACGTTGCTCGCCCGCGAGGGCGGCGCACCAGCTTCCGGGGCGGGCGTGGCAGCCGCCGAATCGGTCCTCGCCGCGTCGGATGGGCACGCGACGTAGACCTTGTGAGACGTGAAGGTCGAGCTAGAGCTGGAAAACGCCATCGATCGCGAGCGCTCGAGTCACCCTTCCTGCCCAAGCTGAAGGTCAAGTAAGCACCCCTGGCGGCGTTCTCCTGGTGACGGCGGCTTCAGGTTGCGACTGGCCGGCTGGAATCGGTTTTGCTAATGTTCCCCGCATGCTTTCCGGCGCGCCCAAAGAGCCTCCTCGCAGCACCGGGCTAGACCCGCTGTCGCTTCTGTTCGAGCAGATCAGCGAGCTTATCGAGCGAACGCGCTGGGCCGATGGATTCTCCCCTCGCGAGCTAGAGGCGCTCGCCAAATACTTTCGCGCTTACGCGGCGAGCCAGGGAACAGTGATCGTTCAGGAAGGCGCTCGCGAGGCCCATCTGTGCCTGATCGCGAGGGGTCAGGTCAACATCGTCAAGTCGAGGTCCGATGGCGAACCGAAAAGAATCGGTACGAGCGGCGTCCTGGTTGACCACCTGGCCTGACCCGCCGTAGGGTGAACCTGAATCACCGACCAGACGGGAGGACCCACAATGAAAAACGGCTTCTTCATCATCGATGGCGACGGTCACGTCCATGAGGACGTAGACGGGGGCGAGGCGCTGCGCCGCCACATGGATCCCGCGTTCCGCGACCGTCCTTTCCGCGGCAGCGGCTTCGTGGACCGCAGCGTCGGCGGCAAGTTCGGCAAGCGCCATGGCAACCCTCGGGTTCAGCTCGAGGACATGGACGTCGAGGGGATCGACGTCGCGGTGCTCTACCCGACCGCGCTGCTCGGCGCCTGGGGGCTGCGCGATCGGCCGTACGCCGTTGCCCTGCACCGCGCGTATAACAACTGGCTGGCCGAGTTCTGCAGCCAGAACCCCGAGCGTCTGAAGGGAGTCGCCGTCGTCCCAATGGTGGAACCCGAGGAGGCTGCGAGGGAGCTCGAGCGCAGCGTCACCCAGCTTGGCCTTGTCGGGGCGATGGCCCATACGTTCGTCTACAACCACCAGGTCAGCGAC
>Ga0184637_10000891_pt1 | contig 21227 bp, 16 predicted proteins | sample PLM3_127_b2_FD_133143 | JGI IMG/M metagenome (GOLD analysis project Ga0184637, IMG submission 133143) | Groundwater sediment microbial communities from an aquifer in East River, Colorado, USA - PLM3_127_b2 | ecosystem: Environmental > Terrestrial > Soil > Riparian zone | place: USA: East River... | reverse complement strand
GAAATAGGCCTCCGCCAGCGCGAAGCTCCGCTCGCCCACGTCATCGCCGAAGCCGTCCTGCAGCATCGGACGCTCCGCGACGTAGCGCAGCTGGTGGCCGTCGCCCCAGGCGGCCAGCACGCCGTATTCGGGGCGCAGCGCTGCGTCCCAGTAGCCAGCCGTCGGCGGCGAGTGCTCGGCGAGCCAGTGCCCGAGGCGCGTGAGCGCGCGCTGCTCGGGCTGCCAGCCCGAGAGCCGCGCCGGCTCGCCGTGCAGCGCACGCCGGAGATTCGCGAGGTAGGGCGCATAGAAAAACCCGATCGGGGCGAGCAGCCAGCCGGCGGCCGCCAGCGAGGCGAGCATCCCGGCGGCGAGCCGGGCGCGGCTCGTGAGCACGCGCCGCGCGGCGCGAGCCGCGTCCGCCGTGCAGACGGCGACCAGCAGCGCGAACGGAACCGAGAGCTCGTTCACGAAGCGGCGCTGGACGAGCGCGGCGGCGATCCAGACCGCGGTCCACGCCGCCAGAAAGAACCGGACGGCGGCGTCCTCGCGGCCGCGGGCGCCGAGTGCGAGCACCAGCAAGAGCAGGGGTGCCGCAAGCAACAGACGCGAAAAGAGCCGCTCCGCGGTTTCCGTTTCGAAGCCCTGCGCATCGAACAAGAGCGGCTGTGATTCGGCGACTCTCGCCTGGAAGGTCTCGCGCTTGGCGAGCCACTGCCAGGCATCGCCCGCGCCCGAGACGAGCCCCGGCGCCGCCGCGAAGCCGAGCCCGAGCACGGCGCCGCCCACGGCGAGCGCCACCAGCGCGCGCCGCGCGACCCCGACCGGGAAGCGGACGCGCTCGAAGATCTCCCCCAGCAGACCGAAGCACGCCGCGCCGGCCGCAAGCAGTGCGGGCTGGAAGCGCGACAGCACCACGGGCGAAAAGCTCCCCCAGCGCTCCCATGGGTTGCCCCAGGCGAAGGGCGCCACCGCCAGCAGCGCGAAAAGGTGGGCGAGCGCGCAGCGGCGAGCGAGCGCCACGGCTTCCCCGCGCTGCTTGCGCGTGGTGATGCATGCCACCAGCGCCGCGTCGACCGCCAGCACGGCGAGCAGGCAGCCCGGCCACAGGAGCAGGGCGAACGCCTGCGAAGCGCCCAGCGGGAGCGCGCCGGCGAGCAGGCCCCCAGCCCCGCCGCCCGCCGGCCGCACCCGCCCGAGACCCGCCGCGAAGACCAGCGTCACCGCGAATGCGACCGCCGAGTGGTGGTCGAGCTCGCCCAGTCGGGAGTAGACGAAATGGGCGGGGAGCAGCGCGAGCAGCAGCGCGGCGAGCCACGCCGTGCGCGACCCCCAGTCGCGCCGCGCGAGCAGATACAGGGCCATCACGGTGGCCGCGCCGAAGCACGGCGAGGCCCACATCAGCAGCCCCTCGAGCGGCGCCCCGGTTTGCGGTCCCAGCCACAGGCGTGCGAGCGCGGCGAGTGTGAAATCGAAGAGCGGCGTCCAGATCGGACGCCCTCCGTCCGGAAAAGCCAGATAAGGGTCGAAGTCGAGGAAGCGCGGGAAGCCGACCACCGTGTACGCGATCCGCCTCAGGTGGTAGTACGCGTCGGGTCCGCTCGGATGGACGCCGGAGGGCGCGAAGACCGTCGGGAAGGGAAGCGCGCGCACCAGCAGCGCGAGCAGCACGAGCGGAAGCCCCGCCGCGAGCGGCGCGAGCCGGGCAAGCCTTGCGCGCGCGTGGAGCCCCACGGCGAGGGTCTATCATATCTGCGCCCCACACCGCGGAAGAGCCCGATGCGCCGACTCGCCGCCCTCGCCCTGCTGCTGCTCGCCACTCCTGTGATCTGTGCGCTGGTGATCGAGTCGGACGCCGGTGACGCGAGCACCAGGGCGCCGGCGCCCGATCCCGGCTGGGCGAACGTGGGCCTGCGCAGTGGGATGGCGGCGACCTACCTCGGCAACGGCTGGGTGATCACGGCGCTTCACGTGGGCGCAGGCGACGTGGTGCTGGGCGGCGTCACGCACCACGCGCTGCCGGAATCGGCCATCCGGCTCGGGCATGGCAGCGGGCCGCCCGCCTCGGATCTGGTCGTGTTCCGGATCGAGCCCCGTCCCGAGCTTCCTTCGCTCCGCATCCGTCAGACACCGCCCAAGGTCGGAGACCGGGCGCTGCTGATCGGGGCGGGCTGCGATCGCGGCGAGCGCACCTCCTGGAACGGACGGACGGGCTGGACCTGGGGTCCGAACTCGACGCTGCGCTGGGGCACGAATCGCGTTGCGATGGTCGGCCTCGACGTGCGCGCCGGCGACAACGTCACGCCGGGCTTCGCCCTGCGCTTCGACCCACGCGAGACGCGTTTCGAGGCCCAGGCTGCGGTGGGCGACTCGGGCGGCGCCGTCTTCATCCCGCGCGAGGGCCGCTTCGAGCTCGCCGGCGTGCTGATCGCGATCGCCAGCTACCCCGGCCAGCCTGCCAACACCGCGCTGTACGGAAACTTCAGCACCGCCGCCGATCTCTCGGTCTTCGGCGATTCGCTCGCAGCCCTCCTGCATCCGCGCTGACGAGTTGCGGGTTGGTTGCACAGCAGTGTCCGTGAGCCGTGTCACGCATGCGAGAGCGTGCCCGGCCGATTGATCTGGGCGCCGGACGCGGGGGGTCCTGCCGAGCATGCGGCGACAGCGTGGATACGATCGCACCCGGATCCTGGAAGAAGCGGCGCGCGCACGGGCCCGGCGCAAGCGGGCGCGTGCGATCGAGCTCTACCGCTGGGTGCTCTCCGTGGAGCCGCAGAACACCATGCTCCACGCGAAGCTCGCGCCGCTGCTCGCCGAGGCGGGGGAGAGCTTCGACGCCTGGGTGAGCTTTCGCACCGCCGCGCGCGCCTGCCTGCGCGAGGGCCTCGCCGACAAGGCGCTCGCCATCTACCAGGAGGCCGCCCTCTACGTGCCCCACGAGCACCAGGCTTGGCAGGCGGTGGCCCAGCTCCAGCGCAAGCGCGGGCGCAATCGCGAGGCGCTGGAGACTCTGCTCGAGGGGAGCCGCCGATTCCGCACGCGCTGGCTGCGGCCCTACGCGATCTACCTGCTACGGCGCGCCAGGGAGATCGATCCCTGGGATTTCGAGAGCGTGCTCGAGCTCGCGGGCCTGCTCTCCGCGAGCGGACAGCGCCACGAGGCTCGACTGCTGCTCGACGAGCTGACGGAGCGCGCGGCGGGGCACCGGCTGCGCGACGTGCGCGCCGCCCAGCTGCGCCTGGATCCGGGCCTGCGCAGCGCGTGGCTGTGGCTGCGCGCGGTGCTGCGGCCCGATTCCCTGCTCCCGCCGGAGCCCCGCGTGGTCGGGTCCGAGGTCGTGCCGCTGCGGACGCGGGCGATCCGGCGGCTGGCGGCCCCCCGAGGCGGAGCCTGAGTGAACTCCGCTCGCCTGCGGCTCGCTGCGCGCTTCGCTTGCACTGAGCCGAGGTTCAGGCCCGGGGCGGACTGCCGATACGTGACCCCACGGGACCCGGCCCCATGCGCCGGCAGGGGCCCGCGAGGTCGCCATGCATTGCAAGCTCTGCAGTACACGACTTGGTGAGAACGTCCGCTTCTGTCCCAATTGCGGGAACGATGCGGGCTCCCTCTCGACCAAGGAGGCCCGGCCGAAGGTCGGGCGCATGGCGCGCCTGCCAGTGCGCGCGCGCAAGCCCGGCGACGCCGAGCTCGAGCTGGCCGAACCCGCGGACCCGGGCGATTCGGGCAATTCGAGCGGACCGGTCCGCGCGGTGCCGCGCAAGGCCAGCGCGCCGGCGCTGCTGGTGCCGGAGCCGGCCTCCGTGCGCGAGATGCTGGCGGGCCGACCCGAGCTGCTCGAGGCGGGCCTGCGCGTGCATACCGATGCACAGGGCAAGGCCGTCGGTCTCGACTTTTCCAGCGAGGTCGGGGAGATCGACCTGCTCGGACGGGACGCCGCGGGGAGCTACGTGGTGGTGATGGTCGCCGCGCAGGGCCAGGGCGAGGACTACATCGCGGAGGTTCTCCAGCGCATCGGCTGGGTGCGCAAGCACCTCGCAACCGGCTCCGAAAAAGTGCGGGGCATCCTGCTGATGGACCAGCCTCCCGACAGCCTGAGCTACGCGGCGGCCGCCGTAGCCGACACCGTCACCTTCAAGACCTACCGCATGTCGCTGTGCTTCGAGGACCTGCGCATTTGACCCAGGCTTCCAACCGACCGCCGTCGTAGCGTACAATTCCAAGCGCGGCGATTCGGGGTCCGGTCGGGACCGGAATCGGGAGCCAGGAGCGATCGGGGGCCAGGAGCATCGAGATGGCCGACGAAGACATGCCGTCGAACCGGATGGCGTGCCAGGCGGATTCCGATCTCGTGAAGGCCGTCCGCCTGCTCGCCTGGCTCACCAAGTCGTTCGAAGCCGCCTGCCCCCAGAGCGGCATCAGCCTGGCCAAGTACCGCGTGCTGCTGCTGGTCTCGACCGAGCCGGTGCGGGTGACGGAGCTGGCGAGCCACGCGCGCGTGAGCCTGCCGACGCTCTCGGGGCTGGTGACTTCGCTCGAGCGGCAGGGGCTCTTGGAGCGGACGGCGCTGCGCACCGACCGGCGCGGCGTCGTGCTCCGGCTCACGCAGGCGGGCCTCGAGGCGCGCACCCGCGCCGAGGAGATTCTCGCGCGCCAGCTGCTCGCGATCGTCGAGAACGACGGCGACGAGAGCCTGCGCACCGCGGTGGCCGCGCTCGCGAACGCCCTCGATCGCTCGATCGAGCGCGGCCTGGCGAGCGGCCGGATCGCCCCGCCGGCTTGACGGGTCCCGGCGCGGGAACGGCCCGCGCCACCACGCCAACGGGACCCGGCGCGGGAACGGCCCGCGCCACCCGTACTTCGCTCGGCTCCGCCTCGCTGCGCGCTTCGCTTGCTTGACTGATCCCGATCAGTTTCTCCTATCGATCCGATCGAAAAAATCACTTGGACGAATCGGCCGGTGGGCCCGATGCTCCGGGCTGAAGGCGCCCCAGCTCGGGGCGCTGCGCCAAGGAGAACGCGATGCTCACCGTCGGCCAGCCGTTTCCCGCCTACCAGCTCACGGGGGTGGTCTCCTCCGATCCCGCGACCGCCTTCCAGAGCTTTCGCCAGGACGACCTCCAGGGCCGCTGGCAGGTGATCTTCTTCTGGCCCAAGGATTTCACCTTCGTCTGCCCGACGGAGATCGCCGGCTTTGCGGCGCTCACGCGCGAGTTCGCCGCGCGTGATGCGCAGCTGCTCGGCGCGAGCACCGACAGCGATTACGTGCACCTCGCATGGCGGCAGAGCCATCCCGCCCTGAAGGACCTCCCCTACCCGATGCTCTCGGACATCAAGCGGGAGCTCTCCACGGCGCTCGGCATTCTCGACGCCGGGGCGGGTGTCTGTCTGCGCGCCACCTTCATCGTGGATCCGCAGGGAATCATCCGACACGTCTCCGTGAACGACCTGTCGGTCGGAAGAAACCCCGAGGAAGTGCTGCGCGTGCTCGACGCGCTGCAGACGGGCGAGCTGTGCCCGAGCAACTGGAGGAAGGGCGAGGCCACCTTGAACGCGGCGTGACCGAGCGACTTTGTTAGCGTTGGGCGCCGTGCCCACCTGCCCTCCGGAGCGCCTGATCCGCCGCCGTTCGGGACTCGCCTGGCTCGTCTCGGCGCTCGCCCTTTGCGCCGGCGCGGCTCTCGCCCAGGATCCGCAGCCCGCGGCTCTGCCGGCTGCGAAGCCCGAGCAGAAGGCGCCGGAGGCGATTTCGATCCCGGAGATCGCGATCCGCTCCGAGCAGGTCACCATCCTGCTGCGCACGATGGAGGCGAGCCTCGAGAAGGATCCCGCCGTCGAAGCCATCGCGCAGGAGCTGCCGGAGGTCGCTCGGAACGATCTCTCGCTCCTCGCGGAAACCAACAGCCTGCTCGAGCAGGGGCCGCGACAACGCGTGCTCGAAGCATTCGCCGATTCCTGGCGGTCGGCTCGAGCCGCGATGGAGGCGCGCAATGCGACCCTCACCGAGCGGGCCAGCGCGCTCGAATCCGACATCCAGCAGCTCGCGGCCGCGCGCGAGACCTGGCGGCGCACCGCGGAGGTGGCTTCCGCCGCCAAGGCGCCCGAAACCGTGCGCGAGCGCGTCCAGGAGACGATCGCGGCGATCGATTCGACGCAGCGAAAGATCGAACGCCGGCGGGTGATCCTGCTCGATCTCCAGTCCAAGGGGGTGCGCGAGCTCACCGTGATCGACGCGGCCATCGACCGGATCGCCACCTATCGCAAGGAAGTGGTCGGCCAGCTCTTCCTGGCGGACAGCCGTCCGATCTGGCGCGCGATGGCGAGTGGAGACGCGGCCGGTGAGGCGCTCACGGATCTCGTCGACGACGCCGCCCGGGGCGAGAAGCTGCTGCTGGACTACGGGAAGCGGTACTCGGGGCGTTGGATCGCGCTGATCGCCCTTTTCGCGGCGCTGGTGTGGTTGTTCCGGAGCGCACGCGAGCGCAGCCGCCGGGCGAGCGAGCAGGAGCCCGAGCTGGCGCAGGCCGCGCTGGTGTTCCAGCTGCCGTACTCGGCAGCGCTGCTGCTGGCGCTGACGTCGAGCTTCTGGCTGTTTCCCAACGCTCCGTTCCTGGTCAAGCAGCTCACGGCGCTGCTGGCGCTCTTCCCGGTCTTGCGGATCGTGCGCCCGATGGTCGATCCGGCGCTCGCCCCGGGCCTCAAGGCCTTCGGCGCCTTCTACGTGATGGACCGTCTCCGGGACGTCTTCTCGACCTCGCCGCTCGCCGAGCAGGTGCTGTTCCTGTTCGAGATGCTGGCCGGGATGGCGCTGATGGCCTGGGTGCTGCGGCCGCGACGGCTGGAGGGCGTCGAGCTGAGCGAGGAGCAGCGCGCAGCGCTGCGGCCGCTCGGGTTCGCGGCAAAGCTCATGTTCGTGAGCTTCACGCTCGCCTTCGCCACGGGAGCGACTGGCTACATGCAGCTGGCGCGGCTGATAGGCGGCGGCGTCCTCACCGCCACCTACGCCGCGCTGGCGTTCTACGCCAGCCTGCGCGCCGCCGATGGTCTGCTGGCCTTCGCGCTACGCGTGCGGCCGCTCCGACTGCTGCACTTCGTGAGCACGCATGGCGAGGCGCTGCGGCGTCGCGCGCAGCGCCTGCTGCGCGCGTCGGCGGTGCTCGGCTGGCTGATCTTGACCCTCACCTGGTTCGGGATCCTGGAGAGCGTGCTGGCCGCCGGCCGCGCGGCGCTCGACGCGAGCCTGACCTTCGGCTCGCTCACCCTCTCACTCGGTCACCTGGTCGCCTTCGGCATCACGGTGGCCTCGGCGTTCCTGCTCTCCCGCGTCCTGCGCTTCCTGCTGGAGGAGGACGTCTACCCGCGCGTGGCACTCGGGCGCGGCGTCCCCTACGCGATCTCCAGTCTGCTGCACTACGTGATCCTGTTCGGCGGCTTCGTGCTCGCCATCTTCGCGATGGGCGTCGATCTCACGCGTGTCACGATCCTGGCCGGCGCCTTCGGCGTCGGCATCGGCTTCGGTCTCCAGAACGTCGTCAACAACTTCGTCTCCGGCCTGATCATGCTGTTCGAGCGGCCCATGAAGCTGGGGGACACGGTGCAGGTCGCCGACGTCTCCGGGACGGTGGAGCGGATCGGGATCCGCTCGAGCACGCTGCGCACCGCCGAAGGCGCGGAGGTCGTCGTCCCGAACGCGAACCTGATCTCGGAGCGCCTCACGAACTGGACGCTCAACAACTCGCGACGGCGGATCGACCTCAAGCTGGGCGTCGCGTACGGGACCGATCCGCAGAAGCTGCTCGATCTCCTGCTCGCGCTGGCGCGCAGCCACCGCGAGGTACTCGCGTACCCTGCTCCGGTTGCGCACTTCCTGGGCTTTGGAGAGAACTCTCTCGACTTCGAGCTGCTGTGCTGGACGGACGAGTTCGACGAATGGGTCGAGATCCGCAGCCGGCTGGCGCTCGATCTGCATCGCATGCTCGGCGACGCGGGCATCGAGGTGCCCTTCCCGCAGCGCGTGCTGCACGTGAAGGCGGAGAAGACGGAGAATTAGCAAGCCCCGCGCGCAGCGAGGCCTGGAAGAACGCTTGCGGGTTGACCCTCCCTTCGACGCCTGGGGCAGTCCCCCCCTCTTGACGCTGGCCTGCCTGGCCGCGCTCTCCGTCAGCGCCTGGCAGGTTCAGGCGGCACTCCCGCTCAACCACGACGTGGGCTGGCTGCTGCTCGGCGCGCACCGGGTGCTCGAGGCGGGACGCCTCTCCGCCGACCGCTTCGTCGATGTGACCCCGCCGCTGATCCTCGGGCTGTACGCCCTTCCCGTGGCGGCGTCCCGGGCGCTCGGCGTCTCCGAGATCGGGGCCCTGCGGATCTTCGTGATCGGCCTCGCGGCCGGCTCGCTGGGCCTGTGCCAGCTGGCCGCGTCGCGGCTCTTCAGCGGCGAGCCCTCCGCGCTCGTGCGCGCCTGGCTCGTCGCCGTCGCCATCGTCCTGCTCCCGCTCGTGGGTTACGACTTCGGCCAGCGCGAGCACCTGATCACGCTGCTGCTGCTGCCGTATCTGGTGGACGCCGCCGCGCGGGCGCACGCCGGGGGTCCGCCGCGCTCCGTGGCGGCCTGGATCGGCGCGGCGGCGGGCCTGGCGATCGGCATGAAGCCGCAATACGCGCTGGTCGCGCTGGCGGTGGAGGGCATCGTCTGGCGCGCGCGCCGCCGCTGGCAAGCGGTCGTCAGCACCGAGCTCGGCATGCTCGCAGGGACCGTCGCCCTCTCCGCCGCCTGGACCGCGTGGCTGGCGCCGGATTACCTCCGCGTCACGCTACCCCTGGTCTGGGAGACGTACGGCGCCTATCACAGCCCGCTGCGGGAGCTCGTGCGCTGGTTCGACCTGCCGCTCGCCGGCGCCCTGATCCTGATCGCGAGCCTGCTTCCCCGTGGCGGCGCCCCGCGCGATCTCGCGCGCACGCTGGCCGCCGCCGCGGCCGCCGCCTACGCCGCGTACCTGGCTGCCGGGACGGACTGGGACTACCACCGCTATCCGTTCGGCGTGTTCGCGATCGCGACGCTCGCGCTCCCGCTGCTGCGCCCGCTCTCGCGCGGCCCGGTCGTCATCGTGCTCGTGATCGCGGTGACCGCCGCCTCGCTGTTCGTCGCGCCCCTCGAGCTCCGCGCCACCCGACGCCCGGGCCAGGAGTGGCCCGGCTGGAGTCAGGGGGCTGCCACCGCCGAGATCCTTCGCGTGGTCGAGGGCCGCGGGCGCGGCGGGTCGATCTTCCTGTTCTCGAGCTCCGTGGCCCCGGCCTTTCCGGCGCTGAACTACGCCGGTGTCGAATGGGCCTCGCGCTTCTCCTGTCTCTGGCTGCTCCCGGCCGTGATCCGCGCGCGCGCGCAGCCGGAGGGCGCGATCCCGGAAGCGCGCCGCCAGCGGCTCGACGCGGTCGGACGCTATCTGGTGGCCGCGGTGACCGAAGACCTGGCACGAGCCCAGCCCGAGTTGGTCTTCGTCCCGCGCGCGCAGCAGCACCAGGCCTTCGGCGCGATCGATTTCGACTTGCTGGCGTTCTTCGAGCACGACCCGCGCTTCGCGAAGCTCTGGTCCGGCTACGCCCCGCTGGAAGACACACCGCTCTTCCGGGTCTACGTCCTGCGCCAGCCGTGAGCGGGGTGCCGCGCCAGCAGCTCGGGATCGCGAAACAGCAGGACCAGCACGGCGCCTGCCGCGAAGCCGCCGACGTGCGCCCAGAAGGCCACGCCCCCGCCCCCCCGGCCCAGGCTGATGGCGCCGCCGAGGAGCTGCATCAGGAACCAGTATCCCAGCATGAAGCTGGCCGGCACGGCGACCGTGCGCACGTAGAACCCGAACATCACCAGCATGTGTACTCGGACCCTCGGATACAGGACGACGTAGGCGCCCATCACACCGCCGATCGCCCCCGAGGCGCCGACCATCGGGACGCCGGAATCGGGCTGCGAGAGCACCTGGAGCCCAGCGGCGGCGAGACCGCAAAGCAGGTAGAAGATCAGGAAGCGCGCGTGCCCCATGGAATCTTCCACGTTGTTCCCGAAGATCCACAGGAACCACAGGTTGCCGATCAGGTGGAGCCAACCGCCGTGCATGAACATCGAGGTCACGGCGGTGTACCAGGCGGGGCTGGCCTGGATCACGCACGCCACGCCCTCGCCGAGCGGGAAGGCGGAGCCGGCCGGCAAGCGCTGCAGGAGCTCGCCCGGGATCAGCCCCAGCGTGCAGACCGAGCTGGTGAGCCGAGGCTCCTGCCCGAGACCCTGAACCAGCACCCAGGCGAGCACGTTGGCCACCACCAGGGCGTGCGTCACCAGGGGAGTCAGGAAGTGCGGATTCTCGTCGCGGATCGGAAACATGCGCGCGAGGGATGCTAGCAAGCGAAGCGCGCAGCGAGGCGAAGCCGAGCGAAGTTCACCAAGGCCGGCCGAAGGCGAGCGGAGTTCACTCAGCTCGCCGGCGCAGCCGGTCGGGCTCCCGCGATCACCGCGCGCTCCGGGTAGAAGGCGAGAATCGCCACCGAGAGCAGGCAGGCCACGCCGGCCACCGGGCCCGACAGGATCACGCCGAGGGGCTCGGCCGGGCTGTTCCCGAAGCGCGCCAGCAGGAACGTCAGCACCCAGAGCGAGAGCCCGTAGACCCACTTCGTGGCGAACCCCTGCATCCCGTAGAACATCGCGGAGCGATGCGAGCCGCTGCGGCGCTCGTCGCGATCGATCAGCTGGCCGATCATCACGTTGGGGAGCACCAGCAGGCCGGCGACCGGGATGCCCACGAGCGCGAGCGCGCCGAACACCATCGCGAGATTGCGGGCGTCGTAGGATCCGCCCGGCACGTCGGCGTGCAGCAGGCCGAAGCTGGAAACCGCCAGCGCGAGCAGGCCGGAGCAGAGCATCATCACGCGCTTCGGGCCGAAGCGACGCACGAGCGCGTTCACCACCGCGAAGCCGAGACCGACACCGGCGAACATGGCGAGCCCGAACCAGGCCGCGAAGCCCTCGCTGCGCCCGAGCACGACCGTCGCGAGATACGGCATCACCGGCTGGATCACGTTGACGCCGAAGACGAAGAAGCACTGCGCGAGGAGGTAGACGCAGAAATCGCGGTCGCCGAGCGTCTGCATCACGGCGCGCCGGAACGAGAGCTCGGACGCCGTGCTGCGCGCGTAGCGGCGCTCGTCGACCGCCGCGATCGGCGCCGCGCACAGCACCAGCGCGAGCGCCGAGGCGCCGACCACCAGCACGCGCAGCGAGGCCTCCGGCCCGAGCCCGGCGGCGCGCCCGAGATCGATCGCGAGCGGCCAGGCCGAGCCGAAGACGCCCACGATCGGAAACGCCACCAGCGCGAGCAGCGTGCCGAGCGACACGCGCTCCTGCTGGGTCCAGGCGATCTCGGGGATCAGCGCCAGATAGGGCGCCACATAGATGGTGAAGGAGATGAAGTAGAGCGCGAGCAGGACGAAGAGCCAGAGCGTGTTCGCGGAGCTCCCGGGGGCGGCCGGCGGAAAGAAGAGCAGCGCCGGAATCACTGCCATCGGAAGTACTCCCGCGATCAAGAAGACCCGGCGCCGGCCCAGCCTCGATCGCGAGCGATCCGACGCCCAGCCCACCACCACGTCCGTCAGCGAATCGCAGACCCGGCCGAGGAGCATCGCCAGACCAAAGACCGTCAGGAAGCCGAGGATCAAGTTCTCGGGGATCTGCGGCACCAGCCCACGCCCCGGAGGCGGCAGGTAGTAATAGACCGCGATCGCCACCACGATGCGGTCGGTGAGCTGGAAGCCCGGGTTACCCAGCACGTACCCGAGGCGCCGCCTGGACGAGATCGGTTCCGGCAAGCATCTCCCGGTCGAAGAGCCGCGAGATTGGCACGAAGGCGGCCGGCGCGCAGGCAGGTTCCCCGCCCGCCGTTCGCGGATTCGCGGCCCTCGTACCGATCCCGCGAACTTTTACTGGCGGCCGCCCGCGGGTATCGTGGTGCCCGCGGAGGAGCCTCGACTGCGGATCGGCTACCAGCTGGTGGACGGGGTGGCCCGGATCACGCTCGACGACGGCAAGGCCAACGCGATGAGCGTCCCCTGGTTCGCCGAGCTGGGCGCCGCGCTCGACTCTGCGCAGAAGGATGGCGCGGGCGCGCTGCTCGTGCGCGGACGCCCGCGCTTCTTCTCCGGCGGCCTCGACCTGAAGCTGCTGCCGGCGCTCTCGCCCGCTGGCCTGCGAGAGCTCTCGGAGATCTTCGCGCGCACGCTCTTGCGCCTGCACGCATTCCCGAGCCCGACCGTCGCCTGCGTCACCGGCCACGCGATCGCCGGCGGCGCCGTGCTCGCCTTCGCCTGCGACGCGCGCTTCGCCACGGAGGGCCCCTTCCGGATCCAGATGAACGAGGTCGCGATCGGGATTCCGCTCCCGAGCTGGATGCTCTTCATCGGCGAGTCGGCGATCCCCGCGACGGCCCGCAACGAGTTCCTGCTGCACGCGCGCGCCTACACGCCGGCCGAGGCGCTGGCCCGCGGAATCGTGGACGGCGTCGGCGCGACCCCCGAGGAGACCGAGCGACTCGCGAGCGAGCGGGCGAAGTCGCTGTTGCAGCTCAGCCGCCCGGCCTACGCCGAGTCCAAGCGACGCCTGCGCGAGGCGGGAACCGCCCGCGCGCTCGAGCGCCTGCGCGAAGAGCTCGAGGGTTAGATGTGCTGCTCGGGTCCTCGCAGCGACGCCGGGTCTCGCAGGTCGTGACCGTGATCATGAAGACGTTCCAGCGACCGCGCACCGCGACTCACGCCGTCGACCACCTGCGCCGCTACTTCCCCGAGATCCGCCTGCTGGTCGGAGACGATTCCGGTGAGGCGATGGCCTTCGACCACCCCCGTGCCGAGGTGGTGCGGCTGCCCTTCGACTCGGGTGTTTCGAAGGGCCGCAACCGCCTGCTGGAACGCGTCGAGACCGAGTACTTCTTGCTGATGGACGACGACAACTGGTTCAGCCGCCACACCCGACTGGGCCTCATGCTCCGTATCCTCGAGCGCGAGCGCTTCGACATCTTCGCCTGCCACGTTTTCTTGCGGCGGCACACCGAACGGCTGTTCCCGAAGCGAAGGCTCAACGGCTTCTTCATGAATCTACGGCTCGAGGACGGGACCCTCACGCTGATCGACGGCCAGCACCAGAAGGCCCGCGCCTGGCGCGTCTGCGACGTGGTCGAGAACTTCTTCCTGGCCAGGACGCAGAGAGTGCGCGAGCTGGGTGGCTGGGACGAGCGCCTCAAGGTCGCTGAGCACCATGATTTCTTCCTGCGCGCGCAGCGCGCGGGGCTCAAGGTCGGCTACACGCCGCTCGCGTCGGTCGACCACGTCCACCTCCGCCGGGAACGCGCTTCCGAGAACTACGCGCCCTTCCGCGGATATCGACAGAACGAGTTCCGCCGGATGTGGATCGAGAAGCACGGCATCCGGTGCTTCGTGGAGCGCGATGGCAGATCGCACTCGTCGGAGGAGTGGATCCACCTCAGGGAGTGGACGAGGCCCGGGCACACCGAACGCGATCCGGCGGGAAGCTAACGGCTCGAGGCGGGAGCGCCGACCTGGGCCGGTGTCCAGGTGCAGCGCCAGGAGCAACGATCGGCGCCGTCGAGGCGGCAGGTCGTCTTGCTGACGGCGGGCTGCTTCAGCTCGGCCATCGTGAACATCTCGGCGCTGTAGCCGAGGAGGACTCCGCACATCTCCCGGCTGGGCAGGGCGTAGTCGACGACGTCGATGCGCGCCCTCCCGGGGCCCTCGATCGTCACGCTGAGGCGTCCGCTGTCGTGCTGGCTCTGCCAGAGCACGAGCCCGCGCCGAGGCAGCGAGAATTCGTCGCCGCCCTCGAGCAGGTGACGGTAGACCCCGGCGAGCTGGTCCCGGGCGCTGAAGCGGCCCATCTGCTCGTAGACGTCGCCTTCGCCCGCCGGCAGGATCCGCGCAATCGCGCGGATCAGCTCCAGCAGATCCTCTTCCGGGTACCAGGAGGCGACCTGGATGCGATTCTCGAGGTAGGGATGCAGGCGCGCCGGCAGCGCGCGCAGCGCCGCCTCGCGGTCGTGCCGCAGCCACCTCACGGCTCCGACCAGCGATGCGCCCTTTGCCCTGGCCATGCCCGGCTCTCCGCTCGAATTGCGCGCGCTCGCGCGTCACCCCGCGGTGTGGATCGGCATGCGGCGGGGGGTCTTGATACCCTCCCGGCTCGCAGCCACGGCCAGCGGATTGCCGATGAGGAAGTCGACCCGGATCGCGCTCGTAGGCCTCGCCGCGCTGGCGGGCGCGGCGCTCTCGCTGCTGACGTCGGATCGCTGGCGGCGACCGGCCCCCGACACCGGCGCCGCCGCCGCTCCCGCCGCCGCACCCGCACCCGCGGTGGTCCTTCCGGTGCCCGCCCGAGTCGCGCTCCCCGACGAATCGGGCGAGCTTCGGATCGCCTCGAACGAGACGATCCAGCTGGACGCCGCCTCGCTCGTGCCGGGAAGACCCGTGGTGCTGCGCCTGGTCCTCGGGGAGCCGTCGCGGAGCCAGGATCCGCGCCCCGTGCGCGTGGTCTCGATGGACCGCCGCGTGTTCGAGGGACAGGGGATCCTGGGCGAGGGCCTCGCCGACGCACGCTTCGAGATCGACCCCGCGTTTCTTCTCGTCCCCGGGCGCTACATCGTCGAGGTGAAGACGACGGAGCAGAGCCACTTCCCGCTGCGGCGCTACGCCCTCGAGGTGCGCTGAGACGTCACGCGCGCGCCGGCCCTCCCCGGCGCCGCAGCAGGCGCACGCCGAGCAGGAGCACGCCGCCCACCAGCAGCAGCCGGCCCCAGAGCGGCAACGCCGGAACCGGCGGCGGACCCGGCGAGAGCGGATCGTTCGGGTTCCAGCCGTTCGCCACCTCGACCCCGTCGAGCCTGCCGTCGTCGTCGGAATCCGTATCGAACGGGTTGCTGCCGGTGTTCGAGGGCGACAGGTAGACGCCGGTGCCCGTCTCGACGCTGTCGAGCAGGCCGTCGTTGTCGTCGTCGCTGTCGCAGAGATCGCCGTCTGCATCGCCGTCGAAGTTCTGCTGGCCCGGGTTCGACGCCACCGGGCAATTGTCGAGTCCGTCGAACGCCAGATCCCGGTCCTGGTCGATGCCCATGCGCGTGCCCGAGCCCGGCGGTGCGCAGGTGTAGGTGAGCGGACCCTGGCTGGTCGCGAGCAGACGCAGGTTCGCGCCGGTGATCGTCTGGTCGACGTCGTCGCGGTAGACGGTGTCCTCCGGGATGCTGCCCGACTCGCGCCGCCAGCCACGCGGATCGCCGCCGAAGCTGCCCTTTACGACTACGTCGCACTCGGTGACGGTGCCGCCCAGCATCAGCGAGGCGAAGGAAGTGCCCGCCCGCGTCTCGAACAGGTCGATGCGCGGGTTCACGGCGGCGCCGTTGCTCGAGCTGAGCGTCACCTGCTGGCCTACGACCGGCGCGAGGTCGGTCGGGAAGGCGAGCATGAACTGCTCGAGCTGGAGCTCCTCGGCGAGGGTCAGGTTGAATACCGGGGCCCCGACGAACCGCCTCAGGGTGTCGACGGCGCCGTCGTGGAGATAGCCGAAGCCACGGATCTGGGGGCCGTGAGCGGCCTCGCCGGGCACGCCGAACATTCCAATCTTGGTGTAGGCATTGCGCAGGTGCGGGACCTTGGCGTTTTGGGGCTCCCCCTCGTCGCTCTGGCGCCCGTCCGAGCCGAAGAAACCCTGGCCCGGATTCAGGGTGTGGCAGCCGTCGCAGGTATCGACGGTGTCGGTGAGCGCGGGGCCGTCGAAGATGTCCGCTCCGCTCGCCTGATCCGTATTCAGCGAGTTGTCGAGGCTCCCCACCGGGTTCGGCGGCAGTATGATCTTCAGCACGAAATCCGTGTACTGCTGCATCTGCGTCGGCGTGATGGTGCCGTGCTTCCCCAGCAGGCCCTCGAACGCCACGATGAAGTTGCGGAACGACAGGTCCTCGTTGCAAGGCGCGCCGGTCGGCTCCGTGCAGGCGTCCGTGCCAAGAAAACCGGTCACGCGGTCGCCGCGCCAGTGCATGCCGCCATGGGTCGCGAGGCCGCGCAGCGTCTGCGTCGTCATCGGGCCCTTCATCGGGTGGAACGTGGTGGCCACCACCTGATTCGTCGCGGGCGGCTGGTTGTTCACCGTGACCGCGTCATCCGGGTTGCCGAGGTCCCAGGCGAGGTCGTCGAGGTCGCCGAAGATGTGGCAGCTGGCGCAGGCGGCTTCGCCGTTGCCCGAGGACACGTTCGCGTCGTAGAGGAACTGCCGGCCCGTCACGACGGCCGCCGGCTCGGGATTGGTGAGCGCCAGCGTCTGGAGGTTCGCCTTGGTGCTCAGGTCGATCACGCGCACGGAGTTGTCGAAGCGCGTCAGCACATAGAGGCGGCTCCAGGTCTCGTCGAGCACCAGACCGCTCGGCCCGCCGCCCGTCGAGATGTAGTTCGGGCTCTCGGCGGCCGGGTTGAAGTTGGCCTCGAAGGAGGGGTCTTCGATGTCCACTGTATCGAACACACCGATCCGGCCCGACCCGAATGCGGCGACGTACATCTTCAGGCCGTTGCTCGAGACGATCACCTGCGTCGGCGTCGCCAGGCTGTGCTGGGCCTGCGCATCGATCGCCGCGTGGTTCGCCCCGACGTCCGTGTGGAGATCGTTGTAGTTGATGTGCTTGTTCAGATGCTGCGCGTTGGCGGAGCTCGGCACGGCGGTGTCGATCACGGTGATGCGGGATTCGGAGAGGTGACCCTGAACCGTGCTGCCGCCGTGGACGCCGGGGCCCTCGAAACGCACGTGATTGGGCAGCTCCGTGTTGGTCACGTAGAGGCGCCCGCTGACGGGGTTGACGGCCATGTTGAACAGGATGGTGCCCACTCCCGTGAAGATGTTCCCGGCCGCGAAGCTGTTCGCGTCGACGGCGAAGACGTCACGGTCCGGCAGGCTGAAGGAGACGGTCGGGCTCCAGTTGCGGTTGATCGAATCGCGCCAGCTGGTGCCGTTGAACTTGATGATGATGCCGACCTCGGGCGCGTCATCGTCGAAGGCGTTGTCGTTGGGCGGCACCACGCCGCCCGGGACGCCGGGCAGGCAGCCGGGACCAGCAAAGCCGTCGCAGACCACCTGCTCGAGGACCGAGGTGGTGCGATTGCCGGAGTGGAACGCCGCCACGAAGACGGTGTTGCCGTCCAGAGTTCGTGCGAGGGCGCGCGGCGTATCCGAAAAGAAGGTCAGGATCCGCAGCGGAGTGCCGCCGATCGTGCTGCCGAGCGACGTCGCGTCGAAGACCCAGACGTCCGCGCGGCCGACGTCCTCGGTCGTGAGCTGCGGATCGCCCGCGCCCGTCACGCCCGAGATCGAGCTGTGCGTGCGGTGCTGCCCGCGGTGCGCGGTGGTGATGAAGGCGCGGTTCCCGTCGGTTCCTGCGAAGAGAATGTCGCGCGGCTCGTCGCCCACCAGCAAGGTGCGCGAGACGCGGGGCGGCGTGGCAGCCAGGTCGACGATGCTCACGCTGTCGGAGAGGTGGTTGACTACCCATACCTCGCTGTCGGTGCGGGCCGCGACCGCCACCGGCTCCATGCCGACCGGGACCGATACGAGCTCGACGAGGCTCCCCCCGACCACGTCGAAGACCTCGAGCCGGTTGTCCGGCGTATTGACCGCGAACAGGCGGCTTCCGTTCGGCGACAGCGCGAAGGGGTCGGACCTGCCCCGATTCGAAGGTCACGAAGTCGCTCTGGGCGCTGGCGAGCCCGGTCGCGAACACGGTGGCCAGCAGCGCGCCGAGGGGGCGGAGGGGGGCCCGCGACCGGTTCGACATGGCGGCACCTCGGATTCGGACGGACCCGGCAGCTTCGCGTCCTCGGGGACGCCCCAGCCTATCACGAGGCGAGGGGGCCAGGCGCGGGCTCAGGCCCTTGCCGCGACGGGCCGATGCAGCGGGGCGGCTCTCTCTTCAGAGCAGCGACGAGCGGGTCGGCGGAGGCTGCATTGTTGATCCTGGGGGGTCTGATCACAGCGCTCAACCTGCTGCTCAACCTCGTGGTGGGGCTGCGGCTGCTGGGGCGGGCGCGCCGGGGTTGGCCGGCGCCGGAGCTCATGCTGGCGCTCTACTTCTTGGTGAGCGCCTTTGCCGCCACGCCGCCGCAGATCCTCGTCTACGGCGGCATGAGCGACCCGAGACTGGCGGTTCCGGAGGCCGCCAGCCGAGCGCTGCTCGCCTTCGCCGTGCTGGCCATGGCGATCGGCGCCGGCGCCATCTACGTGTTCACCTGGAAGACCTTCCGACCCGAACGCGGATGGGCCAAGGCGATCGTGCTGGCCGGCTGTGCCTGCTCGGCGATCGGCTACGCGATCGAAGCGCTCCACGAAGGCTTCGCCCCGGTGGTCTTCGCGGGACCGGGGCACTGGATCGGCTGGGCCGGGCGCAGCGCGGCGATGCTCGGCGTCGCCTTCGAGTCGTTCCGCTACTGGTTGATGCTGCGCCGCCGGATGCATCTCGGGCTCGCGGATCCGGTGGTGACCAACCGCTTCCTGCTCTGGTCGATCTGGGCTGCCTGCGCGACTCTGAATCTTGTCGCCGACCTGGCGTCGCGAAGCCTCTACTGGTGGGTCTACGGGACGATCCAGCCCGTCCCCGAGTACCTGGCGACGATGGTCGCTCCCACCATCATCGTGACGATGGTGCTCGGCGTGATTTCGGCCGTCACCCTGTTCCTGACCTTCTTCCCCAGCCCCGCGTATCGCCGCTGGGTCGAGAGGCGCGGCGCACCCATTCAGTAGTGGCGGTAGCGCCGCTGCACGTGCGCCTGGCGGATCCGGATGCGGTCGCGGCGCTCGGCGGCCGCGACGCTGCGCACGCCCGCCGGAAGCTGCGCGCGAATCTCGTCGAAGCGGATCCTCTTGACCTCCGTCGTGGGGAGGCGCTCGGGAAGCTCCGGGTAGGTCCAGCGGAAGGTCAGGAAGCCCTCCGGCAGCCCGGTCGTATCCACCCAGTTGGGAACCCCGGGGTCGCGGTGGGCGATCACCAGCCGTGCCACGCCATCGGGATCCAGCTCGGTCTGGAAGCCGTTCAGGCTGCTCTGGTGGTTCGCGAAATCGAGCGACTCGCCCCATAGATTCGAGAGGTGGAAGCCGCTGTAGGCGGGAGGAATCGGGACCCTCGCCTCGATCAGCAACGCCTCGCCCTCAGCCAGCTCGAAGACGCCGCCGGCATACACGTTGCTGGCCTGCCCGCCGCCGGTGGCGAGCGACGCCGCGTTCGGCGGGCCCAGATCGTTGCGCGGCATGAAGCGCTTGCCGTCGACGTTCATGTCGGCGTAGGTCTCGAGCGTCACGGCGTAGAACTCGCTCCAGTAGTGCATCTGGTTCTTCACGATCTCGCCCACGCGCCGCAGCTGCGCGGCAGCCAGGCCGGGAGACAGCGGATCCGGGTGGGCGCCCTCGGTGTCCAGGCACGTGATCTCGAGATCGAGCAGGTCCTCGCGCTCCCAGTCGTGAAAGAGCTCGCGCAGCACGAGCCAGCGCGAGCTGAACTGGGTGCTCTGGAAGGAACCGTCTGGCTGCTTCACCCGGCGCGTGGCCTTGGTCGCGAGGAAGTTGCCGCGGTGGCCTTCCGGACGCGACGGCGCCAGCAGGATCTCGAAGCTCCCGTCGGGCGCCACCTCCAGCTTCGAGGAGTCGAGCACGCCGCCGTTCGCGCGACTCCCGGGGCGCAGCTCCGCGATGCTCCCGGAGTCGCCGGCCCAGCCGCTCGGGGTCTCGAGGATCACGTACTGGGGCGCCTTGCGCGCCGCTGGCGCCGGCGGCTCGCCGCGCCAGTGGCGGGTGTCTCCCGCGCGGCCGCGCACCCGGTAGCGGAGGCTGCCGTCGATGGGCGCATAGAGATAGACGGCGTCCGCGTTGTCGATGGTCGCCTTGTCGAGGGGCTCGATCGCGCGGCGGAAGCTCGGATGACGGGGATCGCCGAGCGCGCGGGCGATCGCGCCGTGGACGAAGCCCAGCAGATAGCGATAGCCCTCGGCGAGGTTGCGGTCCGTCGGCGGCGGCGCAAAGAGGCTGGGATCGTCGATCGCTTCGCGCGCGGCGCCCAGCTGCGCGATCAGATCCTCCCAGGCCGCGCGCAGCTCCGCGCCCGCGCTCCGGTTCGTCATGCTGTCACGCCTTCCCCGCCTCGCGCGGCTCGTCCTGCTTCCAGTGGAAGCGCTCGAACAAGCCGGCCAGCCGCGTGCGCAGCTCGTCGCTCCGCAGTCCGAACTCCTCCAGGCTGTAACGGTGACTCGTCTCGTGCTGCTTCGCCTTCTGCTGCTCCGCCAGCAGCACCCGCTGGAAGCGGGGCGTCACCGGAAGGCCCAGCTCGGCGTAGACGCGCTCGATCACAAGCTTGGGCTCGGCGACAAGCTCGTTGTAGTCGACGATCGCGTGCGGCGTCTCCGGGTGTCGCGCCAGCACCTCGAGCGGATAGGTATAGGTGTGGAACGACTGCTCGGCGAGCACGCGGAGCGAGCGCTGCATCTCCGCATCGCTCCACTTGCGCAGTCGCCACGCCATCTGCATCAGCTTCAGGAGACTCGGGATCGTCTCCTCCGGATTGCGGAAGGGAACCACGATGCGCGCGTCGGGGAAGGTCTCGAGCAGGCTCTCGAGCCGACCTACAAACACCGGGTTCTTGCTCAGGTGGATCTTGTTCCCGGGCCCGTTCAGGTAGAGCTGCCGGCGGACGCACTCCGCGTAGAAACGCATCAGACGGCGGCGCTGCCGCTCGGGGCGGCGATCGACGTGGTAGAAGTCGAGCGCGTCCAGGTAGGGGAGCCTCACGATCCAGGTGCCCGAGGCGCACGACGAGGTCAGGATCCCGTCGTCTTCCTCGGGCTCCGTGAAGCTCTGGTAGTGCATGTCGCGGGTGGCGCGGAACTTGCGCTCCTCGAGCTTTTTGACGCGCGCCTCGATCGCTCCGCCCAGCCAGCGCCGATCGAACCCTGCCACCCAGCGGATCAGCTGCTTCTCCAGCAACGACGGAAAGGAGAGCTCGTAGAGCAGGAAGGCGCTGAACCGCTCGGCGTCCCGGCTCATCAGGCGGTGCAGGTGCGTGGTCCCGCTGCGCGCGTGGCCGACGATGAAGACGGGAGTCCGGATCTGCGTGCGCTTCAGCCCGGGAAAAAGGATGGGATCCAGGAAGAAGCAGACCGCGTGCAGGCTCGCGACGACGGGGACCGTG
>Ga0184637_10000890_pt1 | contig 21232 bp, 17 predicted proteins | sample PLM3_127_b2_FD_133143 | JGI IMG/M metagenome (GOLD analysis project Ga0184637, IMG submission 133143) | Groundwater sediment microbial communities from an aquifer in East River, Colorado, USA - PLM3_127_b2 | ecosystem: Environmental > Terrestrial > Soil > Riparian zone | place: USA: East River... | reverse complement strand
GTCTCTACCCCCAGGCGAACGCGAAGCCGCTGCGGCCCGAAGAGATCGCAGCGGTGTATGGAGCCCTCGACGAGCTGCGCGCGATCCTCGAGCCACGCCACATCCCGCTGGTGCTCCTGCTGTTTCCGCGCGACTGGCAGCTCGGCGCGCGCGATCGCGAGGCGGCCACCGAGCGGCAGCGAGCGAGCCTGGCGTACTGCCGCCGTCACGGCCTCCGATGCGTCGATCTGCTCGATCACTTCTGGGGACACCCGATCGACGACTACTTCCGACCGGGCGACGATTCGCACCCGCACGCGGAAGCCGCTCGAACCAGCGCCGCGCTGCTCGCGGATCCGGTGCTCGCCGCGCTCGCGGCAGGGTCTGAGTAAAGCGGCGCGGGCCGCCCGATCAGTACTGGAGGCGCTTCTCGATCTCGAGCGGGACATCCACCAGCAGCCGTGCGATGCGCTCGCCGGAGCGGCCGTCCCCGTAGAGGGGATCGGAGCTGAACTTTCCGATCGTCATGCAGCGCTCGATCGCCGAGCGGATCTGCTTGCGGTCGTAGGGCACGTCGATCACGTTGCGCCCGCGGTCGCGCCCCTCCTGACGGCCGCCGATGTTGACGGTCGGAACCCCCAGGTAGGAGCATTCGCGGATCCCGACACTGGAGTTTCCGACGATGCAGCGCGAGCGGTGAAGGACCCGGATGAAGTCCTCCGGCGGCAGGTTCTTGAAGAAGTGGACCTGGGGCAGGGCGTGCTTTTCTCGGAAGGTGCGGATCCCCTTGGAGGTGCCGTCGGAGCCCGCGTCGACGTTGGGCCAGAACCAGAAGGCCGGGATCCGGCTCTCCGCGATCGCATGCAGCGTCTCCTCGACGTGGCGCCGGGAGGCCTCGTATTCGGTCGTGACCGGGTGCTGAACCACGACCACGAAGCCGCCGGAGATGTCGGGCCGCTCGCCCACGCCTCCGAATCGCTCGAAGATGTGGTCGAAGTCGAGCTCCGGACGCTCGAGGGCGCGACGGGCGACGTCGATCGAGGGGCAACCGGTGTTGAACACGCGGTCCGGCCGCTCGCCCATCCGCACCACCCGCTCGGCCGCGCGCTCGGTCGCGACCATGTGGACGTCTGCCAGCTTGGTCACCGCGTGGCGCACTTTCTCGTCGATCGAGCCGGTGACCTCGCCGCCCTGGATGTGGACCAGGGGGATGTTGATGTAGGCGGCCGCCACCGCCGTCGCCATCGTCTCGAAGCGGTCGGCGATCGTCACCACCACATCGGGTTTCAGATCGTCGAGCACGGTCGCCATCTCGCTCATGCCGAGACCGGTCGACTTGGCGGAGGTGACCAGGTTCTCGCCCTCGAGGATCATGTAGACGCGCCGGTCGATGCGGAAACCCTCGTTCTCGATCACGTGCTGGGCGTTGCCGTAGCGGTCCAGCAGCGCCGAGGCGGACACCACCAGCTGGAGCTCGAGCTCCGGATGGGTCTGGATCGCCTCCAGCACCGAGCGGATCCGCGCATAGCTGGGACGCGCCGTGATCACCACACAGACCTTTCGCGGCATCAGGATGCTCCTCCGCGCGCAAGCACGAACTCGGCCAGCTCCAGCTCGAAGGGCTCGTCGATGTTCACGACGAAGTGGTCGATCACGACCGCCGCGCAGTCCTCTTCCACGTCGCGCGCCGCTTCCACCAGGCTGAGGCGCGTCCTCGCGTAGCAGGTGCCGTCGCGGTAGTAGAGCCGCGCGGCGTCCTGGCGCCGGGTCACCCCGGCGCCCTGGGGCAGGAAGAAACGCAGCCTGCCGTCGTCTCCGAGCGTGAGGCAGCGGTCGGGCAGGAAGTCGGCCGGGACCCGGCAGACCGTCGCCGCCGCCTGGTGGCCACCGTCGATCAGGGTCGCCATGGTTCGCTCGACCTCGGAGGGGAGCCGCAGCGGAGTGGTCGGCTGGAGCAGCAGCGAGACGTCGAAACGCTTGCCGAAGCAGCGCTCGCTCTCGAGCCATGCGTGTCGCCACATCTCGGACGCGTTCGCAGTATCACTGGCCAGCTCCGCGGGACGCAGGAAGGGCACCTCGAGGCCGTGGCGACGCCCTTCCAGGGCCATCTCCTCGTCGTCGGTGGTGAGGATGGCACGGTCGACCCAGTCGAGCGCCCGGGCGGTGCGCGCGGCGCGGGCGATCAGCGATAGGCCCCCGAGCTTGCACAGGTTCTTGCGCGGAATCCCCTTGCTCCCGCCCCGCGCCGGCACCACCGCCAGCACGCTTCGACCCGCCCATGCCACGCCGACCCCCATGACCGGGAAGCCCTGTAGTCTATCGCCTCGCCGGCGAGTCGCTCTCCGATGACCTTTGGCGCCATTGCCGCGCCGGGAGCCTGGGCAGGATGCAGCACGACGGGCGGTGCCAGGTCCACTTCGGGGGACCGGACCTCGCCCCGGGACGGCTGCGCGATCTGCTGGCCGAGCGCGTGGCGGCGGTGCCGGCGGGCGGGGCGATCGACTTCATCACCTACTACTTTCGCGACCGGCGCCTGGCGGCGGAATTGCTGGCTGCGAGACGCCGCGGGGCTGCGGTGCGCGTCACGCTCGACGGGCGCCCGCGCTCGTCGCACGCCAACGACCCGGTGATCCGCCTGCTGGCCGGCCCGGACGGCCTGGGAAGCGGCCTGCGGGTGGTCCGCGGGGGCAAGCTGCTTCGGCCCCGGCTCCACGAGAAGCTCTACTGCTTTTCCCACCCGAGCCCCGCGGCCTTCGTCGGCTCGTTCAATCCATCCGGCGATCTTCCGGAAGCGGACCCCGCTCTGCTCCGCGAGATCGGCGACCAGGATCGCGGCTACAACCTGCTGGTGGAGCTGCGCGCGCCGGCCTTGGTCGAGGCGCTCGCCCGCCACGCACGGGCGCTGCACACCGCCCGCCACGGCCCGTTCGACCGCTTCACGCCGGCCGCCAATCGGGCGGTGCGCTGCGGAGACGTCGAGGTCCATTTCTGGCCGCGGGTGACTCCACACCCAGTGGTGTCGCTCTTGCAACGCGCCGCGCCGGGCACTCGTGTACGGCTGGTCACCTCCCACCTGAGCGGTCCCTCGGCGCTGCATAGCCTGACCTGGCTGGCGCGCCGCGGGCTCTCGCTCGACGTGTTGGTGGGCGGGACCGAGCGCCGCGTCCCTCCGCGCGGCGAGCGGCGCCTCGCCGCCGCCGGCATCTCGGTGAGGCGCGTACTCCACGGGGAGGGGCTGCCCATGCACGACAAGTTCCTGCTGATCGAGGCGCCGGACCAGCGCTGGCTGGTCTTCGGGAGCTTCAACTGGTCGGAGCCTTCCCGGCGCTTCAATCGCGAGATCGGCGTGATCGCGCGCGAGCCCGCGCTCTTCGATGCCTTCGCTGCGCGCTGGCAGGCCCTGACGACGCAGGCCGAAGCCCCTTTGCCCGGGAGCCCGACCCAAATCGCCGCGGCGCTCGCCGAGAGGTAGCGCGGCGGCGACTACTGGCGGCGCGCCAGCCCGTCGGCCGTCGCCGCGCGCACGCGCGGATCCTCGTGCTGCGATAGCTCGCGCAGGTGGCTGGTGACCGAGCTGTCGTCGAAGTCGCCGAGCGACTCGATGGCGGCGAGCACGACGTCGGGCGAGCTGTCCCGCAGCGCGGTGGTGAGCGCGGGAAGCGCCGCGTGCGGTTCGGCCCAGCGCAGCTGGTTGGCGGCCTCGGAACGCACGGACGCGTCGGCGTCCTCGAGCGCGGCTGTGATCAGCGCGACGTCCTCGGGCTGGGTCGGGTCGAGGCTCTGGACCGCGAACTTCCGATCCTCTCCGACTTCGCTCTCGAGCTCGGCGAGCACCTCTTCGCGGTACTCGACCTCCCGTCCCGCGCGGGCCGCCTGCCACGCGGCGTGCTGCTCCGGAGTCAGCTCGGGGCTGGTTCGCCAGATCACCTCGTCTTCTTTCTCCTCCCCCTTCTCGAGCCGCTCCCTCTCCGCCTCGAGCTCGTCGCGCTCGTCGTCGGACAGCCGTTCGCGCGCTTCCAGCTCCGCGATGCGCGCTTCGCGCTTTCGCGTGGACGCCTCGGGCGCGACGCCCACCTCGAGCAGCTGCACGTCGTCGGTCGTCGCGAGCTCCTGGCCGCCGTAGTGGAGCGTGTAGGGCGTTCCCGCCAGCGTCGCCCCGATCGCCTGCGTGAGCGTGCTGCGAATCAACCGGACCGTGAGCTCCGGATCCTCCTGAGTGTGGTCCTCGACGTCGAAGCGCGCCTGCGCCGAGAGCTGGAAGAGGATCTCCCGCCGGCGCGCCGCATTGGCGAGCACGGTCACTCCGTCGGCGTCGATCAGCACGGTGCTGCTGCCCTTCGACGGAGCAACGAGGTCCCCGTCCTCGGGATCGCGGGGGTCGAGCGGCTCCTCGGCGAGCGACGGCGGCTGCGGTGCCACCGCTGCGGGCGCCCCGGGCGACGCGCTCTCTCGCGTCACACGCGACAACAAGAGAAGCCCCGCCGTGCCGAATCCCACGGCGGCCCCGATCACGAAACCGATGCGCTTCACGGCAACCTGCTCGGCGTTGGGCTGAACTGCCGCGGGCCCGCTCACCCTCGCGAGTGAGCGGGCCCGCGCGCTCAGACTAGAACGCGCACCCCGCTCCGAGGAGGCTCTGCAGCTGCGGGCTCTGGTTGTCGGTGCCCGCGCCCTCGTTGCAGAGGTCCGCCCGGTTCGAGCCTCCGGCGGTGTCGCGGATCAGATCGGTGTTTGTCACGCCGGCACTCACCAGGTACGCGAATTCGTTCACGTTGTTCGCCGCATTGCGCTCGAGCACGTTCCCGTTGCCGCTGCTCACCTCGAAGCCGGACTCACGAGCCTCCGTCACCCGGTTGCTCGTGAGGGTGTTGTCATCGCCCGAGACTTCGAAGCCGTTGTTATGGCAGATGTTCGCGACGTTGCGCTCGACGGTGTTGCTGTTGCCGCTGATGTCGAAGCACTCCTCGCCGGAGTCGCCGCCGCTGCGCTTGACCTGGTTACGGCTCACGATGTTGTTGTCGCCGCTGATCGTGAAACCCTGGTCCGCAATGTCCGCGGCGCGATTGGACTCGATCGTGGCACCGCTTCCGCCGAAATCGAAGGCGTCGTCGTCGTCCGCGACGTTCTCGGCGGAGTTATTCGCGGCGCGCGCCGACGAGCAGGTGGAGCAATCGAGTTCGAAGCCGTCGTCAGTGGTGGCGTTCGACCGGTTGCGCTCCACCAGCCAGTTGTTGCCGTCGATGTCGAAGCCCTGGCCGTTGCAGGTGTCCGCGCGGTTGTTCACGACCTCGGCATCGTTCCCGAGGATCGTGAAGCAGTCGTCGTCCTCGGCGACGGTGCACTTCGAGTTCCGCACCACCGCACGGTCGCCGGTGATGTCGAGACAGCCGCTGTCGGCGTTCTCCATGGTCGCGTTCGTCACCACCGCATCGGCACCGTCGATCTCGATCGCTTCGCTGCCGCAGCCGAGGAGCTTGGAGTTCAGCACCTGGGTGCCCGGACCGTCGGCGTTGATACAGTCGCTGTTGGTGCCGGTGATCGTGACCTGCCGGATGATGGTTCCGGACGCGGTCGCGTCGACGAAGATCCCGTCACTCACTCCGTTGCGAATCCTGAGGTTCTGGATCGTCACGTCGTCCGCGAGGACGGTGATGCCGTCGCCCGTGAGCGGATCCTCGGGGTCGAGGATCGTGTTCTGGCCCGAGCCGCGCAGCGTGAGGCCGTCTTTGCCGCCCGGGATGACGACGTTCTCGAAGTAGGTGCCGCTGCGCACGGCCACCGTGTCGCCCGCGACGGCCGCATCGATCCCGTCCTGGATCGAGCTCTCGCAGCTGCCCGAGCCGGTCTCATTCACGCAGATCGTCGCCGCTGGTGCAGAGGCAGCGAACAGGAGGCTGCTGCAGATCAGCCACGCCAGGGTACGCATCACAATTTCCTCCCCGTTTGGTTGAAGGCGGGCTCGAACTCTCCCCGCTACCCCACTACTTGTCAAGGGGGGTACACCGCACGGCCGAGGGGCCGTCGCGGCGGCGTCACCGCTGCCGCCACCGCGAAGACGTCATCCGCTAGCTGGGCGATCTCGACGCCCTGGAAGCGACCGAGCAGCGCCGCAAAGCGTGCCGCGCTCGCGCGCAGCGAGTCGAGTCCCACGCCCGGGAAGCGGTGGCGTTGATAGTCGGCGCTATTGCGGTTCCCGGGGACCAGCGCGCGCAGGCGCTTGTAGGCCGCGCGCGCTTCGCATTGGATCCAGGCAGCCAGATGGCGAGGGAGCCCCGGCTGCGAGAGCCGCGTACCGGTCGCGTAGAAGCCGTCGAGCACGTCGACGATGCGATCGCACGCGAACGGGCCGTCGAGCGACGCCATGTGATGGGCTGCCAGGTCTGCACGGCCCGCATCGCCATCGCTCGCTTCGCCTCGCAGCACGGAGGCGATCTCGCGCTCGAGCTCGTCGAGTCGGTGCACGCGTCGGCTGAGGGCGTTGGGGAGCTCGCTGTCGAACCCCTGGTTGGGGATCGGTTCGTAGGCGATCGCAGGAACGCCGAGCGCGTAGGCTTCGACGCCCGTCGTGCATCCGTTGTGCACGAGGGCGCGTGCAGCGAGCAGCCATGGCAGGACGTTGCCCTTCTGCTCGACGACCAGGTTCGGGTGCTGCGCCGCGATCGGTTCCCACGCCGCGTGCTTTTCGACGGGGTGAGGCCGTACCACGATCGTGTGATCGGGGAACGCCTTCGCGATCGCGGGCACCATCGTCTGGAAGCGCTCGAACATCTCGGTTCGATAGGCGACGAGGCCCTCGCCGATTGCGCGCTCGGAAGCCGAGTGTCGACCGGGCGGCAGCGGGACGACGCCACTCAGCGAATCGACGTAGTGGTTCACGAGGCCGAAGTTCGTGTTCACCAGGATGAAGTCGCCGTGGCGCTTGCGGTGGGCGTCGGTCTCGCTCGCGAAGAAGCCGCGCAGCTCGCGGCGCGTGAGATCGAGGCGCGGGTTGCCGGTGGGGTAGACGGGCGGCGTGCAGCCTTCCGGGAAGGCTCGCACGGCTTCAGCGTCCGCCTCGCCCCAGGCGAAGAACGCGCGAACGCAGTCGAGCGCCTGCTTCGCAATCCTGCGGCGGTACCAGAATCCCGGATTCGGATGGCGGACCAGCGACTCCTCGTCCCAGGAGACGATCTCGCTGCCGAGGCCGCGGTAGATGCGGAACATCCGGGTGCTGAGCGCGCGCACGCTCTTCGCGACGTAGACGCCGCGCGGCAGTCTGGCGGCTTCGAGGTGGAGCGTCGCACGCGCGCCGAGGAGGACGCGGTAGCCACGCTCGGCGGCGACCAGCGAGAAGAGCAGCTTCGCGTCGAGCTCGCGCACCTGGTTTTCGACCGGAACGAGCAGGGTCGGGCGCGGACCAGGGCCGTCGGGCCTGGATGCGGCGACAGCTCGGGACACGGCAGCTGCGATAGCACGAATCACGGTGAGGGCAAGCACCGCGGCGGCAACGGGCCGCCGAAGGCGCAGCGGAGCTTCGGCCCGACCGGGGGTGGTCGGCCGGGGGCCGAAAGTGGAAACTACCGGCATCGCCCCCCGACCCGGGAATCCGCGGACCACGCGCCGATCGGTCGGCCATCGAAGAGGGAAGCGTTCGTGAGCAGCACCGAAGTCAAGTGGGGCCTTCCGAAGGAAGTGATCTTCTGCAAGCGCTGCGTGATGTCGAACCAGCGCCCCGCGAGCTCGCCCGAGTTCCGCAAGCAGGCAAACGCGCCAACGCGTACGTCGGCCTTCGGTGCCGACCGCGTCTGCGACGCCTGCCGGTATGCCGAGTTCAAGAAGACCCTCGATTGGGACGACCGCGAACGCCAGCTGCGCGAGCTGTGCGATCGCTACCGCCGCAACGACGCCCGCTACGACGTCATCGTTCCCGGCAGCGGCGGCAAGGACAGCATCTTCGTCAGCCACATGCTGAAGACGAAGTACGGCATGAACCCCCTGACAGTGACGTGGGCACCCCACATCTATACCGAGATCGGCTGGCGCAACATGCAGAACTGGGTCCGCGCCGGCTTCGACAACGCCCTCGTCACGCCGAACGCGAAGGTGCACGCGCAGCTGACGCGCCTTGCGTTCGAGAAGCTCGTGAACCCGTTCCAGCCCTTCATCATCGGGCAGAAGAACGTCGCGCCGCGCGCGGCGCTGCAGTACGCTGTGGATCTGATCATGTACGGAGAGAACCAGGCGGAGTGCCACGACTCGTTCGAGCAGAACGCGAGCCCGCTGATGGACCCGTCGCACTTCACGCGCGAATCGACGGGCGAGCCCTTGTTCTTCGGCGGAGTCCCGTTCGACAAACTCGCGACCGAGGGCATCGATCCCAGGGAGATGGGTCCCTACCTGCCGCTGCTCCGCGAGGAGTGGGACGCGAAGGGTATCGAGGTCCACTACTTCAGCTACTACATGAACTGGTCGCCGCAGGCCTCGTACTACTACGCGAAGGAGAATGCGGGCTTCGAATCGAACCCCGACGGCCGCAGCGAAGGCACCTACTCGAAGTACGCGAGCCTCGACGACCGCATCGACGGCCAGCATTACTACACGATGTACATCAAGTTCGGGCAGGGCCGCGCCATGAACGACGTCTGCCGGGACATCCGCGACGGCATCATCAGCCGGGAAGAGGGCGTCGCCCTGTGCCGGCGATTCGACGGCGAATTCCCGAGCAAGTACTTCAACGAGGTGCTCGACTACATGGGAATCAGCGAGGAGCGCTACTGGGAAGTCATCGACAGCGCGCGCTCCTCGCACCTCTGGGAGCACAGGCAGGGCCAGTGGGTGCTGAAGCATCCGACCTCCTGAAGCGAGCGAGGTGACTGCATAAGATGGCGTCCTCCAAGTGGAAGACGTGGGACGAGCTGACGGAGAAGACCCGCGGCAAGCGGGTGGTTTTCTGGGGCGCATCGAACTGGATCCAGCGCATGCTGGAAAAGCTGCCCGTTCCCTCCGAGCGCGGGGTGATCGTCGACAACAACCCGAACAACCAGGGGATCCGCTACTGCGGTTTCGAGGTATACCCGCCGAGCTGGCTCGATCAGCAGCCTCGCGACGAGATCTACGTCGTCATCTGCACGGTGAACTACGCCAGCGTGATCGCCGAACTCGGCCAGAAGCGCTTCGTGATGGGCGAGGAGTTCTGCTGCAACCCGTTGCTGAACGAGCGCAAGCCGAAGGACGATCTCAAATCGCTCGCGCGCAAGGTGCTCGTGAGTTCACCCGAACACGCGAACACGGCGACGACGGGCGGCGGCATCTACGAGCTCGATACGAAGACGGGCGAAGTGCGCAAGCTCTACTCCGGGAAATGCCGGGGCATCTCGTACATGGGCGACGAGCTGCTGACGATCGACATGCTCCGCGGGCTGGTCGTGCTCGATCCCGATTTCAAGGACGCGCGTGTGATCGAGCTACCGCCCAACTCGGAGCCGCACGGTGCGCACTACGACCCGAGCAGCCACTGCGCCTTCGTGGGGCAGCCCGGTCGCGACTCGGTCGGCGTCTACGACATGAGCGACGGCCGGCTCGCGCGCGAGCTCTTCATCTCGGGCAAGTGGAAACGAAACAGGAAGGACAACCACCACATCAACGATTGCTGGGTGGCACCGGACGACACGCTCTACGTCTCGATGTTCTCCTTCTCGGGCAACTGGCTGCACGAGGTCTACGACGGCGGGATCCTCGAGCTCGACACGCGGACGGGCGAGATCCGCGGCCCCGTCGTGAGCGGGCTGTGGATGCCGCACAGTGTCGCGCTCTTCGGCGGAAAGCTCTGCTATGTCGACTCGATGCGAGGCGAGCTCTACGACAACAGCTGGAACGTGATCGGCAGGTTTCCCGGTTACATGCGCGGCCTCGACCACGACGGGCGCTACTTCTTCATCGGGTCCACCGAGCACCGCTACCCGGAAAAGCTCAAGGGCGCGTCGCTCAACATCAGCCTCGACACCGGCTTCGTGGTCTTCGACCCCGAGACGAAGATGTCGCGCTTCTGCCCGCTGCCGCAGACCGAGGCGGTGCATTCGCTGACGCTGCGCCGCGCGGGCGGCATGCCCGTCGGGCAGGGATGAGCAGCGCGCCTTCGGTCGCCATCGTCGACTACGCGCTGGGCAACATCGAGAGCGTTCGGCTTGCCTTCGCACACGTGGGCGTCGAGGCGATCGTGAGCGCCGATCCCGACGAAGTCGCGGATGCGCGCGCACTGGTGCTGCCCGGCGTGGGTGCGTTCGGTGACGCGATGGCTGCGCTCGAGAAGCGCGGCCTCGTCCGCGTGCTGATCGACTTCGCCGCGAGCGGCCGGCCCCTGGTCGGGATCTGTCTCGGAATGCAGCTCTTGTTGGGCCACAGCGAGGAGTTCGGTTCGCACGAAGGGCTCGGGCTGGTGCCCGGTGCGGTGCGCCGCTTTCCGTCGCCACAGCTCGCTGACGATGCCCGATACGGCCCCGGGGCCAAGGTTCCGCAGGTCGGCTGGAACCGGGTCGAAGCGCCCGCGCATCGCCGGGACGGGTGGCAGGGTACGCTCCTGGAAGGCCTCGAGTCCGGAGCCCACATGTACTTCATGCACTCGTACTACGTGGATCCCGAGTCGCGCGACGTCGTGTTGGCCGAGAGCGAGTACGCGGGCGTGCGGTTCTGCTCGGCCCTGCGGAGGGCCAACGTGACGGGCTTCCAGTTTCACCCGGAGCGAAGCGCCGAGGCCGGGCTCTCGATCTACCGGAATTTCGCGCGAGGGCTCAGCGCCTGACTTCGACGCCGCGCTCGGCGAGCCGGGCCTTGATCGCCGCGATCGAGCTCCCCTCGATTCCCGACCGGTACTTCAGCTCGGCGCGATGCCCGGTGCCGGTGCCTTCGGGCTCGGACAAGCCCTCGGCGTCGCGCAACGTCCCGTAGTGCAGCAAGCCCGCGACGCACACCGCATCGGCGCGTCCTTTGAGCAGCGCGTCTGCGACATCGTCCGGTGAGCCTGCACCGCCGCACGCGATCACGGGAATGCTCAGCGACTCGGCGAGCAGCTTGGTGAGTTCGAGGTCGTATCCCTGGCCGGTTCCTTCGCGGTCGATCGCCGTCGCGATCAGCTCGCCGGCGCCCAGCGACTCGGCTGTCTTCGCCCAGGCCAGCACCTCGCGACCGGTCGCCTGGCGGCCGCTATCGGTGAAACACTCGTAGCTTCCGTCCCTGCGTTGCTTCGCCTGGATCGACACGACGATCGTCGACGAGCCGAACCGTTGCGCGGCCGCGCGAATGAACTCCGGCTCTGCGATGGCGCGCGTGTTCAGCGCCACCTTGTCGGCGCCGGCGCGCAGTACGTCGTGAATGTCATCGAGGCTGCGAAGGCCACCGCCCACGCACAGCGGGACGAAGATTTCCGACGCCGTGCGCTTCACGATCTCGAGCAGGCTGTTGCGCCCATACAACGACGCCACGGCATCCATGTACACGAGCTCGTCGATTCCCTGTTCGTAGTAATGGCGCGCGAATTCGCCGGGCCGCCCGAGCGCTCGCAGGCCCTCCAGGTGGATTCCCTTCACCAGGTTCGGGCCCTTCACATCGAGCCGCGCGATCAGTCTCACCGCCATGCCAAGCCGAAGCTAGCAACCCGATCGGCGCGAGAGGGTCGAACCCGCACGAACGACCCGAGGCCGCTCGAGCGCAGGGGCCGCGAGCGATGGGTCGGAGATCGCACGGCGTTGACGCAGCCGCCTCCCTGGACGACATTGCGCCCCGGGGGTCACGGCCTGAAACCCGACCGGAAAGCCCTGAGCGTCTGGATCGACGCCACGCAGCCCGCTTGTGAGCTGCGGGTCTTCGGCATGACGCTGCTCGAGCGACTGCTGCGCACGCTGTTGCAGAGCGGAGGGCCGCTGCGCGAGGTGCGGGTCGAGCTTCCCGCGGGCGCGCCGGCTCCCGCGACGCTGCCCGCCGAGATCCTGGCGGCTCTCCCGCTGCGCTGGTCGAACCAGGCTGCGCCGTTCGCGCAGCGCTTCCGCCGGGCCCTCGCCGACGCGCGGGAGCCTCTCCTCGCGCTCTCGGCCGACACGGTCGTCGACGCGCGCCTGCTCCTGCACCTCCAGACCGCCACCGGCAGCCTGGCTTTCGTCGGCCACGGGAGCGAGCCCCAGGGTGCGCTGCTGCGGCTCGAGAACCCGCTGCCCGGGGTCGCGGAGGGCGACAGCGATCTCGTCGCCCTGGCCAAGCGCGCGCTCGAGACCGGCGCCGCCCGGGCGTTCACGGCCGCCGACTTCGACGGCTACATCGCAAATTTGCGTCGCACGCTCGATCCCTATGTGCTGCGGGTCCGGGACCCGGCGAGCCGCGACCGCGTCGAGCTCTTCCTGTTCCAGTCGAACTACAAGGGCTCGACCGACTTCATGACCAAATACGTCTACCCGCCGCTGGTGTGGCGCTGCGTGCGCCCGCTCGCGCGCTGGCGGGTGCACCCGAACTGGGTGACGGGCGTGAGCATCGCCGCGACCTTCGCTGCGGTGCCGCTCTTCGCAGGGGGCCATTGGCTGCTGGGTCTGACGCTGGCCTACGGCATGAGTCTGCTCGACTCGGTGGACGGCAAGCTGGCGCGGTTGACGTTCACCTCCTCGAGGCTCGGCGGCGTGCTCGATCACGGACTCGACATGCTGCACCCGCCGCTCTGGTACCTGGCCTGGGCCTGGGCGCTGGGAGGCGGCCAGATCGGCTCCCTGCCGTTTCGGCTGGCGCTGCTGATGACCGGGGTCTACATCGTGGACCGGGTGATCGCGGGCATCTTCCGCGCGCGCACGGGAGTCTCGATCCACGATTGCACGCGGCTCGACGCCCAGCTGCGTACCTTCATCTCGCGCCGCAACGTGAACATCGTGCTCTTCACGCTGGCGCTCGCCCTCGATGGACTGCGACCCGGTCTCGGGGCCGCCCCGGCGTGCTTCAGCTTCATCGTGGGCTGGCAGGTCGTCTCGTGCCTGTGGCACGCGCAGCGCCTGGCACACTTCTGGAACGTCCGCCTGGCTCGCTGAGCCCCCCGTAAAGTCGCCCCCGCGCCATTCCGATAGCCGCGGAAGTGGCCGCTTCCCGAGCGCAACACCGAGCCCTGCTGATTCCCGTCCTGGGGGCGCTGCTCGCCTTCGGGTGCGTGACGCCGATGACGCGGGACGAGCTCCAGGGCAAGCTCGCGGCTGCGGCGGCATCGGTCCCGGCGCTGGGGCGCAAGCCCCAGTTCTTTCCGATCTTCGCCGAGACCCGGACCGAAGCCTGGATCCTGCTCGCGGATGCCCGAAGCGATCCCGAGTCCCCCACGTCCCGGCAGCTGAGCGCGCATCTGGCCACCGCCACCTCGCGTCGCCAGGCCCTGGTGGTCGGCGGTCCCTACTCGGAGCTGTGCGATCAGCTGCTTTTGAACGCGCTCTCGCTGCGGCGCGATCGCCCGCTGCGCGGTCTGACGCTGGTGTTCGTCGCTCCCGACCCGCCCAGCCCATCGGTCACCGCGGCCGCATCGGCCGCCAGCGCGCGGCTCTACCATCGGCCTCTACGCTAGGGCTACTCGAGGTCGTCCTTGGCGAGCAGTGCGTCGCGCGCCACGGCGCGGCGCAGGCGGCGTCCGATCAAGGACGGGAGCTCGCGCGCCGGGATGCCCGAGCCGGGCTTCTTGGCGGCGAGGTCCTCCGCGCGGAGAACCGTGCCGGTCGGAAGGTCGCGCGCCGCCACCACGCTCTTCATGAAAATGGCGCGCAGGGCCGCGGCGGCCTCGGGAGGCTGCGCCTTGTCGGCCGGATGGGCGCGCATGGTCTCGATGAAGCGCACGCCATCGATCAACTGGCGGAGCTCCGCGGTCGTGACGGACGCCACCACATCGGGTCCAAACATCTCGCGGCTGAGCGTGATGTGGACCTCCAGCACCTCGATTCCGAGCGCCGCCGCCGCCAGGCCCGGGTAGATGGTGGCGGAGTGGTCCGAGAGGCCGACGGCGCAGCCGTAGCGCGCGCGGAACTCGGGGATCAGGTTCAGGCCCACCAGCTCCGGCGGGCAGGGGTAGAGCGAGGTGCACTGCAGCACGGCCAGCGGCGCGCCGTGGCTGCGCACGCGCTCGACCGCGGCGTCGACCTCGGCGAGCGGGCTCATCCCGGTCGAGATCATCACCGGCCGCCCCGTCGCCGCCGTGGCGTCGAGCAGGGCGAAGTGATTGATCTCACCGGAGGCGATCTTCCAGCCGGCGACGCCCAGGCGCTCGAGCAGCTCCACGGCCTCGAGCGAGAAGGGCGAGCTCAGAAAGAGCAGGCCGCGGCGCGCCGCATGCTCGCGCAGGCCCTGCCACTGCTCGGGGCGGAATTCCATCCGCCGCCAGTAGTCGAGGCGGGTGGCGTCCTGGGAGCTGAAGGAAGCCCGCCAGGGCTCCGCGGGCGTGCTCTCGGCATGGGCGATGTGGGTCTGGAACTTGATGGCGTCCGCGCCGGCGCCGGCCGCCGCGTCGATGAAGGCGTGGGCCATGCCCAGGCTTCCGTCGTGCGCCTGGCTCACCTCGGCGATGATGGTGCAGGCCGAGCCGGATTGAGGCCGGGCGAGCCAGCTGGGAGCGGTGGCCATCGACACTCCTCTCAAGCCCCGGCCAGGGCGGCGGCGGGTCGGGGGAGGGGCGGCGAAACCGGCGCCGCCCGCAGATCCTCGATCCGATAGATGCGATCCGCCACCTCTGCCAGCGCCGGCTGATGCGAGATCGCGACCACGGTGGTCTTGCCGCGCAGCCGCGCCACCGCCTCCCAAACGCCGGCCTCGGTGATCGGGTCGAGCGCCGCAGTGGCCTCGTCGAGGATCAGGAGCTTCGGCCGGTGCACGAGAGCGCGCGCGATGGCGATGCGCTGTCGCTGTCCGCCGGAAAAGAGCGAGCCGCGCTCGCCCATGCTGGTGGCGAGCCCCTCGGGCAACTTGGCGACGAACTCGAGGGCGCCGGCCTCTTGCAGGGCGCGCTCGACGTCCGCGTCCGAGAGCTCCGGATCCCCGAGCGTCACGTTCACGCGCACGCTGTCGTGCAGCACCAGGATCTCCTGCGGTACGTACCCGATCATGCGCCGCCAGCGCGTGAGATCGAGCTCCGGCAGGGGTGTGCCATCAATCCTGACACGGCCCGACTGGGGCTGGATCAAACCGGTCAGGAGATCGGTCAGCGTGGACTTTCCGGCGCCCGAGCCGCCGATGATCGCGGTGATGCACCCGGCCGGGATCTCGAGCGTCAAGTCCTCCAGGACGCGCGGTCCGCCGTAGTCGACCGTGACGTGCTCGAGCGCGATTCCCTGCTCGAGAGTGGGTAGCGCGGTCCCGCCCTTCGGCTCCGCCTGCGCGTAGGCCTGGTCGATCATGTCGCGGATCGACCAGAGCGCGCTTCCCTCCGAGACCATCACCTGATATTTGCGCTGGCTCTTGTTCAGGCCGCGGATCACCTGCACGAACAGGAAGATCAGCACCAGGACCGAGCCGATCGGCATGCTCCAGCGGGCGACGGCGATGTACAGGTAGCCGGTCGCGAACAGCACCAGGATCGGCTCCTGCAGGGCGATCAGGGCCTCCTTGCTGAAGACGCGCCGTCGCAGCGCGCGGTTGAGTCGCTGCGTATCGCCCTCCAGAAGCGGGCCGACGGCGTCCTCGCGCGCGGTGGCCTTGAGGAGCTTCACGGTCTGCATGGCGTCGCTCAGCCGCGCGAGCATGAGCTTCAGCACCTGCGTCTGGCGAGATCCCGCCCGGAGCGCCATCCGCACCAGGGTGTTCAGGAGGATCAGGCTGATGCCTCCCCCGAGGGCCGCGACCAGCGTGGCCTGCCAGGAAACGGCGAGGGCGAAACCGGCGTAGACGGCCGTCGCCACCAGCTCCGCGCACATCTGCGCCAGGTAGAGATAGGCCTGGGAGGCGCGGTCCGCCTCGGTCGCGACGGCGTTCGAGACGGTGCCGACCGGAAGACGCGTGTAATAGCTCCAGCGCGTGCCGAGCAGCGCCCGCAGCAGCTCGAGGCGCAGGTCCGTGGCGGCGAGCGCGACCGTGTAGCCGACCCGCTTGTTGGCGAGGAGCAGCAGGCCCGCCTTGAGCGTGAAGGCCAGCGCGATCAAGGTGAGCAGCGTCCCGATGTCCGCGCGGAGCCCCACGCGCCCCAGCAGCTCGAGCACGCTGCGCGCGAGCTGCGGCTGATCCGCCGCACTGCCCCCGTCGAGGTTGCTGACCAACGGGAGCGCGCTCGAGAGCCCGAGACCCTCGGCGAAGCCACCCAGCACCAGGCAGAGCACCATCGCGGAGGTGTGCCAGGCATAGGTGCGTGCGAAGTAGAGAAAGACCTTCACGCCAGCCCTTCGGTGTCGAGCCACCAACCAGCGGCGTCCGCTGGCCGCCGCGAGTCGCTCCAGCTCCGCGCCCAGCGACGAAGCGGTGGATGGATCGTAGCGCTGGAAGTCCGCCCGCGTCGCGGCCGTGCGATACGACCGGCCGGCCGCTCCGTGATAGATTGAAATCGATGCGTGAAGAACGCGGACGAGCGGGCTCCCGGCTCTTCGGGCTCGCAGCGCTGGTGCTGGTCGCCGGCCTGGCTGCGCTCTACGCCTTCGCCCCGAACGTCGAGACGCTCGCGATGGACGAGCGCGCCCGTGCGGGAGCGGGCGGCGCCTTCATCGCGCTCAGCGACGGGGTCGTGCACTACCAGCTGGCCGGGCCGGAAGGGGCGCCGACGCTGGTCCTCCTGCACGGCTTCTCGACGCCGTATCTGATCTGGGCCTCCAACTTCTCCGCGCTCTCGGCCGCCGGCTATCGGGTCCTGCGCTACGACCTCTACGGCCGCGGGTTCTCCGACCGCCCGGCGGCGGTCGCCTATGGCCCGGACCTCTTCGATCGACAGCTCCTCCAGCTGATCCAGAAGCTGAAGCTCCGGACGCCGCTGACGCTGGCAGGTGTGTCGATGGGCGGCGGCATCTCGGTGATCTTCGCCGAGCGTCACCCCGAGCTGGTGAACGGCCTGGTCCTGGTGGATCCGGTGGGATTCCCGATGCCGATGCCGCTGGCGGTGAAGCTGTTGCGGCTCCCGGGGCTCGGCGAATTCCTGATGCGCCTGCTGGGAGACCGATCGATCCGGGCGGGAATGGCTGCGAACTTCCTGGATCCCTCCCTGCTCCCGGAATTCGCGCGCAAGTTCGCGGTACAGCTCCAGTACGAAGGATTTCAACGCGCGCAGCTCTCGACCCTCCGCAACATGCCGCTCCAGGCCCTGGCGGCGAGCTATCGAGCCGTCGGTGCCCGGGGAACGCCCGTGCTGCTGGTCTGGGGGAGGGCGGATCGCGTGATCCCGTTCGAGACGAGCCAAAACGTAATGGCCGCGATTCCCCAGGCGGAGCTGCTCGCCGTCGAGCGAGCGGCGCACACTCCGAACTACGAGCGGCCCGAGCTGGTGAATCCGGCCATCCAGGGCTTTCTCGAGCGTCTCGAGGTTCGGCCTGAGTAAACTCCGCTCGCCTTCGGCTCGCTGCGCGCGGGCTTCGCCCGCTTGCCGGACTCGCCACGAGCGCGGTACGAGACGAGGATGAATGCAAGGTCGCCTTCCGAGGCGGCCGCGCAGCGAGGCGGAGCCGAGCGGAGTCCGGGTGGCGCGGGCCGCCCCGCGCCGGGACCCGAAAGTTGGCTGCGCGCGCTGGCTAGCCGTCTTCACGGCCGTCGGCGTAGTCGATCGCGACGATTTCCAGCTCTTCTTCGCCGCGCGGTGCGCGCAGCCGAACGCGGTCGCCGACCGTGCGCCCGAGCAGCGCGAGCGCGAGCGGCGAGACGAAGGCAAGCTTGCCGCGTGAGGCATCGGCCTCGTCGACGCCGACGATCCGGTAGCGGCGCAGGCCGCCTTCGCCGTCGACGCTGACGGTCGCGCCGAAGCGGACCGTGTCGCGCGGCTCCGGCGGCAGCGGCACCGGCTCGGCGCTCGCGATCCGCGCCTCGAGCTCGGCGCGCCGCTGTGCGAGGGCGGCGAGGGCTTGCGTCCGGCTGGCGTCCTCCGGGGCTCGCTCGGCGGAGAGGCGCTCGGCCTGGAGCGCCGCGAGCTCCTGGCGGAGCAGGCCGAGACCGCGCTCGGTGACGTAGTTCGGGACGCCCTCGGGCAGCGGCGCGCGGGGCGGGACGATGCGGGGCAGCTCCGCCGCTTCCTCGTCGGTGAAGGCCTTGCTCACGGATCGAGGATGCCACAGCGGGAGCGCGGCCCGGCCGCCGATCGGCATGCCGCGCCGCGCTCCGAGACGCTGCTGACGCTAGTGACGATGATGATGAAGGTATCGCCACCACCACCAGGCATGGGCTCGGCGCCGCGGATCGACCTGCGTCGAGTCATGCAGCGGCCCCTGGTCGACGCAGGTGTTGCTGCGTCGCCAGCCGGGGCGAGGCACGCACACGGTGACCTCCCCCGAGCAGGAGCCTCCGTGGCCGTCCCCGGCGCTGAAGGCCAGGTGGTAGACGCGGCCGTCGCCGCGCTCGCGGCTCTCCGCGCGCAGCTTGACCCGATCGCTTCCGACCCCCAGCGCATCCGGGGCCGTGAAGCCGCAGGCGAGTGAGGAGACGGGCTCGTCCTGGAAGACGGCGTCCACCACCAGCTGGACCGGGTCACCGTCGGGGTCGCTCACACCCCTGATCGCGACGTCGTAGAAGCGGTGGTCGGATCGCAACAGCAGCCCGGGCGCGACTGCAGCGGCGCTGCAGTCGGGCGGCGCGTTGCTGGCGACGTCGCACTCGTCGGGCAATCCGCTCGCGTTTGCGTCGACGCTGCCCCCGCAACCCGCGAAGGCGGCGCAGGCGCCGTCAAAGCCCTCACACGCGAGGTCGCAGCTGTCGGGAATCGCGTTTCCGTTGCAGTCCGCGTCCCAGAAGGCGGTCGCCTCGGCCTGCGACGGACTCGCGCTGCCATCGGCCAAGGTGACGAGGATCCTGTCGACACCCGACCCGCTCCCGGTATATGAGAAACTGGCGGCGCCGCTCTCGTCGCTGGCGACGCTCTGCGAGGTGCCGGCGTGGGGTCCCGAGGTCACCGAGAACTCGACCGGCGCTCCCGCCAGCGGCGCGCCTCCGCCGTCGACCACGAGAGCCGTGAGCGAGTGCTGGGCGGGCGGCACCATGGAGGCGAGCGCCGGCGCGACCGAGAGCGACGCAGGCGCCTCGCTCAGCACCAGCTGGTGTACCCGGCTTTCGGTCGTGAGGCTGAAACGGACGCCCTCGTTGCCGCGCGCCAGCCGGAGAGTCTCCACGCTCACGCCCACGGCGAAGCGCCCCCCGGCCGCGAGGTTGATGGCAGCGATGGCCTCGGGCGTGAGGGGGAACTCGAGCACGCTGCCGACGTCGGAGGGCAGCGCGAAGCCCGCGCCGTAGACCACATCTCCGCCGAGGTCTGCGTAGATGTCGGTGCGGCCGGTCTGGCTGAGGACGAGCTCGTCGGGGCGAGTGCCGACGTCGTAGACCGCGATGCTCTCCACCGGATCGGGGCCGAGGTAGGCCTCCAGCTCGAGCCGCAGCACGCCGGAGCCGGCGGGCCGCGAGAGCGTCGCGAGGTCGAAAACGAAGAAAGCCCTGAAGCGGTCGGTGCCGGTATTCTGCCCGACCAGCGTGTTCAGGTTGGTGGCGTTGTGCAGGCCGTTCTGGTTGTACCAGCCACGGGACGAGGCATCGATCGTCTGGGCCGAGGCGGGAGCGCCCAGCAGCGTGGCGAGGGCGATCCAGGCGAGGGATCTCAGAGGCGTGGTGGCCATGGGGGACCTTTTGCCGCACGCCAAGCGTGCGGTATCAGGGGGCCCCCTCCGATCGCGACTCCGGAGCTGTCAGCACAGCCCCGGCTTCGCAACGACCTCCTGCCGGTTGGAGGATCGCTGGCCCGCGGCGCCTCTCAGCAATCGCGGGCGACTATGTGTGATTTCGGCCACACGTTGGCCGGGGAATGTGACGGACGTCACAAAATAGACGCCAGATCCCCCAGCTCGACCACCCGGGTCTTCGGCGCGGGGTGCTGCTTGGCGCCCACCCAGCGCAGGCACATGGTGCCGCGGCGGTGGCCGGCGGTCTGGATCCAGTTCGGGGCCCCCGGGTCCTGGTGGGAAACCACCAGGCGCACCGAGCCGTCGGGGCGGGGGCGCACCTGGGCGTGGTTGAGCGCGATCGTGTGATAGCGGTAGTCGAGCGACTCCATCCAGTGATTGTTGAGCTGGAAGTTCCAGTAGTCGCAGCGCGGGGGCGTTACGTCGATCACGAGCGCCTCGCCGGGCGCCAGCTCCCAGTAGCCGTGGAAGTAGAGGATGTTCGGGTCGCCGTGGGCGGCGGCGGCGACAGCGGGGTCCAGTTCCGAGAGCTGGTTCTTGTGCAGGGCGAAGCCCTCCGCCCAGTCTGCGAAGAGCCCCGCGGTGCCCGCCACGTAGGCGGCGGCTGCCTGGAGGCCGCGGTCCACGAATTCGGGCGTAATCGGCTGGGGTCCGCCCTCGCCGCCGACGCGCTCGATCGTGAGCTCCGCGATCCGCTCCTGCCCGCGGTCCTGGAAGGTCTGGCGAACGATCAAGAGCGAGGTGTCGGGCTGCATGCGCAGCCAGTTTCCAGGCTGCTCGCGGGACGAGAGGATCATCTCGAAGCGGCCGCCCGGCGCGAGCTCGAGCTGGCTGGCGTCGAGGTAGCCCGTCTGCCCTCGGCGCCCAGCGGATCCGTAGCCGCCTGCGTAGCTGCCGAACCCGAGGTAGTGCACGGTCCCGCGCGAGCCCCGGACGCGGTAATCGTGCTCGCCCGAGAGCGCCGCGCTCTGGTAGTAGTTGTCCGGGTTGTCGGCGCCGATCTTCACGGTCTCGTGCGCGGGACGGCGCAGGACCGGAAACAGCGGGTCGGCGAACTCGAGGAAGGATTCCAGCGCGACGCGCGTGAGCCGCGACAGGTAGCGATAGCCCTCGGCGCGGTCGAAGGCGTCGCGCGGCGTCCCCTCGCGCAGGACCACGTCCCCCGCCCGCTTCAGGCTGTCGCAGAATTCGGCCCAGGCACGACCGTCGAGGATGCGCTGCTGCGAGCTTTGCGGAGGCCCGCCTTCGCTCGCCTTCGGCTGGCCTGAATGAACTCCGCTCGCCTTCGGCTCGCTGCGCGCTTCGCTTGCGCGCGCCGCCTTCGGCGAGCTTTCCAGGGCCCCCCCTCCGCTCCCCTTCGGCTGGTTCCGCGCCGCCTCCGGCGGCTGCCCGCCGCCGGCCTCCCGCCAGCCCCCCCCTTCCCCCCCGCG
>Ga0184637_10000889_pt1 | contig 21242 bp, 20 predicted proteins | sample PLM3_127_b2_FD_133143 | JGI IMG/M metagenome (GOLD analysis project Ga0184637, IMG submission 133143) | Groundwater sediment microbial communities from an aquifer in East River, Colorado, USA - PLM3_127_b2 | ecosystem: Environmental > Terrestrial > Soil > Riparian zone | place: USA: East River... | reverse complement strand
GATTTTTTCGCGGGATCGAACCAGAACGAGTGGAACAACGCCATCGCGCGATTAAATTCCTTCTGCGCGGCGGCGCTGCAGGAGACCGGGAAGTTTACTTCGCCGAGTTTCTCGGGAGCAGCGCCCTGTCGCGCAGCGTCGTCCTCGTGAGCCCACGCACCGGGCATGCCGGCGCCAAGAAACACGGAGAGAACAAGTACAGACACGAGCGTTATGTACTTCATGGCCAGATCCCCCTTTGTTCGAGAGCGCCCCTTTGACATTGGCAACCGCAACGTTGACTGCGCGATGTTACGCCCTTCCGGTGGCGGCAGGCGCGGGACCAGAGTGCGCGCACCGCATGCGCCGAGTCAAGACTTCCGGTCTGCGGCAGCTTTCAGGTCGCTTGTTCGCCCCGGTCCGTCACCGCTCACGCCAACACAGAGTCGGCGCAAGGTCGAATGAATTGCAGCCCCAGCACAACACCATGACGATTCCGCTTTTTCCCGTTGATTCGTCATGGTTTCCCCGACGACCGCGCCCGGCGGGCTTCGCCGCTCGCTGAAATCCCGGGTCCTGCCGTTCTCTCGCAATCGTGGTGCTGTGGCGCCAGCGCGGGCCACGGCGTAAAATTCCGTTCATGCGTTGTCCTTATTGTGAAAGCCAGAACGTCGCGCCGGCCCCGGAAGCCGTGCAAAGTCATGCACTGCAGCACCTCGTCTATTATCAGTGCGGCGACTGCGGAAAACGGATTTCCGTGACCAAAGCGCCCCGGCCGGGCGCCGCAAACCGGCCCTCCCCTCCCATGCCCAAAGCCCAGGTATTCAGACGGGCACGGGGCAACCCGCGCGGGGCCCGCGGACGATAGCTGTCAAGTAACGTCAGCCACAAAACCGCGTTTCTTTTGCTCGCGCACCGCCCCCGATTTGAAGTACATTGCGAACGCGATCCATGTCGCTTGACGCCGATACCGATACGATATGACCAATGCCCTCACGTTCTTCCGCTCCCTGATCGCCGATCCGCGGCGGGTTGCGGCCATCGCACCGTCGAGCCCGGCGCTGGCTAACGCCATTACGGCAGAGATTTCGCCGGTTTCCGCCCCCGTCATCGAACTCGGGCCCGGCACCGGGGTATTCACCAGAGCGCTGCTTGCGCGAGGGGTCCCCGAAGAAAAGCTGGCGCTGGTCGAGTACGGCCCCGACTTCGCACGCATGCTGCGGTCGCGCTACCCGCGTGCGCACGTCCTGCGGATGGATGCGGCACGCCTGAAGTCGGTCCGCCTTTTCGGCGGCGAACTCGTCGGCGCGGTGGTTAGCGGGCTGCCGCTGTTGTCGATGCCTGCGAACGTGGTGACCGCCATCCTGGAAGGTGCATTCGCGCACATGCGCGCCGACGGGGCGTTCTACCAGTTCACCTATGGCCCGCGCTGCCCCGTTCGCCGCTCCATTCTCGAACGGCTCGGACTCAAGGCGGTCCGTATCGGCGGCGCGCTCGCCAACATGCCGCCCGCATCCGTCTACCGCGTTCGCAGGCGGCCACAGTTTCGAACACAGGGGCCGGGAATGCCCATTCACCTTCACGGCGGCGACGGCGAGAATATGTAACGGCGCTACGCCGCCGGAAGGTCGAGGGCTGGCGGCCGGTTTTCGCAACGTGCGTTTTTTTAACCACTAATACTTGAGCGCATGAAACACGACATCGATCCCTGCGGCCAGCGGTTGCCGATCAAACTGGATACCACGTCCAACGGCGAATTCGTGCCGGTGCCGCTCTCTCCCGCGAACTACGCGGCCAATTACCTTGCGCGGCAAACGGCGACTGTCAATGCCAAACGCTTAGGCCTCGGCCGACGCGACTTTCTGCTGTCGGCCTGTGGCGCGGCGAGTAGCCTGCTCGCGTTCAATGCCGCCAATGCAGCAGCCGGAAAGACCGGCGGTTTCTTCGATCTGAGCGCCGAGGCCGCGCTCGAGCCACAGCTCGCTCAGGCCAGCCTGGAAAAAGCGGAGTTCATTTTCGACGTGCAGGGCCACTTCGTCGACCCCACCAGTGCCTGGCTGAAGACCGCACCGGAGTCGGCATTCAAGTTTGCAACGAAGGGCGGATGTGCTCTGAACGACAATTCGGGGCCACGCAGTCATCTCGCGTGCCTGACCCGCGACGAGTTTCTGAAGGACGTCTTCCTCGACAGCGACACCGACATGATGGTGCTGTCCTTCGTGCCGGCCCGGCGCGACGCCTCGCCGCTCACCATCGAATCGGCGGACGCGGTACGCCGGATCGTGGACCGCATGGAAGGCAATCATCGCCTCCTGATCCATGGGCGCGTCAACCCGAACCAGCCCGGCGATATCGAGGACATGGAGGAACTGAGAGACCGCTGGGGCGTGAGCGCCTGGAAGACCTACACCCAGTGGGGCCTCGACGGCAATGGATTCTTCCTGTCGGACGACGTCGGCATCCGCTTCATTGAAAAGGCGCGCGCGCTCGGCGTAAAGGTGATCTGCGTACACAAGGGATTGCCGTTCGGGAAAAAGTCCTACGAGCACAGCCAGTGCAGCGATATCGGCGTGGTCGCAAAGCGTTTCCCCGACGTGAGCTTTCTGATCTATCACTCGGGATTTGTCCCCGGCGTCACCGAGGGCCCGTTTGTCGGCAACGGCGCAGGTGATGGCATCGACACGCTGATTCGCTCGCTGATCGAGAACGGCGTCAAGCCCGGAGCTAATGTCTACGCCGAACTCGGCAGCACCTGGCGCTTCCTCATGCGCGATCCGCAGCAGGCCGCGCATTCACTCGGCAAGTTGCTGAGGTATTGCGGCCCGGACAACGTGCTGTGGGGGACCGACTCGATCTGGTACGGATCGCCGCAGGACCAGATCCAGGCCTTCCGCACCTTCCAGATTTCGGCGGAATTTCGCGACAAGTACGGCTATCCGGAAGTCACGCCCCAGCTTCGCGCCAGGATATTCGGGTTGAACGCGACCCGGCCCTACAAGATCAGCGCGGAAGAAGTGAAGCAACGCGCCCGCGGCGACCGCGTCGCGCGCGAGCGTCTCGCCTACCTCGAGAATCCCAGGCCCCATTACCTCACCTACGGGCCCAAGACGCGGCGCGAATTCCTCAATCTGGTCAGGTGGAACGGCGGATCACGAGCGTAGAGTCGGTGACGAGTGACAAGTGACAAGTGACAAGTGACAAGTCAAAACAAAAGTCTAATCACCTTTCCGCTTGCTCATACCTTAATTTTGCGTCACTGCTTCTAACGGCGACCACAGGCCGGCCGTTTCTCCTAAGTCCCGAGCCCTATTTCCCACCGCCTCTTGCGGGCCGATCACTTGTAGAAAACATGCCCGCCAATACGTGCGACGGGTTGCCGTCCTCGCGACCAGCTCGGTCTGATGTAAGTCGCGTGATAGTGAAGGGCGCCGTTCAGCTGCGGCGCCTGCCGCCCGAAGTAGACGGCTTCGGCAACTTCCCCGGCCTGATGCCACTGCTCGCCTTCCGGGTGCGGAATGACGTCGAACTCCGTCCATGAGAATGCGCCCACGTAACGCTTGCGCAGCCGGTCCCATCTTTTCTCGTAGACGACTTCGCAGACCGTTTCCGGGTAACGGCGCGAGGCCACGCGGTTCATCGTGACTTCCGCCACCGCGTATTTCCCCGCAAGCGGCTCTCCCCGGGCTTCGTAGTAAACGTTCAGCGCAAGACATGTCAGTTCGCGCTTCACCGAGCTGTTGGACTCGAGCCAATAAATGAGTGCACTGAACGTCGTGATGACCACCCCGACAATCAGAGCGGTGATCCACGGAGCCTTGTTTCCAGTGTGCCAGATAAAGCGCGCATCGTTCCACCAGCCGGACAGCAGCGGAACACGGCGCGCGCTACGTCGCATGTGAAGGAGTTTTCGCAATATTTTCCGGGACTGATGGTTGGCTCGTTGCATCACATCTTCGCACCATGCAGTACCACTACGGTTTTTTCACGCAAGAATCGAGCCGTTCCAGACGCCCGTTTTCCGGCCAGGTAGAGCCGGGATATTCAGAACCAGGGGCGGATCCCTGCAAAAAAAATCGCATGACACTACGCGATGCGCTTGATCGGCGAAACTTATGCACATTGGTCCACTGTCACGAGCTGGGACATCGAGTGCCGCGCAACGACTAATACTACAAGGAACAGGCCAATGCTGTCGGCCATTTGCTTCCGATGCGGCGCTGCGGGCAACCGCCATCGACGAAAATGGAGGAAACTGTTGTGCTGCCGCGGCCGCCCGGCGGCACCGGCCCGGGGTCTGGCCGCGGGCGGCTTCGCAGCGGACATCGCAGCCTCATCCTAAGGAGGAGCGCATCATGGACAAGCCGATGGACGCATTTGCTCACTCTCCGGGTTTGCCGCCAGTTGCCCGCGTCGGAGCGCTGCAACCCCTGCAATGGCTGGCGCGCGGATGGGAGGATTTCACGGCCAATCCCGGCCCCAGCGTCGCCCACGGACTGATTCTGGTGGCGCTGGGATGGTTGATTCTGTTGATGTGCAGCACGCAGATCGATCTGTTCGCCGCGGCGGTGTCCGGCTTCCTGCTGGTTGGGCCGGTCTTCGGCGCCGGATTTTACGAGCTGTCGCGGCTGCGCGCCTCCGGTCAGCGCGCCACCTTCGATGCGTCGCTCGACGGCGCGCTCAAAAACGGGAAATCGCTCGCGCGCCTGGGCCTGCTGCTCGCGATTCTGGCGATCGCATGGGTGCTGATATCGAGGTTTCTGTTCGAGCAGGCCCTGGGTGGCACCCTGCCGTCGGTTCGCGATAATTTCTACCAGACCATCGTGGACTGGGACTATTACGAGTTCCTGGTCACCTATTTGATTACCGGCGCAGTATTCGCGGTAATTGCATTCTTCGTCTCCGCGGTTTCCGCGCCGATGATCTTCGACCGTGCCACCAACACCCGGACTGCGATCCTGACCAGCATCAAGGCCGTCGCCACGAACTTGTCGGCAATGATCGTATGGGCGGGCGTGATCGCAGGGTTTACCGCGATCGGTTTCGCCACGTTCCTGTTTGGCCTGGTGATCGTGCTGCCGGTGCTTGGGCACGCGACCTGGCACGCGTACCGGGACCTGATTCGTTGAGGACGTGCCGAAGTCCCGGCTGCCCGGACCGGATCGCGCCGGTCAGGTGCCGACTCGCACGGGCGCTGTCAACTTGCGCAGCAGCGCGATCACACTGTGCGCGGTGATGCGACCGGTCCTGGGATTCTCCGACGGAATGTTCTCGATGTTCATGCTGAAGCTCGCCGAGTCCGATTCCACCTCGATACGGTGAATATTACGGGTAGCGGACGGGTCGGCCCACACTTCCACCAGGGTCCTGTCCGGGCCAATTCCTGCCAGCGATAGCGCCGCGGCAACGTTGAGATTCGCAGGGAAACCGCTCGCCGCCTCCCGCGCGGTTCCCGAGAAGATCTTCAGCGGCTCGCGAAGATCGTCCAGGCTGATGCCATGCTCGACGAGAAAGGGTGCGCCGACAAGGCCTTTCACCGGCTTGCGAGTGACCATGCGAACCGATTGAATCTTGCCCTCGGCCGCCGCCAACACCGCATCCAGCCCGATCAGCGCGCCGGTGGGCACCAGAATCTGCGCGTCGTAACGCTCGGCAATCTGCCCGAGTTGCGGATTGGAAAGCAGCGCACCAACCGACAGCACGACCAGCTTCTTCCCTTCCCTCAGGACAGGTTCGGCGATCGCGACGAGCAATTGCGCCGGCGCACACTCGACCACGATGTCTGCGTGACCGGCGAGCGCATCCAGGGCGACCACCGCAGGACGGCGCGACAGGGTCTCGAGAAACGCGCCGGCACCGGCGGGGTCGCGTACCGCGACCGCGCTCAGCGACAGACCTGCAACGCCCTCATCGAGCTTTCGCGCGACCGCCTTGCCGATCGCACCGAGCCCGGCAATTGCCACACGCTGCACGACTCGACTGGCACGCATGTTCTGCTCCGAAACTTGGCGGAAATTCAACCCGGATTCGCCGGATGTACCGGATGACAGACAATACCCGAGGAAGTGGCAGATGGGAAAGCCCGATCCGCGTCACCGCGACACGCGGTAAAGTTGCGCAACCGATACCATGCGGAGGCGCAATGAGTGAGCTGATACATTTTCCCGACGGCGGGTACGCGTTCCTGAGGGGCGGGTTTCCGTACTCGCAGGGAGTAAAGGCGTTGCAAGGCTACGCAATCGAGCGGGTGCGCTTTGCGCAACCGCTACCCGTGGTGCAGGGGTTCGCGGCGATCGAGGCGCACCTCTCGGCGCTCGGCGGGCCACGCACAGCACTGTGCGCTGCCGAGTTGCGTTCCCCGGCTCCTCTCACCATGTCCGGCTTCAAGACTTTCAACGACAGCTATGTCGAAGTGCTAAAGCGCTGGAACCTTTTCCGCGACGGACTCAATCCGGTCGCGCGCTCCAATGTTGCGCCGCAATTTGCTCCGCCTTCCGAGGCCTGCTTCTACGCCTTCTGTTACACCGTTCCCGCGAAGAACGCCGGCACGAATTTCGTCGTCGCCGGCAGCGGCGAGTGGCCCGAGGGCGGCGCATTTCCGGGGGATATCGTCGCCCGCGGCGACGTTTCTGTCGCCGGACTGACGCGAAAAGCGCGCTTCGTGCTCGGAAAGATGGAGGACCGTCTTGCCGGCCTGGGCGCTTCGTGGCGCGAAGCTACCGCGGTACAGGTGTACACGGTGCACGACATTCATCACCTGCTTGCCGGGGAAATGCTGCCGCGAACCGGCAACGGCGCGGGACTGACCTTGCACTACTGCCGGCCACCGATCGAGGAACTCGAATACGAAATGGACCTCCGCGGCGTTGCAGTCGAACGTCTCCTCCAAACTTAGAAGCGCTCACCGCGGTGAGAGCTGAGTCATTGGTAGTCAGGCCGCGGCGACGGTGGGCCTTGCGCTGCGCCTGTTCCAGGCCTCGGTCGCCGCGCCGAGGATGCCCTTCGGCATGAAGATGATGAACAGCACCAGCATCAGGCCGTAGAGCGTGGTGTCCAGGCCGTGGATATCGTGGCCGAGCGCGAGCCGCAATACTTCGGCGAGCAGCAGCGTGAACACCGCGCCGATCGTCGGTCCGAGGCGCACGAACATCCCGCCGGCGATCGCTCCGAATATCATCTGCAGGCTCACCCCGATTCCCGAAACCGTCTCCGGGTTTACGTAGAGCTGGTACTGCGCGTACAACGCGCCGCCCAGGCAGGTCATCAGCGCCGAGATAACCGTCACGCCGAGCTTGAGCCGGGTGACGTTGATGCCGATCGAGGCGGCGGCGTCTTCCTCCTGGCTGATCGCCTCCAGCGCGAGTCGCGCCATCGAGCGATCCACCCGCGTCCACACCCACAACCCGAACAGCCAGAAGCCGAGGATCACGTAGAACCACACTAGCTTGGAGGAGAACTGCAGCGCGGCGAGCGACCAGGACGCGTCCGCGAGCGCGGTGTTGGGCGTGGCGCCGAGCGAGCCGCCGGTCTGGTCGCGCAGCGCGACGATGACCATGCGCGCGATCTCGCCGAGGGCGAGGGTCACCAGCGCAAAATAATGGCCGACGATCTTCAGTCGGAAACACGGGTAGCCGATCAGGAACGCGATCAGCGCGGCAGCCAACAACAATACCGGCAGGGACAGCCAAAACGAGAGCCCGAAAAGATTCCATGCCATTACCACCCCGTACGCGCCGATGGCGAGAAAGGCGCCGTGGCCGAGGCTGGTCAATCCGAGTCGTCCCATCAGCGCCCAGCTGGTATACACGAACGCCCACAGCAGGCACATGATCATCAGGTGCAACGGGTAGTTGCCCATCCCCGTAAGCGGTGCAGCCGCCAGTACTGCGACACCGAACCAGGGTAAGGCGCGCCTCATGACTTGCCTCCCAGCAGGCCTTGCGGGCGCCAGAACATGAACGCGATGAAGAACAGGAAGGCCAGCACGTAGCCCCATTCAAGGTGGAAGAAGTACCCGCCTACCGAGATGAACTGCGCGAAGATGAACGCCGCGAGGAAGCCGCCGATCATGTTGCCCAGCCCGCCGAGCACGCAAACCAGGAAGGCGATCGGCCCGAAAGACAATCCGATTGCCGGGTGGATATCGTATTGCAGCACCAGAAGGCAGGCGGCGACTCCGGCAAGCGCGCCGCCCAGCGCGGACGTGATCAGGAAGATGCGGCTCGGGTTCACGCCCATCAGCGGCATGATGGCGCGGTCCTGCGAGATGGCGCGGATCGCGGTGCCGAGGTAAGTGCGCTTGAGGAACAGATAGACGCCGATCATGGCTGCGAGCGCGATCAGGAACGCGGTCAGTCGCGCCAGGCTCAGGAACATCCCGCCCAGCTCGAAGGTCGGCAACTTTACGCCGATGTTCCTGAACTCGACACCGAAGGCCAGCGTGGCCGCGCCCTGCAGGAAAAACAGCACGCCACCGGTGACCAGCAACTGGTTGATCGGCTCGGCGGCAAGCACCGGGCGGATCACGAAGTGGTGCAACGCCACGCCCAGTGCCGAGACCACCACGACGCACCCCGGGAAGGCGAGCCACAGCGGCCAGCCGTAGTCCACGTGCAGGTAGAAGGCCGTGTACATCCCGATCATGATCAGTTCGGCGTAACAGATCCACACCACGTCGATCACGCCGAAAACCAGGTTAAGCCCCAGCGCCAGCAGCGCCAGGATGCCGCCCAGCAGCACGCCGTTGACGATGGCTTCCAGCAGAAAGATGTCGAACATATCCATCGCCTAGATTCCGAGGTAAGCCTTCTTGATCTCGTCGGTGTCGAGCAGTTCTGCGGCCGTGCCTGCGGCGCGGATGCGTCCGGTCTCCAGCAGATAACCGCGGCTCGCGACCTTGAGCACCTGGCGGATGTTCTGCTCGACGATCAGAACGGTGTAGCCCTCCGCGCTCATCCGCCGCACCGTTTCGAAGATCGACTGCACCACCACCGGCGCCAGTCCCGCGGAGGGCTCGTCGAGCAACAGCAACTTCGGCCCGGACATGAGCGCGCGGCCGATCGCACACATCTGCTGCTCGCCGCCGGAAAGCGTGCCGGCCGGCTGGCGGCGGCGCTCTTCCATTTGCGGAAACAACTGGTACACACGCGCGAGCCGCTCTTCGAAATGCGCGCGCGCCTGCGGCACGAACGCGCCCATTCGCAGGTTCTCCTCGACAGTGAGCTTCGGGAACAGTCGCCGGTTCTCCGGCACGTGCGCGATCCCGTGGCTGACCAGTTCATACGAGGCGATGTCGTTCAGCCGCCTGCCTTCCATCGTCATCTCGCCCGCGGTCGCGTCGATCAGCCGCGACACGACTCTGAGCAGCGTCGTCTTGCCGGCGCCGTTCGGTCCGATCACTGCGACGGTTTCGCCCGCCTTGACCTCGAGGCTCACGTCGAACAGCGCCCGGAAACCGGCGTAGCCCGCGGATATGTTGCGCAACGCGAGCATCAACCGCTCCTCGCGGCCACGGTTGCCTGCACGTCCTTGGCGTCGGTGCCCAGATACACCTCGATCACCCTCGGGTCGTGCGCCACCACCTCGGGTTTTCCTTGCGCGATCACTTCGCCGTGGTCCAGCACCACGCAGCGGTCCACCACCCGCATCAGCGCGCCCATGATGTGCTCAACCCAGACGATGGTAATGCCGCGCTGCTTGCGGATCTCCGCGAGCAGATCCGCCACCTGGTTCATCTCCTGTTCGTCGAGGCCACCGAGCGATTCGTCGGCAAGAAGCAACTTTGGTTTGGTGGCGAGTGCGCGTGCCAGTTCCAGTTTCTTCAGCCCCGCAGCGCCCAGACCTTCGACGCGCGAATCGGGTTCGGCGCGCAGGCGCACCAGATCGAGTATCTCTTTTGCCTGGGAGAACGCTTGTTCGCGCGTCGGGCGATCCGCCTGTCCGTAACAGGCGGCGAGTGCGACGTTTTCGATGATCGACAGGCGCCGGAAGGGGCGCGGGATCTGGAAGGTCCGACCGATCCCGGCATGGGCGACGCGGTAGGCCGACCAACCGCCGAGCTCGTGGCCGAGAAAGCGGATCGATCCCGCGGTCGGTGCAAGCGCGCCGGCGATGAGATTGAACGTGGTGCTCTTGCCCGAGCCGTTCGGGCCGATCAATCCCAGGATCTCGCCCTCCTTCACCTCGAAGGAAACACGGTTGACGGCCGTGAAGCCGCCAAAGACCTTGGTCAATGCGCTGACCGCTAACATCGCCTCCTCGAAAATCCGTGACTGTCGTGACTGTCGTGACTGTCGTGAATGTCGTGACTGCCACAAATGCCTTGATTAACGTGACTATCGTGACGACATGCAAGTCGTAACATGCGGTCGCGGCGCATACGTCAAACTGCCTCCAGTTGACGTTGAATCTCTACTACGAGTTTCTTGTCGCGGAGCTATCGTTCGCGGTTACGACAGTCACGATAGTCACGCAGTCACGACAGTCACGGCTTTACTGGTTTGAGTAGCCGTGCGTCTTCGGCCAGGGCAGCACCGGTTCGGCGGTGCGCAGCCGCGCCGGCCAGACGATCTTGCTGTCGCCGCCGATGTACTGGATCACCACCGGCGAGGAGCGTTCGTTCTGGCCGGACATCTCGTGGCCCGGCGGATGGAACTTCACGCCGTAGCCCTGGATCGTGCCGCCGTCCGGAATATCGGTGTCCAGCGCGGCCTTGCGCAGCGCCTCGGGATCCACCCCGCCGTATTTCCTGATTGCGCGCGGCAGCACGTCGGTGAGAAAGATCCAGGTCTGGTTGAATCCCATCGAGACGTGCGGCGGCAGCTCGTCGACCTTGACCTCGGCCTTGTAGCGCTTGACCATCTCCTGCGTGAGCTGGCCCAGTCCCGGGGCGAGGCTTTTGGGATCGAGCAGTTGCGCGGGTACCGGGTCCACGTCGAGGACGAACTCGGAATCCTTGCCCAGCGAGTCGCGCAGCTTGTCGAACTGCGCATAACCGGCGCCGTGCCCGATCAGCGCAGCCCACCTCAATCCCTGCTCGCGCGCCTGGCGCCAGAACAGCGTGATGTCCGGGTTGTAGCCGGTGTGCAGGATTACGTCTGCGCGGGCGCGGCGCAGCTTCGTGACAAGGCTTGAAAGATCCGGCGCGGTCGCCGAGTAACCTTCCTTCAGCACGATCTGCATCCCGAACTTCTTGCACGTTTCTTCGTTGCCGGCAGCCACACCCGAGCCGTAGGGACCGTCCTCGTAGATGATCGCGACCTTCAGGTCCTTCGGATCCTTGTTGAACCGGGTCTTGGCGGTTTCGTTCAACAGGCTGCACGAGGCGAAGCCGAACTGATCGGTGTGCACCTGCGGGCGGAATACGTAGCGCAGGTTCTTGCCCTTGAACACGGTCGAGGCAGTGCACACATTTGCCCACATGAACTTCTTGGCCGCATCCACTTTCTGCGCCATCGGTACACAGTGCGCGCTGGAGTACACGCCCATCACCAGGTCGACTTTCTCCTGGTCGAGCAGCCGGATAGCCTCGTTGATCGCGACCTCGGCCTTGGACTGCGCGTCGGCGTAGATGGCGTTGATCGTGTACCCCTCGACCCCGCCGCGCTCATTGATCATATCGATCGCGATCTTGGTGCCGATCGCAGCGGCCTGCGAACCGCCGGCCGCGAACGGTCCGGTGTAGTCGAAGATGACGCCGATCTTGACTTCTTTCGCCTGCACCGAAGCCGGCGTGAACGCACAGATTCCCGCGACTACGAACGCCGCCATCAGCACCCAACCGCGAATGTTTCGCCCGCTCATGGTTGTCTCCTCCATCCCGATCGACCCGCTTCAGTCTTGTCGGCGTACCGCGAGGATGCGTTCCGCCGTCTCTTATAAAGGCAGGCGGCCAACGATCTGCCGCACACTGCCGATAATGCCCTTCATCCGATAATGCCCTTCATCGGGATTCGACACAAGCAGCAGCCTGACAAGAAATCATTGCACCGCAAAAACCGCTCGCCGGATTGAGTGAGGGTTCAGGAAAGTCCCGGTTTCTGCTGCCGGCTGAGCAGCCAGAAGGCGATCGCGATGTTCAGCAGGTTCCAAAGGATGCCGTTGACGAACGCGGCGTCGTAGGAACCGGTCCAGTCGAAGATCGCGCCGGACATCCAGCCGCCCAGGGCCATGCCAAAGAGCGAGGCCATCATCACGGTGCCCACGCGCGCGCCGGCCTCGTTCGGCGGGAAGTGCTCGCGTACGATGATTGCGTACGACGGCACGATGCCACCCTGGAACAGTCCGAACAGCGCCGAAATCACGTAAAGCGATACGAGGCCGTCGAACGGCAGGAACAGCAGCAGCGCGAGCGCCTGCAGGCTCGAGCCCACTAGCAGCGTGCGCAGCCCGCCGATGCGATCGCAGATCCAGCCGAATGCGAGCCGGCTCACGATTCCGCAAGCCAGCATCAGCGACAGCATTTGCGTGCCGCGCGCGGCGCCGTAACCGAGGTCGCCGCAGTAGGCGACGAGGTGAACCTGCGGCATCGACATCGCGACGCAACAACTGAGCGGCGCGATGACCAGCAGCGCCTGCAAAGTTCCGGGCGAGAGCCCCAACGGACGTGGCGTCCACGAGGTCACAGGTGCGCCTGCCGCCGTCTGCCCTGTCGCGGGCGCCCTTCTTCTCAGCAGCAGCGCCAACGGCAGCATGGTCGCCACGCAGAACACGCCGATGCCGAAGTAGGCCTGGCGCCAACCGACGGCATCGATGAAATGCTGAACGATCGGCGGCCAGACCGTGCCCGCGAGGTAGTTGCCGCTGGCGAAGATCGCTACTGCGATGCCGCGGCGGCGGGTGAACCACAGTGAAGTGTCGGCGAGCAAAGGCGCGAACGTCACGGAACTCCCCACACCGATCAGCAGGCCCTGCGCCAACGCGAACTGCCAGAGACTGGTGGCCGAGCCCGCCATGACGTACCCGAGCGCCAGCGCGATCGTACCGGCCATGACCGGGACCACGATCCCGAAGCGGTCTGAAAGCCGGCCCATGAGAATGCCGCTCAGCCCGTATCCGATCATGGTGAACGTGTACGGCAGCGACGCATCGGCGCGCGCGACGCCGAATTCCGCCTGCACCGGCGGCAGCGCCACCACCACCGACCACATGCCCACGCCGCCGATCGTGGACAGCAGCAACGCCATCGCCAGACGGGTCCAGGCGTACGCGGACTCGGCCTCGCCGTCGGGCACCGCTCTGTGGTTGTTCTTCGCACCGGCTGCCTGCCGGTCGGTGCCTGACTGCGTCATTCGCTCGCCGCGATGCGGCCTCCTTTACCGGCCGCGATTGTGCCACGACCATCGACCGGAGTCCTGTTTCCTCCTCGCAAGGAATTCGCGGCTGCGCTACATTGACGACGTCATTTCGATTTCCGGAGTCGCCCATGCGCATGCTGCTGTTGTGTGCAGGTCTGTGGTTCGCATCCGTCGCCGGTGCGGCGGGAAGTTGTGGAGCGGCAGTAAGACGGCTGCTAGAGAACACGCCGTCAATGATTTTGAAGCGATCCGCGGATCGAGTTGCGAAGAGCGTAAGGTCTTCTCCCGGACCCCGCAACTTAGAGGCACTGCTTCTCCAGATACCGGGCCATGGCCTTGAACCGTCGCCGCGTCTCCCAGGCGAACAAGGCTCCCGCGATCTGATCGAATAGCCCGCCGAGCCATTTTGGTCGCAGTTTGATCGAGTAGGTGTAGATGAGGTCCGAAGCACCGTCTTCTCGATCGCGAAAGCGCATGGACGCGGCCCACATTGCGAAAATGCCGGTTGGCTCCATCATTTCCGCGGAGGCATGACGAGGAGGATCGTAAGACAAGAACCGAGTGCGCATCGACAACCCCAATTTCCATCCGCGCCCCCCGTTCGTCGAAATCGCACCCACGTACGGATGCGTCCCGCCGCCCTCGACATAGGTGACCTTGAGCAGAGTGTCCCACTTCAATCTGACGGTGTGATTGAAAAACGCCTCGAAAGCATTCACGCTACTCGCAGGCAGCACGAAAGCGAGTCTGCCATGCGCCATAGTCAGACTCCGGTGACCGACAGCGGCTTGGCCACCATCAGGTAGAAGAGCACCACGACCGCCGTGAATGCGGGAATACCAAGCGCGAACCAACAGCGGAACATGCGGTGAAAGCGCGCCGGCAACGCCGCCACTAAAGAAACCCGCTCTGCCTCACGCTTCAACCATATTTGAATCGCGACCACCGGCAACCAGCACGCGCCGACGAAGACGAAAAGAGCCCAAACCAGGGCAGACCACTGGCTTCTCAGTGGCCAGCCAAGCAGATTCATGAGTACGACGCCGCTGACGGCCTGTAACACGACCGCGGGCGCAGTCAGCCAGGTATCGGCAATGACGGTCAGCCTGAGAAAGGAGCGCAGAGTCGCCATTTCGCCCGAGCGCCACGCGCTCCGATAGCCGAACCAGCAGAAAAAAGCAATTCCGATTCCACTCCCGAAAAGGACTGCGGCGCTCAGAATGTGGGCAGTCTTCCAGAACTCGTAGGCAGTGGTCACGCGGCGCTTTCTTCGACGGTGGTGGAGATGCGCCAACGCGCAAACTGCGGTTCGAATTCTGCGAGTCGGAGAAACCCCATGCAGGGGAACGCTCCTCGCTCTACGATCTCCCCCCGCACCAGCTTTCCGGCAAGCAGAATCGTCGCCATGCAGGGAATCTCGGGGCCGTGGTTCGCGTGCGCGGTCAGATGCCACTCGATACGGCCCCTGGTACCGTCAGATCGGGTACCGGTGAGGCTCACCAGCATTCCTCCGCGATCGCTGCCGAACCAGTCAAGGAGCGACGCCGCGCGGTCCAGCGGGGCGGCCGCACGCTCGATCGCAAGCGGCAAGCCGACCCGGCGCAACGAAGCGGCGGCCCAGATCGCAAAGTGCTGGATCCCGAGCTCGAGCGCTGCGCGAAACTCTACGGTCTTCACGCCTGGGTAGCGCTGTGGGAACAACGCCAGGTCGGGAACGTCGCAGGCGGCCGCCCACCGCACGCCAAGACCCGCGAAACGCATGCGCATCAGTTCCTGCCAACCCCAGGCGTCGCACCAGGTGCCGTTGCGCAGCCACTTGAATGGCTTGCCCGCATAGCTGAACACGGCGGCAATCGTTGCGTGCCCGCGAGGAGCGCGTTGACCGGGTGCGATCGCCACACGGATCTCATCGACCTGCCGGAAGAGCCCACGCAACTCGTCGATCACTGCCGACGACAGCGCCGGCACTGTGCTCGCCCCCGAGACCATCAACAATCCGGCTTCGCGCGCCGCAGCATCGAACTGCGCCGCAAAATTGGCAACGAACCCTCGTCCATCGGCCAGATCGATGTAGTGGGCACCCGCAGAAAGCGCCGCTTGGGCAACGCGGTAGTCCTGGCCCTGGAATGGGCCGGCGCAGTGGATCACAAGGCTCGGAGACAGAGCCACCAGTTCCGACGCGAAATCGGGAGACTGGAGGTCGAGTCGGGCGCCTTCAACTCGAGGGCCGAATCTAGCGGAGTCGGGATTGCGGCCGGCTGCGATGAGCTGGATGTCTGGATTGTCGGTAAGGGCCCGACAGATGCGAGCGCCGAAGTTTCCGTAGCCACCGATCACGACTGTTCGCATCAGATGAGGAACTGCCGAGTCTCCGTCGATCTTGGCGTAACTGGGCTTAGCCTAGAAACACACCACCCTGGCGTTGTCGCGCGCCGCAACGGCGTGAAAGTCGTTCATCCCCGCTATCGCGATGCGCTTACGGAAATGGCTCGAGGTTCGAGGTTCGAGGTTCTTGAAGTCCAGCTTCTGCCTTTGCTCGTCACTTTTCACTCGTCACTTGTCACTTGTCACTCGTCACTCGTCACTTGTCACGGCTTTTCATTGCCTCAATTCACCTCGGCCTTGTTCAACCTGCCCACGACCGCATCCACCTCGACAGTCGCCTTGTGGCCGCTAGGCAGGAACATCTGGTACCTGTACTGGGGTTTCCCGGTGAAGCCGACTGACAATTCCATTCCCAGGAACCTGACCGGGCCGACGAAGATGACGGGCGCAGACGCGCGTGCTTTCTCCTCGGGCAGCGTCGCGCGCTCATACATGCTGTAGCGGTAAAGCCCGGTCTTGCTCTTGAATTCGAAATTCATCGGCTTGGCCGGGTCGCAGGTTGTCTCCCCCATCTTGCCTTCCTTGTCCAGTACGGTGATCGCATAGGGAGGTTGGGGGCCCCCGCCCGCCTGACGCCAGCCGGTCACGATTCCCGGATGTTCGTTGATCACGGCCGCGGTGCAGATGTCCAGTGGCCCGCCGGGTTCCGTGGTATCAGCCGCCACAGCCTGCGATTGTGCGGCCACGCAAATGAAGAAGACGATGACAGTCTTGAAGACGCGCATGTTTCTCTCCGGATGTTGGTCGGGGACTTTCTTGCGTCGTTCACATTATCCACCGACGCGAGGCGCCGGGCCCTGCTTTTCAGGCCGTTCGGCCTCCTCTCGTTTGTTCGGCACTTGCCTGACCACTCGAGGCAGCCGACACTAGGGCTGCCGGCTCTGAATGGTCAGGTTGCGCACACATTCAACGACATTCACGACATTCACGACATTCTCGTCATTCACGGAGGTTCTTCATGCACTACCGTCTTCTCGGCCGTTCCGGCCTGCTGGTCTCGGAGATCTGCCTCGGCACCATGACTTACGGCGGCAAGGGACGATGGCAGCCCATCGGGCAACTCGGCCTCGCCGAAGTGGAAGCGCAGGTCAAAGCGGCGTTCGACGCCGGCGTCAATTTCATCGACACCGCCGACGTGTACTCGGAAGGCGACGCGGAGACGCTGCTCGGCCAGGCGTTGAAGAATCTGAAGCTGCCGCGCGAAGAGCTGGTCGTCGCCACCAAGGTGCGGATCCGCATGGGCCCGGGGCCGAACCAGGTGGGCCTGTCGCGCGGCCACATCATGGACGCGGTGAACGCGAGCCTGCGCCGGCTGCAACTGGATCACATCGACCTCTACCAGATCCACGGCCAGGACCTGGCGACACCAATGGAGGAAACGCTGCGCGCGCTGGAAGACCTGGTGCGTTCAGGCAAGGCGCGTTATCTGGGGCTGAGCAATTATGCGGCGTGGCAGATCATGAAAGGTGTGGCGATCTCCGAAAGGCGCGGCTGGAACCGCTTCGAAAGCATCCAGGCCTACTACTCGCTCGCCAGCCGCGAACTCGAGCGCGAGATCGTTCCGGTGGCGCTGGACCAGGGGCTGGGCATTCTGGTGTGGAGTCCGCTGGCGGGCGGGCTGCTGTCGGGGAAATTCAGCGAGAAAGAGAAAGGTCCGGAGGGTGCGCGGCGCACCAGCTTTGACTTTCCGCCGGTGGACCGGGCCCGTGCGTTCAGGTCCGTGGATGCGATGCGGCCGATGGCCCAGGCGCACGGCGTCTCGATCGCACGCGTTGCGCTGGCCTGGCTGCTGCACCAGCCGGGAGTGGCAAGTGTGATCATCGGCGCGAAGACCAACGAACAGCTCGCCGACAACATCGGTGCCACCGACTTGCGCCTGTCCGAGTCCGATCTGCAAACCCTGAACAATGTCAGCAAACTGCCGCCCGAATATCCGGGTTGGATGTTCGAGCGGCAAAATCGCGACCGGTTTCCCGGCGGCGCAATTACTTGAGGGACCGGTGACTGCAAAAAAAACAGGACTCAGTAAATGCGTTGACGCAAAGTTCGCAAAGAAGAAAGAAAGAGAACGAAATGGAAAGATTGGACTGGAAATAAAATGGACTAGACTGTACTCGCCTCACGTCTCACGTCACTCGTCACCCGTCACTGCAATCTCGCTCGTACCTCGGCCCTTCAACTCCCGGCCAACGCTTTCCGGAAGCCGCGGTTCCGAATCAGTTGCTGGGCCGCCCCGACCAAGGAATCGCTCAGGGTCTCGTAGTAATTGTCCGCCCTGTATGAGCGCCCGCGTCGGGCGGCTGCGCCGCTGCTAAGGCCCGACCACAGCACGCTGCCGTCCGGGTCGGTGAGGGTGACGCGCAGAATGACTTCCCCCTGGTAGGTATCGGTCTCGTCAACGAAGAACTGCCTGAGCTCCGTCTTGAGAATGGCGGTACCGCCGCTGTCCACGACTTTCAGCCCCGCTGCGACCATCAGCGCCTTCATTCGGTTGGTGACGAAAGCCGAGACGTCGTCGGGCGTGGTCACCTGCCGCGGGGTCTGCTCCTTGCGGTTCTGGCCGATCAGCGCAGCGTTCTCGCGCTTGTCGATGACCGGAGCGATCTGCAGCCTGGCGTTCTGCAGTTCGGCCAGTTCGGCCGATCCAATCGAAAACATGCCGATGGTCGGCATCCACAGCAATGGAATGTTTTCCAGCCCGGTGGTGGCGCAGCCGGTAAGAAATGCCAGCAGGAAATACAACCGCTTGTTCATGCTCGTTCCTTCCTGTTGATTGGCCTGCGCCAGGCGCGAAGTCCAATCCGCCCGGCTCGGCGCAGCCTCCTCATCATAGCGGCGAAGGAGACTCGCATCCATTGCATCGAGTCCGGTGCGAAGCCGGCAGTTCCGGCTGGAGCGTATCGAAGACCCAAAGACCGGCGCTTTCGCGCCCCCGTGCCCGGAACTTCACGACCTCGCGCCTTAGGGACACCGGACCATCTTGCCCGAAATGTAGCGCTTACTTCTTCGTCACGACGACTTCAAGATAATCTGCCGACACCACCAGCGTTTCGTCACCCGAACGGTTGAAGCGGTTGAGCATATCGTCGAGTTCTTTCAGGAATTCATCCCGCCGTTTCTCGTCCAGAACCTCCAGTGTGCGCATGATCGGACCGAAGTAGGTGCGGAAGACCTCGATCCAGTGTCCACTGTCGCGGTACCGGAACAACGCACTACGCTTGGCAATGCGGATCGAGGAAGTCGCGGTACGGAACAGTTCCCGGAGGCGTTTCTCCGTTCCCCATTCCGGGGGCGGCCGCAGGCCCTCCGGGGGCGGAACATACTTCCCTACCAGGCGGAATGTCTGGCCCCAGAATCCGGCGGGCGTCCAGTTCGCCATGCCGATCCTGCCGCCCCTGCGGCACACGCGAAGCAACTCCTGCGCGGCCTTCTCCTGGTTCGGTGCGAACATGGAGCCGTACACGGAAAGCACCGTGTCGAACGACCCGTCTGGATACGGAATCTCCTCGCAGTCTCCGACCTCGAACCGGGCCGGCAGACGCTCCACCGCGGCCCGCTCCCGTGCCCTCTCGATCAGCGCCGGAACGTAATCGATCCCGGTCGCCTTGCAGCCCCGCCGCGCAGCGGACAAGGCCGCATTGCCGCTGCCGGTTGCGACATCCAGGACCTTGTGCCCGGCGCGCAAGCCCACCGCTTCGCACAGCAGCTCGCAGGGAAACACCGTATTCCAGGCGATCATCGCAAAGTCGCCGGTTGACCAGGTTTTCAGTTGCTGCGCTTTGACTGCATTGAGATCGGCCATGGGGTCTCCTCACGTTCCGGTTTTTTATAACCGACTCGAACCCTACTCGCTTTCGGCCAACAGTGTATCAAGCGATGTCGGAGATCGGCATCGGCTAATCCGGAAACGCGAACACTAGATGTTTCACCCAGACAGCCCGGGTCTCGACCACTTCTGATCAGGGGTGCCGCCAACAAACCTTCGAGTTACGAGCGCGGAATTTCTGCTGCGCGTGGAAAAGACGCGGGCGCAGCAGGTGAATGGATGCAGGAGGCGCGGGAGCGGGACCCGCTTTACCTCAGCGGGCAACGACGTGCACTGCAGGGCGGAGCCACCGGTGCCGGTCGCTGAGGTAGGACACCAGATGGGCGCTCAATTCGCGGGTATCGTCGCCGACGCCGTCGATGAGACTCGACTTTCGGCGCCGCAGGAACGGCATGCCCAGCAAGTACAGTCCGGGGGCCTCGACGATGCCCCCGTCGTGGCGGACATAGCCCTTATGGTCGAGGACTGGCACGTCGAGCCAGGAGTAATCCGGGCGATATCCGGTTGCCCAGATGATGGTCTTGATCTGGCCACGGGTGAGATCGAGAAGGAGCGGCGGTGACTCTTCGACCTCGGTGGGTTCGAAGCGCTGCGGCGGACCGACCTCGTCGTCGACTCCGTTTTCGGCGGCCCATTCGTCGATCGTGTCGAGCAGCCGGTTCATCTTGAGGTCGGCCAGCGCGCACACGTTTCGAAGCGACCCCGAGAACTGCGCCATGCCGTCGTTGATGCCGGCAAGACGACCGACGAGCTTCACGCCCATCCCGGTGAGCGAGTTGAGATCGATCGTGCGGCGGTCGGTGTAGCCCGCGAGTTGCAGCGACGGCACGTTCCGTGCTCTGACGATATCGTCGACCTCGTCGTAGCGTTCGTCCAGCACCCCGGTGGCGTCCATCCACCACTTGATGTCCTTCCCCCGATAAACGCGGGGCACCCGCACGTGCTCGCCCACCGCCAGCGTCACGGGCCGGCCGAATCGGTGGATCTCATCCGCGATCTGAACGCCGGAAGCCGAGGCGCCGACGACGAGCACGCCACCTTCCTCGAGCTGAGCCGGATTGCGGTACTGTATCGGCGTGAGCGTGGCGATCGCCGACGGCACCGCCTCGGCAACTGCCGGCAGCTTTGGGATGTTGCACGCCCCGGTGGCAAGCACTACCGTCTCGCATTGCCAGCTGCCCCGGTCGGTCACGACCTCGTAACCATCGCCTCTGGGTCGCACCGAGGTTACCCTGGTGTGGGTCCGGATCGGGGCCGAAATCACTTTGGCATAGCGCTCGAGGAAGTCGATGGTCTCGGGCATGGCACGGAAGCCGTCAGGATCGTTTCCCTGGTAACCGTAGCCGGGCAGCCGGCTCTGCCAGTTGGGCGTGAGCAGCGTGAGCGAATCCCACCGCTCGGTCCTCCACGAGTTGGCCGCCTCGCCGCGCTCGACGACCACATGGTCGATCGAGCGCTTGGCGAGCCACCAGCTCATGGCCAATCCGGCCTGGCCCGCTCCGATTACGACTGTGGTCGTGCGCACGCGGTCCGGGCTCTCGAATCGCGAAGCAGCGTCACTTGACCTCGACGGTGACGTTGGTCGGGTTCGTGATGATGTCGTAGACGGCCGAGCGCTTCTGCGACTGGGCGACGAGTGCCTTGATGTCGTCGGGCGACGCGTCGGCGTCGATCTTGTAGGTCACCTTGATACCGTCGAAGCCGTTGCGCACGTCGCTGTCGGCGCCGAGGATCCCTCGAATGTCCATGCCGGCTTCGAG
>Ga0184637_10000888_pt1 | contig 21290 bp, 18 predicted proteins | sample PLM3_127_b2_FD_133143 | JGI IMG/M metagenome (GOLD analysis project Ga0184637, IMG submission 133143) | Groundwater sediment microbial communities from an aquifer in East River, Colorado, USA - PLM3_127_b2 | ecosystem: Environmental > Terrestrial > Soil > Riparian zone | place: USA: East River... | reverse complement strand
GACCGCGATCTCGATCACCCAACTGTCGTCGCCGGTCACGTTGTACGCGCTGATCACTTCGGGTGTCTGCTGGACCAGCTTGACGACGCGCGCGTATTCGGCGCGGCCCACACGCATCACCGCACGAATGCCGTAGCCGAGCTTCGCAAGGTCGACGGTCGCGCGGTAGCCGGTGATGACGCCGGCCGCCTCGAGCTTGCGCACGCGCTCGGTGACCGCGGGCTGGCTCAGGTGCACGCGGCGGCCGAGCTCGGCCATCGTCAGCCGCGCATCGGCCTGCAATTCGGCAAGGATTCGCGTGTCGTGCTGGTCGATTTCGCCGTTCAAGGTGGCCCCGCTGAGTTTCCTGTGATTCGCCGGGATTCTGCCGCCAAAACCTTCGATCGGCTATGGGGGCAACGGCATCACCTTCATACGATGACGGCTCCTTTCGTACCGATGCAAACCCACATCATGTCTACGCTCGCTTCGCGTGCTTCGCCCGTGCTGCCGCTGCCGACGCTGATCGTGTTGTGCGTGGCCGCCACCTGGCTCATCTGGGGCTCGACGTACCTCGCCATCAAGTTCGCGCTCGTCAGCTTTCCGCCGTTCTTCCAGATGGGAACGCGTTTCCTGTTTGCCGGCACGCTGCTGATGGCGTGGATGCGCTGGCGCGGCGCGCCGTGGCCCGACCGGCGCCAGTGGCGCAATGCCTTCGTCGTCGGCACGCTGATGCTCGGTTGCGGCATGGGCGGCACCGCGGTCGCCGAGCAGACGATCGGCTCGGGCCTCGTCGTCGCGTTCATTGCCGTCGTGCCGCTGATGATCGCGGCACTCAACCTCGCATGGGGCGTGAAGCCGGGCAGGCTCGAGCTCGCGGGCATCGCGCTCGGGCTCTGCGGTGTGTTGTTGCTGACGCAAGGAGCGAGCTTCAAGGCCTCGCCCGGCGGGTTGATCGCGATCGCGATCGCGTGCCTCGGCTGGTCGCTCGGCAGCGTGCTCAGTCAACGCAGCTTGACGCTCGCGCCCGGAGCGACCGGGTTCGCGAGCGAGATGTTGTGCGGCGGTGTGGTGCTGCTCGTGTTGTCGGCGCTGAACGGCGAAACCTTCGAGTGGCCGCCGCAGTCCGCCGCGCTCGCGGCTTGGTGGTATCTGGTCGTGTTCGGATCGCTGATCGCGTTCAACGCGTACATGGTGCTGCTCGCGCACGCCAGCGCCGGGCTCGCGTCGAGCTATACCTTGGTCAACCCGGTGATCGCGATGGTGCTCGGCGTCGCGGTCGCCGGCGAGGTGGTGACGCGCTACGAATGGCTCGCGGCCGGCGTCGTGCTCGCAGGCGTCGTGCTGCTGCTGCGCGGCACGCGGCGTCACTAGGAAAATCCTAGAAGCGTTACTGATCCACGTGCACCGCCGCACTCAGGGCACTGCAGTGCGCCTGTGTGGGGGTAGTAGGGAAGCGCGAGACCGTGGTATGTTGTCGGCCGCCGGCAAGGGACGGCTCGCACGCAAAGGAGATGCGAGTCGACATCACCAGCTCACAGACAAAGAATGAACCGCTGCCTGACTTGTCCGCGTTCCTGGATGACCCTGCGCTCGATCGGCGCGCTGCTCGGTGCCGCATGCGTCGCCCTGGCGACGGTCGGCCCGGTGCAAGCGCAGCCTTCAGCGCGGTCGCGCGATTCCGATCTCGCGACGGTGGGAGAGATTCTCCAGTCGCCGGAGGCTGACATTGACCTGGCGAAAGCAAAGGTGACGATCGACCGCTTGATCGACCCGAGCATCGATGCTGCGGCGACGTTGGCGCAACTTGACGGCATGGCCAAAGGCCTCAAGGCGGTGCTGCCGGCGGGCGTGTCCAAGCGCTTGACGATGGATGCGCTCCGCTATCACCTGTACAAGGCAAGTCCCTGGAACGACAACCGGCCGTTCCAATACGACTTGGACGACCCATTCGGCGCGAACGTGCGCAACAAGCTGCTGAGCACCTATCTGGCCACGAGGAAAGGCAACTGCGTTTCGATGCCGCTGCTCTTCATCATCCTGGGGCAGAAACTCGGCATCGATGTGACGGCATCGACGGCTCCGAACCACGTCTTCGTTAAGTACCGCGACGACGACGGCACGCTACACAACCTCGAAACGACGAGCGGCGCAGGCTTCACGCGCGACGTGTGGATGCGCCAGCAGTTCCCGATGAGCGACGAAGCGCTTGCCTCGGGCATCTACATGCGCGCGCTGACCAAGAAGGAGACGGTGGTCGTCATGGTCGGTACGTTGCTGGAGTTCTATGGTCAGCAAGGTCTGCAACAGCAACGCATTGCGATGGCCAAACTTGCTCTCGAGCATGACCCGAAGCACGTGTCGGCCATCTTGCACCAGCATTCGGCCTATCTCTGGTTCATGAACTTGATCATCAACCAGCACCTGACGCCGGACGACATGCCCGCGAACAGGCGTGCCCAGGTCATGAGACTCCAAGCCAACATGAAGGCTCTGTACGAGCAAGCCTATGCACTTGGATGGCGACCGCTGGATGAGGCGTCCGAAGAGCAGTATCGCAAGACCATCATGCGCGCACGCGCATCACAACAACCGTAGGGAGGAACGAGGAATGGCAGTGTTCAGGTTCGTCAAGCTGGCAGCGGTTGCTGCGCTGATCGCGGGTTCGGCTCATCAAGCATGCGCCCGATACGTGCAATCAGATCCCATCGGGTTGCAAGGCGGCATCAACACGTACAGCTATGTGGAGGGGAATCCGCTGAGCTACATCGATCCGGATGGGTTGATGAAGATTTATGACGGCGACGGAGTGACGATGCATGCCTATCCTGGTCCGCAAGCAGGCGGAAACGAACACGCTCGACGCGGGGCTGGGGAGAACTATCACGTTCACGTAAGAGACGGTGCAGGTCGAGATGCTCGAATCTCTACCGAAACGTGGAAGCCGTTGACCCCTGCGGATCAAGCTATCTACGATCGCAGCAAGGCAATGCAGAATGCCTGTCAGAACCTTACCGAAGGCGAGAAGAAGTTCTTCGATCGAGTGAATCGGCAGATCTTCCATCGTGGTGGTCCAACGGCGAATCAACTGATACGGATCGGGAACATACGCGGCGGCAATCGAGGCCCTGTCGGGGGACGAGGTGAACCGTGATGCAGCAGTCTGCCAAATTCTTGGAGGCGATAGACGCCTACGACGACAACCACCCGGAGCTGGCTCTGCGTCTTATGGAGGAATGCGCCAAGCAGGGTGATCCGGTAGCGTGTTTTACGACGGCGCTTTGGTATGGAAATGGAGAAGGCGCGCCCGCCAGCGCAGAGCGCCGCGACTATTGGATGCAACGTCTCGAAAGGCTTGCTGAAGACGGTCATCTTGAAGCGCAGTGGGAGTTGAGCGGCAAGTTCCGATGGGCCAACCTTCTGCCGCTGAGCATCGAGCGCGCGAACTACTGGCTGGAGCGCGCGGCTGAAGGTGGGTACGGAGAGGCGCAGCATCACTTGGCCTGGTACTTCGAGACAGGGCAGTACGACTACCCGGTCGATCTCGCGGCAGCACAGAAGTGGTACCAACGTGCCTTCGAGCAAGAGCACCCTGAAACGCTGTACGTATACGCGGTCAGGTTGTTCCGTGATGGTCAGCCGACCGAAGAGGCCATCAGGCTTCTAAGGCGGGCAGCCGACAAGGGCCTCAAGCAAGCCGAGCACGTGCTACAGGCCTATACGCATTGACGCTGCAGCAGTCAAGACAAGGCCGCCAGAATGCGCCTCCAGAAGGGACGCCTCAACTACGCCAAGAGCGATCCGATAGGGCTCGTGGGCGAGATCAACACGTATGCATATGTCGGGGGAAATCCGTTGCTGTTGAATGACCGCATTCGAGAGGCTCGTTTGAATTTGGGCTACGCCGAAATTGCGCTCGCGCAGCGCTCTGGCCTCACGGTGTACGAACTGGGTGACGTTGAGGCGAGGCCAGACGAGTTCTTGACAAGCATCACCTCGCAAAGCGCAATTCGACTTTGCAAGGAGTTGAAGCTCTCGCCTGGTGAATTGTTGGAGCTTAGTGGCGCACGCGAACCCGTCTCCAAGAAGCTGTCCGCGTACGTTCAAGAAGTTCGGCCGCAGGCGAAGCTGACGCCGGCGCAGTTGGATGATCTCTTGGGCTATGAGCAAGGCTTTGTTGAAAAGGTCGAGTCTGGCGCTGTTGACTTGAAGGACTATCCACTGGAGCTCGCGATGGATATTGCCGATCGGACCCATTCGCCGCGCGTCGCGATGCTGCGTGCCTTGGAATGCGAGGTTGACCAAGCACAGCCCGGGCAATCATCTTGAAGAGAAAGACCATCTTCAACCCGCGTTGCGCGGGTTAGCTGCTAAGCCAAAGAATGAGATCGCCGCATCCGCCGCGCTCGCGGCGCGAAGGCGCCTCGGAACCGAAGCCTAGTCTAGCGCTGCTGCTGCGCCCTCGCCGCCTCACGGATCGCGGTGAGCGTGGTGCGGCTCGTGATCACGTCGGCTGAAAGCTTCAGGTGCAGCAAGGTCGGGCCGTCGCTGGCGAGCGCGGCCGACAGCGCGGGCTCGAACTGCTCGGTCCGCTCGACCAAGCCCGCCCGCCAGCCGTACGCACGCGCGAGCGCGACGAAATCGGGGTTGTACAGATCGCTGCCGCTGACGCGCCCCGGGTACTCGCGCTCCTGGTGCATGCGGATCGTTCCGTAGGTGCCGTTGTCGACGACGATGCTGATCAGCTTGCCCTCGCCTCGCCCGGCTTCGTAGGCGGTGGCGGTCGCGAGCTCTTGCCCCGTCATCAGGAAGTCGCCGTCGCCCGCGAGGTTGATCACCGTGCGCTGCGGATACAGCAGGCTCGCGGCAACGGCGGCCGGCACGCCGTAACCCATCGCGCCCGAGGTCGGCGCGAGCTGCGTGCGCCCGTGGTGCTGCAGGCCCGGATAACGGTGAAAGCGATGCAACCAGCCGCTGTAGTTGCCCGCGCCGTTCGTGTAGATCGCATCGGGCGCAAGGCGGCCGAGCGCCATCACGACCTCAGCCATGTCGAGCGGCTGCACCGGCGTGGGCTGCAGGTTGGCTCGATAGTCTTCGTGCGCCGCGGCGGTCCATGCGCCCCATGGCAGGCTCGGTGGCGGCGCGAGCGTTTCGAGCGCTTTCGCGGCGCATGCCATCGATGACTGCAACATCAGATCGGCAGCGTACACGCGGCCGAGCTCTTCGGCACCGGCATGCACGTGGATCAACTTCTGCGCCGGGCGCGGTGCCTGCAGCAGCGTGTAGCCGCCGGTCGTCATCTCGCCGAGACGCGGGCCGATCGCAAGCACGAGGTCGGCTTCCTTGATGCGTGCGGCCAGCTTCGGATTGATGCCGATGCCCACATCACCCGCGTACAGCGCATGGTGGTTGTCGAAGGTGTCCTGGAAGCGGAACGCGCAGCCGACCGGCAGGTTCCAGTTCTCGGCGAAACGCTCGAGTGCCTTGCAGGCTTCGGCGTCCCACCCGCTGCCGCCGGCAATGACGATCGGGCGCTGTGCTTGCAGCAACATCGAGCGCACGTCGCGCAGCGCGCCGGGCGCGGGCCACGCGAGCGCCGGCTCGACGCGCGGCAAGGCCGGCGCGGTCGTCGCCGTCGCGAGCATGTCTTCGGGCAACACCAGCACCACCGGCCCGGGCCGGCCTTGCAGTGCGGTGTGAAACGCACGCGCGATGTATTCGGGCAAACGATTCGGGTCGTGCACTTCGGCGACCCACTTCGCGAAACCGAGGGTGCCCGGGCCGAACACCTGCCGATAGTCGAGCTCTTGAAACGCCTCGCGATCGCGCTGCTCGCTGGCCACCTGGCCGATGAAGAGGATCATCGGCGTCGAGTCCTGGAAAGCGGTGTGCAAGCCGATGCTCGCGTTGGTCGCGCCCGGACCGCGCGTCACGAAGCAGATGCCGGGCCGACCGCTGAGCTTGCCTTGCGCATCGGCCATGAACGCAGCGCCACCTTCTTGCCGGCAGGCGATGAAGCGGATGCGGTCGGCATGCTCATGAAAGCCATCGAGCACCGCGAGATAGCTCTCGCCCGGCACGCCGAAGGCGGTGTCGACCCCTTGCTCGATCAGGCATTCGACCAGCGCATGGCCGGCCAGGCGTGAGGTCATGGTCGCGCTTTCTCGTGGAGGTGGCGGCCATTATCCCGATCGCGGGTTGATGCCGATGATGCTAATTCACCATGCGGTTAATATCAGGCGGTGAGCAAAGCGCCCAAGCTGACCCTCAACCTACCACGCCCGCGCGATGCCGATCGCTCGCAGCAGGCCATCCTCGACGCCGCGCGCGACGAGTTCGCGTTGCTCGGTCTCGGTGGCGCGCGCATGGAGAGCATCGCCGAGCGCGCGGGCATCAACAAGCGCCTGATCTACTACTACTTCGGCAGCAAGGACGATCTGTTCCTGGCGGTGCTCGAAGACACCTACCTGCACATCCGCGAAGCCGAGAAGCAGTTGCACCTGAGCGATGTGCCGCCCGCCGAAGCGGTGCGGCGGCTCACCGTATTCACGTGGAACTACTACCTCGACAACCCGCAGTTCCTCACTCTGCTGAACAGCGAAAACCTGCACCGTGCGAGCCACCTCGAACGGTCGCCGCGCATCCGCGAACTGAACTCGCCGCTGATCCGCACGCTCGGTGAAATTCTCGAGCGCGGCCGCGTCGACGGTGTGTTTCGCGGCGGCGTCGATGCGGTGCAGCTCTACATCTCGATCGCGGGCCTGTCGTACTTCTATCTGTCGAACAACCACACGCTGTCGGCGATCTTCGGGCGCAACCTGATGTCGCCGAAGGCGCTCAACGAAAGGATGTCGCACGTGTGCGACGTCATCCTAGGGTATGTCATGAGGGACTGATGACCGCTGGCGCGTTGACACCCTACCGATCCCAACCCAAGATTCACCGTCTGGTGAATTAAACGAAGGAGACATGCATGAAGCTGATTCCGACCCTCCGCATGTGCGCCGGCGCCGTGTTGCTGCTGGCGGGCAGCTCCGCCGCCTTCGCGCAATGGAAGCCGACCAAGCCGGTGACGATCATCGTGCCATGGGCGGCCGGCGGATCGACCGACCAGGCGACCCGCGTCGCCGCGACCGAAATCGAGAAGCATCTCGGGCAGAAGATCGTGATCGTCAACCAGCCCGGCGCGTCGGGCTCGATCGGAAGCAAGAGCGCGCTCGAGGCGCCGAAGGACGGCTACACCTGGACCGCCGGCGCAGCCAAGGACCTGGGCACGTACAGGGTGCTGGGCATGCTCGACACGGCGGCCGCCGACTGGAACATGTACCTTACGGTGGCCCACATCGCGGTCGTCGGCGTCAACCCCAACTCGCCGTACAAGACCATGCAGGAATTGCTCGACGCGATGAAGGCCAACCCGGGCCAGATCAGTGTCGCCACCGCCGGTGTCGGCTCGAGCGGCTATGCAGCGATCGAGGTGCTGACGCGCGCTGCCGGCGGCCTCACCTACAGGCATGTCCCCTACGACGGCGGCAACCCGGCGGTCGTTGCCACGGTGTCCGGCGAGACCGCAGTGACGACGCAGCTCGCCGCCGAGCAGACCGAGATGATCCGCGGCAAGCGCATCCGCCCGCTCGCGGTGGTCGGCGACAAGCCGCTCGAGATCGAGGGCTACGGCACGGTGCCGGCTCTGTCGCAGTTCATTCCCGGCTTCAAGGACCCGGTCAACTACTTCGGCATCTTCGTGCCGAAGGGCGTGCCAGCCGAAGTGACGGCCACGCTCGACAAGATCTGGGCCGAGCAGTTCGCCAAGTCCGACGCGATGGTGAAGTACGCGCAGAACCGCGGCGCGATCTTCGCGCCGCTGTACGGCGAGTCGGCGCAGAAGGCGGCATTCCCTGCGATCCAGTCCTATGCATGGACGCAGCAGGCCGCCGGCAAGGCGAAGGTGTCGCCCGACACGTTGGGGATCCCGAAGCCCTGAGGTGATGACGACCCCAAGACACCTGCGGTGTCGTCCCCCGAGGGGAGTGAGTGCCGCGGCTCCATGCCGGCCCGCGCCGGCATGGACGGCACGAACGCCCGGCGCGTCTCGCGACGGGCCTCAGCCCTCTTGGGGCGGCCCGGCGAGGGCTGAGCGGAGATCGCCATGATCACCGTGCCCGAGGACCATGGTGTCGCACCGGGGGCGGTGTATGCGTCCGACCGCGTCTGGGGGCCGTTGTGGATCGTGCTCGGCGTTGCGATCACGGTCGGGTCGCTGCGCATCGACCGGCTGTCAGCGCAAGGCGTCGAGTGGTTCGCGGCGCCAGGCCTGTTGCCTGGCATCCTCGGCGTGGTCATCGCGCTGTCGGGTGTGCTGATCTCGCTGCGCGCCTGGCGTGCGGCAAGCCTCACGCCGCATGACGAGCAATCCGCGCCATGGCGACGCGTGCTGCTCACGTTGGTGGTCTGCCTCGGTTTCGCGATCGGCCTTGTCGGCCGCGGCCTGCCGTTCGGCGTGGCTGCGGGGCTTTACCTGTTCACGCACATTTCGCTCATGCAGTGGCCCGAGCGGCGCGCGAACGGACAGGTGTTGCGCGGACTCGCGGTGGCTGCGGCCATCGCCATCGGCGTCGGCCTCGCTGTGCCCTTCGTGTTCGAGCAGCTCTTTCTCGTGCGACTTCCATGAGGTGATCGGCCGATGTTCGAAGGCCTTCAACTGCTGGGCAATTCGCTGGTCGGCTTCTTTGCGCCGTGGCCGGTGCTCTACACGCTCGGCGCCACGCTGCTCGGCATCCTGATCGGATGCATGCCGGGCCTGTCGGCCACGCTCGCGATCGCGCTGTTGACGACGTTGACGATCAAGATGGCGCCCAACGACGCGATCCTGATCCTGATCTGCGCCTACGTCGGCACGATCTACGGCGGCAGCCGCACCGCGATCCTGCTCAACATTCCGGGCACCGCGGCCAACGCGGCGGCGTGCCTCGACGGCCACCAGCTCGCGAAGCAGGGCCAGGCCGGCCGCGCAATGGGAATCGCGACGACCGGCTCCGTCGTCGGCTCGCTGTTCGGCGTGTTGTGCCTGGCGCTGCTGACGCCGACACTCGGCGAAGCGGCGCTCGCGTTCGGCGCATTCGAGTTCTTCTGGCTCGCGCTGTTCGGCGTGATGATGTCGGGCAGCATCGCCGGCGCCGACCCGGTGAAGGGCTGGCTGATGGGTTTTCTCGGCCTGTTCTGCACGCTGATCGGGCAGGACGGTATCCATGCCGTCAATCGCTTCACCTTCGGCATCAAGGATCTCGAAGGCGGCATCTCGCTGATCCCCGCATTGATCGGCGCCTTCGGCTTCTCCGAGATCCTGATCGTGCTTGCGGAGCCGGTGAAGCGCGCGACGATCAACGCCGTCGACTCAGTGCTGCCGCGCATCGCGGACGTCTTCAAGTATTGGAAGACGATCCTGCGCTCGGGCGTCATCGGCGTCTACGTCGGCATCCTCCCCGGTGTCGGCGAGGACATGGCGGCCTGGTCGTCGTACGCCGCCGCGCGCCGCGCGAGCAAGGAGAAAGAGAAATTCGGCAAGGGCTCGATCGAAGGGTTGATCGCTGCCGAAACCGGCGACAACGCATCGATTCCGGGCGGCATCATCCCGGCGCTCGCGCTCGCGATCCCGGGCTCGGCGCCCTCGGCCGTGCTGATGGCCGCGATGATCATCCACGGCGTGCAGCCGGGCCCGATGCTGATGGTCAACCAGCCGCAGTTCGTCTACGACGTCGTCGCGATGACGCTGCTCGCCACGCTCGCGATGCTGTTCTTCGGCCTCTTCCTCGTGAAGCCGCTGCTGTTGATCGTGCGCGTGCCCCGCACCGTCATCATGCCGGTCATCTTCGTGCTGTGCACCGTCGGCTCGTATGCGATCGCCTCGCGCGTGTTCGACATGTACCTGATGCTGGCGGTGGGCGTTTGCGCGTTCTTCCTGCGCCGCAACGGCTATCCGATCCCGCCCTTCGTGCTCGGCCTCGTGCTCGGCGACATCCTGGACAAGAGTTTGCGTCGCGGCCTCACGCTGTCGAACGGCGACTTCACGCCGTTCTTCACCCGGCCGATCTGCGCGCTGCTCGCGTTCATCACGATCTTCACGATGCTGATGTACGTGCCGGCGGTCAATCGCGTGGTGCGTTCCGGTTGGTCGCGCGCGAAGGCATTGATCGGCTGGAGGGCGGCGTGAGGGCCGAGCGCCGGGCCGCCATCGGCCAGAGGCCGATGGCGTTCGGCAGGCACAGACAGTCCGCAGGGACTGTCTGTGTCCGGCCTCACCTCGCCAAGCCGGCCCGCGCCCCCTCGGGGGGGCGGAGGCCGCGGCTCCAAGCCGACCTGCGTCGGCTCGGACGGCCGGAGCGCCTGCCGCGTCTCGCGGCAGGCCGACCGACGTACTCGTCGGGCGGGGGGCCGTCATGACCATCAAGCTCGCCCTGTGCAACGAGGTGCTGCGCGAGCATGCGTTCAGCGAGCAATGCAGGCTCGCCGCCGCGCTCGGCTACCAGGGACTGGAGATCGCGCCGTTCACGATGGGTGGTGATCCGCTCGCGTTCACCGAAAGCGATGGCGCGGCGTGGCGGACACAGGCAGCGGAGCATGGCGTTGCGATTTCGAGCCTGCACTGGTTGCTCGTGAAGCCCGACGGGCTGTCGCTGGTCACCGACGACGCAGCCCTGCGCGCGCGCACCGTGTCGTTGCTGAAGCGATTGATCGACGTTGCCGCCGCAGCCGGCGCGCGCGTGCTCGTGCACGGCTCGCCGAAGCAGCGCAGTCCTGCGCAGGGCCAAAGCGTGGAAGCGGCCACCGCGCGGCTCGAAGCGGCACTGGCCGAACTCGCGCCGATCGCCGAACGGGCGGGCATCACCTACTGCATCGAACCCTTGTCCCGTGCCGAAACACCGGTCATCAACACCGTTGCCGAAGCGGCCGCGCTGGTCGACCGCATCGGTTCACCGGCACTGCGCACGATGCTCGACATGAGCGCCGCGAGCCAGTCGGAATCCGAGCCTGCGGCCGACGTGCTGCGCCGCTATCTGGCCAGCGGCCACATCGCGCACGTGCAATTCAACGACCGCAACCGGCGCGGCCCGGGGCAAGGGCAAACGCAGCATCTCGACGCCATACGCGTGCTGGGCGCTGCGGGGTACGACGGCTGGGTGGCTGTCGAACCCTTCGACTACCAACCCGATCCGCTGGCGTGTGCGGCCTTCTGTGCCGGGTACGTGCGAGGTCTGATGGAGGCGGCAGCGTGAACGCAGTGATGCTCCGTCTGCGCGCCGTCGAGCTCTACGAGCGCGCGGTCACGCTGCGCTTGCCGTTTCGCTTCGGCGCGGCAACCGTGACGCGTTGCCCGCAAGCCTTCGTGCGCATCGATGCCGAAGTCAACGGCCGAACGGTGGCTGGCGCAAGCGCCGAACTGATGGTGCCGAAGTGGTTCGACAAGCGGCCGACGCTCACCCACGAGCAGAACTTCGAGCAGTTGCGCGAAGCGCTGCGCCTGGCGCGAGAGGCCTATCTCGACGCCGGCGCGGCGCAAACGCCGTGGCAGTTTTCCGAGCAGGACGGCGAGGCCGCGATCGCCAAAGGCGTGTCGCTCGGACTGCCGCGTCTGGCGGCGCAGTTCGGCAGCGCGCTGCTCGACAAGGCGGTGGCCGATGCAGCGCTGCGCGCCGTCGAGTTGCCGTGGAGCGCCGGCGTGAAAGCGGGCGTGCTCGGCGACCCCTATGCAGCTCGGCTCGAGCTGCAGGCTCCGACGCACGTCGCGGTGCGTCACACCGTCGGACTCGCGGACCGGCTCACCGACGGCGAGCCTGGCACCGATCCGAACGACGGCCTCCCGGCGACGCTGGATGCCGTGATCGAGCGCTACGGCTTGCGCTACTTCAAGCTCAAGCTCAGCGGCCAGCTGGGTTCCGACATCAAGCGGCTGCACAGCATCGCGCTGCTGCTCGACAGTCGCGCCGCCGACTACCGCGTGACGCTCGACGGCAACGAGACTTTCACCGACGCCGCATCGGTCAGCCGCTTCTGGCACTCGCTGAAGCAGCAGCCTCGACTGCGCAATCTGGTGCAACGCACGCTGCTGCTCGAACAACCGCTGCCGCGCCAGGTCGCGTTGCGCGAACCGATCGCGCATCTGGAAATCGGCGTGCCGGTGATCCTCGATGAATCCGACGACCATGCCCAGGCGTTCGAAGAGGGATTGGCGCTCGGATATCGCGGCATTTCGAGCAAGGCGTGCAAAGGCTTGTATCGGTCGTTGCACAACGCGGTGATGGTGATGCAAGCGCCCTCGCAGCGCCTGCTGTCCGGCGAAGACCTCACCTGCCAGGCGGGACTGGCCGTGCAGCAGGACACGCTGCTCGCGGCCAGCCTCGGCATCACGCACATCGAGCGCAACGGACATCACTACGTCGACGGCTTTGGCATCGCGCCCGAAGCGGAGGCACGATCGTTTGCCGAGGCCCACCCGGGCTTCTACGACGACTCGTCGGGGCGGCCGCGGCTCTCCGTGCGCGACGGGTTGCTCGATCTTCAATCGCTGCATGTCCCCGGTTTCGCGAGCGCCGCGACGCCGCACTGGGACAGCCTGCAGCGCATCGACTGATTGCACGGAGACACATACCCATGGCCAACCGAACACTCGGTCTCATCATGCACGGCGTCACCGGGCGCATGGGCATGAATCAGCACCTGATCCGCTCGATCCTCGCGATTCGCGATCAAGGCGGCGTACTGCTTTCGAACGGCGATCGCGTGATGCCCGATCCGATCCTGATCGGCCGCAACGCCGAGAAGATCGAAGCGCTGGCGAAAACACACGGCGTCGCACGTTGGGGAAGCAACCTCGACGAGGCCTTGGCGAACAAGACCGACACCGTGTTCTTCGATGCCGGCACCACGCAGATGCGCCCGGCGCTGCTTGCCAAGGCGATCCGCGCCGGCAAGCATGTCTATTGCGAAAAGCCGATCGCCACCACGCTGAACGAGGCGCTCGAGATCTGCGCTCTCGCCCAGGGCTCGGGCTTGAAGCATGGCGCCGTGCAGGACAAGCTTTTCCTGCCCGGGCTGCGCAAGCTCGACATGCTCAGGCGCGCCGGCTTCTTCGGCCGCATCCTTGCGGTGCGCATCGACTTCGGCTACTGGGTGTTCGAAGGCGATGTGCAGCCCGCGCAACGCCCTTCGTGGAACTACCGGGCCGAAGACGGCGGCGGCATCATCCTCGACATGATGTGCCACTGGCGCTATGTGATGGACAACCTGTTCGGCGAAGTGAAGGCCGTGTCGTGCATCGGCGCGACGCACATTGCGCAACGCTGGGATGAATCGGGCAAACCGTACCGTGCGAGCGCGGACGATGCGGCCTATGCGACCTTCGAGCTCGACGGCGGCAACGGCCAAGTGATCGTCGCGCAGGTCACCAGCTCATGGGCCACACGCGTGCGTCGCGACGATCTCGTGACCTTCCACGTGGACGGCACGCACGGCTCGGCAGTGGCCGGGCTGAGCGACTGCCGCACGCAAGCGCGCGTGAACACGCCAAGGCCCGTGTGGAACCCCGACGCGAGGCAGACCATGCCGTTCTTCGAGCAGTGGCAGGACGTGCCCGATACCGAGTCCTACGACAACGGCTTCAAGATGCAATGGGAGCACTTCATCCGCCACGTGGTCGACGGCGCGCCGTACCGCTACACGCTGGTCGAAGGCGCCAAGGGCGTGCAACTGGTCGAGGCCGCGCTGCAATCGTGGCGCGAACGGCGCTGGGTCGACGTGCCGGCGCTCGCTGTGTGAGTTTGCGATGACTATCACGCTGAAGCTTCCGCAAGCCGACGGCTCGCTCGCGCCCTACACGCTGAGCGGCCGCGAGCCGTGGCGCGCGCCGGCCAAGCCGGTGTTCAACCGCGTGGCCTATTCGGCCGCACACGTGGTTGCGAATGCGCGCGCCGCCAACGACCCGTGGCTCGACTGCGCCATCGATTGGGACGCGACCATCGCTTTTCGCCACCGCCTGTGGTCGATGGGGCTCGGCGTGGCCGAAGCGATGGACACCGCGCAGCGCGGCATGGGGCTCGACTGGCCGACCTCGCTCGAGTTGATCCGCCGCACGCTCGATGCCGCGCGCGACGTTCCCGACGCGCTCGTCGCCTCGGGCTGCGGCACCGACCATCTCGCGAGCGAAGACGCACGCGGCGTCGACGACGTGATCCGCGCCTACGAAGAGCAGATGGAGGCGATCGAGCGGCTCGGCGGCAAGCTCGTCCTGATGGCGAGCCGCGCGCTCGCGCGCGTCGCGCACGGCCCGGCGGACTATCAGCGTGTGTACGACCGCTTGCTGCGCCAGGCGAAGGAGCCGGTCATCCTGCACTGGCTCGGCGACATGTTCGACCCGGCATTGCGCGGCTATTGGGGTACGACCGACCTCGACCGCGCGATGGACATCGCGCTCGGCATCATCGAGACGCATGCTCCCAAGATCGACGGCATCAAGATCTCGCTGCTCGACAAGGACAAGGAAATCGCGATGCGGCGCCGGCTGCCGGCCGAGGTTCGCATGTACACCGGCGACGATTTCAACTACCCCGAGCTGATCGCCGGCGACGGCACCGGCACCGCGACGACGCACCGTCAAAGCGATGCGCTGCTCGGCATTTTCGACGCGATCGCGCCGGCGGCGAGTGCGGCGCTGTCGGCGCTCGCCGCGGGCGACGACTTGCGCTTTCACCAGATCCTCATGCCGACGGTGCCGCTGTCGCGCCACATCTTTCGTGCGCCGACGCGCTTCTACAAGACCGGCGTCGTCTTCATGGCGTGGATCAACGGGCACCAGGACCATTTCGTGATGGTCGGCGGGCAGCAGAGCGCTCGCTCATTGCCGCATTTCGGCGAGCTGCTGCAGTTGGCCGATGCGGCCGGGCTGATCGAACAACCCGAGTTGGCCACGCGGCGCATGCGCACGCTGCTGGCGCTGCACGGCGTCGAAGACTGAAGTGATTCCATTCACGAGTCCGTGGCGCGCGCACGCCGAGGACGGGGTCCCCGGGCTCCGTTCAGCCAATTCTTATTCACTCCGCCCGGGGACCCCGCCCTCGGCTGAGCCTGTGGCGTTCGATGCGGGTGGCCCCACTTCCGGCTGTATGCGCGACTCATTGTCACGGTGGAGTCACTGAGATGCGCGACTTCAGCACCGATTACCGCTGGCTGTCCATCAACACAGCGACGGTGCGCCGGCAGCACGGGAGCGAGTGGCCGTTGCTCGAGATCATCGATGCGTGTGCGCGTCACGGCATTCGTGCCATCTCGCCGTGGCGCGACCAGGTTGCTGGGGCCGGGCTTGCCGCCACCGCGAACGCGATCCGCGCCCACGGCCTCGAGCTGTCGGGCTATTGCCGCGGCGGCATGTTCACGAGTGACGGCGCGCGCGACGACAACCTGCGCGCGCTCGACGAAGCGTGCGAGCTGCAGGCGCCTTGCCTCGTGCTCGTGGTCGGCGGCTTGCCCGGCGCGCTGGCCGGACGCGCACTGCACAAGGACCTCGCCGCCGCGCGCGAGCAGGTGAACGGCGGCATCGCGTTGCTGCTCGAAGCTGCGAAAGAGCGCCGCATGCCGCTTGCGATCGAGCCGCTGCATCCGATGTACGCGGCCGACCGCGCCTGCATCAACACGCTCGAGCAGGCGCTCGACGTGTGCGACGCACTCGATCCGCAACGCTCGGGCGTCCTCGGCGTGGCCGTCGACCTGTACCACGTGTGGTGGGATCCCAAGCTGCACGCACAGATCGATCGTGCCGGCCGCGAACGCCTGCTTGCGTTGCACGTGTGCGACTGGCTCACGCCGACCACCGACCTGCTGAACGATCGCGGCATGATGGGCGACGGCGTGATCGACATCCCGCGCGTGCGCGGCTGGGTCGAAGACGCCGGCTTCGCCGGCTACAGCGAGGTCGAAATCTTTTCGCACCGCTGGTGGTCGAGACCAGGCGACGAAGTGCTCGCCACGTGCATCGAACGTCATCGCGCCGCGGTTTGATACATCAGAGGTCGCCATGCATCTCGAAGGCTCATGCCATTGTGGAGCGGTCACCTTCAGCCTGGAGGCGCACAGCCCCGTGCCGTTCATGCATTGCCATTGCTCGATCTGTCGCAAGACGGCGGGCAGCGGCGGCTACGGCATCAACCTGGGCGGCGACGCTGCAACGCTGAAGGCGCGCGGCAGGAAGCACATCGGCGTCTATCACGCCGTCTTGCGCGAGCCAGGCCAACGTGCCACGCGCTCGAAGGCCGGGCGGCACTTCTGCCTGAAGTGCGGCAGCGCGCTTTGGCTGTGGGATCCGCGCTGGCCCGAGCTCGTGCACCCGCACGCATCGGCCATCGACACGCCGCTGCCCAGGCCGAAGGAGGTTGTCGAAGCCGCGCTCGACTACGCCGCGCCGTGGGTCGACGTGCCGCGCGGGGCCAGCCACGTGCACTGCCGGCAATGGCCAAGCGAATCGCTCGAGGAGTGGCACAAGCGCCACCACGTCTGGAGCGAATGAGCCCCCTAGGAGGCGGCTGCCAGCGTCGGGTTGCGCCAGCGGCGCTTGACGTTGAAGGCGTTGACGATGAGCAGGCCCTGAGCGATCGCGACGCCGACCCACACCCCCCGGTACTGGCCGGCATCCATCAACGCGCCGAACAGCGCCGGCGCGAGCGACATGCCGACATCGAGCCCCGAGTAGACGACGCCATACACGCGCCCCGTCGCCCCCTCGGGCGTCGCTTGCTTGACCAGCAGATCGCGCGACGGGCCGGCGATACCGGCGCCCAAGCCCATGAGAGCGAAGAGCATAGGTACGAACATGCTCGGCCAGCTGCCGAATCCGATCAGCAGCGCGACAACTGCCGCCATGCCGAACCCAAGCGCCGCGACACGCGCGCAGCGCTGCGGGTCACGCAGCAGATGTCCGCCATAGACCATGCCCGCCGCGGCGGCGAACATGTACGCGGACAGGCAGATCGCCACCTGCGCCGCCGGCACGTCGTGCAACTGGCCCGCCGCCGCAGGCGCGAAGGTCTGCACGCCGCCGAGCGCCACCGCGAAGGTGAAGAAGAAAGCGAAGCAGTACCAGACCGCAGGCAGACGCAGGAAATCCAGGCTGCCCGCGAGCGTCTCACTCTTCTCGGCCGCCAGGGGATGCGGCTTCACGAGCAACGAATCGCGAAAGACAACGAGCATCACAAGCACCGCCGCGATCACCGCTGCCGCCGCTACCAGCGCCACGCGCCATGACGAAAACTGCGTGATGCCGACAACGAAGATCGGCGCGAGCGCCCAGCCGACATTGCCCGAGATGCCGTGCGCCGCATAGGCATGCCCGAGGCGACGCGTGCTGACGCGCGCGTTGATGATCGAGAAATCGACCGGGTGGAACACGCAATTGCCGACACCGGCAAGCGCCATGCAGGCCAGCAGCATCGCGTAGTTCTGGCTCGCCGCGAGCCCGAGTGCTGCCAGCGCAAGGCAAGCGATGCCACCGAACAGCACGCGCCGCGCGCCGTAGTGGTCGACGACGAAGCCCGCCAGCGCCTGCCCGCCGCACGAGACGACGAAGAACACCGTCATCAACAGACCCAGCTCGGTGTTCGACAACGCGAAGGCGGCCGCGAGCCACGGGAACAGCGGGGGCACCAGCAACTGGCAGAAGTGGCTGAGGCCGTGCGCGATGCTGACCGCGCTGATGGTGGACGTGTCAGCGCGCAAGCTGGGCGTCGGGGCAGTGAGCGTGGTCATGTCTTCGGAGCGTGAAACCGCAAGGATCGGAGGGATCGTACGCGGCGCCCCTGCGGCCGGGTTACGATAGTTCGACAATATCTGTCGAGAACATGCCACGCCGATCCACCACCCCACCGCCGCTTCGCCCCGCGCGGGCGCTGCTGCAGCCGCTCGAGCCGCGCCGCTTCATCCCGACACCGGCCAGGCCGGTGCGTGCGAAGGCGCGCCGCCTCGAAGAGGACAGCGAGATCGCGCCGCACAGTCACCCGTGGGCGCAGGTGGCGATCTGCGTGTCGGGCGTCGCCCGCATCACGGCGGCCCACAGCACCTACCTCGTCCCGGCTTGGCGCGCGGTGTGGATACCGCCGCGCATCGAGCACCTCGTGACGGCCGTGGAGACCGCCGAGCTGCGCACGCTCTACGTGCACCAGGGCGCCGGCAACGTCGGCCCGGGGGTCGACGTGTCGCAGCAGGAGGCCTGGCGCCTGTGCCGCGTGCTCGAGGTGTCGCCGCTGTTGCGCGAGCTCGTCTTGCAGATGGACATCGAAATGGACGGCTCGCACAACCCGGACGCGGCGCTGCTCGACCGCGAGCACCGCCTCGGCCAACTTGCGCTCGACGAGCTGCGCCGTGCCGCGCCGCTGCGCCTGGGCATCGACCTGCCGCAGGACAAGCGTCTGCGAACGCTGTGCGAAGCGGTGCTCGCCGACCCGATGCGCCACACGCTCGACGGCTGGGCGCGCCAGGCCGGCGCCAGCACGCGCACCGTCGCGCGCCTGTTCCGCCAGCAACTCGGCACCTCGTTCGGCCCCTGGCGCCAGCAGGTGCTGCTGGCGCGGGCTCTGGCGCTCGCCGCGCAAGGCAAGCCGATGGCCGTGATCGCCGCCGACCTCGGCTATGCGAGCCCGAGTGCCTTCAGCGCGATGGTGCGCCGCTCGGTCGGGGCGCCGCCGAGCCGCTTCTTTGCGGCCGCTTGAAGTCTGTTACCAGGCACGGGTATCTAGGCGCGATCCAGCCTCCTACACTGTGTCCTGCGGACACGTCGAGTCAGGCTGGCCGCTGAGCCGGAAGTCAAGGAGGCTGCCATGCTCCGATCGTTGTTTGGTGATCTGACGCCGCCCAAGACTCCGACCTTCGAGGACACGGAGCAGCAGAAGGGCCGTGAAGCCTTCACGGCATCGACGATCCTGGAAAGCAAGGCCACGACGGTGAACGCCCGTGGCCAGATGGTGGATCAACTCGTGAAGGACATTTTCATCAGCGGATCGGCCGCGGAAGCGATGCGCGAGCACTTCGCGCACGCACCCGATGCCGACGCCGCGCCGCGCCGCATCACGTTGTTCGACCCGCATCACTTGTGGGCTCCGGGAATCATCAAGGCGCTGTCGGAAGCGAGCGGCCAGCCGGTCGAGCAGCTGCGGCTGCGCGACCGGGCAAAGCTGCAGACGCTCGCCATGATCGAGCGCACCTACGTCGTGCGCCGCCAGGACGACACGCTGAAGATCTACCACCCCGACGTGCGCTCGCGCGAACACGAGACAGCCTCGATCCCGCTGGTCTTGATGGAACGCAGCGATCTGTCGGTGCTCATCCTCGGCCAGTTGCCGTCGCAGTCGCTCGACGCACTGCTCGACACGCTCGTGGTCGCCACACACGAACCGACCTGGCGCTGCCCGACGGTGCTGTTCATGCTGCCGCCCTCGTCGGCGCGTGCCGTCGACAAGATCGGCGCGCAGGACTGGCCTCCCGCATTGCGGGTCCAGATGCTGAGCGAGTCCTTCGGCAGCACGTCGGCGGTCTGGAATGCGATGCTGGGCGTGTGGAACCGCGCGAAAGCGATGCCGCGCTGGGAGAGAAGAGGTGCCGACCGGCAGCCCGGGCTCGACTTCCCGATCAAGGTCGCAGACCTGGACGACTCTCCCCCCACGGTGCCGGACGGCGGGCCGGGCGCCATGCAGGTCGAGCTTCAGGCGGGCGCGGCGACCGACACGCCGCTCGATCCGCAAAAAGCGTCCACCGCACTGCTCGCGTTGCTGCAGCTCGATGGGCTGTACGGCTGCGCAGTCGCCGACGCCGACACCGGAAAGGTCATCGCGCAGCAACTGCGCGACGCGCAGGAGGTCGACCTCGATCAGGCGGCGGCCGCCGGTGCCCGGCTGCTCGATGCGCATCGCGCCGCCGCGCAGGAGATGAGCCTGCCCGAGGTGGACGAGGTGACGGCCAGCGCCGGCTCGTGCATGCAGGTGCTCAGAACCCTTCCGGGCAGGCCCGGTCTGTTCATGCTCGCAGTCATGGACAAGGGCCGCACCAATCTCGGCATGGTTCGACTGCGCATGAACGAGGCGCAGAAAACCCTGATCTGAGCGCAAGGCGCGCGCTCGCCGGGGCTCCGCTACCATCGATAGCACCTTCGGCCTTTCCCGCCCGACGAGGCGGACCCCATGGAACAAGTTCTCTTCGACTACACCCGCCCCGACGCGCGGGGCACCAGCACCGTGGCGCACGTGTGGGCCAAGGTGCCGCTGGCGGCGCCGCCCGAGCAGCGGCGCGAGCAGAAGGCGCGCGCAGCCGCACTGCTCAAGCAGCACGACGCGGTGCTGGTCGCGCACTACTACGTCGACGGCGACCTGCAGGACCTGGCCCTCGAGACCGGCGGCTGCGTGGCCGATTCTCTGGAGATGGCGCGTTTCGGCCGCGATCATCCGAGCCAGACGCTGGTCGTCGCGGGCGTGCGCTTCATGGGCGAGACGGCGAAGATCCTGTCGCCGACCAAGCGCGTGCTGATGCCCGATCTGGAAGCCACCTGCTCGCTCGACCTCGGCTGCCCGCCCGAGGACTTCGCGCGCTTTTGCGACGCGCACCCCGACCGCAAGGTCGTCGTCTACGCCAACACGAGCGCCGCGGTGAAAGCGCGCGCCGATTGGATGGTGACGAGCTCGTGCGCACTGGCGATCGTCGACCACCTGAAGCTGCAAGGCGAAAAGATCCTCTTCGCCCCCGACCGGCACCTGGGTCGCTACATCCAGGAGCAGACCGGCGCGGACATGCTGCTGTGGGACGGCGCGTGCATCGTTCACGACGAGTTCAAGGGGCTCGAGCTCGAGCTGCTCAGGCAACAGCACCCGGGTGCGAAGGTGCTCGTGCACCCCGAGTCGCCACGCAGCGTGGTCGAGCAGGCCGATGTGGTCGGCTCGACGACCCAGCTGCTCAACGCGGTCGTCAAGGGCGATGCGCAGGAATACATCGTCGCAACCGACAATGGCCTCATGCACCGCATGCGCCAGCTGGCACCCGGCAAGACACTGATCGAAGCGCCGACCGCAGGCACCAGCGCCACGTGCAAGAGCTGCGCGCACTGCCCGTGGATGGCGATGAACGTTTTGCAGGGCGTGCTCGACTGCCTGGACAAGGGCAGCGGGGAGATCCACGTCGATGAGCCGGTGCGCGCACAGGCGCAAAGCTGCATCGAGCGCATGCTCGACTTCGTCGCGAAGCACCCCACCGCGATCGCCAAGCCCGTCCAGGGCTTCGTGCCGCACGCG
>Ga0184637_10000887_pt1 | contig 21306 bp, 15 predicted proteins | sample PLM3_127_b2_FD_133143 | JGI IMG/M metagenome (GOLD analysis project Ga0184637, IMG submission 133143) | Groundwater sediment microbial communities from an aquifer in East River, Colorado, USA - PLM3_127_b2 | ecosystem: Environmental > Terrestrial > Soil > Riparian zone | place: USA: East River... | reverse complement strand
CCCGTGGTCAGCATGACCGCCGGGTAAGCGGTCCCGCCTCTGACCGCCTGGTAGGGCGAGTACTTCCTCAGGAACTCGAACTCATCGGGTTTCGAGGCGTCGCCGTACTCGAGAAGCGCGGGGAGGTTGTTGGTCTCGGTGAAGCTATAGAACCGCACCATGTCCAGGTCGGGAAAGCCGCAGACGACGGCGCGAAAGAGCTCGGGACGCTGGGTGAAAGCGCTCGCGACCAGAAGGCCACCGTTGCTCACGCCTCGGATCGCGAGCCTCTCGGACCGGGTATAACCGCTCTCGATCAGAAACTCGGCGGCCGAAACGAAATCGTCGAAGACGTTCTGCTTGTCGCCGAGCATCCCCGCCCGGTGCCACGTCTCTCCGTACTCGCTTCCTCCCCTGAGGTTCGCCACGGCGTAAAGGCCGCCCTCTTCCACCCAGGCGGCGGCCATCGGGTCGAAGCGGGGGGTCTGCGCGGCGTTGAATCCGCCGTAGCCGAAGAGGAGCGCCGGCGTCTCGCCGTCGGTCTCGGTTCCGCGGTGATAGAAGAGGTACATCGGGATCTCGGTCCCGTCTTTCGATGGATACCGGACCTGTTGCACCACGACGGAATCAAGGTCCACGTCCCACGCGCGTTCGTCCCAGGGTTTCCTCTCGCCCGTCTTTAAATCGACCACATACGTCGAAGGCGGAAGGGTGAACGAGGTCAGCGTGAGAAACGCGCGCCCGGGGCCCGCGCCGCGGAGCTCGGCCGTGTGGTGCTCCGGCACGGGTATCTCACCCGCGGGAGCGCCGTCCAGCTCGTGGAGAGCGATGCGCGTCGTCCCGTGATGGAGGTAGCTCGCGTAAACCTTTCCCTCGAGGATCGCGAAGGCGGCGAGCACGTCCTCGCTCTCCGGAACGATTTCCTTCCAGCGATCCCGGGCGGGACTTTTCGGATCGATTCGGACGATGCGGTTATTGGGAGCCCTGAGGTTGGTGCGGACGTACAGGAAATCCTCGTGGAGCTGGGGGTAAAAGCGGGCATCATCCCCGGCCGCGATCGGAGTCGCGTCCCCCGTCAGGGTTTTATGGTAGAGGTCGCTTCTCGCCCAGCCGTGGTTGACGGCGAGCACCAGGGCTTTGCCGTCCGAGAGCTCGAGCGTCTCGATGAAGCTCGTGGGAGCGATTCCGTCGCCGAAGATCTCCTCATCCTTCTCGACGGGCGCTCCGAGACGATGGAAGCGGACCCGGGGTCCGGCCTGTCGCGAGCGGTGGGTGTAGTAGAAACCCTCGCCGCTCATCGCGAAAAAAACCGAGGCGTAGAGCGCCCGCGGGAGCCGGTCGGGCAAATCGGCTTGGGTCTCGAGGTCGCGTAGCCTCACCTCGACCTCGTCTTCTCCTCCGTCGCGAAGGCTGTAGAGGAGATACTTCCCGTCGGGGGAGAGCGAGAGGACATCGACCCGGGTGGTGTGGTCGGAGCTCAGCGGATGAGGGTCGACGACGACTTCGTAGGAGGCCTTCGGATCGATCGGGACAATCGGGACAATCGCGACGGTGGCGCTCTCGGGCGAGGCCGGCCGCCGGTAGATCGCGGGAAGCTCGTCCGAAAAACGCTTGAGGGTGAAGTACTCGAAGTTTCCGCTCTTTCTCGGGAACCCCGCCTCGGGCTGGCGCAGCATCTCACCGAGGCGCGCTCGCAGACGTGCTCTCCGTTCGGACTCGCCGACGATGCTCTCGGCGTAGACGTTCTGTTCTTCGATCCACTGACGGGTCTCGGCGCTCTCCTGGTCCTCGAGCCAACGGTACGGATCGGTGAGCTCGACACCGTGGAGGGTGTCCCTCACCTCGACCCGCTTCGTCGAAGGCGGCGGCGAAACAGGGGCGGAACAGGCGGTGAAAAGGGCGAGTGACCCAAGGGGCAGCACCCATGTCTTCATGCGGACCGACCTCCCTTCAGGATCGCCCATCCTAGATCGGAGGCTCGGCGAAACGAAGCGCGGCGTCAGTTGTTCGCGGCGCCCTGGGAGATCCAGTTGCGGATGTTCGTGAGGTCGATGCTATCCAGGGGCGATCCAGTCTGAGGCATTCGATCGCCGACGGACTGCCGTCCTTCCAGTTTGATCACCAGGTAGCTTCCGCCGGGGTCTCCGGAGATGACTCGAAGGACGGGCTCGCTCGTGGCGCGGACGCCGACGAGTTCACCAAAGGACGTTCCGCTTCTCAGGTCGAGGCCCGCCATCTGCGCCGTTCCGTGGCAGGACGAGCTCGTGCACGACCGGCGGTTGAAGATCTCCTGGATGGTCGCGGAGAACGACGGATTGGCCTGGATGCTGCGGGTGTCGGTCGCCGAGCCCGAGCTCGAAGTCGGGCCTTCGCTCCCGCAGGAAGAGAGGCAGGCCAAAAGGACGAGAGAGAACGCGAGACGATGAGAGTGATAACGCATTGGATCCTCAGGCGGAAACGCCGATGACCAGAGACGCCGCGTAGCCGCCGCCATCGGCCACGACGTCGAGAACGGTCGAGGAAGTGAAGATCGAGTCCGTGGAGTTCCGGGTATCCCGAGTCCCCGACCTGTCGTAGGGGCTCGTCGCCAGCACCGCGTCGTTCACCGCCTCGGGAAAAAAGAGCTGCGAGGTGACCGCGGTCCGCTCGTCGAGATGAATCTTGAAGTGGACGTGGACCGTCCGGCCGCGGTAGAAGCCGGGGTAAATCGTATCGAACTCCGCCCGCCCGTTCGCATCGGTTACTTGAATCCCGCGGAGGAATCTCTCGCCTGCGGTGCCCTCGCTTCCATATCCGGAGTAGAGCCCGATGGCATCGCAGTGCCAGACGTCGACGACGGCGTCACGGATCGGGGTGCAGGAGCTCGCATTCACGACGTCGAGCGCGAGAAGAAGCGGCGTCCCTGGCCGTCCCTCGGTGATGTCGCGGCGAATCTGTCCGGCATCGAAGTAGAACGGCCCTTCGGTCATCGCGGGGGTGAGAACGCAAGCGGGGTTCGAAGACGGGGTGCTGCTCGTCGTACCCGTTGACTCTCCTGGTCCCGTCGTCGTTCCATCGCCGCACCGGGAGCCCGCGAGAAGCGCGACTCCGGCGAAGCTGATTTTTCCGATCGCATCTCGACGTCCGATCCCGGTCTTGCTCATAGGGACATGTTCCCCGCGCGGACGTTCGGCCGCTGTAAAGCTCCTGCTAACAATTTGTAAGGGATGTAAGATCTCGTGTTTCCTGAGCCCGGTCTTCTCGAGTAGAGGTCTTGAGTCGAATTTCGCCGAGCGCGCAGGAGAGGACGCGGTTACAATGCGAAACGGGCTACGTCGACTTTCTGTTCGCCCTCGCGGGCAAATGACCTGAGGAGGAAAACATGCGAAGTTTCATCGCTTGTCTCGCGCTCGCGGTCTCCGCTGGATCGGCCTTCTCCGAGAACTGGCCTCAGTGGCGCGGACCGCGAGGAAACGGCGTCAGTCTCGAAACCGGGCTTCCGGTGAAGTGGGGCGACGCGGACAACGTCGCCTGGACGGCGCAGCTTTCCGGGCTCAGTGTCTCCACCCCCATCATCCATGGAGATCGGGTGTTCGTCACCGGGCAAGCGGGACGAGGCGTGCTCCGCGAGGGAAATCATCCAACGTTGATGCGAGGCGAGGAGACGCCATCCGAGCGGTCCCTCGGCGAAGGGGCGGCCGCGGCCGAGGGCGCCGTGACGTTCCTCGTCGAAGCGTTCGACCGCGAGAGCGGGCGGCCTGTCTGGGAGTACCAGATCCCGGCGGAGACGGCGGGTGGCGGCGACCTCCCGCCGGTCCATCGCAAGCACAACCTCGCGAGCCCGAGCCCGGTCACCGACGGCGAGCGGGTGTACGCCTGGTTCGGGACCGGTCAGCTCGTGGCGCTCGACCTCGAGGGGAAGCTCGTCTGGCAGAAACATCTGGCGAAGGACTACGCTCCTTTCGAGATCCCCTGGGGTCATTCGAGCTCCCCCACGGTCTACGAAGACGACCTCCTTCTGCTCTGCGATCACGAGCCCGCGTCCTATCTCGTCGCTCTCGACAAGCGGACGGGACGGGAGAAGTGGAAGACCGACCGAGGCAAGGGACTTCGGTCTTACAGCACCCCCACGGTAGTTCGCGGGCCCGGGGGCGACGAGCTGGTGGTCAACTCGAGCGAGAAGCTCGAGGGCTACGACCCGAAGACCGGAAAGCTCCTCTGGTTTCTGGTCGAGCCCAACCAGTTCCCGATCCCCGTGCCCTCGTTCGCGGACGGCATCATCTATACGAGCCGCGGCTACCGGAGCGGTCCGTATATGGCCATCCGTCCGGGCGCGCGGGGAGACCTCAAAGGATCCGAGCATCTCCTCTGGCACGTGCCCACGGGAGCTCCCTACGTTTCCTCCGTCGTCTACTACCAGGGTGTGGTCTACATGGCGAGCGACTCCGGTGTGGTGCAGGCGGCCGACGCCGCGACCGGCGAGCGGCTCTTTCAGGGACGGACCGGCGGCGTTTTCTCGGCGGCGCCGGTCGCGGGAGACGGGAAGATCTACTTCATGAGCGAGACCGGGGAGGCGATCGTCATCGCGGCGAAGCGGGAGTTCGAGATTCTCGCGCACAATCCGATGAAAGCGCGGTTTCTCGCATCCCCCGCGATCTCGGGCGGCCAGATCTTCCTCCGGAGCGACGATCGCTTGATCGCGATCGGGAAGGCCTCGGAAGCCACCGCGTCGGCACCTTCACTCGAAAACCGCTGAACGAGCCTCGAAATTTCTTGACAACGCGACTGCCGTTGTTACAGTGCGGCATTCGATGGCTGCCCCCGACTCGTCCGGCGTGCGAGCGATAGGAAGCCTTCTCCCGGAAAGCCGGGCGGCGGTGGGCCGGGGTTTCAAGACCCGCGCGGGCCTCCTCACGCTCACAGGCCTTCTCTTCGCTTCCACCTGCGGCGGTCCCTACGGGATGGAGGACTTCGTCGCCCGCGTGGGACCGGGGCTCTTCATCACGCTTCTGTTCGTTACGCCCTGGCTCTGGGGGCTTCCCGCCGCTTTCGCCTCGGCAGAGCTCTCTTCGAGGCAGTCGGTCGAGGGCGGCTACTACCGCTGGGCGCGAATCCACCTCGGGGAATTCTGGGGCTTCCAGTCGGGGATTTGCAGCGTTCTCTCCTCTTTTCTCGATAACGCGCTTTACCCGGTGATCTTCGCCCGCGCGCTCGCCTTCGTCATTCCCGAGATGGGAGCGTTCGAGCAGTGGGCCGCGGCGTCATTCTTCATCCTCGCATTGACCTGGGTGAACTTCCGGGGAATCGTCGTGACCGGGGCGACCGCGGTCGTGCTCAACTTGTTCTTGCTGGCGCCGGTCGTATGGATCGCGATCGCGGGTTTCAGCGGCGCTCGGGTCTCCCCCTTCGTGCCGTTTCACGTGGGCGGGACCAACTTCGCCTCTGACCTCGGCGCCGCGCTCGCTCTCGCGCTCTGGCTCTATTCGGGCTACGGCGAGGTGAGCACCGTCGCCGAAGAGATCGATCGGCCGCAAAGGAACATCCCGCTCGGCCTTCTCATCGTCACCCCGGTCGTGATCCTCACCTACAGTCTACCGGTCGTCGCCGGGCTCGTCTCCGTCGGAGGCTGGGAAACCTGGAGCTCGGGCCAGTTCGTCGCCATCGGCACCGAGCTCGGAGGCCCGGCCTTGGGCCGCTGGGCGTTTTTTGGAAGCGTCGCGAGCCAGGCCGTCATCTTTCTCACCTACCTTCTCTGGATGTCGCGCATCGCCTGGTCGATGGCGGAGGATAAGAACCTCCCGTCGTGGTTCTGCCGCCTTCACCCGAAGTACGGGACACCCTATCGAGTGCTCTGGGTCTACGCCGTCGTCTACTGCGCGATGGCGGCGCTTCCGTTCGAGCACCTCCTGGTAGCCGACATCTGGGTCAGCGGCGCCTACACCATGATCCTGCACGCCACGCTGATTCGGGCGCGCTCGCGGGCGTCGCTCAACGACGGAGGCTTCCGCGTTCCCGGAGGAAGCGCCGGCCTCTGGCTCAACGCCATCGTGCCGGGGATCACCTGGGTGGTTTTCCTCGCGTTGACGTTCGGCGAGCACGCGCGCTTCGGAATCCCGCTCCTGCTGCTCGGTCCCGTGGCCTTCTTCGTGATGCAGGCGGTGCGAAAGTATCGGCCCGTGGCCACGGCGCGGTAGGATTCCGAACCGGAGGTTCCCATGACGCCCGTGAAGTTCGTTGCACTCGTTCTTCTTTCGTCAGCGCTGGTCAGCGCTCCCGCCCCTGCTTCCAACCTCGAGAAGGTCATCGCCGACTACGTTGGGCTCTACAAGCGAGAGACGCTCCCCGAATGGAAGAAGCTCTTCCTCCCGCATTTTACCGTCGCCTCGACGCGCGAGGACGGCACCGTCGGCGAGCGCACCCTCGAGGAGTTCTACGAGGTCCAGACGCGCTACTTCGCGAGCGGCCGCGACATCAAAGAGGTGCTGGAGAACGTCCAGATCGAGCCGAGGGGAAAGCTCGCGAGCGTCTGGGCGGACTTCGTCCTGACCGACAATGGCGAGACTCGAAGGGGGAAGCTCGTCCTTCTATTGATCGAAGGCCCGGAGGGCTTCAAGATTCACTCGCTGATGTTCTCGTACTACGGTTGAGCGAATCTTCCCAAGCCCGGCATCTCGAAATCGAGCTTCTCGAGGTCGGAAATCAGCGTCTTCCCCTCCGCTTCGTCGAGCTCCACCAGGGGCGGGCGCAGTCGATTCCATTCCGGATCGGACGCGTAATGGGAAACGATTTTCTTGAGCGCGGGGACCAGGGGGAACTGCTGCACCGCCAGACGAACGTCGTTCAAAGAGGCCTGGAGGGCCTCCGCATCCTCGGTTTGCCATCCCTGGAACAGTCGATCGATGGCTTCGGGATTGACGTTGGCGGTCGCCGAGATGCATCCGGCGCCGCCCGCCCGCATGTTCGCGAGGAGAAGCGTCTCGTTTCCCGCGAACATTCCGAAGCCGGGAAAAGCGCGCAGCACTGCTTCGAGGTGGGCTCGATCGCCGGAGCTATCCTTCATGCCCACGACGATGCCGGGAAAAGCGTCCCGGAGCCGGCCCACGAGGTCGATGCTGATGGGCGCCGCGGACATCTGCGGGAAATGGTACAGGTAGACGCGCAGGCGTTCGTCGCCCACGCGATCGATGACCCGGGCGAAGCTGCGGTAGAGCCCCTCGTCGCTCACCCCTTTGTAGTAGAACGGGGGGAGCATGAGGACCCCAGAGGCGCCCGCCGCCACCGCGTGAGACGTCAGCCGCACGGTGTCGGGAAAGGCGCAGCAACCCGTACCGGGCATCATCCTCTTCGGATCTAGGCCGGCTTCGAGCAGCAGGTCGAGGAGCTCGATGCGCTCCTCCACGGAGAGGGAGTTCGCCTCGCTGTTGGTGCCGAACACCGCTAGGCCGCAGTTAAGCTCGAGAAGCCAGCGGCAGTGCGCGAGGAGCCGCTTTCCGTCGGGTGACAGATCCCGTTGGAACGGCGTCACGACGGGCGCGAGCACACCAGACAAGAGTCGGTCCGAGCTCATTCGATCTCCTTTCGGGCGGTCAGAGGAGGGCGCATTTCCTCGAGGCGAATCCCAACCCTCACCTTTCGCGCGCCAGAATCTTTTTTACTTCGATACCGAAGTCGTCCCCATCCTTGCGGGAAGCGGCAGCGGGTTGGCCATCAAGTCCCTGCCAAGCTGGATCGTCCGCATCAGCTCGAGGCTCTCCGCGTCCACGACCTGGATCGCGTCTCCGATACCGGTTACGAAGAGCTTGGTGCCGTCGGCGGAAAGGATGAGAGTGGTTGCGGCTCGACCCTGCAAGAAGCCTTTCTTCATCGCCGTGATGCGACGGCTCTCCATGTCGATCTTCACCAGGTCCTTGACCCCGGCGTAGCCGGTTTTCCGGTCGGGAGAGAGCGCGAAGACGTTGGCGTCGACCTTGGGGCCAATCTCGAAGCTCGACGCCTCCCTTGTTCCGAGGTCGAGACGCATGACTCCGGTCATGTCCTTCTTCAAGAACGGATCCGTCGTCGTGACCAGGCCGTAGTAGACGCCCGGCTCGGGTGAGTAGAGCTCCGTGGGACGGAGCGGACCGTAGCCGGCCTCCCAAGGTGTCGCGAGCGGGATCTTGGAGACCACCTCGTGGCTCGAGGCGGAGAGCTCGTAGATGTCGCGCGCGAACGCGAAGAACGTCTTGCCGTCGCTCGAGAACGGTAGAGGAGCGGTGAAATCGGTCCGGATCTCCGGGGGGAAACGAAAGCTCCCCTTCACCTCGTGGGCGTTCAAGTCATACACGACGTACTCGGTGTCCTCGGCCTCGAAGCGGTCGATGTCCATGCCGACGGCCACGACCCGAAGAATGAGCTCCGTCCCCCCGGGATGGGGATACACGTTCAGAATGCGAACTCGGCGTGCCGCGGTCGAAAGGCGGAGCTCGTCGACCACCTGGCGGGTCTCCGGATCGACGACCTCGACCGCTTCCATGCGATCGGTGATGTAGTAGAGACGCCGAAAGTCCGGGGTGTGCGGCGTCTGCCCGTAACCGGTGACCGCGCCGTAGCGAAGCCGGATCTGGCCGACGAACTGCTCGGTGCCTTCGTCGAGCAAGCGGAGCTCGTTGGGCCAGAGCCCCATGATGAGGGTCCGGTTCTCGGCGGCGAGAGCGGGTATAGAGGAGAGCGCGAGCGCGAGCGCAGCCGCGACAAGACACGCAGTTCGATTCATGGTTCCTTGATGTTCTTACACCGGGCAGGCCAGGGTCAATTGCCGGCGCCTACCACCCGCCACCGCCACCCCCGCCGGAGCTTCCGCCACCACCGCCACCACCACCACCACTGCTCCCGCCCGAGCTTGAGGGCGCTGAGACGCCCGAGGCGACGGCCCCCACGGCCGCCTCCCAGGAACCCGTCGCGCCCGCTCCGCCGAAGGCGCCCCCTCCACCCGTCCAGGGACGGCTCGCGCTTCCGCCGCTTCCGCCCGAAGAAGAGGAACCGTAGACGCTCGACAATGAGCCCGTTGAGCTCGTCGAGCTCGTAGAGTCCGCCCCGTAGGCGCGGAACCAGCGATCCACTTTCGGTCCGAGCTCGAAGGCGAGGATGTAGGGAAACCATCGGTCGTCGAGACGAGGGTCGGCCTTCGAGAGCTCGTACGCGAAGTACCGCCGGGCCGAAGCGAGCTTCTTCCGGAGATCGATCGCGGCCGAGCCGTCGCGGAACTTTGCCGTGTTGAAGAGGCTCGTGAGGAGGGCGAGGACGAAGAGCTCGAAGCCGAGGAGCGCGAGAAACCCGTTCCGCTCCGGGTTGAACCAGAGAAGCGAGATCGCGCTCTTCGCCAGAAGCGCCGCGGGAACGAGGAATGTGACGGAGAAGACGAAGAGCCGCTCGACCCGCTTACGGTAGAGCCCCGCGGCGATGGAGCCGAGCCCGTAAAAGAGAATGGCGCCCATGAGCCAGGGCATAATGAAGATACCGTTCGGATCGAGCATGGCTGAGACCGAGAGAACCAGGATCGATGAGCCTAGGAGACAAAGCTCCGCCTTGCGCGAGATTCGACGGGGCGCCCGCGAGCTCGAAAGGAGCTGTGAAACCCGGCGCTTCAACGGCTCGCGGATCCTGGAGGCAGGATCGAAACCGCGGTCTTTGTAGTGCTTCCGGATCTTGACAGTGTCGGTCACGTCGCCGGAGACGAAGAGCGCCTTTACGAGTTTGCCTTCGTATCCCGAAAGAGAATTCCGGTCGACGAGAAGCTCCATGCGGAGGGTCTCGCTCGATTTGAAGAGGCCGCGGGTCCGAAAGACCTCGGTCTTGAGTTTCCCCTCGGAGACCATCCGCGCGAGGACCGCCGCCACTTCGGGTCCCGCCGTAGAGTCGTCCCAGGCGGCTCCCACCTCTTCGGGAAGCATCGTAAAGACGTTGGCCTCGAGCCAGCTCTTGTCGATCGAGCTTACCGGGGTAAGAGGCGCGAACCGTCCAAGGACCTCCTCTCCGCGGTGGAAAAGAAACAAGATGGCGCCGAGCGCGGCGGCGAACGAAAGCAACAGAGCCGCCCGGAGAGACGCCGGGGCGCCGACGCGAACCCCGGAGGGCAGACCCTCGCGTCGATAGACCAGAGGAGCTCTAACGACGACGTTTTCCTCCGGCTGGAGTTTTTCCCGCACGATCCTTTCCGCGAGCTCTTCTCTCGGGCTCCACGACCCATCAAGACTGAGCGCGAGAGAGAAGGAGAGGATAGGGCCGGGACGATCGGGGAAGGCGAAGTCGTGATCGAGGAGATAGCCGTCATCCGTCGGAATCAGGACGTTCTCGAGGGTGTAATCGAGGACGTAGATCCGTTCGGTGTCCTGAAACGGTGGATCCGACGGAAGGCGGCTTCGCCAGCGAAGAGTCGTCGAACCGCTCCAGGCGTACTCGTCAACGCTCGATATCTGATCGTTCTGGCGGAGAGGGATGCGGGAGTGGCTCTCGAGGTCTTCCCGCTCGATCCCGTGGAGCACGAGCCTGTGATCGAAGCCGAGACGAAAGACCCGCTCTCCTCCATTCCAGTCGCCGGTGAACACCATCTGGTGGCGCTCGCGCACTCGAAGTCCGCCTTCGCCATCGAGACGAGCCTCTACGTCCAGGCTGCGCCAGTAGAGCGACCGGGGTTGGCTCGAAAGGGGAACCGGCAGAAGAAGCAGCAGAAGAGGGAACGCCGCCTTGAGGCCCATCTATAGAAGATAAACGACACGAGGCTACGCGGTCGAATACGTCCGAGGTTGAATCCGACGACCTGGACGGTCTCCTGACCGCCGTCAGGACGTTTCCACTGAGTGAACCGGGCGACATACTTCTCGGCTTCCGCGACCCCTGGCGTGGCCAGTACAAGCGACAACTTGCGCTCGGTGAATGGGACCCCAAGCTCGATGTCCGGCACGCGATTCGCGATGATCCAGAGGTCCGTGCCAGATCGATCGATCAGGCTGGAGGTCGTCGTGGTGAACCCGAGCAACAGGCCGAACTCCACCACGATCAGCACGACGGCGAACACGATGCCGGTGAGGGTCACTCCCAGCCGCACTTCGTCGTGGATCAGGTTCCGCCAGGCCAGCATGGACATCGGTCGCTCCCGGAAAACTCCGAGTTGGTCTATGCGCCCTTCTGATCTGCGAGCAGACCCCGGACGATCAAGCGCACCACGGTTGCGCGCACGGCTGAGTCATCTAGTGGCTGCGGATCTCGATCGGCGTAGCGATGTCTCGCGAATGTCGTCACGGTTTCCAGCACGGACGCTTCCACCGTTTATTCCCCGTCTCTCTCGTCTGCTCCAGGCGGTTCACACCAGTACCTTGTCTGCCTCGCGTTCACGAGGATGTGTCCTCTCTGGAATGCCGCGCTGTTTCAGCTCGTTGTCCAGCGCGCCGCGGAACGCCTGACGAGCGCGTGATAGGCTGGACATGACGGTTCCCATGGGAATGCCCATCACGCCAGCCAGCTCTCGGTATGACAGACCCTCCAGTTCGCGGAGCACGAGCAGTTCACGAAAACGATCGGGCAGGTTCCTCATCGCCAGCTCGATCAACGTGACGTCGTCGGTCTGAAGCACTAACGTTTCAGGATCGCACGCTGGTCGAGCGCTGCTGTGCCGTTCTTCATCGAACGATTCGCTCGGCGCTTGCGCAGAGTGGCCGCGCCAGTTGCGACAGGTGTTGCGAACAATTCTGAGAAACCAGGCCCGCCCGTTTCCGCCGGTAAACGTCCGAAAGTATCGAAAGGCCCGCAGCGACGCCTCCTGCACGACATCTTCCGCATCGTGCTCGTTCCGCATCAGCCAGCGCGCCAGCCGATGGGCGGCGCGGAGATGGGGAAGAACGACCTCGTCAAAACTCTCACCGATCGCGGGTGCCGTCGCCGATCGACACAGTCCGTTAGTCATGGAGCGCTCCGAGAATTTGCTGGAGTCCCTGGTCGAGCGCGGGATACCCAGCTCTGTGCCGATGAATCCGGCGGCTCCGGTAACGAACGTGGTCGCCCGCGCGTCGCCTGTCATGTGGCCAGTGTGGAGTGCGAACGAGCTGGTGACCACGGACAACTCCCGCACAGGACTCGTACGACGCCCGTACAGGCGCTGCAGTAAATGAGCAGACTCTGAACCTGCCGTCTCTTCCTCCTGCTGCCGAGTCGAGGGCGCTCGTCGGAGCGGCTGGGATGTGGTGCATGCAAGGAGAACTCGAGCGCGCACGCACCGGGCTCACGCGCGCCCTGGCGCTCGCCCGCGGCGCCGGCGACATCGACTCAATCGGGCATGCTGAGCTTGTCTTCGGGCACGTGGAGCATGCAGTTGGCAATCTGGATGCGGCCCGAGACAATTGCGACTATTTCGATCCGGTTCTGGCTGCGGCGACTTCTTCCTGGCCACGCGGCGAAACTCCCTTCGCGTTCTTGACGCCCGCGCCCGTACTGCCCCGGATCCTGCCTCGGTCTACTCATCCTGGAATATTCGAGGGCGCCTGGAAGTTAGGTGAGGTGTGAACGCTCGGCGCGACCCGTCAACCGCATCACATAAATCATCAACGCGGGTGTTTCTCGCGCCATGCCAGGAGGACTTGATGTTGTCATTGCGTCTCGCTGTTGTATCGGCAATCTTGATGTTCGCAATCGCCTGCGGAGGCGGCTACTCGTCACCTTCTGCACCGTCACCGATGCCATCACCCACGCCGACGCCGGGCGGGGCGTCATCGTCCGTAACGATTCCTGTGGGCGCTGAGTCACTTGGAAATAGAGCCTACACGCCAGACGACCTGAGCGTGGCGGTGGGCACGACGGTGACATGGACGAATAACGACTTGGTTTCACACACATCGACGTCGGATGTGACCCAGTGGAACTCAGGAATCGTCGCGCCTGGCGGACGGTTTTCATTTACGTTCCAGGCGGCCGGAACGTTTCCATACCACTGTTCGATTCACCCCGGAATGGTCGGAACGGTTGTCGTTCGCTGAGGCTCGGGAACAGTGGTGACAGGCTCTGGAGCGGCGCGATTCGACGCGGCAAACCGGCGTCTCGCCATCCACCGCGCGCACGCGGAGTAGGGCGCCACCCCGAGCTCCTTAGTCAAAAAGAAAGGGTCACTTATGTCATCGATCGCTGAAGCTATTGCGCTTGCCGCTCCATCGTTTGCTGGCCAGCTGCTGCGGCCGACCGATCGCGCATACGACGAAAGCCGCAGGGTCCACAACGGGCTGATCGACAAGCGTCCGGCCGCCATCGCCTGCTGTCAGGGCGTCGCTGACGTCGTCGACGCCGTGCGACTGGCCGGCGGGCTCGGCCTCGAGGTGTCGGTGCGGGGAGGCGGTCACAATGTCGCCGGCCGGGCGACGATCGATCACGGCCTGATGATCGATCTGTCGCCGATGAAGGGCATTCAGGTGGACGTACCCGCGCGCCGAGCGCGCGCTCAGGGCGGCGTCCTGTGGAGAGAGCTCAACCGCGAGACACAGCTGCATGGACTCGCGACAACCGGCGGTGTCGTCGGGAGCACAGGGATCGCTGGCTTGACGCTCGGCGGCGGAATTGGCTGGCTGATGCCGAAGTACGGTCTTGCGCTGGACAACCTGCGGGGCGCCGACATGGTGATGGCGGACGGCAGTGTGGTCCGCGCGAGCGCCGACGAGAACCCGGATCTCTTCTGGGCGATTCGTGGCGGCGGCGGCAACTTCGGCATCGCCACCTCGCTCGAGTACACCCTGCACCAGGTCGGGCCGACGATCACCGGCGGTGTCGTGGCCCATCCGCTGCCGCGAGCTCTCGACGTGCTGCGCTTCTTCCGGGATACCTGCGCGTCGTTGCCTGACGAGGCGATGCTGGTCGCCGCTCTGCAGACCGCGCCGGATGGCTCGAACGCCAAGATGGTCGGTATTCTAGGCGGCCACTGTGGTCCGCTCGAGCAAGGCGAGGTAGCGTTTCGGTCCCTAAAGGCGTTCGGTCCGCCGGTGATGGATGTGATGGGGCCGATGCCGTACGCGGCGCTCAATGGGATGATCGATCCCGCCTTCCCGAAGGCCGCGCGCAACTACTGGAAAGCACAGTTCCTGACCGACCTGAGCGACGATGCGATTCGCACGCTGATCGCGGTCTTTCAGGAATGCCCTTCGCCGATGAGCCACATCATCATCGAGCACTTCCACGGCGCGGCGAGCCGCGTTCCCGTGACCGCGACGGCTTGCACCCTGCGCGTCACCGGCTTCAACGTGGTCATCGCCTCGCAGTGGATGGCTTCGCAGGAGACGGAACGAGGCATCGAGTGGGCTCGCGAGACCTTTCGGTCACTCACGCCGTATCTTGCGCCGACACGTTACGTCAACTACCTGGAAGACGATGCTCCCGACCCCGCCGCGGTCGCTTACGGACCGAACCTCCCTCGGCTGAGAGCGATCAAGACGAAGTACGACCCCGGGAATTTCTTCAGACACAACGTCAACATTCTGCCGAAGTAAGACCGATCGAGTTCAATCCAGAAAGGAGCTCCGCTGATGATGGTTCGTGTCGCTTTGGCAGTCGTTCCTGGATCTCTGTCGCTGTCAGTCCCCGTGAGGCCTTCGGGAGAAGTTTCCAACCACCTTCGTTTCGAGGCGTTGATGGAAAGAGCTCGTCAAAAGGAGGCACCTTGTAGGTTTGATTGCTGACAAACGCGAACAGTCCGAACCGAAGGACGCGGCCCATCCCGCGATGTTCACCCTACCCGCTCGGAAAGCCGTGCCGGGAGTCGAGCCTCCACCTCTGCCGGAGCCGCGGGTGCTCTTGGGGCGGATCCTGCCATCGCCCGCTTGCAGGCGGCTACCCCTCCATCTATCGCCCTCGAAACCCTCGCGCGAGTCCTCTGTTTCAACTTTCGTTTCCAGACGTTTCACCAACTTCGTCTGCATCGTGTTCGTGAGGATGACTGCTCTCTGGAATCCGGTACTGTTTCAGCTGGCTGTCCATCGCACGGCGGGAGGCCTGACGGGCGCGCGATAGACTGGACATGACGGTTCCAATGGGAACGCCCAGCACAGCTGCCAGTTCTCGGTACGAAAGGCCCTCGAGCTCGCGAAGCACGAGCAGTTCGCGAGAACGAGCGGGCAAGCTCCTCATCGCCCGCTCGATCAACCTAACATCTTCGGCCTGAAGCGCTAACGATTCAGGATCGCAGGCTGGTCGAGCGTCGCTGTGCCGCTCTTCATCGAACGGGTCGGATGGTGCTCTCGAGCTATGGCCGCGCCAGCCGGAACAGGTGTTGCGAACAATTTTGAACAACCAGGCACGTCCATTTCCGCCGGTATACGTACGGAAGTATCGAAACGCCCGCAGCGACGCCTCCTGCAGGGCATCTTCCGCATCATGCACATTCCGCATGAGCCAGCACGCCAGCCGATAGGCGGCGTCGAGATGGGGAAGGACGACCTCGTCAAAACTCTCACCGGTTGCGGGTGCCGTCGCCGGCCGACAAAGCTCACCCCTCACGGAGCGATCCGAGGTCTTTCTGGAGGCCGTGGCCGAGAGCGAGAGGTCGTCTGTCATGTGGCCAATGTGCCGCGTCGGCGGACAGGCGACCACGGACAGCACCCGCACAGGACTCGTACGACGCCCACACAGGCGCTGCAGTAAGATGAAAGCGCCATGAAACGTGGCGTTCCGGGGTCGTTTGGCGCGCAACTCAAAGCGCTCCGCGAGGCTGCGGGCTTCACGCAGGAGGAGCTCGCGACGATTGCGGGCCTTTCGGTCCATGCCGTGAGCGCGCTGGAGCGCGGGGAACGACGGCGGCCCCATGTCGAGACGGTGCGCGCGCTGTCCGCAGCGCTCGACCTGACTGGTGCAACCCGCGACGCGCTCTTGGGGAGCGCGCGGGCGCCTGCGCATAACGCGGCGGTCGATGAACTGAACGGCGTGCCGCTGCCTCTGGCTCTTACGGTCCTTCTCGGCCGCGAAGCTGACCTTCAGGCGCTTGGTCACTGGCTCGCTGATCCCGCCGCACGCCTCATCACCCTCACCGGGCCAGGGGGAGTCGGGAAGACCCGTCTGGCGCTGGAGATCGCGGGTGCGATCGCCGCAGAGGGCGAAACCCGCGTGGTGTTCGTACCGTTGGCCGCCATTCGAAAGCCTGCGTTCGTCGCGTCGGCGATCGCCGAGGGTCTCGGACTCCCGGACGCCACGGCGCTCGACTTGCCGAAGCGCGCACGCGTGGCGTGCGAGGATCACCCCACGTTGCTGGTGCTCGATAATTTCGAGCAGGTATTGGACGCGGCTCCTCTGGTCGCGGAGCTGCTGACATCGGTCGCGCCGCTTCGACTGCTGGCCACCAGCCGCGCCCCCCTGCGGGTGCGGGGAGAGCGGGAGTACGTCGTCGGACCGCTCGCGTTGGCGGTGGACTCGGATGCGACGTCGATGTTGCCTGCCGATCTGGCAAGCATTCCCGCGGTGCGGCTATTCGTGGAACGGGTCCGGGACGTGCAATCTGACTTTCGCCTCACACTCGCGAACGGCCCGACCGTAGCGGCGATTTGTCGACGGCTCGATGCCCTGCCGCTCGCCCTCGAGCTTGCGGCCCCGTGGATCAAGGTGCTGACCGCCGAGGATCTGCTCCGCCAACTCACGCATGATGTCCTGCTCTCGCCCGTCGGCCCGCGCGATCTCCCCGAACGCCAACAGACGATGAATGCGACGGTCGCCTGGAGTTATCAACTACTGGGCCCGAACGAGCAGCGCGCGTTCCGCCGTTTCGGCTCGCTGCCGAGTCGTTTTTCTATCGAGGCGGCCGCGGCGGTCCTTGCCGGTCGCGAGGATTCCCCGGCCAGGAGCGACGAAGCGCTGGGCGCGGTGGCAGGCTTGATCGACAAGAGCCTCCTTCTGCGAGCCGAGACCTCCGTGCCGACGCGTCCGATGTACCAGATGCTCGAAACCGTGCGTGCGTACGCGGCTCTCGAGCTCGCGGGCGCGGGTGAGCGCGACGATGCAGTGGAGGGGCTTTCGCGCTATTGCACCGGCGAAGCCTCCCTCGCGGCGGAAGGGCTGGTCGGACCTGCGCAGAGCGAATGGTTGGATCGTGTGCGTGATGATCTCGAGAGCTACCGCAGCGGACTTGCATGGCTCATCGAGCGCGGCCGTCCGGCCGAAGCGTCCCAAATCGCCTGGAGTCTGATGTTGTTCTGGGTGATCCGGGGGCATGCGGCCGAAGGCCTCCGGTGGTATGAACAGATTCTGACCCTGCCGTCTCTTCCCCCAGCTGCCGAGTCGAGAGCGCTCCTCGGAACAGCTTTCATGTGGTACACGCAAGGAGAACTCGAGCGCGCACGCACCGGGCTCACGCGCGTCCTGGCGCTCGCCCACGGCGCCGGCGACATGGATATGGTCGTGCAGGCTGAGAATCTGTTCGGGTACATCGAACACGCCGTTGGCAATTTCAACGCGGCCCGCGACCGGTTTACCCGCAGTGTCGAAGGGTTCCAGGCTCTGACGATCCCGTGGGGCACCGGGAATGCGCTGAGCGGGCTGGCGGGGGTGGCCCTGGCGACCGGCGACGCCGGCCTGGCGGAACGCCTGATCGATGAGGCCACATCGGTGCTTCGACACTCCGGTCCGTGGTTCCTGTTGCTGACGCTGTATGTTCGCGCCATCCTCGCGGTGCGGCGCGGAAACCCCGATGAGGCAATCGCGTTGGTGCGTGAAAGCCTCACACATATCCGGGAGCTCCATGACAAGTTCGAGTTCGTGTACGCGCTGGTCCCTCTGGCCGCCGCGGCGGTACTGAAGGGAGACGACGCCTGGGCGGCGCGGATTCTGGGCGCTCGGGACGCCGTCACCGAATCGACAGGCGCCACGGTCGTCGACAAATCGGTGCACGACCTCCGGGAACGAGCGGAACAGGAAGTGCGTGCACGCCTCGGCCCGGATCGGTGGGCCCGGGCGTATGCGGCAGGGCGTGTGACCTCTATCGATTCGTTGCTGAAGGACATCGATAGCGTCTTGAGAAGCCGCGCAGGCGCTTAGAACGGCCGGGCCTCGCGCGCAGCACGGGTGAGTGCGTCGATCGCAGACCTCAGCTTGTTTGACATCACGGCGTCCGCGATGATGCCGTCCGCGTCCAGCGTACTCCCAAGCGAAACCGTAATCGACGCGTCGAGCACCACGCGCGCCGACATGACGGCCAGCGTATACGCCAGCGATGCCCATGCGTGTTTCGCGCGCGCCGAGGCGTTGATAAGGGCGATCGGCTTGCCGACCAGTTCACCACTGCCGACCACCCAGTCGAGCGCGTTCTTCACGACTCCGGGCACTCCGTGGGCGTATTCCGGAATCGATATCAGGACCGCGTCGCTCGCCGAAAGCCTGGCCCGAAATCTGGTGACTGCCTCAGGCGAACCGTCGCCGTCCAGGTCCGGATTGAATGGTGGAAGGTCCGCAAGCCCCCGGTAAATCGACACTTCCACCGTGACTGGCGCCAGTCGTCCTACGGCGTCGACGAGCGCACTGTTCGAGGATGCCCGTCGAAGGCTTCCTGAAATCGCCAGCACGCGGGTGGGAGCGTGTCCTTCGTCGTCCACACACGTACAAACCAGCTGAGCCTTCGGAAAATTCCAGACCCATCCGGTTGAGTCCCGCCCGATATTTTCTGCGGATCCTGCCACGTTCCACTCATCCGGGAATATTCGAGGGTGCCCGGAGATTTGGGTGAATGTGTGGAAGCGTCTGCGATTCCCGCAGCGCAGCCGACAGGGTCCGACGGTGAATGGGCAAAAAATGGTGAAAAAGGCAGCGGTGATTCTATTGAGCCTAGGGACTGCTGGACGTCAGTGCGCATGGTAACTGACTTTCCGGTGAGATTCGAAGGCGGCATTAGTGTCGAACCGGTGTCCGACCGTCTTCCGCCAGCGATCCGAGATGGACTCTTCCAGTAAACACGTCCTCAATGCCAAATGCCAAAAGGAGAATGTCATGAAGAACTGCAACACAAAAGAGCAGCAGATCAGCCGGGGCATCCGGCTCGTCGCGTGCGTCATTGCTCTCGGCCTGAATTTCACGGTCGCGCTGCCGCAAGCAGCTCACGCCGACGATGTCACACCGCCACCCGTGCCCGCCGACAGGGAGGAGAGCTTCGTTCCCCCCGCCGTATTCCAGGCGGCCGGACCGAAAATCGCGTCGATCCAGTCCACCGTCGACCAGTATCGGGCGGCATTGGGCGATCCCAATAACGGCAACCAGCCGGGGCCGCTCGCCAGCGGCCGCCGCGAGATCAACTGGGACGGGGGCGGTTCCGCCGACACTTCACTGGGGCCGACGCCGTTCACGGTGTTTCTGAACAGCCGCGGTGCCCAGATGACGACGCCGGGGACCGGCTTCGTGCAGGCGCCGCTCGATGGTCTGGTCGCGACGTTCGGGAACCCGACCTACGCCGGCATCTTCCAGCCGTTCAGCCTGCTGCGCCTCTTCAGTCCGATCGAGAGCAGGGTGACCGTCGTGGATTTTTTCCTCCCCGGCAGCAACGGCTCCATCCCGGCCCGGACCCGGGGCTTCGGCCTGGTCCTGACGGACGTCGACCAGCCGGAAGGCAGCAGGAAGCGCCTGTTCGGCAGCACGATCGTCGAGTACTTCGACGTCCAAGGCAAGCTGCTCTACAGGAGCTTCGCACCGGCATCGCCCGGCGACGCGAGCCTGACCTTCCTGGGCGTTGTGTTCGATGAGCCCGTGATCGCCCGTGTACGGATCCGAACCGGCGACGCGCAGCCCGGCGGGAATGACGCGCGGCGGCGGGATATCGTCATGATGGACGACTTCATCTACGGCGAGCCGGTGGAGATTCAGTAACCTTCGAATCGGAAGCGAACGGTGATTGGGTCATCGCACGGCCCCGATGGCCCAATCACCGACCGGACATGTCGGATCGCCTGGGACGCGCGGCGTTGTTACGACACGTCCCGAGTTCTACATCCCGTTTCGCGAGAGTTCTCCCACGAGCAAATTCCAGCTTGACCTGGGCTGGGTCGCAGTCACGCGTCCGTAGTCCAAGCCGGGAATCAAGGAAGAGCGACGACCGAAACGCGAGTCAGGCGAAACTCGCCGAGCGCGCGTAATGCGAGATCGATCAGGACGCTTCAAGACCTGGCGACGGTCTCGCCGTTCCGCTGGAGCAGGTGCTCCTCCCCAAGGACGCCGGGAAGCCGGCACGTTTCCCGCCATCGCCGTTTTCCGCCTTCCCAACGGCAACACTCATTCCGGGAATATTCGAGGGTGCCCGGAGATTAGGTGAAGTGTGGAGTCACTTACTTCAAACTAGGAGGATCTGATGTTGTCATTGCGTCTCGTCGTCGTATCGGCAATTCTGGTGTCCGCGATCGCCTGTGGAGGCAGCTACTCGTCGCCTCCTACGTCACCGTCACCGACGCCATCACCCACGCCGGCGCCGGGCGGGCCGTCTTCGTCTGTAACAATTCCTGTGGGCGCAGAGGCGCTGGGGAGTAGAGCGTTCTCTCCTGGCGAGTTGAATGTCGCGGTGGGCACGACGGTGACATGGAGGAACACCGATTCCACTTCACACACCTCGACGTCGAATGCGACGGGATGGAATTCCGGAATCATCGCGCCGGGCGGACAGTTCTCGTTTGCGCTCCAGGCCGCCGGAACGTTTCCATACCACTGCACGATTCACCCAGGGATGGTGGGAACCGTCGTCGCTCGCTGACCCGCGGGAGCGGCGGTCATGACGAGACATCACGTGAGTCACGACGCCGCTCATCCCGCGCGGTCCGGACATTGAGGGAAGCTTCGGGCGCGGAGGACAAGGAGGACAGGATGCTGGGAAACGCGGTGGTTCCGAGTGCGGGCGAGACGCCCTCGTCATCGGATGAGATTCGAGGGGTTCTCGGCCAGCTGGGCTTACCAACTCGCTATCCTTCCAGCATCCGCCACTAAACCATCAGGTCCTGGACCCGAGCCCTGGATCTTCAGCCGAACCTAGTTCTCCAGACTCTCCCACGTGATCCTTGACGAACTCGTCTCTCTTGTGTTCTTTTCCTTCATGGCGGTGTCTCCTTCCATTGGCCCTCGTGGACGTGTTTCGCGGCACGGAAGGTTACTCCGCCTTTACTTTATTTCCACACCTTCTGATCGCACCTCTTCGGGGACTCGCGCAGGACGTGGGCCTCACCTTGCTAAAGCTCAAATCGAATGCCGCCCTGCGAAACGGAGCAGGGCCTGAGATTTGCGCGGTCTGGAGAAGAGGACGACGATGCCCGCCAACAGTCCGTGCGGTGTTTGCTTGATCGTTTGGCCCCCGTTAACACGCGTGGCCGCAAATACCTCAAGCTGCCCCTT
>Ga0184637_10000886_pt1 | contig 21311 bp, 17 predicted proteins | sample PLM3_127_b2_FD_133143 | JGI IMG/M metagenome (GOLD analysis project Ga0184637, IMG submission 133143) | Groundwater sediment microbial communities from an aquifer in East River, Colorado, USA - PLM3_127_b2 | ecosystem: Environmental > Terrestrial > Soil > Riparian zone | place: USA: East River... | reverse complement strand
CGTCGAGTCGACATGGCGCGCGATGTCGTAAACGAGGTCCTCTCTCACGAGACCCATCAAGTCACCGCGTGCGTAGCGCACGAAGTCCTCGGGCTGGTTCTCGCCCCACTGCATGCCCATGTAGCAGTTGATGGCGTACAGACCCTGGGCGACGGCGCCGCTCCTCTCGATGTTCGCTTTCTCGACGCAGACGATCTTCAGATCGCGCCCCCAGTACCTGGACTCGTAGGTTGCCCCGCAGCCGGCCATGCCGCCGCCGATGACGAGGATGTCCGCGTCAACGAAAACCGTTTTCCTGCCTCCGAACAGCCCCATCAGACCACCCCCAGCTTGAGTTGATCCGGGCGCAATGCGGGTAATCCCCCTTTGATGTTGAGCGCTTCCGGTTCGTGTGCGAGTTCTTGTTTGGCGAAATCCTCGGGGCGAGGCGCATCGTACTCGGCCGGCCCCTTTATCGATCCCCAAGGCGTCGTCCGGATCGGGGACTCGAAGTTCTTCTCGCGGCCGTCCCGGAACTTGAGCCGCCACGAAATCGTCCCCTTGGCCTCTTCCCGAAGCACCCGCACACTGTGGCCCAGGGGAGCGAAGTCGGCATAACCGCGGACATCGATGGCGTTTTGCGGGCAGGCCTTCACACAGGAGTAGCACTCCCAGCACATATTCGGCTCGATGTTGTAGGCACGGCGATAGGTCTTATCGATGTGCATGATGTCGGACGGGCAGATATCGACACAATGCCCGCAACCGTCGCACCGCGTCATATAAACGAACGTTGGCATGGGTTTCGTCGCCTCCCGTAATGAAGACCAATGATGGGCTGATCAGTAGTGCCGGGGTTGTTCGCGAGCGCTGCCGAACAGCTCGGGTTTGTCGGCAGGCCCGGGCAGGTTGCTCCTGGAACCGTTCGCGTAGGAAACCCTTTTTTCCAAGGCTGCCGCGGGCTTGAAAAACATATGAGCGAACTTGGACCACGGCACCGATCCGAACAGCACCGTCGTGGCGATTATGTACAAGCCGAAGAACACGTTGGCCCCGGAACTGCCCCTCGTTAGCAGGAAGGCCCAGATCAGGCCCAGTGTTACGCTGCCCAGAAGCGAGAGGATGAACAGATCCGCGCGCATAATGCGGAGCGGCGAATTGCCCTCGGCGGCGACATCAGCCCGAATGAAGAACCAGAACCAGTATCCGCCGAGGCATATCATCAAGCCGCCCGTCCACCATAACAGCGGCAGGATGCCGGGCGTCGGAGTCGCGGGCGTCGGGTAGCCGAACACCATTGCGGCGGTGGTGACGACGTAGATCAGGAACCCGTACATGGTCAGCAGATGGGCGACCCGGCGACGCGCGTTGCAGAATTCCCCGGATGCCAGGACGTCGACCAGGCCGGTTTGGATGGCGAGCGACACCCATTCGCCGCCACCGATTTGCTTCGAGCCTTTGCTTTTCAATTTCCGCCAGTTGTCGAAAAAATACTTGGCGCTGCCCTTGTGAACCACGTCGAACAACGTTCCGACGACCACTGCAAGTGTCATCAGGACGATGTAGACCTGCATGGCGAGCGGGGGCAATAAATCAGTCAGCGCAGCAAATGGATTGTTGGTGAACATCATTACCTCAATGTCAGTCTGAGTCCCGTCTCGGCTTCGAGCGCAGCGGTCATGCCGCTTGCGCCGTGCCGACCACAAGAATGGTTTCGCTGGTGGCAATCTCCTCCATCGTCTCCTCGCCGTCCCGCCTTGCGGATTCTACGTGTCGCGTGCCGAGCCCCGGCCTATAATCTTCCTATGTGCTCATAGAGGCGTTGAATGCTCGCCAGCAAGGAAGTCGAAGATATCATGGCGGCCCTCTACCGGGTGTTCTGCGCCAAGGTCTCGAGGAAGTGAACGCGATGCCAGCACGTTGCATCGCGGTCGGGGCGCCGACTACCGCTTTTTCATAAAGAAGATGAATTCCTTGCCGGCCGTTTCGGACGACAGCAGGTCGTTGCCGGTCTGCCTGGAGAACGCCGCGAAGTCTTTCACCGAGCCGGGGTCGGTCGCGAGCACCTTCAGCACCTGGCCGGTGGACATATCGGTGAGCGCCTTTTTTGTGCGCAGGATGGGCAGCGGGCAGTTGAGCCAGCGCGTGTCCAGTTCCCTGTCGTAGTTCATTGCCATTATCGTTTCGGTTGAATCCGCTTCAACCTGAAATATAGGGGCTATCCCCCGCCGCTGCAAGCGCGCGGCGGCAGCACGCGGCACTCCTAGAATACGCTGATATTGCGGTCGGCGAGCAGCTGGGACAGCCGCAGGTTGGCCATGGCCAGGCGGTCCACCAGCAGCTCGAGGAAAGCGCCGTGGAAGTGGTGCCGGCACAACTCCGACGCCTTGGACAGCGTCTCGGCGCGGATCTCGATCACCGCAATGTCGGACAGCGCCACGATGCTGGCCGAGCGCTGAAACTTCTGCTTGCCGAGGTAGGCCATCTCGCCGAAGCACTCGCCGGCCTTCAGGACGTTGAGCAGCCGCTCGTGCTTGACCACCTTCACCTCGCCGGAAACCAGGATGAAGAACGAGGAGCCGATGTCGCTCTCGTGGATCAGCACCACGTCGGGGGCATGCTTGCGCCAGCTGGCGAGCCGCAACACCTCCCACAGCTCGACGTCGGTGAAATGGTGGAAGAACTCGAGCCTGCGCAGCGTGTCGAATTTCTCGCTCTCGGGAAAGCCGTGTTCCCCCTTCTCCTCGTTGCCGAGGGCGGTGGCGAGATCGCGGGCGAACTCGTCCCAGGTCTGGTAGCGCCGCTCGGTGACTTTCTGCAGCGCGCGCATGACGATCGCGTCGATGCGCGGCGGGATGTCGGGGCGCAGCTCGATCGGCGGCGGCGGATCGACGTTGATGATCTGGTAAATAATGTTGTAGTTGTTGGCGCCGTGGAACGGCAATTGCCCGGTGAGCATCTGGTACATCACGACGCCGAGCGAGAATATGTCAGTCTGATAGGTGAGGTGCTGCTCCCTCACCTGCTCCGGCGACATGTAGGCCGGCGAGCCGATGCCGGACACCTGGGTGGTGTCCGCGGCTTGCGTCAACGCCGCGCCGAAATCCGAGATCTTGATATCCGATTCACCCGCAAGCAGGATGTTGGCCGGCTTGATATCGCGGTGTATGACGCCCTGGTTGGACGCGTACTCCAGGGCCCGTGCGCACTTGTAGGCGATTTCGACGATGCGCTGCATCGGCAGCAAGGCATCGTGGCGCACGTACTGCTCGAGCGTGGTGCCGTCCACGTACTCCATCACGATGTAGCTCGCCTCATCGTCGGCCACCGCGTCGTAGATGCCGACGATATGGGGATGGGACAGCTTGCCGGCGAGCGACGCCTCGGTGATGAAGAGCTTGCGGTAGCGCTTGCCGTGCTCCTTGTCGCCGAGCGCCTCGGGGAACACCACCTTGACGGCAACCTGGCGGTTCTGGAACGGGTCGTAAGCCTGGTACACCGCGCTGGTGGCGCCCTTGCCCAGCTCCTTGATCACTTCGTACTTGCCGATCTTCGGCAGCGCGGAAGACAAACCGGGGACCGTGCGTGCGCGGGTAACGTCCATGCTACAAGATACCATACCGGGTTCAGCGCCCGCCGGCCTCGCGCCGCATTTCCTCCTCGAGCCGGCGCAGCTCCTTCAGGCGCGACTCGGCGCTCGACATCTGGTAGAAATCCCCGTCGCCACTCTTGAGGCCGATTCTCAGCTGCTCCACCGCCGCCGTCAGGTTGCCCATGCGGACATAAGCTTCCGCCTGGGCGCGGTGCTGGGCGAGCTGCTTGTTGAGCGCGGCGTAGGCGCGCGCCTGCAGCAGGTAGAGCCGGTAGTCATCCGTGATCGACCGCAGCCGTTCCTCGACGAGCTTCAAGGCGGCGTCGGCGCGGCGCGCGCGCAGCAGCGTGTTGGCGTAGTCGTAGATCAGGGCGCGGTACGACGGGTAGGTTTTCAGCGCCTCCCGATAACAGCCGACCGCCGCCTCCGGGCCGCGCTCGCCCGCCGCCAGTTCGCAGGCCAGCGTCTCGACGACAGGGCTCGCCGGCGCGAGCTTGCGTAACGCCTCGAACTCCTTGCGCGCGCGGCGGTAATCCTTCACGCGCGTGAGGCTGGCGGCAAGACCGTAACGGCTCGCCGCCTCGCTCAGGAACTTGCGCTCGATCAGGCTCGACTCGAAGAAGGCGATGGCTTCGCGCGGCGGATCGAGCCGCGCCCTGAGCTTGGCGCGGATCAGCTGGAATTCAAGGCTGTCGGGAATCTGGCGGTAACCTCCGCCCTGGGTACGGTTCTGCATGTCGGCTATGCGCTCGAAGGTGAGTGGGTGCGTGCGCAGGTACGACGGCGCGCTGGAGTCATAGGCGCGGGTGGCGCGCTGCAGGCGCTCGAAGAAACTCGCCATCCCCCGCGGATCGTAGCCCGCCTGCTCCAGGATCTGCAGGCCGACACGGTCGGCCTCGCGCTCGTTGTCGCGCGTGAAGTTCAACTGGTTCTGGATGGTGCCGGCGGTGCCGAAGGCAAGGGCCGCTTCCGTGGCCGGGCCGCTGACGCGGGACAGCAGCAATGCCGCCGCCAGCGTCGCCAGCGACGTGATGGCGCTCTGTTTCTGCTGGGCGATCATGCGCGCGATGTGGCGCTGGGTCACGTGCGCGATTTCGTGGGACATCACGCTCGCCAGTTCGGACTCGGCCTGCGCCGCAAGCACCAGCCCGGTGTTGACTCCGACGAAGCCGCCCGGCAGCGCGAAGGCGTTGATCTGGTTGTCGCTGATCAGGAAAAAGTCGAAATCCTGGCGCGACTCCCGGCTGCGCGAGGCAAGCCGGTTGCCGAGGTCGCTGATGTAATCCGTCGCCTCCGCATCGTCGTAGTAGCTGCGGTCGGCGCGGATCTCGCGCATGATGCTCTCGCCGAGCCGTCGCTCCTGCAGCGGGGTGAATCCGGCCTCGGCCACGTCGCCGAGGTCGGGCAGTCCCTGTGCCAGCACGCTGGTAACGGCGGCCAGCAACAATACCGGGAATACGCGTAAACGCATGATGCTATGATAATTCGGATGCGCGGTAGTTCCTACCGCGAGTGGAATCCGGAAGGTGAAGAAACTGACTCACTTCGATGCGCGCGGCCAGGCGCGGATGGTCGACGTGTCCGGCAAGGGCGCCACGCAACGCGTGGCGCGCGCGGCGGGCCGCATCCGCATGCGGCCGGCGACATTGCGGCAAATCGCCGCCGGCGGGGCGAAAAAGGGCGACGTGTTCGGCGTGGCGCGCGTTGCCGCAATACAGGCCGCGAAACGCACCTCGGAGCTGATCCCGCTGTGCCACCCGCTGGCGCTAAGTCACGTCAGCGTGGATTTCATCACCGACCGCAAGGACAGCACGGTGCGGTGCGTGGCGACGGTCGCCACCATCGGGCCCACCGGCGTGGAGATGGAAGCGCTGACCGCGGTCGCCGCGGCCTTGCTCACGATCTACGACATGTGCAAGGCGGTCGACCGTGGCATGCGCCTGGAGCGCATCCAGCTGCTGGAGAAAAAAGGAGGCCGCTCCGGGCACTGGGTCGCGCGCTAGAGCCCGCACCGAGGAAGTTTCGGGCGCCCGCCACGCTCCAACCGCAACGGTGGACAATACCCGCGATCTTGGCTACATTCGCAGCCCGGATACGGAGCCGAACTATTCTGATCGGTGCCATGGATAAGTCGTTGCGGCGGCGCTTTGCGGCCCGCCGCGTTGAATCGCTGAAACCTGTGGAGCAGACAGCCATGAACAGTGCGCGCAGATCGTTATTCAAGCTGACCGGCGGTTTTTTTGCGATTGCCGCGGCCGGCGCCGCCGGCATGCTGCGGCCAGTGCGGGCGTGGACCGCGCCCTGGAACAAGGCCGGTTTCGAATCGAAGGCGCTCGGCGACGCGTTGAAAAGCCTCGGGGCCGCGAGCGCGACCGAGAGCCGGGATATCGTGATCACCGCACCGGACATCGCCGAGAACGGGGCGGTGGTGCCGATCGCGGTGACCAGCCGGATTCCCGGCACGCAGCAGATCTCGATCGTTGCCGAGAAGAACCCGTTTCCGCTGGCGGCAACTTTCGATATTGCCGGTGGCGGCGAGGGCTATGTCTCGACCCGCATCAAGATGAGCCAGACCTCGGACGTGTGGGCAGTGGTCAAGGCGGACGGAAAGTACTTCACCGCCCGGAAGGAAGTGAAGATCACCGTCGGGGGCTGCGGCTGATCGAGAGCATAACGATGAGAGGACGGCATCATGGCTGAATCGATGAAGATCCGCGCCACGCTCCAGGGCGATGTCGCCGACGTGCGCATCCTGATGCTGCACCCGATGGAGACGGGCCAGCGCAAGGACGCCAAGGGCGAGATCGTGCCGCTGCACTTCATCCAGAGCGTGGTGGTCACCCTCAACGGCAAAACGGTGCTCGAGACGCAATGGAGCCAGGCGGTCTCGCGCAACCCGTTCCTGGGGCTGCGCATCAAGGGGGCGAAAGCAGGCGACAAGATCGGCGTGACCTGGGTGGACAACAAAGGCGACAAACGCACTGATGAGGCCGTCGTGGCGCCGGCCTCATGAGGCGGCGGGGCCGCCGCGCGTTTTCACAAGAAAGCTGAAGGAGAGAGTCATGCCGGTAGCGCGTAGCGGCAATGTCGTACTCGCGGTTGTCTGCGTCGCGACGTGGGGCACGGCGCCGGCGCAGTCGGACGACCCTCTCGCGGTCGGGCGCAAGATGCTGGCCGAGGACAATCCGGGAGAACTGTGGATCGAGCAGGGCAAGACCCTGTTCCATCAGAAGCGGGGCCCCAAGAACGCTTCACTGGAGCAATGCAACTTCGGCTTGGGCCCGGGGAAGCTCGATGGCGCCACCGCCCAGCTGCCACGCTATTTCCCCGACACCGACCGAGTTCAGGACCTGGAGTCGAGGCTGGTGACCTGCATGGTTCAATTGCAGGGGTTCAATCGCGACGACATCGTCAAGAGGGCAATCAGTCCCGCCGGCAGCAACGGCTCCGATGTGGAGGCCCTGGCGCTTTACATCACTTCCAGGTCGAACGGCATGAAGATGAACGTCTCGCTCAGCCACCAGAAGGAATACGACATGTACAAGGCGGGCGAGTACCTCTTCTACCGGCGCAGTGGCCAGACGGATTTCGCCTGTGTGCAATGTCATGGCGAAGCCAACAAGCGCATCCGCCTGCAGGACCTGGTGCACATGACCGACAAGAAGGGGATGCAGGAGGTGGTCTCGACGTGGCCCGCGTATCGCGGCGGGCATTTCGTGGTCAGAACCATGCAGTGGCGGCTCTACGACTGCTTCTGGCAAATGCGGCTGCCCGAGCTGAAGTATGCATCTGACGCATCGATCGCGTTGATCACCTATCTCCACTATCAAGGCAACGGGGTGGTCATCAAGGTGCCCGGGTTCAAGCGCTGAGGAAGGGGGAAGCATGCGAAAAGCAGGATTGAGATGGGTGGTGGCGGGCGTCCCGGCGCTGATCGCGGTTGGCTGTGCAACCTTTCCCGATCCGGCGACCACACGCCAGATCGCAGAGAAAATGGTAAGCGAAGATTTCACCGCGCCGACGCCGGCTTTGCTCAAGCGCCTCGAGCAGGACCGGTCGCAGAGAATTTGCAGCAGGATCGGGGACGCCAAGCTCACGCAGGAGGAAGCCGCCGAGGTGGTCCGGCTGGCGCGCGCCTCGATTCAGTACCCGGCCTCCGGGAAACTCGTGGGTGACTGGAAGGCCGGCAATACGCTCGCGCACGACGGCGCCGGCGACCGCCTCCAGGGTGGAAGGCTCGAAAAGCGCAAGGAAAACGGCGGGCTCTGCCAGAACTGCCATGCCCTCGCTCCCGGCGAGATCAACGTGGGCAATGTGGGGCCGAGCCTGACCGGCTACGGACTGCAGCGCGGGAACTCCGAGGCCATCGCGAAACTCACCTACGAGCGAATCTACAACGCGTGGGCGTACTTCCCCTGCTCCAACATGCCGCGCCTCGGTGCCACCCGCCACCTGACGCCGGAGCAGATTGCCCACCTGGTGGCGTTTCTGATCGACCCGGCATCACCGGTTAACAAGCGATAAAACGGACGCAAATGCGCCGTTTTATCTGCGCGCGTTCGAACGCTCGAGCGAAACGTGGTTCAACGCGCGCCCCGGAAAAAATCCCGCTTCATGTCGATCCCGCGGCGTGAATTCCTGCAGATGCTGGCGGTGGCCGCTGCCTACGGCATGCCGCTTGCCGGACGCGCGGCGGAAACGGGCGGCGGTGACGTGCTGTACGACCTGCCGCAAGCGAGCGGTAATGTCCCTCTGCTCCACTTCACCGATTGCCACGCCCAGCTGCTGCCCGCCCACTTTCGCGAACCCGACGTGAACATCGGGCTCAACGAGGCGCGGGGCAGGCCACCCCACCTCGTCGGCGAGGCCCTGCTCAGGCATTTCCGGATCAGCCCGAGGACGCGGCTCGCGCACGCCTATACCCATATCGATTTCGAAGACGCGGCGCGCCGCTACGGGCGCAGCGGCGGATTCGCGCACCTCGCCACGCTGGTGAAGCAGGTCCGCGCCCGGCGCCCGGGGGCGCTGCTGCTCGACGGCGGCGACAACTGGCAGGGCTCCGCCACGTCGCTGTGGACCCGTGGCCAGGACATGATCGATGCCTCGAAGCTGCTGAACATCGATGTCATGACCGGCCACTGGGAGTTCACCTACGGCGCCGCGCGCGTGCAGGAGGTGATCGGGAAGGATCTCAAGGGCCGCACCGAATTCCTCGCCCAGAATGTGAATACCGCCGATTTCGGCGACCCGGTGTTCAAGCCGTACGTGGTGCGCGAGGTGAATGGCATTCCCGTCGCCATCGTCGGCCAGGCATTCCCGTATACCCCGATCGCCAACCCCCGCCACTTCGTCGAGGAGTGGACCTTCGGCATCCAGGAAGAGAACCTGCAGAAAGTGGTGGACCAGGCGCGCGGCAAGGGCGCGCAGGCGGTGGTGCTGCTGTCGCACAACGGCATGGACGTGGACCTCAAGCTCGCCGCGCGCGTCACCGGCATCGACGTCATACTCGGCGGCCACACGCACGACGCGGTGCCGGAACCGGTGCCGGTTCCGAACCGCGGCGGCAGGACGCTGGTCACCAACGCCGGGTCCAACGGCAAGTTTCTCGCCGTAGTCGAGCTCGACGTGCGCGGCGGGAGAGTGCGGGATTGCCACTACCGGCTGCTGCCCGTGTTTGCCGATCTCCTCAAACCGGACGCGGAGATGACGGCACTGATCCGCCGCACGCGTGCGCCATTCGAGCACAAGCTCTCCGAAAAGCTCGCGGTGACGGAAGGGCTGCTCTACCGGCGCGGCAACTTCACCGGCACCTTCGACCAGTTGATCCTCGATGCGCTGATGGAAGTGAAGGGCGCGGAGATCGCGTTCTCCCCCGGCTTCCGCTGGGGCGCGACGCTGCTGCCGGGGCAGGCGATCACCCTCGAGCACGTCATCGACCAGACCGCGATCACCTACCCGCACACTGTGGTGAACGAGATGACCGGCGGGGCGATCAAGAACCTCCTCGAAGACGTGTGCGACAACCTGTTCAACCCCGACCCCTATTATCAGCAGGGCGGAGACATGGTGCGCGTAGGCGGGATGCGCTACCGCTGCGAGCCGGCGCAGAAGATCGGCCACCGTATCAGCAACATGACGTTGAACGGCAGGCCGGTCGAAGCCGGCAGGGCCTACAAAGTCGCGAGCTGGGCGCCGGTTACGGCGGGTGCCAGCGGGGAACCCGTGTGGGAGGTCGTCGCGCGCTACCTGCGAGCGAAGAAGGTCGTGCGCCCCCTCGAACCCAACCGGCCGACGTTAGGCGGCGTGCGGGACAATCCCGGCATGCCGTAATTGCGCGGGGCATGGGACGCAGCTACTGCGACAGCGCCATCGCCGCGAGGGCAATCAACTCGCGTAACCTCGCTGAAAGAGCTTCGCCGTATCAAGCCGGGACTTTGCTGGCCGTGCGCAGCATTGCGTCGCGCTCGGCAAACCATTCCTTCGAATATTCGCAATCGCGGTACTCCTCGAAGTACGGGCCGCCCAGGGTGTAGTGAACGATCGCGGCGTCCCGGCGCGGCGGGTTGTAGCCCACGAGGTGGTTCCAGCGGTCGGGCAGCGCGCCAATGAGGTCGTCGTTCCGCAGCCATTTGAACTGGTGCAGGTCGAGCCCCGAGGCAACATTCACGTAGTCCGGCGTCAGCGCGCGGCAGCGGGCATTGTTGAAAAGCATCACGCTCGACCAGTTCTTTTTTTCATACTTGCTCTGAGGCTCGCCGAGGAACTTTACGGTTTCCCTTGGCACGTGGTGGTGCTTGACCACCATCGCTGCGCAGCGGTCGTCACGCAGTTTCCAGAGGCTGGCGATGTCTTCCAGCATCAGCATGTCGCAATCCATGAACAGGGACCAGCCGACATAGCCCGAAAGGTGCGGCACGAGGAAGCGCGAGAACGAGAAATCCGTGCTTTGCAGCGGATGGCGCTCGCGCGTGAGCATGCCCCGCAACTGGGACAGCATGAGCGGCGCGATGGAGACCGGCTGCGAAGCGCGGGCCTGGATGCTGTACGCCAGTACGCTGTACGATACTGCCTCGCGCGGGTCGTAGCCAATAAAAACGTTGACCATGATCGGTGGATCGCTGTTGGCGAAGGATAACACGCCGGGTGCGTGAATTAATGGGCCTGATTTATTTGGGAATACCGCGTGAAGTACGACCATGGCGGATCGATCCTACCTACGCTAGACTGGCGCACTTTTGATTGCCGAACGAAAGAAGAATATGCCTAGCCGCAACGTCAAGCTATTGTTCGCCCTGTTCATGCTGTCGGGCTTCACGGGGCTGATCTACGAGTCCATCTGGTCCCACTACCTGAAGCTATTCCTCGGCGCGGCGGCGTTCGCACAGTCCTTCGTTCTCGCCGCTTTCATGGGCGGCATGGCGCTCGGCGCCTGGATCGCGAGCCGCTGGAGCGCGCGCATGAGAAACCTCCTCGCCGCCTACGGCGCGATCGAAGCTCTCATCGGCTTCATGGCGCTCGGTTTCCACGAGCTTTACGTCCTGCTGACGCAGGCTTCACTCGACTACGTCATCCCGGCGCTTGGGTCGCCGCTTGCCGTCGAGATCTACAAGTACGCGCTGTGCGCGCTGCTCATCGTTCCGCAAACCGTGCTGCTTGGGATGACGTTTCCCCTGATGAGCGGCTCGGTGATCCGCCGCAGCCCGGAAGCGAGCGGGCATCACCTCGCGATGCTCTACTTCACCAACTCGATCGGCGCGGCCGCGGGCGCGCTGGCCGCCGCGTTCCTGCTGCTCGGCTGGATCGGCATGCCGGGTACAATGCGCCTCGCCGGCGCGCTTAACCTAGCCCTCGCGGCGACCGTGTTCGCCATTGCGCGCGCGGGCGAGCCGCGGGCGCTCGCGGCTGTGCCAATCGGCGGCGGCCCTCCTGCCAGCATATTTCTGGTGCGGCTATTCCTCGCCGCGGCGTTCGTGACCGGGATGGCTTCATTTATTTACGAGATTGCGTGGATCAGGATGCTCTCGCTCGTCCTCGGCTCCTCGTTCCAGGCGTTCGAGCTGATGCTGTCGGCGTTCATCACCGGGCTCGCGCTCGGCGGCCTGTGGATCCGCCAGCGCATCGATCGAATCGCGGACCCGGTGCGCTTCTCCGGCTTTGTGCAGGTCGCCATGGGGCTCGCCGCCCTTGCCACCATTTTTGTCTACCATTTGACCTTCGACTGGATGGCCTGGGCACTGAGCGTGCTCCAGCGCAGCGAGGCAGCTTATCCGTTGTTCAACCTCTTCAGCCACGCCATCGCTTTCGCCGTGATGCTGCCGGCGACGTTTCTGGCCGGCATGACTTTGCCGCTCTTCACGCACGTGCTGCTGCGCAGCGGACATGGCGAGCGCGCGATTGGACAAATCTACGCCTCCAACACATTGGGCGCCATTGCAGGAGTGCTGCTGGCGGTGCACCTGCTGGTCCCGGACGCGGGCGTCAAGCTTACGATCGTGGCAGGCGCTGCCGCAGATATTCTGCTGGGGGGCTGGTTGCTGCGCCATTCGCAGCTGGTGTTCCGGCGCGCATATGCCTTTGCTGCCGTGATCGTCGGGATGCTCGCCGCAACGGCGACGACGCGTGCCAGTGTGCTCGATCCGTTACGCCTTTCTTCCGGCGTATACCGTTATGGAAGCGTGGTACACGAGAACCGGCAGATTTTCTTTTATCGGGACGGCAAGACAGCATCTGTCGCGGTACGTGGCGGCCCTTCCAAATTGGTGGCTATCGTCACCAATGGCAAGCCCGACGCATCGATCAACCTCGACCCGGCAGGGCATCCCGCTCCGGATGAATCCACCATGGCGCTGGCCGGTGCTCTACCGTTGCTGATCAAGCCTGACGCACGGAGCATCGCGAATATCGGCTTCGGCTCGGGTCTTACTGCCGAAGTACTGCTTTCGCATAGCGGCCCGCTGGAGGTGGACACGGTTGAAATCGAGCCGGCGATGGTGTCCGGCGCGCGCTCCTTCGCTCCGCGCGTAATCCGGCCCTATCGCGACCCGCGCAGCAACATCGTCATCGAGGATGCCAAGAGCTTTTTTGCGCGCCACGGCAAGCGCTACGACGTGATCATCTCGGAGCCTTCGAACCCGTGGGTCAATGGCGTGGCGAGCCTGTTCACCACTGAGTTCTACCGCGACGTGAAGCGCTACCTCGCGCCAGGCGGCCTGCTGGTGCAGTGGCTGCAGCTCTACGAGTTCAACGACCGGCTTCTCGGTTCCGTACTCGCGGCGTTGGGTGAGAATTTCTCGGACTACGAAGTGTATGAGGCCAATACGGCGGACATCATCGTTGTTGCGGTAGCCGAAGGCCGCGTGCCTTCCCCCAGCCCGCTGCCGGAAAAGGAAGCGGCGTTCATTCAGCAGCTAAACCGCGTCGGCATCAGACGGCTTGAGGAAGTTACCGTGCGCAGCGCCGGCACCAAGAAAACGATCGCGCCGTTGTTCGCAGCGCTCGCCGCGCCGGCCAATTCCGATTTCCATCCGACCGTACAGCTTGAAGCCACGCGAGCGCGGTTTCAGGGCAGCAAAGCCCCGGCGGTTCTCCATCTGAAAGGCGCCACGCTGCCGATCGTTGAGATGGTCGGAGGAGCCCCTGGGGCTTATTTACGTGAACCGGATGATGATACCGTGCCCTCGTTTCTTCTACACTCCCAGTCGGCAGCGCTCGAACTTCAGCGCGGGCTGGTCGGGCATTCCGTTGATCCCCTCAAAACGACCGACGAAGCCGTACGCCTGGCCCTGCTTACGCTGAAACATCCAGGCGCGTTATGCGGTCTCGCGCCGTCCAAAACAGCAATTGCGCAGTTGCACCGTGCAGCCGAAATCACGCTCGCCCATTTGGCGCCGGAACTCCGGCGTACGCTCTGGATCGAACGCAAGTGGATTGGCTGCACCTCAGACCGGCTGTCTCCGGCCGTACGCCAGCGGCTGGATCTTTACTCGGCGATCGCGGCGCGTGACGCCCGTGCCATGCTCACGCAAGCGCGCGCACTGCTCGGGCAAGGCCCGCAAGGAGAGGGGGACGACTGGGGGCGCTATCTGCTGCTCACCGCGATGCTCGGCGCGCAGGCCGCGGGCGATCCAGAAGAATCACGGCGGTTATGGAACAGCTATGGCAAAGCGCTCTACCCGAGCGGCGCGATTCCTTCTCACGTGATTTACGTCGTGAACCTGCACTGAAAACTTCCTATTTCTGCCCCTTGGCAGATATCGATGTCACCCGTCACCGCGTCGCGTACAGCAGCGTATCGGAGCCGGACGATCTAGCGCGTTGAAGGAGAGGTGCTTTTCGGCGGCCGGAGTCCGCCGCCAGGCGCCTCCAGCCTATTGATTTCCAGGTCGGCGCCCTTGAACCCAAGCTGCGAAGCGCGGCGATACAATGCCTTCGCTTCCTGGATGCGGTCAAGTTTCTCCAGAGCCTGCCCGAGACGGTGGTATGCAAGCCCGCTGTCGGGATTCAGCGTGACAGCACGGGCAAGATAGGGCAGCGCCTGCTCGAATTCTTCCAGCTCGAGGTGAATCGCTCCGCGGGCGAAATAGCAGTGGTATGTATCCGGATACTGCGCCAAACACCGTTCGACGATTTCTATCGCCCTATCCGGATGCCCGGCGCGCATATATTCCCGGCCGACGTTGTAGAGCGTGCGCGATCCCCAGGGAATCGGTTTATCGGGAAGCTTCGCAGCGGCGTCCTTCCACAGGAGAAACGTACTGGAGAACGTTACCAGGCGATCGTGCGCCTGGTACAGCAAGACCGGACCGGCGATAGCGAACGCCGCCAGCGCCGCACGGTAGGGAAAGCGGCTCAGTAAAGCGCCAAAAGCCAACAAGATACCCGGTGCCCACAGGTAGCTGCGGTAAAGAACAAATGGCTCCTGGAACCGCGCTGCGGTGAATTCGACCAGAAACAGAATCCAGGCATAGAGCAGTCCAAACCCGATCAGCCCTGCCCGGCCGCGACGCTTCAAAAGCAAGAAACCGATTACGCCATACGCAATAAAAGCCACTGCCTTCAGAACAGTCCAGATGGGCGCCCACGTTTCGACAAAATCCACGCGGATGTCGACCGACATGGCGCGGGTATCGGGCCACAACCATAACGCAAAGTAGTTGAAGAACAACCCCGCCTGGATGGCCGCGCTCCGCAGCAACGGAAACTGGGCGATGTCGAAGCCAAAGACATTCTCCATCTGAAAACCGACTATTTCGAAATCCGGTTCGTAGGCGCTGCCGATCACGCCCTTTGCCAGCAGCGTCACGAATATAGCCGCCGGCGTGCACGCCAATAGATAGATCAGAGTATGTCGGATAGCGAAACGCCGCTCGCATGGCACCAATGCCGCCGTTAAAACGGCAACCGCGGGCAGCAGCACAGCGTGCTCCTTGCACAGCACCGCAACGGAGTACAGAAGCGCCGCCGACAGCGCATCGACATGGCTGCCGCGCGCGAGCCCGCGCTGGAACAGGATAACGGACAACAGCGAAAATAAAGTGGCGAGAACGATCGTTCGCTGCACCAGGTACGCCGCGCCATAGACCGCCACCGGGTGAATCGCAAACACGGCCGCACTGATGAATGCCCACGTCGCGGCGTGCAATTCCGTGCCGGGCGCCGATCCGGTGCGATCTGTATCTCGCACTGTCCGCAATAGATCATAGATCAACTTGTACAGCGCCAGCGAGCAGGCGATATGGAAAGCGAGGCTGAGGATGCGATTCACCTCCATACTTCCCGTCAGTACATGGGCGCTCGCGAAAGAAAAATACGGCGGAACTCTCAGTTGGAAACCAAACGGATGCGTGGCGTAATAGAAGAAATGGCGCCCCGAGAAAAGAAACGCGTCGTCGAAAACGGGCGGATTGTCAAGAAACGGCAGGTACAGACTGCACGCGAGCAGCATGATCAGACCGACGCCGATCAGAGGCGGAAACTGCTTGGGGGTGCTCGCGGTCATGGTGCAAGCATGGCAGGTTAGTGAGCGCGAAAAAAAAGGTACCCCGAAGGGTACCTTTTCCCGCAACCTGGGTGCGCTTAGTTGCCGCGGCAGGAACCAGGCAGGTACTTCGGCAGGAGGGTCGTCCCGGGGGACTCACCGCATTTCCACGAGTTCACTCCCTGGCCCATCATGGTGGCCGAATCCGCCAGCACGTTGTTGATGTACGGCCTCAACGTGACGAATTTACCGTCAACGTCTGCCGCGTTGATGCCGGTCGCGATCTTCACAGTGATCCCGCCATCGGGATCCGTAACGAGTGACGCCACGTACTTCGAGCCGGCCGTGGTCTCGCAGCCCCAGGTGCCCGCCGCAGGCGGCGTACCACCGGTCTGATAAACCTCGGTGATGGACGTGCGGCACGCGCTCGCGGCCAGGATCACCTCGGACATCTTCGCCCGGATGGTGTAGTCCTGATACGCGGGAAGCGCAACCGCCGCCAGAATGCCGATGATCGCGACCACGATCATCAGTTCGATCAACGTGAAGCCCTTCTGAAGATAACGCATTTGATTGCTCCTTTCCTGGTTAACCATCTAAAAAGACAAGCAATATTATTGCTCGCGACTTCTACTGTAGCAAGTTTGGTGCCAACGGTGGGCGCCGCCCACAAACGTGAGAAATGGCCGCGCCGGTGCCCTGACAACGGCATATTTGCACGATCAGGGGGCCACATGATGGTGAGGCAGTGCCTCTCTTTGTCACGATGTGACGAAAAAAGTCACCTGGGGATGCTGCTTGGGCCCTGCGGAGAACTTCAAAAAGACGCCGCCTACTGCGCCGGAGGCGGAACGTAGCCGGGAATCCTGGACACATCCACCTCGTCGATCTGGTCCGGATCGAGGAATTGCCGCGCGTATTTCTCGTACACCTTATCCCACATGAAAATGTCGAAAAGATCGGGATCGATGTGCCCGTTCAGCTTGAACTTGCCGAGGATGGTGAGCGATTCGGTGAGCGTCTTGCCCTTCTTGTAGGGGCGGTCTTTGGCGGTCAACGCCTCGAAGATGTCGGCGATGCCCATGCAGCGCGCCTGGACCGACATCTGGTCGCGCGTGAGGCCTCGCGGATAGCCTTTGCCGTCCATGCGCTCGTGGTGGCCGCCGGCGTACTCCGAGACTTTCTTGAGATGCTTGGGCCAGGGCAGCGCCTCCAGCATCTGGATAGTGACCTCGATGTGGTGATTGATGATCTGGCGCTCCTCCGGGGTGAGCGTGCCGTAGCGGATGGTGAGATTCCGGATCTCCTCCTCGCTCAGGAAATCGCTGCTGGTCCCGTCGCCGCTGCGCCAGCGGTAGCGTCTGGCGATCGCCAGCACGCGGGCGATGTCCTCGTCCTTCATCGCCTCGCTGCCGATGTTGGCACGCCGCAGAAAATCGCGGTCGTCGTCGATCTCGCGGATGCCGGCGGTCAGTTGCGCATCGCTGACTCCGTCCGTGCGGCGCTGCCCGAGTTTCTCCAGGCGCGTCCGGAGCAACGCGATTTCCGCATCGCGCTTGATTACTTCGAAGCGGGTGTCGATAAGCGCGACGCGGTCAAAGATAGTCTGCAGCTTGGTCGCCTTGTCCACCACGTGCACCGGCGTCGTCACCTTGCCGCAATCGTGCAACAGTCCCGCGATCTTGAGCTCGTAACGGTCGCGGTCCGTCATGGTGAAATCCCTGAGCGGCCCCACCTTGCAGCCATTGGCCGCCTCCGCCAGCAGCATCGTCAGCTGCGGCACGCGCTGGCAGTGCCCGCCCGTGTATGGCGACTTGTCATCGATAGCGGTGTTGATGAGCCCGATGAAGGACTCGAACAGGTTCTCCAGGTGATTGATCAGCAGGCGGGTGGTCAGCGCGATCGCCGCCTGCGACGCGAGCGACTCGGCGAGATGCTGGTCGGCATCGGAAAACGCGACCACCTCGCCGGTCTCCGGCTCCTTGCAGTTGATCAACTGCAGCACGCCGATGATCTCGCCCTCGTGGTTCTTCATCGGCACGGTGAGGAACGAGCGCGAGCGATAACCGGTCTTCTTGTCAAAATTCTGGGTCCCGGTGAAATCGAAGCCTTCCGCGGTGTAGGCGTCGGCTATATTGACCGAACGGTCGTGGTGCACCGCGTACGCGGCAACCATGGTATTGATCGGCTTGCCATCCTGATCGAAGAGGTAGATGGGGTAGAAGGGAATCTCGGCACCGGTGGTGCCGCCCATAGCAATGCCGAGGGTATCGTTGCGGATGATCTCGAACTTGAGGGTTTTCTCCTCGGTCATCCGGTAGAGCGTGCCGCCGTCCGCGTGCGTGATGTCCTTGGCGGCAACCAGGATGCCGTCGAGCAGCCGGGTAATGTCCCGCTCCTGCGAGAGGGCTATGCCGATGCGGTTGAGCTGCTCGAGGCGCTTGAACAGGTCGTCCGCGCCCCGCGACCGGCCCGGATCGTCCATGGATTTCGCTACTTGATACAAACCGCGCGCACCTGCTGAATGTCCGTGATGCCCTGCAATACCTTCTCGATGCCATCCTGCTTGAGGGTCCTCATGCCGTCCTCGAGAGCAGTGGCGAACATTTCGGCGACGCGCGCGTGCTCCTGGATGTGCTTCTTGATGCGGTCGGTGCCGACCAGCAGCTCGTGCAGACCCAGCCGGCCCTTGTAGCCGGTGTTGCCGCAGGCATCGCACCCCTTGGCGACGTGGAGAATGATTTCTCCCCTGTCGTTGCCGAATTCCTTCACCCAGCTTTCGTAGAGTTTCTCGCGCGCGCCCTTGGGGTCCTTCTTCCAGGTGGCCGTATTCTGCAGCTCGAGCGAGTACTCCTGCATCAGCGCATGGATTTCTTCCGCGGTCGCGACGTGCGCTTCCTTGCACTTGCACAAGCGGCGCGCAAGACGCTGGGCCAGGACGCCGAGCAGCGCATCGGCGAAATTGAACGGATCCATCCCCATGTCGAGCAAGCGGATGATCGATTCCGGCGCGCTGTTGGTATGCAGGGTGGCGAACACCAGGTGGCCAGTGAGCGAGGCCTCGATGCCGGTCGCTACTGTCTCCTTGTCGCGCATTTCCCCCACCATGATCACGTCCGGGTCGGCCCGCAGGAACGCCCTCATGGCGATCGCGAAGGTCAGGCCTGCCTTGGGGTTCATCTGCACCTGACGCAACCCCCTCTGCGTGATTTCAACCGGGTCCTCGGCCGTCCAGATCTTCATCTCCGGCGTGTTGAGGTAACCCAGCACCGAGTGCAGCGTGGTGGTCTTGCCCGAGCCGGTGGGTCCGCACACGAAGAACAGGCCATACGGCTTGTCGACTTCCTGCTTGCACAGTTGCAGGTTGCGCTTGGAAAACCCCATCTTGTCCAGCGGCAGCGGCTCGCCCGCCGAGAGTATCCGCATCACGATATCTTCCACCCCGCCTTGCGTCGGGATGGTTGCTACCCGCAGCTCGATGTCGAGCGGTCCGAACTTCTTGAACTTGATCTTGCCGTCCTGCGGCTTCCGGCGCTCGGAGATATCGAGATCGCACATGATCTTGAGACGGGCGGCGATTGAATTGCGGTAGCTGCCGGGCACCGAGATGTACTGCTGCATGTCACCGTCCTTGCGGAAGCGGATCTCGGTCTTGCCCTTGCCCGGGTACGGTTCGATGTGGATATCCGAGGCGCCCTGCTGGTAGGCGTCGATGATCACCTTGTTGACCAGCTTGACCACTTCGTTGTCGTTCGCCGCGTTGGCCATGTCCTCCGCGCCTTCGGCGGGCTGCGCGTCTTCATCATCGAGCGAGCCGAGTATGTCGCCGATATCGCCGGGGTCTCCTCCGAACCCGCCGCCGCCGAACAGCTGATCGAGCGTCTGTTCGAACTCGCGATTGGTCGTGACCTTGAAGACGATCCTGCTCTTGGAAAAGACGTTGCTGACCATCTTCGAGGCCTTGATCCGCTCGGGATCCGTGGCCACCACGATGATGCCGTCCTTGCTGTCCTCCACCGGCGCCCAGCCGTTGGTCTTGCAGAAGTCGCGGCTCATGTTCTTGATAAGATCGGGCGACTTGATGCGGTCGGCCTTGAAGGGCTCGTACGGCACGCCGAAATAGGCCGACAGCGCCTCGCCCATCGACTGCAGCTTGACCTTGAATTCCTCGATCAGCACGGTCTCCATGTCGAGGTTCTTGCGCCGCGCCGAACGCTGCGCCAGCTCCAGTTCTTCCGCCGAGACCACCGCGTAAGTCACCAGCCCGTCATACTTGGTGCGCACCTGCATCATCGGGCCCTGGCGCTGGCGGAAAGCGATGGACAGCGTCTCGCACAACTGCACCACGCCCTCCTCCATCGCCGGCGGGAACGGCTGCCCGGTCTTGGAGTTGATGATCTGCACCACGCCGATCAGCTCCCTGGTCCTGTTCTCCAGCACCGGCGAGACCAGCATCTGCTTGGTGCGGTAGCCGGTCTTGGCATCGACCGCCTTGAGGAAATTGAGCTGCGGGCTGAAGGACTTCAGCTCGGTGTCGTCGTAGACGTCGCGAATGTTGACCACGCGCTTGTTGCTGGCGACGAAACCCGCGATCGACTGCTCGTTGATCGGCAGCTTGATGTCCTTGAACGAGTTGAGGCCGGTCTTGACCTTGGAGACGATCGAACCCTTGTCCTCGCTCGTCAGGTAGATCGTCAACCGGTCGGCGTTGAACAGATTACACAGCTCCTGCGACAGCTCGAGGATGATCTCGTCGATGTTCTTGGTCGCGTGAATCTTGTTCGTGACCGCCTGCAGCCTCGTCTGGAACTGCAGCTTGTCGGCCAGGCTGTCCTGGCCGACCGGCTTGCTATGAAGTACTGTGCTCATAACGACCTCGCCTTCTCGGTTCCCAACCTGCGGAAAGCAAATTCCGGACCTGCCCGGTCAAGTTGCCCTGCCCATCCCCCCGGGGATGCACTGCGCCCATCGCTACTTGGTGCTGAAGGTCCAGGCGCCGTCCCAGCCGGGCTCCGGCGGGTGGGCGCGGAAATGCGCGATGCGCTCAATGAACACTCCATAAAGGTCGGCGTTCGGCAGCCTTTTCTGCAGGTTGAGCAGTTGCAGCTCCGCCCTATCCCAGTCCTGGCCGCGATACAGCCTAAGTGACTGATTCCAAATCTTAATTTCATCAAGTTTGGCCTGGTCTACCTGCCCTTCCAGCCCCTCCGGTTCGTAGACAGTGACCGGCTCGTCCTTGCCTTTGACGCGCACCCGGTCGATCTCGCGCAGGACAAAGCCGGTGATCAGCTTGCGCGTTCCGTCGCCGATAATAATATCAGCACCATACTGCTTTGTGATGCCTTCGAGCCGCGCCGCGATGTTCACGGCGTCGCCCATGACGGTGTAGGCCTTGCGGATTTTCGACCCCATGTCGCCAACGCGCATCACGCCGGAATTGACCCCGATCCCGATCTTGAACGTCGGCCAGCCCTTGGCCTTGAACTTCTCGTTGAGCGCCCTGGCTTCGCTCTGCATGCCGAGGGCGGCGAGCACCGCGTTGCGCGCGTGCTCGGCGTCCGCGACCGGCGCACCCCAGAACGCCATGATCGCGTCGCCGATGTACTTGTCGAGCGTGCCGCGATGCTGCTCGCGGATCACCAGGCTCATGTTGGTAAGGTATTCGTTGATGTAGCGGGAGAGATCGTCCGGCGACAGCGCTTCGGAGATCGTCGTGAAACCGCGCACGTCGGAAAACAGCACCGACAGCTCCTGGGCGTGTGG
>Ga0184637_10000884_pt1 | contig 21321 bp, 13 predicted proteins | sample PLM3_127_b2_FD_133143 | JGI IMG/M metagenome (GOLD analysis project Ga0184637, IMG submission 133143) | Groundwater sediment microbial communities from an aquifer in East River, Colorado, USA - PLM3_127_b2 | ecosystem: Environmental > Terrestrial > Soil > Riparian zone | place: USA: East River... | reverse complement strand
TCGTTCCGGGAAGTGCTTGGACTCGCCCAGAAGCACAAGGTGCACATGCGCACCGCCGCCTACATCCTGGGCGTCGGTCGGGTCGCCGCGGCGACCCGGCTGCGGGGGCTCTATCCCTAAGACCCGCCCTCAAGGCGTGGGCGCCGCACGCCGGATGTGACGCCCACGCAAGCGGCGCGAAAACTCCTGCCACTCCTCCCCGGCGAGACCTGGAGGAGCGGCCTCACCCCTTCCTTACTCCCCCGGCGGCACGTTGAAGACCAGGGTTCCGGGCACCGGCGCTAAGTCGGCGTAGGCGAACTCGCCCTCGGGCAGGTGCCAGACGGCCTGGCCGCGCGTCCACAGGCGGCGGTCTCCGGTCTCAAGCCATCCCTCGACTGGCGTCGTCCATCGAGCGCGCACGGGACGTGACGCCTTGGGGTCGGCGTAGAAGCGATCCGTAGTGCTGAAGTCGACCGGCGCGCCTCGTTGATCGACGAACACCCGAGCGCGGACGGTACGGCCGTGGTCGGTAAGTTCGACATCGAACGAGCTCGCGTCCACGTGGGACCAGCGGACCTCGGGGACCAGGAGCATGGATGGCGCGATGAAGACCCCGTCGTCCAAGTACGTGACCAGCTCGCCAATGTCGAACTCCTCGCCGGTCCCGTCCGTGATGGTGAAATGGTCTAGCAACCTGACCCGCATTCGGCCGCGCCCCTCCATGTAGGTGTCCCGGGCGAGGACCGGCACGATGCCGCCGATACGGATGCGGATGTAGAAGATCCGGGCCACAGCCAAACGGCTGCTGTACTGACAGGCCTCGCACCTCATCCAGATCTCGTCCGGCTTCATACGGAAGCGCCCGGTGAAATCGATCCGGAAGGACCAGTCGCGCGGCCGGCCGACAACGCCCATGAACCGCAGATAGCGCTTCACCGCTTCGGGCAGCGGCTCGAGGTCGGCCTCGGTGACTGGAGCGACGCCGACGCCGGGGCCAGGGCTTCGGGTCAACCCGAGCGCTGCCACCTCTCGCATGAATTTCTTGCGCATGTCATTTCAACCGGCTAACCGGCCGCGCGACTCGCGATCGTTTGGAACTCGGGCAGGACGTGACTGGCGCTCTGATGACCGCGGTTGTCGATGAAGTCGTAGCTGTACCATCCTCCCCGACCGGCGCCCATCTGCACCAGCCACGGCCAGATGTCGTGAGGAGAGCGCCGAGATGCGCTCGGATGGGAGGAATCATGGCTCTCCCCCAATAATACGCGGCGCCGGAGGGTTCCAGCCCATGGCCCAGATCCTCCGGCGCACGCGCTGCCGGTGCACGCGCTGCGAGGGCACGACGGATGTTGTCCGCCGCCTCGGTCTAGAAGTTGACCGGCAGATCGAGATCCGCTGCCAGCATGCGAATCAGGTCAGGCGTTTCCTCGCCGATCTCGTCTCGGGTTCTGACCTGGCCCGGCTCGGGGATGACCGGACTCCTGTGGGGCCCGGAAGGCAGTAGCCATGGGTCCGGGACTGCGCAGTCCGATCATCCCTGCCTGGCGAACAAGAAGCCTTGCATACCGCATGCCCGGACAGACGCAGCCGGAAAGTGGCTTCACTACGTCGCGCGATGCAGGTTCCGCCGGTGGTGGGTTTCTCGGCAACGGACACATTGGCGGACTGGACCTTTCGAGCTGCGACGTCGCGTCAGCGCCGTCAGCGGATCCGCAGGACCCGCTGGGAGGCGCTCCCGGCGGCCCCTTCCAGGCGTACGAAGTAAATCCCGTTCGGGACCGCCTGTCCGGCGTCGTCGCGCCCGCTCCAAAACACCTCGTGCGCGCCCTCCCCGCGGTCCCCGCGGAGGAGCTCTCGCACCCGGTGCCCGGACACGTCAAAGATCGTGAGCGTCACCGGTCCGGGATTGCGCAGGGTGAAGCGGACGCTGGTCCGGTCGCGGAAGGGGTTCGGGCTCGCGGGGAGCAGCGCGACAGGAGGCGCAATCGTCGCTCCGTTCGTGGGCGGCGGCGGCACGGAGGCGACGCTCCGGTGATGCCAGATACCCACGTTGCCGCCGACCCATCCATTCCCCGACGACGGGAAGGCGATCGCCACGAAGTTGGTGAAGGGACCGGAGTCCACGACCTCGGAAGTCCACGTCGCTCCGCCGTTCGCCGTGTGGATGACACTCCCAGTCAACACCGCGGCCCAAGCCTCCGTTGCGCTCACCGCGCTCACGGCGAAGAGCGACTCGGTGGTGCCGGAGTTCTGCGGCACCCAGTTCGTCCCACCATTGGTGGTGTGGACGATGATTCCCGGTGCGCCCACCGCCCAGCCGTTCTGCTCGTCGGCCATCGAGATGTCGATGAAGAACCCGGGCGAGACGAGCTGCTCAACCCAGCTTGCACCAGCATTGGTGGTCTTGTGAATGCGGTCGCCCGCCGTCCAGCCGATCTGTGGGTTGACGAAGTCAAGGTTGGCGACGTCGAACGGGGCCGGAGTGACGTTGATCCAGGTGGTCCCGGCATCGGTCGACTTGTTGAGCAGCCCGTTGGTGCCCGGGATGTCGCCCAGAACGATCAACGTGCTCGGCGTTAGCGTTTCCACCCGGTCCAGGCCGATCATGTCAGTGAACACGGCCCGGATCTGCCAGTTGGCGCCGCCGTCGGTGCTGCGCAGGACCTTGAAGTCGCTGTAGGCGAACTCCTCATGCTTCCCCACCGCGTAGCCGGTGGTCAGGTCGACAAACGAGACGTCGCTGACAAAACCGTAGACGTCGATCCCGGGGGTGAACACGCGGTCCCAGAACACCCCGTCGGTGGTGCGGAGGATCTCGCCGCCCTCGCACGCCGCCCAGGCGTGGGTGTCGTCCTGCGCGTCGAGGGCGTGGGTCATGGCCCAACCGCCGCTCTGGCGGTTGGTCCAGGTTTGGCCGCCGTCGCCGGTGACGTAAAGCATCGCGGCGTCACCGACGTAGAAGCCGTGCTGTGCGTCCCACATGCGGACGCGGTTCAGATCCGGCCGGCCGCCGGTGGGATTCACCGTGATCCAGGTCGCGCCGCCGTTCGTCGTACGAACGACGTTGCCTTGATACCCCACCGCCACCCCGTGCAACCGGTCGGGAGCGAAGTACCCGTTGTTGGCCCAGGTGCCGCCGGGCACCGACGATCTCAGCCAGGTCGCTCCGCCGTTGGTCGTATGGTAGAAGTGATCGCCCCCGAACACCCAGCCTTCCTGGGCGTCGAAGAACTGCACACTCCCCAGGTTCGAGGCTTGCGAATCGGAGAACTGCACCGTCCAGGTGGCTCCGCCGTCGGTCGAACGGTGGATTCCTCCCCCGATGTCGGCGGTCCATCCGTGCAACGCATCGGCGAAATAGATCTCGCGCAGGGTCCAGCCGGCGATGGGCCCGGTGCCCGTCCAGGAGAGGCCGCCGTCCGTCGTGCGGTAGGTCATGCCACCGTTTCCGCAAGCCCAGCCGCGCTGCGTGTCGATGAAGAAGACATCATAGAGCGTCCCCCATCCGTTGATGTGAACCCAGCTCCCGCCTCCGTCGGTCGTGCGGAAAGTGTCGTTGCCGACGATCCAGCCGTGCTGGGCGTCAATGAAGAAGACCGCGTTGATCTGCGAAGTGGTGAGAACCGCCTTTTCCCAGGTCAGGCCGCCGTCCGAGGTGTGCAGGACCGAGCCGGTGCCGTCGCTCAACCCGGCGCTACCGACGACCCAGGCCTCGTCGGGGCCGAGCATGCACAGCCCGCGCAGGTTGTGGCTGGTTGGCCACGGCGCCTGGAGTTGCCAATCCTGTGCCCGCCCGGGCGCGGCGAACCCCAGCAGACACGCGCCGAAGAGAAAGATGAGCCCGGTCCGCACCCGAAAGGACCGGCCGGAGAACCGAGCCATTGAGGTCATGGCAATACCTCCTGCGTCCGACATCACGCGAGTCTTCTGGACTGAGTGCCCGTCGAGCACTCAGGGAAGCACGGTCAGCTTCCGGGAAACCGCGTCGCCGCCGATGACCAGGGTGCCGAAGTACGTTCCGGGGGCGACGCGGCGGCCCTCGCCATCCCGCCCGTCCCAGGTGACCGCCAGATCGCGGGGCCCCTCGCTTCCACTCAGCAGCGTGCGTACCTCGCGACCGGCCACGTCGAAGATGCGAAGCACGGCGTGCCGGCTCTCGGCACCCCTGAACTCCAGTCGGGTGCTCCCGGAGAAGGGGTTCGGGGTGACGCTGAGGGCCGCTGCCACCCGCGGGTGCGCCCCGTCGCCCGCGACATCGACCGTCGCCCCATCGTCGATCTTCACGAGATACGCGTCGCCCATGCCGGCGCCGAAGGACCATGCCCATCCGGCGACGATCACGTCGCCGTCGTTCGTCTGTTCGATCGCAAAGCCGCGGTCGTCGCTTGAGCCGCCGAAGGTCTGCGTCCAGAGCAGCGTCCCGTTCGGGTCGGTGCGCAGCACGTACCCGTCCCAGCTACCCATGCCGTAGGACCCGGTGTGCCCCGCCACGAGATAGCCGCCATCACTCGTCGGCCAGACTTGCTGCCCCCAGTCCGCATCGTTCCCACCGTAGACGCGCTCCCACTCCACGTTGCCAGCGGCATCCGCCTTCACGAGCCCGACATCGGAGTCGGTCTGGGCGTTCGAGCCGAAAGCCCCGGTCAGCACGAAGCCGCCGTCGGCCGTGAGCCTGAGGTCGTAGGCCTCGTCACCCCAGTCGCCGCCATAGATCCGCTGCCAGAGCTTGTTTCCGAGCGGATCGGTGCGGATCACGTAGGCGTCCCAGGTCCCGGCCTGGGTGAACCCGCCGATCAGGAACCCGCCATCGGGCGTCTGCGCGACTCCGAGGGCGACGTCCCCGCCCTCGGGAGCCCACTTGTAGAGGTGGGTCCACTCGGGGTTACCGAGCGCGTCGCACTTGACCGCGTAGACGTCGTAGCTCCCGAAGGGCGGCTCCGGCCACCAGGCCTGGCCCGCGATGATGAATCCGCCGTCCTCGGTGAGACAGATCGCATGCGCCCGATCGTCGTCCCCGATGCCGGCGTCGTACTGCCGGGCCCAGAGCAGGTTGCCGTTCGCATCGGTGCGAACCACGTAGGAGTCGAATGTCTGCGGGTTCACCTCGATCACCCCGGCGGCTATGAACCCGCCGCCGGGAAGCTCGAGGACCTCGCTCCCCCAGCCGTTCAGCGGTCCGGGGAAGGTCCGGCTCCAGACCATGTCGCCTCCGGCGTCGGTCCGGAGCAGGTGGAAGTCCTCAAGGTAGTTCGCCCTCGACTTGAACCCGGCCACGATGAACCCGCCGTCGGCGGTCTCGGTGACATCGTAGGCACCGTCGGACTGGGCGCCGCCGTGGTTCTTGGTCCAGAGGATGGTCTGCGCGGGGGCGGGCGAGGGGAAGACGAGAAGGACGAGGATCGCAGCTCCGGCAGCAACTCCAGCTTTGCCTGGAGATCCAGCACTCTTCGACATCATTGCTCTACCTCCCGTGGCCCTCCGAGCGGGAGGGCTTGCGTGGTACGCATGGCTAGCGCCGCACGAGCTTCGCGACGAGAACTCGTCCGGCCGCCTCGACGCGCACGTAGTACGCGCCGTGCGGGACTGGCCGCCCGCTGCGATCGCAACCATCCCACCGGAGCGTCGCCGGTCCCCTTTCCATCGCGCCCTCGTGGAAAAAGTTCAGCTCGCGTCCGGCAGCCGAGTACACGGCAGCGCGCACCGACCCGGCGGTCGCGACATCGAAATCGAGGCGCACCTCGCCTGCGCTCGGGTTCGGCGTCACGGTGAGGAACGCAGGCAGGGCCGGCGCCGGTGACGCCGGATCGATCGCTGCCGCGCCGTTCATGAACCGGATGCCGATCCGGTAGGCCGCCGTCCCCTCGGGGCGGAAGATCGCTCCGCCGAGGAGCGCCTGCCCGCTCACCGCCGAGGCCACCGCCGCATCGAGCTCCGCGATCACGGGGTCGCTCGCGATCGCAAAGCCGTTCGGATCGAGGAGGACGCCGTTCGCATCCAGGCGCGTCCCGTAGAGATCACCGATCGGCTGCTCGAGGGTGCTCTGGTTCCGGTAGTCGGTCGAGGCGACCACCAGCTCGAGGCCGTCCCAGGCGGCGACCGGCACGATCTGGTTGTTGGGTGCGTTGGTGAGCTGGATGCCAGCCGGATCGAGGAGTGTACCGTCGGCGAGCACGCGGCGCGCAAAGAGGTTCTCGTTGGTCGTGCCGCCGGTCCGATTGTCGTTCCAGACGACGAAGGCGACGTCACCCTTCGACGCCACCCACGGCGCCTCCTCGCTCGCGATCATCGTCTGGGTGAGTGAGAAATCGCCCAGGGGCGTCCCGTTCGCGGCGATGAAGTTGGCGTAGAGGTCCGCGCGCGGATCGTCGTGGGTCGGGTTCTGCTGCCAGGCAACGAACCAGCGGTTCCCGAGCGTCGCGACGCTCGGCGAGGTCGAGAAGTAGCTGCCGATGAACGCCGGGGTGCCAAGGACAGCCCCGTCCGTGCCGCGCACCCGCACCGCCTTGGGATAACGGAAGTGTGCGTTCTGTGCATGAGTGTCGACGACGAGGAAGATGTCCCCGAGCGCGGCCACGTCCGGAGTGTTGCCGGGCATGAGGAAAATGGGGGCGGGATCGATCGGCACCCCATCGGCTCCGAGCCGGCGCATGTAGACTTTCGACTCGTAGGCGTTCTCCCAGACGACGAGGAACACGGAGCCGTTCCACGCCGCGGAGGGGTTCAATAGGAAAGAGGACCCGCTGGCGAGAACGATCGGCTCGAGGTCGAGGACCGTGCCGTTCGTGGCCAGACGCTGGGCCAGGATCCGTGCCTCTCCCGAGATCTCGCTCCGGTAGACGGCGAGATAGCCTCCAGGATGCGAGACAAAGTGAGGGTTTGTCTGCCGCGGCGGGCCAAGCGCCGCACAGATGCGCGGGCTCACGGTGCCGTTCTCCTCCATCCGCGCCGTATAGACGTCCATCGATTCGAACACGTTGCCTGTCTCCGTCATCCACACGACTTGGACCCCGCCCACGGTCGTTCCAGCGATCGACGGCACCCGCGCCCAGGTGGAGACGGCGTCGATCAGAATCCCGTTTGGATCGAGGACGGCCCCCGCCGGCGACACGCGGGTCGCATAGACTCTCTCGGTCGCGATCTGCGACAGGTTGTAAGCGACGACCCAGTTCGTCCCGTCCCAGGCCACCGCGGGCTCGAACTGGGTGTACGCCGAGAAGTCGGTGAGGGCGATCCCCTGCGGGTCGAGCACCTGACCCGAGTGGGAGACGCGGGTCCCGAAGAGCTGGGCCCAGCCGTAGTAGCGATCCTCGAACCAGGCGACGAAGAAGTTCGTGCCGTCGCTCGCCAGCCGCGGGAAGTGTCCCGAGGTCGGGGCGTAGAGGTTCAGGCGGAACGCGCCGCCGATCGGATCGAGTGCGGGCGTGAGGCGCTGCGCCATGATGGAGTCCGAATCCTCGTTCCACACGAGCAGGTACTCGTCGCCGGCGTAGGCGATCTCGGGGCCGATCGGATACGAGTTGGTGACGTCGTGGCGGAGGCTCTTGCCGCCGAGATCGACGACCGTACCGTCGGGGGCGACGCGCGCCCCATCGAGGGTGTAGATGCCTGCCGCCTGATCGAGGTCGCGCCAGACGACGGCCCAGTTCGTGCGGTCGCTGCCGACACACGGCCAGTAGAGGCCGTCCATCGACTGCGTTTCATCAATGACGATCGGATCCGGATCGAGGAGAACGCCATCGGGCGAGATGCGCGCGGCGAGGATGTCCATGTCGGCGCAGCACTGGATCCCGCGCTGGGCCATCCATACGACGAGCCAGCTGACGCCGTTCCACGCCACGCGCGGGAAGCCCTGGTTCATGATCGCCTGAGTAACGACGATCGGAGTCGTATCGATGAGGTTCCCGCCCGCGTCGAGTCGCGCGGCGTAGATGTCCATCATCGTCCCGAGACCGGGCACTCCGACCGGCCCGCTGGTGATGGTCCCGAGCGGGATGAGGGAGGAGCGCTCGTCGACCCACACCGCGAGGTAGCCCCCGCCGCCGGCCGCGATGTCCGGAAGGTCCTGAGTGCCGGCGGCTGGAGCGATCGCCGCGTCGCCGGGCAAGAACGCGAGCGGCGACAGGCTCGGCTCCGCCCAGACCGCGGGCGTCAGGAGCAGGATCAGCCAAGCACACGCGGCGACGTGTCGGATCACGCGAAGCGATTGTCCTTGCGCGAGTTTCATGACTTTGACCCCTTTCAGCTCAGCGCACGAGCACGAAACGCTTGGAACCGACCCATCCCTGGGTTTCCAAGCGGGCGTAGTACACGCCGGACGCCTGGGAGGTGATGGGATCCCACGAGACGGTATGAACGCCAGCGGGGACAGTGCCGTCGAGCACGCGGGCGACCTGACGGCCGGCGACATCGAAGACCGAGAGCCGGGCGACTCCCCCCTGCGGCAACGCGAACCGGACGACGAGCCGCTCGGCCGGGTTCGCCAGAACGCGCAGCTCGGGTGCCCCTCGCACTGCGAGGTCTCCGATGCCCTCATCCAGGCCGGTAGGCGCGGTCGGCCGCAGGACGAAGCCACGAGAGGTGCCCCAATAGGGGCCGTAATGGCCGATCCCGATGATCCACCCCTGGTCGTTGATCTTGATCGCCCAGTCGAGGATGAAGTTGGCTGGCGCCTGCACGAGATCGTTCAGATTGCGCATCCCGTTCTCGGGATCCCAGACAAAGGCACGAGGGCTGTGCAGAGTGAGATCGGCGAAGCCGACCACGTTGCCGGAGGCGTTGATTCCGCGCGGGTAGACCCGGTCGATCAGCCCGCCCGGAATGGGCGGCAGGAAGGTGAACCCGGTGCCCTGAGACCAGGTCAGGCCGCGGACGAACTGGCCGTCCCACCCGCGGCCAGCAACGACATTGGCCTCGCTCAAGTCTTGCAGCTCGCTCCACCCGCGGCCGTATATGTACGGGGGCAAGAGGTCGGTCATGTTGACATAGGCTCCCGTATCCACGTGGTAGAAGAATCCTTCGGAGCCGGCCGATCCGCCGCGGATGTTCCCCACCGCCGCATTGCCGTTGTTGATCCGCAGCAGCTCCTTGGCCGCGGGCACGGGAATCGTCCGGCTGCCATGCTGCGCATCCCAGAGCAGGGCATCCTGCAGCACACGGTCGCTGTTGCTGCATTGGCACTCGGAGTAGCCGACCGCGATCCCGTTGTCGTTGATTCCTTGGAGCCGGGGAACGGGCCAGCCCCCGGCCGGCGGCACGTTGATCGTTTCGGCAGTGTCGAAATCGTAGATCTGTCCGTTGCTGACGACCTGGTTCAGGTTGTTGATCCCCTGGGGCCAGATCATCGGGATGATGACCTTGTCCGTAGATGACGTCCAAACGAACCCGTCGTAGAAGCCTTCGTGGGTCGCGGTGCCGGTCACATGGCCGGATTCGTTGATATCCCCCAGAATCACCTCGCGAAGGTCGTAGTCGAGCTCGAACGCCTCGATCAGGGAGAACTCGTATTCCACCGCGGCCATGACTGCGCCGTTCCATCCGGCGGCGACCAGGATGGCGAAGAGGATCGCCACCGTACCTTGGTGCCAGCTTGCTCCGGGCGCGTGCCTGGACCCACAGGCTTCAGAGAGGACAAACTGCTTGGTGACCATCGCCAAACTCCTTTCAAACGCAATGTCCCGGCCTCTGCGTCTTCCATGAATGACACTCGCCTGGAGAGCAATGTCGAGCAGAGGCCGGGGAACGAACCTTCCGCAACGCATGAGGCGTGCCAGCAGGGGACGCGCGCTAACCCATTGAGGAATCGAATGGGAGAATCGTCCGTGACCCCTTACGAAGGCAGGCCCGGGAGGTCGGAACTGACAAACCGTCAGGTCGGCGTCCCCAGGACGGCAATGTTGTCCGGTTCGCCCGCCGGTGCTCACGCAAGGCGACGCTTGGCGCTCCTTGGTTATCGAGGCCAAGCGAGGCGGGCGAGGTTGCCCTCGCCCGCCCGTTCGTTTCGCGAATCACGTGCCGAGCCGGTTCTCACCTGGCGAGAAGGACCTTTCCCTCCTGGGTGAATCCCGGCGCCGACACGCGGTAGAAGTAGATGCCGTTCGGCAGGACTGCGCCTGCGTTGCTCCGGCCATCCCAGAGGAGACGGTTCGGCCCGGCAGTGTGCACAGCCCCGCCCAGCCGCCGCACGAACCTCCCCTGGACGTCGAAGATGGTCGCCGCCACCAGGCCGGGCGCCGGCAACTCGAAGCGAATGGCGCCGCCGGCAAGCGGCGCGACCTCCACCATGGCCATCGCCGAGGCGATTGCAGGATTGTCCGAGCTGGTGGCCTTGCTGAGCTGGTTGAGAACCTCGTACGGCCGCATCATCTCATGGTCCTCGTGGGAGAGGATGTGGCAGTGCCAGACGTACTTCCCCGCCCGGTCGAACCGGGCGATGACGCGAGTTACCTCCCCCGGGAACATCTGGGCCGTGTCTTTCCATCCATTTTCGTTGGGCGCCGGCGGCCGGGGCCTCCCGCGGAGCCTGATCGCGCTCAGGATCCCGCCGATGGTTCCCTCCCCCATCGGTTTGGGAGTGAGGGTTCCCCTGAACTTCTGGCGGCTCAGGATCTGGAAAGAGACGAGGTGCAGGTGGATGGGATGGGCATCCTCGGTGGCGTTGAAGATCTCCCACACCTCGACGTCGTCGAGCATGGGGTTCTCCGTGATCCCATCATCCCAAGCCAGCGTGCCGTTGTCCGGGCTGAATGGGTCGACGATGCCGAGGAGCGGCTGGAGGCGGCCGTAGACGTCGGTGCCCTCGAAGAGGAGGAGCCGTCGGACCCGTGTTGGCGTCCCCGGAAGAGCGATCGGCTCGGAACGCAGCACCGCGGGGAGGGCGCTCGGGTCCTCGACCGGATTCGGACTCACCCGGAACTGTAAAATCTGTCCTACCGTGTTGGGGTCGATGGTCTCGCCGTCCGGAAATGGCGTCCTCGCGTTGTTGCGGAGCATCAGCGTGTGGCCGGCCCAGTCGGTGAAGTCCACCACCAGGTCGGCGCGCTCGCCCGGTCCGAGCACGAGCTGATTGAGCATGACCGGGGCGTAGAGGAGCCCCTCGTCGGTGCCGATCTGCCACACCGGAGGCCCCATGGGGTTGTCTTCCGACGTGATCCTCAGGCTGTAGAAACGCGAGTCCGAGCCGTTGAGCAGGCGAAAACGATACTTCCTTGGCTCCACGTCGAGATATGGCCAAGCCGCACCGTTCACGAGGATGAAGTCGCCGAAGAACTCGGGCAGGACGCTCGGCTCCGGCGCTCCTTCCTCTTCTGGCTCGCTCGGGAAGAAGAGCTGGCCGTCCGTGGTGAACATGCGATCCTGGATGGCGATCGGCACCTCGTAGTCGCCGCTCGGCAGGTTGAGCGACTCTTCCCAGTCGTCACGCAGGAGATAGAAGCCGGCCAGTCCGGCGTACACGTTCAGGCGCGTGATGCCGAGGGCGTGGTCGTGATACCAGAGGGTCGTGGGCTGCTGGTCATTGTCGTAGTGGTATGTCTCCTGGACCCAGTCCCCCCCCTTCTGGGCGAAGTCCGGGGTGAACCACGCCTCCGGGAGACCGTCACTCGGCGACTCGGAATGGCCGCCGTGCAGGTGGGTCACGACCGGCACGCCGCTGTAAGGCCATTGGTCGGGCGTCGCCCAGTGGAGCGAGGTGTCGACTGGCAGCAGGTGAGGCAAGGGATCACCGTCCGTTTCGACGAGGTCGTTCGTCCAGCGGACGGTAATGGGGTCGTCGCGACGGGCTTCGAAAGTGGCGCCGGGATAGGTGCCGTTGTAACCCCAGACCGTCGTCATCAGGGGATCCCCGGTCGATGGATCCACGAGCCCCAGCCACTGGTCGAACTGGCTGACCGAGACCTCGTAGTGCGAGCCGGAAGGCATCGTGGGCTGCATGACGCCAGGAAGAGGAAGGGGACGAACAAATTGCGGCTGATCTTCTGGATCGAGAAGCGGAACGTCGCCCGCCGCCACCGCCGGCAACAGGCAGGCGAAGGCAAGGGCCAGCCAGCACGCAGCGGCCGGTCGGGCAGTCCCGTGGTCGTGGTATGGGGGCCTCATGATCGAATCACTCCCTTGGCCGGCCGGCAGTAGGAGACAGCGCCGAGCGCGGCGAATCAAAGCCGAGAAAGGAGCTGGAGGCGTTGATGCGAGATCAGGAAGCCATCCTCCAGCGCCTGCCATCCCGCCGGAACCGCATTGCCGCTTGGAGCAACGGCTCGGCCCTGGCGGGTCCCTTGGGGCAACGGATGCTTGACTACTCACGATCCGTCGTGCCTACGAGGCGCGATAAGAGCATCGGGCATGCCTGGACTCGGGGGCCGGCAAGCCGGGCTCGGACAAACTCGCTTCGTCGTAGCAACCGCGGGCGCGGGACGTGGTTGGCGAAAGACATCGGGCCACGCCCGAGCTCGAAGGCGGGAATGCCGCCCGCGAGCTGAGAGCCGGATCGAGGACAGAATGCTCCGCGCCACCCTGGAAGCGGTCAGATTGTCAACCGGGATTCTCACCCGCGGCCTCATCTGAGTCCCCGATGTCACGGCCGTCGCCCATGCGGCTCGCTAGCTTTTCGCCTTACCGCCTGCCGAGCGGGCCGCCTCCCACAAAGCGAGGCGAGCGTTTGACGAAGATCGCGCTCGCGAGGGTCCCGTCGATCGCGATCGAAGTCTCGCCCACCTCGACCACGTATGACGGCCGTTGCTGGGTAAGGCGAACCTCCACCCCCGGGGCCAGGCCGAGGGCCATGAGCCGGTCGATCCCGTCGCGCCGGCCCGACACGAACCGCACCCACGCCTCTTCTCCCACATTCAAGTCGGCGAGCCGCACGACGAGCGGCAAGACTTCGGTAGCGAACACCCGGCAGCACTCGCCACGCGGAATCGAGCATCCGTGCGGACAGGTCGGCGGGTGCCCGAGGAGGGTGCAGATCGATTCGGTGACCCCCGGGGACAGGACGTGCTCCAGGCGGCAGGCATCGCGCGCGGTCGTGCCCTCGTCGATCCCGAGGACATCGGAGAGGAGCCGCTCGGCAAGGCGATGGCGACGCACGACTGCCCCCGCCGCCACCTCCCCCTCGCCCGTGAGGGTGAGGGTGTCACCGTCGGCTGCCAGCAGGCCGCGGCGCTCGAGCTCGGCAAAAACCTCGGAGGAGTGCCGCTCGCCGGAGCGCTCCGGCGCCACCTCGGTGAACCGGGCGAGGCTCCGGACCCCTTCCTCGCGGAGCACCCAGATGAGCTCGAGGTTCTCCTCGATCCGCTCGTCCATCGGGTCTTGATGCATCTCTCACCTCGCAAGAAGTTGCCGTACAAAACGCACGAACTTCGACTCGCCAACGAACTCGTAGCCGCAGTGGGGGCAACGAAGGACGGTGCAACGACGGTGCAGCGGGCAGGCCCCGCACGCCGCGGTCGCCTCCGCCGGCTGAAAGCAGTGGCCGCAAAGCGCGCACTTGAGGGTCTCGGGCGGGACATTGCTCATGGCGTGCCTCCGAGCGTGATCCCCAGCCCGCGAAGGCCGAGGTTGAGCAAGGCGCCGACCGCCAGGGCGAAGGGGAAGATGAAGGCGGTCATGGCGAGAGCGGCGCGGAATCCGCGCTCCTTGACCATCATGAAGAAATTGGCGATGCATGGCACGAAGAGGGTCATGGTCACGAGCGCAACCACCGTTTGCACGGGGTCGAGGAACCCATCCTCCTGCAGCTTGAAAAAGCCGGCAGCCCCGTAGTCACGGCGCAGGAAGCCGAGGATGAAAGCCTGGGCCGCCGCCGCCGGCAGTCCCAGGAGCCCCACCACCACTGGAGAGGCGGCGCGCTCGACGAGCACGAGCAACCCGAGCGCGTCCAGAGTGAAGAGGAACAGCGTCCCGACCACGAAGAGCGGCAGCGCCTCGCGCAGATACCATTCGATGCGGGCGAGCGTCTTGACCAGGATGTTCCCGATCTGCGGCACCCGCATGGGGGGTAACTCGAGCACGAGGTTCCCGCTTTCGCCGGGAAGGACGCGTGCCGCCAGGAAGCCGACTAGGAAGAGAACGCCCAGCACGACCGCGCTCCACACCGCGGCCGCCGCCGCCCCGGCTTGGCCGAGCATGGCGAAGATGACGCCGAGCTGAGCCGAGCAAGGGACCCCGAGGGCGAGCAGGAGGGTGACGATGACTCGCTCCTTCGGCCGATCGAGAATCCGGGTGGTGAGCGTGGCCATGGTGTCGCAGCCGAGCCCGAGCACCATGGGCAAGACCGCCTTCCCATTGAGGCCCATGCCCCGGAAGATGCCGTTGACCATGACCGCGAGCCGAGGCAGGTAACCGGAGTCCTCGAGGATCGAGAAGGTGATGAAGAAGGTGCCGACAATCGGCAGCACGATGGCGATGCCATAGGTGAGCGCCATGGTGATGACGCCATAGTCCCCGACCAGGAGGTCGTGGAGGAGCGGGACGGGGAGCACGGCATCGACCAGGCGGATGGCGAGGGGATGGACGACGCGGCCGAAGAGTCCATTCTCGAGCCAATCGACCAGGGTGCCCGCTCCGAACACGCCGACAAACTCGTACATGCCGAAGAGCACCCCGGCGAGGATCGCGAGTCCCCAGACCGGATGCATGGCCCAGCGCCCGAGCCGCGCGGCGAAGGGCAACGCGCGTTCGGGAGAGGCGGTATACACCTCGGCGAGGAGGCGGTCGGCCCGGGCCAGTCGCGCGCGCTGGATGACGTGCGCCGCCGGCTCGGGCAGGCGGCGACGCAGAACGTCGATCGTGGCCTCGAGCTCGGCGAGCTCCGCCGGCGCCAGATGGGAACGGACCCTGGCGCGGAGCGTGGCATCGCCCGCGGCCAGCATGAGTGCGATCCCCCGCCGCCCGCGGAGTTGAGCGGGCAGGAGAGCCACGATACGCGCCACCGCCGCCTCGATTTCGGGCGCGTAGCGCACCTGGATCCCGGGCACCTTGGCGCCTGATAGACGACGGAGGAGCGTGTTCATACCCGCCCGCCGGATGGCCACCGTCGGCACGACCGGCACGCCGAGGAGCTCCGCCAAGCGCCCCACGTCCACCACGATCCCCCGCGCCCTGAGCTCGTCCATCAGGTTGAGGGCAAAGACGAGCGGGACTTCGAGCTCCGCGAGCTCGAGGGTGAGGAGGAGGGCTCGACGCAGGTTCTTGGCGTCTGCGACCTGGACGGCCATCGCCGACGGGTCATCGAGGAGCAGATCGCGCGTCACTCGCTCGTCCTCGGAGAGAGGAATGAGCGTGTTGACCCCGGGCGAGTCCAGGACCTCGCGAATCGCCGTCTCGGCCGCGACGGCTCGGGTCGGGCGACCGCGCGCCACCTCGACCGTCGTCCCCGGGTAGTTCGAGACATTCACGTAGCGGCCGGTGAGATAGCCGAAGAAGATGCTCTTGCCGACGTTCGGGTTGCCGACGAGGAGGAGCACCGAGGGGACGGAACGCAGAACATCGTCCGACCGCACCGGCGGGAGCGACGCCGCCGAGGGGCCGGCGGCGGGCGCGGGGCCGGCCGCCATCGGCTTCGAAGCGACGGGGCAGTCGAGGACCTCGGTCATGAGCCTCTCGGGGCCGGAACGCACCCACACTTAGGACTGATTCTCAATAGCCTCCTCGAAGAACCGAGTCAGCAATCCGCGTGCCGCCGGGGCCATTTGCGCGCGCGAGCGAGTTTCCAGGCATCTCGGGACAGAAGGTGCCGTAGCTCCACCACTTCGGCGCGAAGTCCGCGGACGGTCACGGGGCCGGCGCGACAATCTGTCACCGGGACCGCCGCTTCGCCGACAAGCGGTCGCTGTTGGTTTCCGCCGCCTCCCTGCCGCGGTTCAATCAACGGAGGGTCGCGCGTCTGACTCCGGCTCATCCAAGAACCGGCAGGGCGCCGTCCAGCAGCGGGGCCGCCGGTTCCAGATCTCCTCGGGGGCCTCGTGCCGCACGTTCCCGATCGGATCCATGCGGTAGCAGAGGCGAACGTCACCGTTCGATGACATGTCGCAGTCGGCGACGGCGGTGCGGCACCGGCGGCTGCGAAAGTGCTGGTCGTGGCTCCGCGCTTTCAGGTACGCCGTCTTCGGCTCCCGGAAGTAGAACTTGGTGAACTCGAGCTGCTCGATCGAGTTCTGGATCGGCCAGCCCTCGCGCTTGAGCGCGATCAGCTCGTCGATGGCGCGGGCGGCGGCTTCAGGATCCGTGACCCAGAGAGGACTCTTCGTGTGCCACTCGGGGTCGTCCGGTTCCATGTAGGTCTGTTCGATCGGCTGGAACTTGATCTCGTCCGCCCCGAGCGATCTGACCTTCCGGACCAGCGCGCCGAGCTCGCCCAGGTTCTGGCGGAAGATCACGGTGGCGACCACGAGCTTGGTCGGAGCGCCGAGACGGTCACGCGCAGCCGCGAGCCGCGCGAGAGCCTCCTCGGTCCGGACGCCGAAGGTAGGCAGGCCGCGCAGGAAGTCGTGCGTCCCGGGATCGGCCCCGTCGAGCGACACCTGCACGATGCGAGCGCCGAGCCGCATGAGGCGTTCGGCGCGGGATTCGTTCACCAGCCAGCCGTTGGTGAGGATGTGCAGGGCGAAACCGAGCTCGGCGGCACGCTCGAGCACCTGGAACGCGTCGCGCCTGAGGAGCACTTCACCACCCGTGACGGTCAGGGGAACGCCGGGTCCCAGCCATCGCCGGAGGCGATCGAGCACCACGAGCCACTCCAGAGCGGTCAGCTCATCCGGAGGCGTGTGCTCCGGATAGTAGATGTGGCAGTGCCGACAGCGGGCGTTGCACTGCATCGTGAACTTGATGCAGACGAAGGTGGGTTTCGAGAGGTTGTGGCCGGTGGCGAGCGCAAGCGTCTGCAGCCGGGCCTGGACGAATTCGTAGAGCCGGGTGCGGAGGAAAGGGTCGCCGAGCCGACCTCCCAGGCGTGTGAACAGCATCAGTCTGATCCGAGTTTAGAAAGCCTGGCTCAACACGGCGACAGCAGCGACCACTCACTCACCGGCTTCCCTTCAGCGGGACATAGAAGGCTCGATCAACGCCGCCAGCGGTACCCGCACCAGGCGCTCGCCTGCCGCCCTCATCCCCGCCTGCACCGCGGTAATCGCCGCCATGTGCACGATCGTCTCGACCGAGGCCGAGTAATCGAGCACGTTCACCGGCTTCGCCATCCCCATCAAGATCGGGCCGATCGCATCCACCCCGGCCAGCACGTGCAGGAGCTTGAACGCGACATTGGCCGATCCGAGGTCCGGAAAAACGAGCACGCTCGCGTTGCCGGGGATCGCCGAATCGGGGAACTTGCGTTTCGCCAGCTCGGGCACGAGGGCAGTATCCGCCTGCATCTCGCCGTCGATGACCAGATCGGGAAGCTCGCGTCGAACGAGCGCGACCGCCTGAGCCACCTTCTCCGTCGCCGGATGGCGAACGGCGCCGAAGTTGGCGAAGGAGATCATCGCCACTCGCGGTTCGATGTCGAACCGCTGGGCCGTGCGTGCAGCCAGGATGGCGATCTCCTTGAGCTCCTCCGCGGTGGGCTCGATGTTCATCGTGGTGTCCGCGAAAATGAGCAGGCGGTCGCCGAGCACCATCATGTGCGCCGATGCGACCCGTTTCACTTCCGGTTTCAATCCCACGATCTGAAGCGCCGGCCGCACCACGTCGCTGAAGGTGTGCTCGATGCCGGCGATCACGCCATCGGCATCGCCCAAGGCGACCATCATCATCGCGTAAATCTGGGGATCCCGGATCATGCGCTCGGCCTGATACGGGGTCACGCCCTTCCGCTTCCGCCGCTGGAACAGCTCGGTCGCATAGCGCTCGAGCACTCCGGACCGGCTCGGATCGATCATCCGCGCCCCATTCAAATCGAGATCGAGCTCTCTCGCCCGACCCTGCATCCGCGTCACGTCTCCGAGGAGGACCGGGGCGGCGATCCGCTCGTCCAGGATCACCTGGCTGGCACGGAGCACCTTGTCCTCCTCCCCCTCGGGGAACACGATCTGCGCCCCCTCCCGCCGCGCCTTGTGGATGATCGAGCGCATCACTTGGTGAGAACGTCCCAGAAGACCCTCCAGGCGTTCCCGGTAGGCGTCGAGGTCCGAGATCGGCTCCCGTGCAACCCCACTCTCCATGGCGGCGCGGGCGACGGCGCTTGCCTCCCACAGGAGGACGCGGGGGTCGAAAGGCTTCGGAATCAGGTACTCCGGCCCGAAATGGAGCGGCGCGTCCCCATAGCAGCGCCGCACCTCGTCCGACACGTCCTCGTGGGCGAGCGCGGCGAGGGCGCGGGAAGCAGCCACCTTCATCTCGTCGTTGATCGCCCGGGCGCGCACATCGAGGGCCCCGCGGAAGATGAACGGGAATCCCAAGACATTGTTCACCTGGTTTGGGTAGTCGGAGCGGCCCGTGGCCATGATGAGGTCGGGCCGGGCCTCGAGCGCCTCCGCGTAGCCGATCTCGGGGTCGGGGTTGGCCAGGGCGAAGGCGATCGGGCGCGGCGCCATCGAGCGCAGCATCGCTCCATTCACCAGCCCCCCCACCGACAGGCCGACAAAGACATCGGCTCCCGCCATCGCCTCGGCGAGGGTGCGGGCCGGCGTATCGGCGGCGAACTCCAGCTTGTGCGGGTTCATGTCTTCTTCACGGCCGCGGTAGATCACGCCGGCGCGATCCACGAACACCATGTTCTCCCGCTGGACCCCCATGCGCAGGAACATGCGCCCGGTGGCGATGGCTCCCGCCCCGGCGCCCGAGAAGACCACGCGGACGGCGCCCGCTTCCTTCTTAGCCACCTCGAGCGCGTTGAGGAGCGCCGCCGAGGCGATGATCGCCGTACCATGCTGATCGTCGTGGAACACCGGAATGTCGAGGATCGCCCTCAGCTGCTCTTCGATGAAGAAGCACTCCGGCGCCTTCACGTCCTCGAGGTTGATGCCTCCGAATGTCGGCTCGAGGGCCTTGACCACGGCGACGAACTCCTCCGGGCTGTCCACCCGAACCTCGAGGTCGAACACGTCGATATCGGCGAATCGCTTGAAAAGGACCCCCTTTCCTTCCATCACCGGCTTCCCGGCCTCGGGGCCGATCGCACCGAGGCCGAGCACCGCGGTGCCGTCGGTCACCACCGCCACCAGGTTGCCCCGGGCGGTATACCGGAAGACGTCATGCGGGTCCCGAACGATGGCCCGGCAGACCTCGGCGACCCCGGGGGTGTAGGCCATCGACAGGTCGCGCTGGGTGAGACAGGGCTTGGTCGGAACGACCTGCACCTTTCCCGGGCGGCCGCGGGCGTGGTACTCGAGAACTTCTTGGGCTCGGATCGTCATGGGTTATTCCTCCGCATCGCGCTGCCCGCTCAATACGACCTCGGCGTCCTCGATCATGTCGCGCACTCCGCGAAGGGCGCTCGGGCCCGCAGGGGGCGCCTTCAATACAGCATGAGTCTCGAGAAAATCTACCTCCGCTTCCAGGAGCGCGGCACGCTCGGCCGCCTCCTCCGCCAATTGCCAGTAGAGTTGGCGCTCCGCCCCGCGTGGCAACCCGAGCGCCCGGCGCTCGCCGTGGGCGAGAGAGCGGCGCTCGATCTCGAGCGCCCGCCGGTACATCGCCACAAGTCCGGCTGGGGTCATGAAATCGATCCCGCGGAACAGCTCGCGCGACAGGACTTCTCTCTGCGCCGCTGACAGCTCAAGCACGGACGGGGCGATGCAATGTCTCGCCATGAGCTCGCTGAGCTGACGCGCTTGGCGCGCGCAGAGCTCGGCCAGGATCGACCTGGACACGCGATGGGTCGTCTGATCGAGCGCCAGGCGGTAGAAGTGCAGGACTTCCACGCCGAGCTGCACTGCCTCCCGCACCGGCTCGATCCGCCTTGGATCGTCGAGCCCTTCGGTCGCCACCACCCCCAGGGGACCGCCGCCGCAGGCGGTGCAGAGCCTGAAGGGGAGCACGAACTTGACCGCCAACCTTCCGCACTCTAGGCACTTCCAGATGAAGCGAACCTCGGAGCAGCACACGGCCCCGTCGTCGGTCTCCGGATCGAGTCGCTGCGAACCCATTCCTCTTTCCTCCCCGTGCATGGGGCTCACCTCCCAACGCTCAGAGCACGGGCGATTCCGCCATTGCCTTGAGCCTCTGCCAGCGCCGGTCCACCTCGGCCTGGATCTCCGCCAGGAGATCGGCGAACTCCGGCCTCGTCAAGTGATCGAACGACCGCCCCATCACGGCGAAGGCTTCACCGACCGGGATCTTCTGTCCTCGCTTTTCAGGATCGAAGGTGATGCGAGTGATCCCGTGCTCCACCTCGTAGAGCGGATGGAGGCAGCTCTTGACCGCGCGATCGACGATCTCCGGGCCCAAACGCGGATCGGCGCCCCAGTTGAGCGGGCAGGTCGAGTAGACCTTGCCGAAGGCGAAGCCTCCGGCCCGCACCGTCGCTTGGGCCTTGCGGGCCTTGAGGATCATGTCCTTGGCCTGGGTCTCGGCGGCGGCGAACAGGTAGCTCGCCCCGGTGCCGCGCAAGATGTCGACGATGTCCTTGTGGTGGTGCCGCTTGCCCCGATCGTGCGGCCCCAGGTGGGCGTTGGTCGAGCGCTGGCCCTTGAACCCCGTGTAGCAGAGCTGACCACCGGTGTTCATGTATCCCTTGTTGTCGTATTCGAGGACGATGAAGGGATCGTTCCTGAGCGCCGCACCCACCAGTTGATCGAGCCCGATGTCGTCGCCGCCGTCGCCGGTCACCAGAATGACGGTGATCTCCTCCTTGAGCCTCCCCTGGGCTCGGAAGCGCTTGATCATCTCGACGATGCCGGTCGCGGTGGAGGCTCCGTTGTGAAACAAGTTGTGGAAGTAGGGAACTCTGAAGCTCGTGAGGGGGAACCCGGTGGTCACCACCATCCCACATCCGGTGTTGAAGAGCAGAACGACATGCCCGTCGATCCCGCGCAGGAACAAATCCAGATTGGTGAAGATGCCGCAGCCGGGGCAAGCCGTGTGCTTGTCGAAGCGGTGCGGCATCGCCGCCAGCTGCTTGAGATCGACCTTGGTCTCGCCGGCATTCAACGTGCATTCGGCCGCGGTCAGCGGCTTGAACGTGACCGACGGACGGTAGTCCGGATCCCCCGGCCAGGCGCCGTAGTAGCCGCGAAGCTCCCGGTCCTCCGCCGGAAGGCGGTCGAACTCGAGCCCCAGATCGAGGAGCGCGCGGGCGTCCTCCGCACGGAAATTGAGCCCGCCGATGCCGTAGACCCGGCTCACGATCCGGGTCCTCTTGCCGTGCCGCTGGACCGAGGCCCCGATCTCGTTCGCCAGGTAGTTGCCGGC
>Ga0184637_10000882_pt1 | contig 21342 bp, 17 predicted proteins | sample PLM3_127_b2_FD_133143 | JGI IMG/M metagenome (GOLD analysis project Ga0184637, IMG submission 133143) | Groundwater sediment microbial communities from an aquifer in East River, Colorado, USA - PLM3_127_b2 | ecosystem: Environmental > Terrestrial > Soil > Riparian zone | place: USA: East River... | reverse complement strand
CTGATGAAAAAGGCCCATCTGCGGCGAAGGCTTTCCTCGGAGGGGGCCTCGACGGCCCCCTTCCGAACCTCCCCCCAGAGGTTGCGCCGGCGAAGCCGGCGCTCGAATCGCCGCCTTGCATCTGGACCTTTTTGATCAGCCTGCACTCGGAACGGCGTTTTCCAGACCCTACTACCCCGGCTCGATCAACCCGAGTCGTCCATCGCGTCGGCGATAGAGGACATTCACGCAATCCGTCGCCGAGTTGGTGAAGACTAAGAACCAGTCCCGCCTGGTGCCCATCTGCTCCATCGCCTCGTCGAGGGACATCGGCTTCGGGGTAGGACGCCGGCTGATCACGGTCGGGGCGGCTTCTTCCTCGTCACTCTTTTGGGGCCCACGCTTGGGCGAAGTCCTGGGCTTCGGATGGCGGATCCGGTCCTTGGTCCGTCTGACCTGATGTTCCAGTTTGTCAACTGCCAGGTCAACGGCCGAAAAGATGTCGTGGGTGGCCTCTGCGCACCGGAAAGTCCGCTGCTTGGCGAGGAGGGTTACTTCAGCCACGTGCCGATATTTCTCCACTGCGAGAACCACCCGCGCCTCCCGGAGCTTAGGGAGGAACCTGGTGACCTTCCCGACCTTGGCTTCCACATGCGCCCGAATCGGGGCGGTCACGGAGAATCCTCGACCTCTTACGATCACCTTCATCGCTTATCTGTCAGATCGACGCTTTCGCGGTGCCAGGCGGCGGTGATGGGAGGGGAGGATACCCAGTTCCTCACGGTATTTGGCCACGGTCCGCCTCGCAATGGTCAGTCCGCGGTCTTTGAGGCGGCGCGCAATTTCCTGGTCACTCAGCGGGGATTGGCTGTCCTCTTGGGCGATGAAATCCTCAATCATCTTTTTGACCGACACAGAGGAGACGACGCCTCCCTGGCCCGTCGAGAGCCCGCTGTGGAAAAAGAATTTCAGTTCGAAGAGACCCTGTGGCGTATGGACATACTTATTCGATGTGACGCGGCTGACCGTGGATTCGTGCATCCCGATGTCCTCGGCCACGTCACGGAGGGCCAACGGACGGAGGTGGCTGATCCCCCGGTCGAGGAATTCTCGCTGGTGCTTGACGATGCTCTCGGTGACCCGGAAGAGAGTCCGCTGACGCTGGTGGACACTCTTGATGAGCCAAAGCGCTGACCGGAATTTCTGCTCCAGGTAGGCTCGGGTCTCAGCCGCGGTCCCACGCCCGAGAAACCCCCGATAAAACCCGTTGATCCGGAGCCGCGGCAGATTATCCTCGTTGAGGACGATTCGGTAATTCTCCCGATCCTTGATGACATACACGTCGGGAAGGATGTAGCGTGTCTCTCCTGCGTTGAAGCGCCGGCCCGGTTTGGGTTCCAGTTGCCCGATCGCCTCTACGGCCTCCATCACGCGCTCGACCGAGACCTGGAGGGCGCGAGCGATTTCCTGATAGCGGTGGCGCTCCAGATCGCCGAGGTGACCCCTGACAATCTCGACGGCGAGAGGGTCGGGTTCGTCCTCAGTCCCGAGCTGGAGGAGGAGGCACTCCTGGGGGGTCCGGGCCGCGATCCCGGCGGGATCAAAGGATTGGACGACGACCAGGGTGGCCTCCACATCCTTGTGATCGGAGCGCGTCCATTCGGCCAACTCTTCTATCGAAGCGCGCAGGTAACCGTCATCATCCAGGCTTCCGATGATGACCTGTCCGATCGCGCGTTGTTGATCATCGGCCCCGGTCAGACAGAGTTGTTGGAGGAGGTGTTCCGCAAGGGTGGTGTTGGTACCTCTCAGGTTTTCAACCGGAGGGGCCTCCCGTTCCTCCTGATCCACGAGGCTCTGATCGTCGTAGCTGTCGAAGAGGACGGCCGACAGGTCAAAAGGAAGATCGTCATCTCGCCGGTCGTCCCCCGGTCGGTCACCTGGCCCTTCCAGGGAAGCGCTCGTCAAGGAGGGGCTCGGGGCCGCGTCGTCCACGGGTTCGTCTACCGGGACTTCTTCGAGCACGGGATTCTCGATCAGCTCCTGCTGGAGGACCTCCTGAAGCTCCAGGGTGGAAAGCTGAAGCAGGTGAATCGCCATCTGAAGCGCCGGCGTCATGACCAGTTGCTGCCGCTGCTTCAGGGCAAGGCGGGCTTCGATGGCCATCCTTCAGTCCCCCACCCTCACAAGGAGAACTTCTCGCCTAGGTAGAGCTCCCGGGCCTTCTCGTTGGTCGCCAGCTCCTCGGCGGTCCCGGAAACCAGAATCCGGCCGTTGTGGAGGATATAGGCCCGGTCCGTAATCCGGAGGGTCTCTCGGACATTGTGATCGGTGATGAGAACTCCGATCCCTTTATCCTTGAGGTGGGAGACAATCTTTTGGATCTCGCCAATCGCAATGGGGTCGATTCCCGTGAATGGCTCGTCCAAAAGGAGATAGTGCGGAGAGGTGATGAGGGCCCGGGAAATTTCAAGTCGTCGCCGCTCCCCGCCAGACAGGGTATACGCCTTGTGGGTGGCCACGTGCTCCAGCCCCAGCTCTCCAAGAAGGCTCCGCATACGGGCCATCCGCTCCTCGGCGGTCAGCTCCAGGGTCTCAAGGATCACCAAAAGATTCTCCTCGACCGTGAGCTTCCGGAACACGGAGGCCTCCTGAGGGAGGTACCCGATCCCTTTCCGCGAACGTTTGTACATTGGAAGCTCGGTGATCTCCTCACCGTTGAGAAGGATCTTCCCTTTGTCCGGTTCGAGCATCCCCACCACCATGTAAAATGTCGTGGTCTTCCCGGCGCCATTGGGACCCAGAAGACCCACCACCTCCCCCTTCCGGATGACCAGGTTCACGTTGTCCACTACGCGGCGGTTCCGGAAGGATTTCTGAAGGCCCCAGGCCTCCAGTCCCACGACAGGCCTCAGCGACAGGGGGTCCCTCGCCTCGCCGTTCCGGTCTTTGGTCCCGACGTGCCGTCCCCCTCTTTTTTTTGGTAAAACACTCCCTTGACCCGTCCCTGGCTCTTGGCCTCCACGATTGAACGATCCTCAGCGAGAAAGATCGTAATCCGATCGCCGGTCACGACGTTTTCATCTTCCCAGACCTTCGCGTTGTCAATCAGGATCACCTTCTGCTCGTCGTCGTAGTACTCGGCGCGGTTGGCCGTCCCAGTTCGACAATTCTCGGTAACGATCTTCACGTTTCCCATCGAGAGGATCCGGGACACCTTTTCTCCCTGGTCGTCCAGGTACACCTCCATCCGGTCAGCATATTGAGTAGAAGAGTCCTGCTTCACCACGACGTTGCCCGTGAAGATGACGAGGTTCTCCTTCCGCATGGCCTCCATTCGATCCGCGTCGATGGTGATCGGCTTGCGGCTGTCCGTTCCAATCTTCGCGGGGGCCTTCGTGGCCGGGGTCGGGGGTTTGGCGGGCTGGCTTCGCTGGGCTGGAGGGGACGGTTTTGGCTGAGGGAAGACCTGGGCCGCCGCCCCGAGGACGAGCCCGATCGCCAGGCTGACCGCGTAGCCACCGTGTCGCCTCATAAGCTCCCTCCCCCAAAGACGGCAAGGTTCGCATTCCGGGGATCTTTGATGAGCACGCGCACGCGGGCCCGGATCAAGGCCCGCTCCGCCTCGATCTCGCTTGAAAAACCACGCCCCGTGATCGTCGTTTGGCCCCTGACGACCGTGACCGGGCCGTCGGTCCAGAGGCGCTTGGCGTCCGTCTTCCAGTGGAGGTCTTCTGAGGTAAAACGGAGACCGTCGTCTGACGTGACAACCACGTTCCCGCGCACGGTCACGTCCCGGGTCTCGTTCTGCATCTCCCCCTCGTCCCCGGTGACCACCCAGACCCGGCTCTTCTGAAAGACAGTCACCTTGACGCGGCGCATCTGGGTCTTTTTTTGATCGTCGAAGATCTCGGCCTCCTCTGCGTCAAGCTGCCAGCGCAGATCCCCCTTGAGCGTTTCATTGATGTGGACATCCTTGATCCGGTAGTCGGCGCCCTGGGGCTGGGGCGGGGCGTCGGTGGCCGGCGCGACAGCCTTCATTCGGTAATAGATGGTCCCGCCCGTCCCGGCGAGAAAAACCACCAGAAATCCAAATATGAGTGTTGAAAGACGTCGCATCAGACTCTCAAATTTCGACTCAGGTTAGCACGACTTCGCCTCGGATGTCAAAGGCGAAGTGAAAAAATGGCCCGGAATTTGCTAGACTAGCTCCCGCGATACCCGCGGACCAGACTCGCCCACCGCCCCTGAGCCCGAAGGATCGTCTCAACCGCTTCTCGGACCGCCCCCCTCCCCCCGCCGCGGCGTGTGACGACATGGGCCCGCGCTTTAACTTCCGGGACCGCATTGGCCGGGGCGATCGCGAGCCCGGCTCGGGCGAGAAGAGGGAGATCCGTCAAATCGTCCCCCATGACCGCCACTTCGCGATCATGACAGGCAAATCGGTCGAGGAGGGCGTTATATTTTGGGAGCTTTTCTTTCAACCCCTCATAAACTGCTTCAATCCCCAATTCCGCCATCCTACGCGTCACGGCGCTCGAGCGCCGGCCGCTCAGGACAGCCGCGAAAAGGCCCACTTTCGTCCATGCCGCAAGGGCAAGACCGTCGTGGATATCAAATCGCTTGAGCGCCTCACCCCGAGGACCGTAGAGGAGTTGACCGTCAGTCAGGACCCCGTCCACATCGAGCACGAGCAGGCGGATTCGTCGCGCCCGCCTGACCAGGCTCGACCGGGGCCGCATCATGTGCTCAGCGAAACCGGGACGGTTTTGAAGCTGCGGCTGCGCCACAAAATGAAACTCATCGCCAGGGCAAGCACGGGGATGCGGGTCCAAAATGGCAAGCCAGACAAGGCCCGAGGCCTTAGGCCGAGCGGCGTAAGCGAGGCCGAGATGATCGATTCCAACCGGAGCGTACGGGGTGTGTACGTGAAGATGGGCGACGACCGAGAACGAAGAAATGCGACGCTTATCGCCACGGGACTAGGCGATCTTGGCCCGGAGGAGATCATGCAGGTGAAGCATCCCAGTAGGACGGCCGGTCGCGTCCACGATGAGAAGAGAGGTAATGGCGTGGTGCTCCATCAGTTCAAGGGCCTTGGTGGCCAGCTCGTCCCGGCTGATGGTCTTCGGGCGAGGCGTCATGACATCCCGGGCACGTTTCTCGAAAAGCCGCCCGTCTTCTTGGAGGTGGCGACGGAGGTCACCGTCAGTGATGATTCCGGTCAGTGCGCCCTTTCCATCCACCACACTGGTCGCGCCGAACCGCTTCCCGGTCATCTCAAGAATCACCTGTTGCATCTCAGCAGTCTCCGGAACGACGGGGACCGCGTCTGCAACGTGCATCAGGTCCTCCACTCTGAGCAGGAGCCGACGACCAAGGGTTCCCCCGGGGTGCAAAAGGGCGAAGTCCTCCTCGCAAAGCCCCCGCAACTCAAGGAGGGCGACGGCAAGCGCATCCCCCATGGCCAGGGTCGCCGTGGTCGAAGCCGTTGGCGTCAGATTCATCGGGCAGGCCTCTTCCTTGACGGAGACATCCAGGACCACGTCGCCGTGGCGAGCCAGCGTAGACTGGGTGTTCCCCGTCATCACGAGGAGCGGGACCCCAAGTCGCTTGATCGCAGGGAGGATACCGAGGATCTCATCGGTCTCGCCGGAGTTGGAGAGGACTAACAAGACATCCCCTCGGGCCACCATCCCCAGATCGCCATGGGCCCCCTCAGCCGGATGGAGGAAGAGAGCCGGAGTCCCGGTCGAGGCCAACGTCGCGGCGATCTTCCGGCCCACGAGCCCGGACTTTCCGATCCCGGTGACTACGACACGACCCCGACACGTCTTGAGGATTTCCAGGGCGCCGAGGAACGGCTCACCGAGACGGTCCATGAGCGACGCGACGGCCTCCGCCTCGATTCGAAGCACCCTCTCGGCGCTCTTCAAAGGATCCGCGCCAAATTCCATCGTCACCTGTGAGTGAGGGCGGAGTGAATCGTCCGGAGCTCATCAAGAAGCGCCGGCAGATCATCCAGCCTAAGCATGTTGGGCCCGTCGGAGGGGGCATGGTCCGGGTCCTGGTGGATCTCCACGAAGAGAGCATCCACGCCGAACGCGACAGCCGCTCGCGCCAAGGCAGGGACGTACTGCCGCTCGCCCCCAGAATGATCCCCGGCGGCGCCGGGAAGCTGAACCGAGTGAGTCGCGTCGAAGACAACCGGGTAGCCCAGATCGCGCATGATCCTGAGCCCGCGGAAATCCACAACGAGGTTATTATAGCCGAAGCTCGTCCCCCGCTCCGTGAGCAGGATCGCCTGGCATCCGGCCGATCGCAACTTCTCGACGACGTTCGCCATGTCCCGGGGAGCGAGGAACTGCCCCTTCTTGACATTCACCGCCCGCCCGGTCCTGCCGCACGCTACGACCAAGTCGGTCTGACGGCAGAGGAAGGCGGGCACCTGAATGACATCCAAGACCTCCGCCGCCGGCTCCACCTCGGAGACTTGGTGGACATCGGAAAGGACCGGGCAGCCGAACTTCGCCTTGACCTTCCCGAGGATCCTCAGCCCCTCGGCGAGCCCGGGGCCGCGATAGGAGCGCACCCCCGATCGATTGGCCTTGTCATAGGACGACTTGTAGATGAAGGGGACCGTCGCCTCTTCAGCAATCCGAACGAGACGCTCGGCCATCATGAGGGCGTGCCGCTCGTCCTCAATGGCGCACGGACCGCCAATCAGGGGAAGCGGGGCGCCTCCGCCGATCCTCACCGGCCCCACCACTACTTCGCGCGTAAGCATCACAAGAATTCATTGTCGGGGGGGCAGTCCCAACCACTCCTCGTCACTCGGAGGGGGGCACGCCCCCCTTCCGAAGCTCCCCCCTGAGAGTTGCGCCGGCAAAGCCGACGCTCGAAGAACCTGGACCCCCCCACCTGGGTTGATCGATGCTCGCGGTGGCTTCGCCTTCTGGAGAAACATCCCTCGCGCCACCCGTCCGAGTTCCACGGCTCCCACGAATTCCTCACACGGGCAATCGGCACCGGTCGCAGCAAACTCATCGGGCCGACCCGTGGGCGAGCGCCGCCCCGATGAAGGCGGCAAACAAGGGGTGCGGCTCACGGGGGCGGGAGCGAAGCTCCGGATGAAACTGCCCCGCTACGAACCACGGATGGTCGGGCAGCTCGATGATCTCCACTAGTCGCTCATCAGGTGAGGTCGCGGAGATCCGCATCCCGTTCTTCTCGAGCAACGTCCGATAGTCGTTGTTCACTTCGTACCGGTGGCGGTGCCGCTCGAACACCAACTCCCGGCCATAGACTTTTGCCGCCAGGGAGTCCCGTTCGAGGACTGCCGGGTAGAGCCCGAGCCGCATCGTTCCTCCAAGGTCCTTGACGCCCCGCTGCTCAGGGAGGAGGTCGATCACAGGGTGCGGCGTAAGCGGATCGAATTCAGACGAGTTGGCCTCCGAGAGCCCGCAAACGCTGCGGGCAAACTCGATGACAGCGCACTGCATCCCAAGACAGATCCCCAAAAACGGCACCCCTCGCTGCCGGGCGTACTGGATGGCCCGGACTTTCCCCTCGATTCCCCGGTCGCCAAACCCGCCAGGGACCAAGACGCCGGCCATCCCGCTGAGATGAGCCTCAGGTCCCTGCCGCTCCAAGTCTTCGGCGTCAATCCACCGAACATTCACCCGTGCCGCATTGGCGATCCCCCCGTGGGTCAACGCCTCTGCCAGGCTCTTGTACGAATCCTTCAGATCGATATACTTCCCCACCACGGCGATTCGGGTCTCGCGAGACGGCGCTTTGATCGTTCGAACGATCTCCTCCCACGCCCCAAGATCCGCGGGGTCAGAAGTCAGACCCAGGAGCTTCACGATGATCTCGTCAAGCCCCTCCTGGTGGAACACGAGGGGGACTTCGTAGATCGTTTCCACATCCTTGGCGGTAATAACCGCATCTTCCTCCACGTCACAGAAGTGCGCGATCTTGAACTTGATCGCGGCAGGAAGGAATCGGTCCGTCCGACAGAGCAGGATGTCAGGCTGAATCCCGATGGCGCGAAGCTCCTTCACTGAATGCTGAGTGGCTTTCGTCTTCAGCTCCTGAGCCGCCTGGATGAAAGGCACGAGCGTCAGGTGGACGTAGATGACATTCTCCTTCCCGACGTCCTTCTTGAACTGCCGAATGGCTTCGAGGAATGGGAGCCCCTCAATGTCACCCACCGTGCCCCCGACCTCGACGATCACGACCTCCGCGTCCGTGGCCACCCTTCGGATGGAGGCCTTGATCGCGTCCGTGATGTGGGGGATGACCTGGACCGTGCGACCGAGGTAGTCGCCGCGTCGCTCCTTGGAGATCACCGACGAGTAGACCTTGCCCGTGGTAACGTTGTGGTCTTTGGTCATCCGGGCGCTCGTAAATCGCTCGTAGTGACCAAGGTCCAGGTCCGACTCCCCGCCGTCGTCGGTGACAAAAACCTCCCCATGTTGGTACGGGCTCATCGTCCCGGCGTCCACGTTGATGTACGGGTCCATCTTTTGGCAGGTGACCCGAAAGCCGCGCGCCTCGAGAAGACACCCGATCGAAGCTGCCGCCAGCCCCTTGCCTAACGACGAGACGACCCCCCCGGTCACAAAGACGTACTTCGTTTGCACACCCACCTCCCTACCTTTGCCGTGTCGATTTTGACTTGATAAGCTCGCGGACCAGACGGACTTCTTCGCGACGGGATGCCACCTGTCCATCAACCCGGGCCGCCAGAAGGACGTCCAGAAGACGCCGGTACGCTGGACCCGGGGGGATGCCCATTCGCCTCAGATCATCACCGGTGAGCGTCGGGCGGATATGACGAAGGGTCTTCAGGTAACGGTGAAGGTTCACGCGGGCCTTCCCGCGCGCCCGGACCACAGCCCAAAGGGTGGTCAGCCCTGCGAACGAACGCAGCCCCAGCGCGATCCGGCTCGCCCGACGCTGGCTGGTCCGAGAGGCGATTCGGAGGATGGCGGGCGCGGCGCGGCGAGACTCTTCCATTGGCCGTTTTACGCTCGCCAATCCGAGCCGATCTAGCAGCGCCGTTACCTCCGCGTCGGCAAGCCCCTGGGTCAGACCCAGAAGGTACAGGGCCAATGCGGACTCACCGACCATCCCAGCAATTCGAGCATACCACGTCAGGGTGGCCTTGACCGACGAAAGAAGTTGATGGCGCGCGCGGATCGTGGGGGTGAGCAAACGGAGGCCCCCAACCCGTCCCAAGATTCGGAAGACCGACGGGGGGTCCCTTTCACCAACAATGAGGGCCAGCTCCACTCCCAGTCGGCGGAACGCCTGGGGGTGATACACGTCGAGGGCCATCGCCTGGCGGGCGAGATGAAGACTCCCGGGAGTCAGACGAAGACCGGAGCGGGCCGCAAACCGGGCTGCCCGAAAGACCCGCGTTGGATCTTCAATGAAAGAGAGAGGATGAATGACCCGCAACACTCTTCGACGGAGGTCCTCCATGCCACCAAGGGGGTCTTCCACCGCGCCATAGCGTGGCGCATTCAGCAAGAGCGCCATCGCGTTGATCGTAAAGTCTCGTCTCCGGAGGTCATCGAGGAGCGTTCCGATCTCGACCCTCGGGAGGCACCCGGGAGCGGAGTAGCGCTCCCGGCGGGCAGTGGCCACATCCACGGTCCGACCGTCCGGAAGCGTAAGCCGCGTCGTGAGAAATGCCCGGTGTGGCATCACCCGCGCAGAAAGCCGACGGCCAAGGCGCCAGGCAAAGTCCAGGCCGTCTCCCTCGATGACCAAATCCAGATCTGCTTCCCGACTTCCAAAGAGGAGGTCTCGCACCGCCCCCCCCACCAGGGCTACCGAGACACCTTGCTCATCGCCGACCCTTCCGGCGGTCGCCAGGAGGCTCCGGATACCCCGAGGAAGCCGGCCCAATTCGTTCCGCGCCATGCGAGACAGCGCCACCGACGAGTGCCGTTCGGCCACGCCCAGCCACCGGCCAGCCGTACCCACCAACACTCGCGGCGCGCGAAGGAGGCATCGTCGAAGCTGCACCTCCGGGGCCTCTGCCTTCACCACGGGCAGGTCAAGGCATAGGGCGAGAGTGACAGGATGTTTTCCGAGGTCCCAGGCGAGTGCCCGTTCGACGTTCGGACGCTCAACGAGCCCGACCCGTTGACCCAGCCGAGCCGCCAGATACGGAACCCCCTGCTCCACCATGAGGGCTCGGGCCTCTCCGAGGCTCAAATCGGCCGGAATCTCTCGGACCGGAGCCGTGACCCCGCCTCCCGCCCGCGGGTCCACCTGGGGATAACTCGACCTCGGGCTCCCCATCATGTATCAGGAGGGCGGAGTCCCAACCACTCCCCCTCCTACACCTCCCCCACCTGGGTCTGTTAACACGTGCATTCGCTCCCCCTCACACTTGCCGCTGAGCTGTGTCAGGGGGGGAGTCCCAACCACTCCTCGTCACTCGGAGGGGGGCACGCCCCCCTTCCGAACCTCCCCCCTGAGAGTTGCGCCGGCAAAGCCGACGCTCGAAGAACCTGGACCCCCACACCGGGGTTGAGCGGGACGCTTGCCTTACCTCTCCCGTATCGCGCTTCACTCGTGTGGCGGGGGGGGAGTCCCAACCACTCCTCTCCCTAGCCCCTCCCACCTGGGTTGCGCGATGCGCGCGCCCCTTGCTCTCCATAAGCCCCTTATCGGGCCCTCGGGTGATAGCGACGGTAGATCTGTCGAATCGCCTCACCCGGCAGGTGGGTGTAGATCTGGGTCGTCGAGATATCTGCGTGGCCGAGCATCGCCTGCACCGCTCGGAGGTCGGCCCCACGTTCGAGGAGGTGACTCGCGAAGGAGTGACGGAAGGCGTGAGGCGAGACTCGCCCCCGGAGCCCCTGGGCCGTTGCGTACTTCCTGATCAGCACCCACAGGGCCTGACGGGAGAGCGGCTGGCCACGCCGGTTCAGAAACAGTGTTCCCGGATCTGATCGTCTGACAAACCCCGACCGCGCCTCGATCAAGTAGGTCCGGAGGGCCTTGGCCGCGGCGCTGCCAAGGGGCACCACGCGCTGACGCGAACCTTTCCCCATCGGCGTGACAAAGCCCGCGCGGAGGTCCAACCCGTCGAGACGAAGCTCAATCAGCTCTGAAGCCCGCATCCCGGTGGCGTAAAGCAATTCCAAGATCGCCCGGTCTCGGATGGCCAGAGGTTCGCTCCCACAGGGTGCCTCCACGAGGGACGCCGCCTCACGTTGGGAAAGGACTCGGGGCAGGCGTCGGCCGAGCCGCGGATTCTCGAGAAGCTCGGTCGGGTCGCGCCCAAGGATCCGTCGCTTCCAGAGGTGACGATAGAGCCCTCGGAGCGCCGCGAGATGGCGCGCCAGGCTTCGGGAACTCAGCCCGTGGCGCTTCAGGTCGAGGATGTGCGCCGACAGGTCCGAGGAGTCGGCCCTCTCGACCGAAACTCCCCTCTGACTGAGAAATCTGTTGAGTCGACAGAGGTCGCGCCGATACGCCGCGAGGGTATGGGAGGAGGCCCCCTGTTCAATCCGGAGGGTCTGGAGAAACTCCTCCACCGGGGTCATAGGCCCTCCGGGAATTCGAAGCTTCTCTCGCCCGCTGGAGAACACGTCTGGATCAACGATGGCGTGAGTATAGCAGCGGGAGAAACGCGCGCGCAACTTTGCCCGAGGGGCGCGGCTGTCAACGGATGGACCAAACGGCTTGACACCTCTTCGCGTGGGGAGTACTGTATTCCGTCAATATGCGGCTTCGGGTCCTCAAGCGGCTCTTGGTGGGGAGCCCCATCCCGACTGAGAGGGCTCAGGAAGAGCGTCTTTCCAAACCCATCGCGCTCGCCGTTTTTGCCTCGGACAACCTTTCCTCGGTAGCGTACGCGACTGAGGAGATCCTCCGGATCCTGATCTTGGCAGGGAGCGCCGCTCTCACACTCACGGTCCCCATTGGCGCGGCGATCTCATTGGTCATCGCCATTGTGGTTTACTCCTACCGCCAGACCATTCTCGCCTACCCGCAGGGAGGGGGGGGCTACATCGTCGCCAAAGACAATCTAGGCACTCTAGCCGGCCTCACTGCGGGTGCCGCCCTGCTCACCGACTACATTCTGACGGTGGCGGTGAGCGTCTCGGCCGGCGTGGCGGCGGTGACCTCCGCGCTCCCGGTGCTGTTCCCCTATCGGGTCTCGCTGTGCGTGGTCGCCGTGGCCGTGTTGACGATTGGGAATCTGCGGGGGGCGCGTCAATCAGGGAAACTCTTCGCGTTACCCACCTACGGTTTCCTCGGAATCTTTCTCCTTCTCCTGGGCGCTGGCTTCGTGTCGATGTTCTTCCAAACCCCTGTGGTTGCTCCGCGCCCCAGCGACGGAGAGATGGTGATTCCGCTCACCGTTTTCCTGGTCCTTCGCGCCTTTGCCGCAGGGTGTGTCGCGCTGACGGGCACGGAGGCCGTGGCGGATGGGGTGATCGCGTTTAAGCCGCCCGAGGCGAGGAACGCGCGCACCACGCTGACCTGGATGGGGCTCATCTTCATAGCGCTCTTCTTCGGGATCACCGTTCTCTCGAGCCAATACGGGATCGTCCCCCGCGAGGAGGAGACCATGGTCTCCCAGCTTGCCCGCCAGATCTTTGATGAGAGTCCCTTGTACTACCTGATCCAGGCTTTTACCATGCTCATCCTCATCCTCGCGGCGAACACGAGCTTTGCCGACTTCCCCCGGATCTCCTTTTTTCTCGCCCGTGACGGGTTTATCCCACGGCAGTTTGCCCACCGCGGGGATCGGCTGGTCTTCTCGAATGGGGTTCTGATTCTCGCCGTGGTCGCGGTCCTTTTGATCGTGGCCTTCAACGGCGATACGCACGCCCTCATTCCGCTCTATACCATCGGCGTCTTTGTCTCTTTCACGCTCTCGCAAAGCGCGATGGTGCGCCGGTGGATGTCCCGGCGGGAGCCGGGCTGGTGGTGGCGCGCCGGGATCAACGGGCTGGGAGCTCTGACGACGGCGGTTGTGCTCATCGTCGTTACAGCCACAAAGTTTACCCACGGCGCATGGATCGTCGTGGTTCTGGTCCCCCTGCTGATGGCGGCGTTTCTTGCTGTGAACCGCCACTATCGGCAGGTGGCCAAGCAACTGAGCCTCGAAGCCTACGACGTCCCCCCACCGCTCAAGCACACGGTGTTCGTCTTGGTCGGAGATCTCCACCGCGGCGTGATCCCGGCACTCCAGTACGCCAAGTCAATCTCCCCCGCCGCGCATGCGATCTACGTCGAACAGGACCCGGAAAAAACCAGGATTCTCCAGGAGAAGTGGCAGAACTGGGGACAGGGGGTGCCGCTGATGGTGTTGCACTCCCCCTACCGCTCCTTGCTCATCCCACTGCTTCGCCTGATCCGCCGGCTTCAGCACAAGGAGGAGCACCATTTGATCACGATTGTTCTGCCGGAGTTCATTCCGGCCCGGTGGTGGCAGCACCTCCTCCATAACCAGACCGCGCTTCTGATCAAAGGGGCCCTTCTCTTCTGGAAAGGGGTCATCGTCATCGACGTCCCTTATCACCTGGAGCATTGAAAGGTTCGATGCCGCGGAAAGCCGACTATGCTGTGACGGGCCCCGGACGCCCGGCCGAGGCGGATCGAGACCGCCCCCTTGCCGTTGCGACCCAAGCACGGAGGACTTCGGCGACGGTCCAGGCTTGGGCAATGCAGCCGTCAGGACGGAAGGGCGGGTCACCGTCAAACATTTCTGCGAGACTGCCGACGCCGTAGGAGGCGAGGTGATCCGCCATCGGCTCGAGGAACGAGCGGGCGAGAACCGGATCCTTGTAGACTCGGAGATGAGCGAGCGCAAACGGGCCCAGGAGCCATCCCCAGACCGTCCCCTGGTGGTACGCGCTGTCGCGTTGGCTTGGGTCACCGCCGTAGTGACCCCGGTAGTCGGGATGGGCCGGCGTCAGGCTTCTGAGCCCCCGGGAGGTCAAAAGGTGACGGGCGCACTCGTCCACGACACCGCGCTGCTGCTGAGAAGAAAGCGGGCTCTCCGGAAGTGAAACGGCGAACAACTGGTTCGGGCGCAAGGTCGGGTCGTCTCCCGCAGGCCCATCCAACACATCAAAGCAGTAACCGGTGGCTTCATTCCAAAAGCGCGAGAAGCTCCTCAGCGCTTGTTCGGCTAGCGCATGATAGTCACCAGCGGGTTTTTGGATCCGGCGGGAGATAGCGGCCATCGAACGGAGCGCGTTGTACCAGAGGGCATTGACCTCCACCGGCTTGCCGATTCGAGGAGTCACGACCCAGTCACCGATCTTCGCGTCCATCCAGGTAAGCTGCAGGCCGGGTTCGCCCGCGTAGAGAAGCCCGTCATTCGGGTCCATACGAATACCGTACCTCGTTCCCTTTTGGTGCCACCGAATAATCTCAGCAAGGACAGGAAACAGTTCGATGAGGAGTTTGTCATCCTGTGTGGTCGCGTGATAGCCTCGGATGGCCTCGATGTACCAGAGCGTGGCGTCCGCCGTGTTGTATTGGGGCGCTTCATCTGCGTCCGGGAAGCGATTCGGAAGCATCCCCTGATCCACGAAACGGGCAAAGGCGGAGAGAATCCCGCGTGCGATCTCCGGCCGGCCGGTTGTCAGGGTGAGGCCGGGGAGGCTGACCATCGTGTCGCGGCCCCAGTCACCGAACCAAGGGTACCCCGCGATGATCGACTTCCGGTCCGGCTGACCGGGGAATGAGCGTCTTACCATGAATTGGTCCGCCGCAAGCACGAGATGCTCGATCCATGGCGGCGCTTGCGCCGGCCCGGGTTGAGCCTGACGCCAGCGCGCAACAAGCTCTTCTTCATGCCTCTCGCGCCTGAGCCAGGCGGCTTCCCCGTCAAGTTGTGGCGCGCTCTCACAGGAAAGGATCAGAGTCAGCGCGGAGCCAGGTGTCAGGGTCGCGCGGAAGGTTCCGACGTGCAGGTGATCTTCATTGGAGGGAAGCCCGCGCTCCCGCTCGCGGGCCAGGTCAAAGCCGCGGTACCAGGTGTGTGTTGATTCGGCCTCTCCGCTGGAAGCGAGGAGCAGGAAAGGACGGGCCCCCTCGAAGGCGATCACGCGGAGTCCGTTCGGGACCGGGTCCACCGTCATCTGCCAGCCCGCCTCCCCGGTGGTCGCGTGGTAGTCCCGATAATTGACCAGCCCCTTAATCTCAAGCGATGCCGGGCCTCTCGCCCTAAGGAGTCGATACTGCACGTAGGTGGTATTTGCCCCTTGCTCCATCCACATGCGCTTTTCGATGAGCGCGTCGAGGCAGACATAGGTCCAGACAGGGGTCGTCCCGTCCAGTCGGAACCGCTCGATGGCCCGGTAGCCGTGCGGATCCACTGTGCCGTCCGCCCAGCGGTTCGTGAACAGCGGAGACCTCGCGCCGTCGTACTCGACGCTCTCATCCAGCTTGGCGACCAGCAGCGTCCGCCCGAGCGGCGGATTCAAGGCGGCGACGAGGAGGCCGTGGTAGCGCCGGGTCAGCAGACCCGCGATTGTCCCCGAGGCAAACCCACCGATGCCGTTTGTGCAGAGCCACTCCCCGGATTCCGCGATGGGGAGAACTCCAGAGAGCTCTCGGCCCCAGTGGATCATTTGAGACGGGCCGCCAGGTGGTCGGCCACCCTGAGTGCATTGGCCATGATGGTGAGGGCCGGGTTCACCGCCGTGCTCGACACGAAAAAGCTCCCATCCACCACATAGACGTTATCAACGTCGTGAGCCTTACAGTTCACGTCCAGCGCCGAGGTCTCAGGGTCAGCCGTCCAATTCCCGGAGGGGACGGCCGAGGCGAATGTGCGCGCCGGGTTCATACTCATCCCCGAGAGCGGCGCCTCAAGCGCGATGTAGATTGCAATGAGCGCCCCTGCAAAGAAGCCCGTGAGCCGAGCCAGCCTTGGGGTATTCGACGCAATGAGGACAACGCCCATCAGGCCGCACGAGATCAGCGCTTCAGCCAGGAACGCCCCAACCGCCCCGCCCACACCGGGCACCGTGACCGCGTAATTGACCGACGGGTCCGAGATCAAGTTTCCAAGCGCCTCCCGGGCCAGCAGGACCCCACCAAGCCCGCCCCCGAATTGGGCAACGATATAGAAGATCGCGTCCCAGGACTGCACCTTCCCGAGTCGCCAAAAGGTCAGCGTGACTGATGGATTGAGATGGGCACCAGATCGCTGACCCCATGGAGAGTAGATGATCCCGACCGCCGTGAGACCCATCGCCACACCCATCAGGGCGCGTCGCGTGAAGGGCTCCGTGATGGCTTGGCGAAGAGGAGAAGTCGGATACTCGATCAGGGTCGTGAAGGCGCAGGCTGAGAGCATGAAGAGCGCGAGCCCGGCCGCTTCCATCAGGCACTCGGCCCAGTTCCGGATCGGCGAGCTCGGCACGGAACCTTCCTGCTATTCCCCGCTCTGCTGCAGGAGTTTGGCGACGAGCCCGGTCCAGCCGGTTTGATGGCTGGCCCCGATCCCCGCGCCGGTGTCGCCGTGGAAGTATTCGTGAAAGAGGATCAGGTCCCGCCACTGCGGGTCCCTCTGGAACTTTTCTCCCGGCCCGTGGACGGGCCGACGGCCATCAGGGCCTCGAAGAAAGATACGGGTCAAACGGCGAGACAGCTCCGCCGCCACGTCCCAGAGGGTCAGCAGCCGGCCCGATCCCGTGGGAAACTCGACCTGGAATCGGTGGTGGTAGAAATGGTCAAACTTCTGGAGTGATTCGATCAACAGGTAGTTGACCGGGAACCAGATCGGCCCGCGCCAGTTGGAATTCCCCCCGAACAGCCCCGTCGTAGACTCGGCGGGCTCATAGTCCACCCGGTGCTCGTGCCCGTTCACCGTCAGGACATACGGGTGGTCTTGGTGATACCGGGATAGGGCGCGGACCCCGTAGGGGGAAAGAAATTCGTTTTCGTCCAGCATGTAGCGAAGCACGCTGGCCAGGCGGACTTCGTTGACCAGAGAGAGGAGTCGCCGCTTCTCACCGGTCGGGGTCTCCTGCCGTATCACCTGGTTACAGAGGTCCGGCCGATTACTCAAGAACCAGTGCATCCGCCGGGAAAATCTGGGCAGGCGTGCGATGATCTCTGGCTCGAGGGTCTCGACCGCGAAGAGCGGGATGAGCCCTACCATCGAGCGCACCTTGAGCGGAAAGGCCGCCCCGTCCGGCATGTGGAGGACATCGTAGAAGAACCCGTCCTCTTGGTTCCACAGCTCAATCCCCTCCCCGGCGATGTTGTTGATGGCATGGGCAATATACATGAAGTGCTCGAAGAACTTCGAGGCCACGTCGTCGTAAGCGGGGTTTTGGCTGGCCAGCTCAAGCGCGATCGCGAGCATGTTGAGACAGAACATCCCGACCCACGCCGTGCCGTCAGACTGCTCGATGACCCCGCCGGTGGGCAGGGGCGCGCTCCGGTCGAAGATCCCGATGTTGTCGAGGCCGAGGAACCCGCCCTGAAAGACGTTCTTGCCTTCCGGGTCCTTCCGGTTGACCCACCAGGTGAAATTGAGGAGGAGCTTGTGGAAGACTCGCTCCAGAAATTCGTAATCGGCCGTCCCTCGAAGCCGCCGTTCGATCTTGTATACGCGCCACGCCGCCCATGCGTGGACCGGAGGGTTGACGTCCCCCAACGCCCACTCGTAGGCGGGGATCTGGCCGTTCGGGTGCGTATACCACTCGCGCAGGAACAAGACAAGCTGCTCCTTCGCATAATCCGGATCGGCCAGGGCGAGTGAGACGGTATGGAAGGCCAGGTCCCAGGCGGCATACCAGGGATACTCCCACTTGTCGGGCATCGAGATGACGTCCTCATTGTAGAGATGCGTCCATTCCCGGTTCCGGCCTCGCTTGCGCTCAGGGGGAGGCGGCGGTTGTGACGGATCCCCTTCCAACCACCGTCGGACGTCATAGTGGTACCACTGCTTCGACCAGAACATCCCCGCCAGGGCCTGCCTCATCACCAGCTTCCCGTCGTCGCTCAGCTTTGTGGGAATCACGGTGGCATAGAACTCATCGGCCTCCCCCCTCCGCTGCTCGAAGATCCGGTCAAAGGACGAACCTAGAGGATCCCCCGCAGGCTCTTGGTCACTCAGGCGGAGACGCATGACCGTGCTCTGACCGGGGGCCAAGTCGAGGCGGTAGTCCAAGGCGGCCTTGGTCCCCTCGAGCGCGGGATTCGCCGCCCCCTTCTCCCCGTGGATCAGATAGCTGTGAAAGGCATCTTTGACGAAGAGATGAGCGTTCTCGACTCCATAGAGTCGTCGGAGGTTCGTCTCGTTCTCGGTGAATAGAAGCCCCGGCTCGCCCTCGTAGTAGAGCCGGTACGCGCGGCCCAGTCCCGGGTGCTCAATGACGATCGAGGCCGCGCCGTTCGGCGCGCTGAGCCGGGGCCGCTCGACTCCCTGGTCCCAGGCCCAGGTATTCCGGAACCACACCGTCGGAAGGACGTGAAGGGGAGCCGGATTCGGACCCCGATTGACCGCAGTGACGCGAATCAGGATGTCGTCGGGCGAGGCCTTGGCGTATTCGACAAAGAGATCGAAGTACCGGTCCCCGTCGAAGACGCCCGTGTCCAGAAGTTCAAACTCTGGAGTATCCTGGCCCCGCCGTGCATTCTCGTCCACCAGGAGGGCGTAGGGAAATTCCGCCTGGGGGTACTTGTAGAGTGCCTTCATGTAGGAATGCGTCGGGGCGGAGTCGAGATAGAAATAGTACTCTTTGACGTCCTCGCCGTGATTGCCCTGGGGACCGGTCAGCCCGAACAGCCGCTCCTTCAAGATCGCGTCCTTCTCGTTCCAGAGCGCTAGCGCAAAACAGAGCCGTTGATGGTTGTCAGAGATCCCGAAGAGACCGTCCTCCCCCCACCGGTACGCGCGCGAACGGGCGTGGTCGTGGGGAAAGTAGTCCCAGGCGGTTCCGTGCGGGGAATAATCCTCCCGGACGGTCCCCCACTGGCGTTCAGAGAGATAGGGGCCCCATCGCTTCCAGTGGGCGGTCCGCACACGGGCCTCCGCGAGCCGCTTCGCTTCCTCGGTCATCTGCCGCCTAGTGCCGATCCAACTAACTTCGCCATACTGCGTTCTCGGTCGTCGCCAATCCTCACGTACACACCCCGTACGCTCCGGTTGGCTCCTTCCTCGGGCCTTGTCTGGCTCGTCACTTGGATCGGCATCGCAATTCTTGCGTTCCGGTTAGGCCGAGTTAGTGGGAGCCCCGCTAGCCGCCGCGGGCGAACTCGGGATACAATGTCATCCCCCCATCAACGAACAGGCTCTGCCCGTGGACGTAGTCGGAGTCGTCGGACGCAAGCCACACCGCCGCCCTGCCGATGTCCTCGGGAACGCCAATCCGCCCGTACGGGATCAGCTTCAGTAACTTCGCCAACGCCTCCGGGGTTTCCCACGCCGCGCGGTTAATCGGGGTCTGGATGGCGCCGGGGGCGATGGAGTTGACCCGGATCCGATGTGGGGCCAGCTCCTGGGCCAGGGACTGCATCAGGAGCTTCACGCCGCCTTTGGACGCCGCGTAATTCACGTGACCCGCCCACGGGATCACCTCGTGCACCGAGGAGATGCAGATGATCTTCCCTGCGGCCCTGGAGATCTCGGGCCGGATGCCTCGACGGATCATCTCGCGCGCCGCCTCTCTGGCGCAGAGAAACATCCCGCTCAGATTCACACTGAGGACGCCGTTCCACTGCTCCAGCGTCATCTCCGTGAACGGAGCGTCACGCTGGAGCCCCGCGTTGTTCACGAGGATGTCGATGGTCCCCCAGGCCGAGCACACTTCCTGGAACATCGCGCGGACTTCGTCCTCTTTAGACACATCCGCCCCGACGGCCATCGCCTGAGCGCCCGTCCCCTTGATCTCATCCACCACCTGCCCTGCGGCCTGAGCGTTCGTGCCATAGTTGACCACGACGGCCGCGCCGGCCGTTCCGAGGGCCCGGGCCACCCCGGCGCCGATCCCCGAGCTGGCGCCCGTCACCAAGGCCTTTTGCCCCTTCAACGGCTCATACGCCATCACATCCCTCCTGATTCAGGGCGAGAGCGTTCTCGCGACGCAGGCCGCACCGATCAGGGCGAGACGGGGATTCAGCACAACGTGCACCTCGATCGATCGCATGAGATCGGCCAGACGGCCCTTGTCCACGAACGCGTTCACGAACGAGCCATCACGGAGCCTTGAAAGAATCTTCGGGGCAATTCCTCCACCAACGAAGACCCCCCCGAAGGCGAGGGACTTCAGCGCCAGATTTCCTGCCTCGGCCCCATAGATGGACACGAAGAGGTCGAGCGCCTTTTCGCAGAGCGGATGACCAGCCTTGAGCGCGATCTCCGAGATGGCCGCGCTCGGGTCACCCGTGGCCAGGCGCTCCCGCAACCAGTCCGGTTCCGTGGCATAACGGGACTCTCGAAGAAAGCGATAGATGTTGAGAAGCCCCGGCCCGGACAGAATTCGCTCGTAGCTCACGTGACCATACTCCTTTCTCAAATAGCCGAGCAGCGCGGCTTCCAAATCGGTTCGAGGGGCGAAATCGGCGTGGCCCCCCTCGGTGCCGACCACATGGTACCTCTCGCCTTCCCGAACCACGATGGCCTCGCCGAGACCGGTCCCGGCGGCGATCAAAGCCATATTCCCCCCACGCTTGACCCCCGATTGTAGCACCTCCAACTCTTCCGTTTGAAGCGAGGGGAGACCGTGCGCCGCCCCCTCAAGGTCGTTCAGGAGCTTGACGCGGGTGCGGAGAGTGCCGGCAAGACTTCTTTCATCAACCTCCCAGGGGAGGTTGACGGTCTTGATCCTTCCGTCGATCACCGGCCCGGCCACGGCGAAACACGCCGCGCGAAGAGCAAGCGGCGGCTGCCGGATCAGGAATTTGCCGAACACATCCTCGAGGGACCGAAAGTCGCGGCTCGGGTACGTCTCCTCGCGGACAGTTGCCAGGCCCCCGGGCGAATCGTCGAAAAGGGCGAGCAGCGTCTTCGTCCCCCCGACGTCGCCAGCCAGGATCACGGGAGGCTCGCCTCCCGGCGAGCGAGGAGGTGCGCCGCAGCCGAATCCACAAACCAAGTGATCGTTCCGCGGCTTGGGAAGATCATCTGTGACGGGATCTCATGGCTCCTCCCGACGGCCTCCACGACAGTCTTGAGCATTCGAGCCTTTTCTTCGCCGCTGACGAGAAAGAAGATGGATCGAGCCCCGTTGAGGACGGGGAGAGTCAGGGTGAGCCTGTGTGTCTGCAATCGCGCCACGTACGGGGCGACGACCAGACGTGCGGACTCTCGGAGGGCGGGAGAACCGGGAAAGAGTGATACCGTGTGACCGTCAG
>Ga0184637_10000881_pt1 | contig 21370 bp, 21 predicted proteins | sample PLM3_127_b2_FD_133143 | JGI IMG/M metagenome (GOLD analysis project Ga0184637, IMG submission 133143) | Groundwater sediment microbial communities from an aquifer in East River, Colorado, USA - PLM3_127_b2 | ecosystem: Environmental > Terrestrial > Soil > Riparian zone | place: USA: East River... | reverse complement strand
TCCTCGCCTACGCGAAGCCGTCCGCGCAGATACTGAGAACACGTTGTTTCAATTCGAGAGGTGTGCCATGGACCTTGCCGCAACTTGCGCAGCCCTGCTGCACCTGATGGGTCTGGGTGGACGAACCGAAGAGAACGCGCCGGCAGGGCAGGACCCGGCGGACATGGGGACGGCGTACGGGCTCGAGGCGAGTCTCGCACCGACGCCCAGCGTGCCCCGATCGGACGAGTCCGACGCCGGCTTCCGGGCGAGCGAGCGGAACGCCTGGCTGCGGCCTCACTGAGGCGACCACCCCCATCTGTTTTTGGCCCGTGCGTTCAGCGCACGAGCAGCAACGGGGTTCGGCAATGCGACAGCACCTTGCTGGCCACCGAGCCCAGCACCAGGCTACCCAGGGCGCCGTGTCCGTGCGATCCCATCATCAGCAGATCGTACTGGCCGGCGTCGGCGCAATGGGCGATGACGTCGGCCACGCGGCCGACTTCGCCGAGATAGCTTGCCTGGATGCCGCGCCCCTCGAAGAAGGAACGCACCGGCGCGAACACGGCTTGCGCCTCCTCCGCGTAGTAGCGCTGCACCATGTCGCGATCGAGCGCCGCGGCGGCGCGCAACGGAAGTGCGGACACCACGTGCAAGACGCTGTATTCGTGTGCCGGCGCGAGCCACACGTCGTGCGCGGCGATGTAGTCCAGCATCCGCTTCGTGTAATCGCTGCCATCGGCCGCAACGAGAATCTTCATCGCATCCAGCTCAAACCTCGAACACGCGCTGACCATCATAGCCAGCCGCTTCGCCCTTGCGCGCAAGCCGCGGGCATTGCAGGCGACTCTCGTGTACCCCGCTTCGTGCGTCACGCGGTAGTCGTGTCGCCAGTGCAGGTGGCCATGAATCCACAACTGCGCCGGCGCCATCAATTCGTCATCGGCATTGCAAAAGCTCGCCGTTCCGGGCGCCCGGCCGTAGCGCGGGTCGGCGCTGCGCTGGCTCGGCGCATAGTGCGTGATGACGACCGTTGCATCCCAGTTTGCCTGCTTCCGACGCAGCTCGGCTTCGAGCCATGCGCGACACGCCAGCGCCTCCTCGCGCACCGCCGCGGCGTCGAACACCAGCCCGTGCCGGGTTGCGCGCATCACGCGCATGAAGTAGCTGGCCGCTCGTGTGGCGCGCTCACGCTGAGCGTCGCCGTACAGATCGAAGTCGCACCAACGGATGGTCGCGACAAATCGGATTCGCCGTCCGCGCGCGTCGGTCATGCCCAGGCTTTCGCGCTCGAGCATCGTGATGCCGAGAGTGTTGCAACGCTCGCGCAGCGCGGGCCAAGCGGTATCGAGCTCCCGTCCGTCGAATTCGTGGTTGCCGGCGACGAAGATCACCGGCACCGGCCAGCCTCGAAACCGATCGAGGCCCGCCCACGTGCTGTCGATGTCTCCGGCCAGCACGAGCACGTCGGCCTGTGGCGCGGGCACGGGTTCGTAGTCCTCGGTCTCGAGGTGCAGGTCGGACAGGACTTGCACTCGCATAGGTCTGCCGGCGCGACTTGCGCGGTGTCCGGCAGGGGCGCGCGCCGGCGTCGCGCCGATCAGCGCGCCAGCCGATCCTCGATCTTCTGCTTGGTGGCGATCAACTGCGCAGGCAGGTGGTGTGCGAGTTGCGCGAAGAGCTCGTCGTGCAGCGCGAGCTCGGTCTGCCATGCGGCCGGATCGATGTTCGACACTTCAGCGAACCGCTCGGCGCTGAAGTTCAGCCCGGTCCAGCACAGATCCTCGTAGCGCGGGCTGACGCCAAAGGCGTTTTCCACCCCTTGGCCGTGGCCCTCGACACGATCGAGCATCCACTTCAGCACGCGCATGTTCTCGCCGTAGCCGGGCCAGACGAACTTGCCGTCGGCGCCTTTGCGGAACCAGTTGACGCAATAGATCTTCGGCAGCTTCGCGCCCGCCGTCTGCAGCACCTCGCCCATCTTGAGCCAGTGCTGAAAGTAGTCGCTCATGTTGTAGCCGGTGAAGGGCAGCATCGCGAACGGATCGCGGCGCACGACACCTTGCTGGCCCGCGGCGGCAGCCGTGGTTTCGCTGCCCATCGTGGCGGCCATGTAAACGCCCTCGCTCCAGTCGCGCGCCTCGGTGACGAGCGGGACCGTGGTCGAGCGGCGGCCACCGAAGATGAAGGCGTCGATCACAACTCCCTTGGGGTTGTCCCATTCGGGATCGAGCGCCGGGTTGTTGGTCGCCGCCACCGTGAAGCGGGCATTCGGATGCGCCGCCTTTGCTCCGGTCTCCTTGGCCAGCGCCGGCGTCCAGCGTTTGCCCTGCCAGTCGGTCAGTCGTGCCGGCGGCGTATCGGTCATGCCTTCCCACCACACGTCGCCGTCATCGGTCAGCGCGACGTTCGTGAAGATGACGTCGCGCTTCAGGCTCGCCATGCAATTGAAGTTGGTCCTGAGGTTGGTGCCCGGTGCGACGCCGAAGTAGCCGGCCTCGGGGTTGATCGCATACAGCCGCCCGTCGTCGCCCGGCTTGATCCAGGCGATGTCGTCGCCGACCGTCGTGACCTTCCAGCCTTCGAAGCCGGCCGGCGGGATCAGCATCGCGAAATTCGTCTTGCCGCAAGCACTCGGGAAAGCAGCGGCGACGTGGTATTTGCGGCCTTGCGGATTGGTGACGCCGAGCAGCAGCATGTGCTCGGCCAGCCAGCCGCGACCGTTGACTTGCGCCGCTTGGCGGCCCATCGTCGACGCGATGCGCAGCGCGAAGCATTTCTTGCCAAGCAGCGCGTTGCCTCCGTAGCCCGAGCCGTAGCTCCAGATTTCGCGCGTTTGCGGGTAGTGGACGATGTACTTCGTCTTGTTGCACGGCCACGCAACGTCCTTCTGGCCCGCGACCAGCGGCGCGCCGACGGTGTGCACGCAAGGAACGAACTCGCCGTCTTCGTCGAGCACGTCGAGCACCGGCTTGCCCATGCGCGTCATGATCTTCATGTTGACCGCGACATAGGCGCTGTCGGAAAGCTCGACGCCGATATGGGCAATGGGTGATCCGAGCGGGCCCATGCTGAACGGCACGACGTACAGCGTGCGGCCGCGCATCGAACCGCGAAACAGCGCCTGCTCGCCGGTTTGCAGCAGCGCTCGCATCTCTTCGGGCGCCATCCAGTTGTTGGTCGGGCCGGCGTCTTCCTTGCGCTGCGAGCAGATGAACGTGCGGTCCTCGACACGCGCGACGTCGCTCGGGTCGCTGGTCGCCAGGTAGCTGTTCGGGCGCAATTCCGGGTTGAGCTTCTTGAACGTCCCTGCGTCGACGAGTTGGGCGCACAGCCGGTCGTATTCAGCTTGGCTGCCATCGCACCAATGCACGTCCCGCGCCTCCGTGAGCGCGGCGATTTCTGCTACCCAGCCGATCAAGCGGGTGTGTTTTACATGGGCCGGGACATTCAATCTGAGCCCCTCCATCACGGGTCGGTTCATGGCAGGTCCAATCAGCAAAGTCAAAAAAAAGCGGGATTGCTACAACCTCGCGATGCGCGGGGCTGGCTCAATACCGCTGACCCGGTCAGGTTACGGGCCGATTTCAGGTCCGGCGCCGGGTCGCGGACACCTGCCTCTGGAAACGATTGTGGGCTGAAGTGTAATGGCACCGTAACCACCGGATTGAGGGTGACCCTGCAAGTGCGCCATCACCTGCGCGCACCCCCTTGTTGGCTTGGATTTGCACCGGCAAACGGCGTGCCGGCAAGGGCAGCAACCTTAAGATCGCCGTCCATGACGCGACGCCGCTTGTATCTGATCGCCGGCCTGGCCGCGTGCGCGACCGGCACCGCCGGCGTGTGGGCACAACAGCGCCGCCCTGGTGGAACGCCGTTGCGTCTGGGCGTCGAGCGGCTTCTGGTCGACACCGGTTTGGCCGACGCACTGCGGCGAGCATTCGCCGGCGACACCGGCTTGGCGGTGACGATGGAGGCCGGCACCAGCAGCGCCTTGCTCGAGGCGCTCGAACGCGGCGAAATGGATGCCGCGCTCACGCACGCACCCACCGTCGAATCGAGGCTCGAAAAGCAGGGCCTGGTGCACGACCGACGCCGGGTGGCGCGCAGCGAGTTCCTGATCGTCGGCCCCCTCGACCGTGGCAAGGACCCCGCAGTGCCGGCCGGACGCGATGCCATCGTTGCGCTGGCACGCATCGCACAGGCTGGTATGCCGTTCCTCACGCTGGCCGACGGGTCGGGCACGCACCTCGCTGAGCAGGAACTGTGGCGTCGCGCCGGCGTCGCGCCGGCCGCTGCGTGGTACCGCGCAGTCGATGCGCGCGCCGGCAACGTGATTGCACAGGCGCAGGAACTGCAGGCATACACGCTGACCGATCGCGCGAGTTGGCTGGCGTTCGCTGCGCGGGCCAAGCCCGCGAAGGCCCCGCGCGCGGCTGCGTCATGGGGAGTGCTGGTACACGGAGATCCGCTGCTGGTGACCGACTTCCACGTGTTGCGATCGTTTCGGATCAACCACCCGGCCGGCAAGCTGTTCGTGGCATGGCTCGCCGGACCGCAGGGCCGGCGCGTCGTCGCCAAGGCGCGCGGCTTCGATCCACCGCCGCGATGAGCGACATCGAGCGACAGGCGCTGTGGCTCAGCCTGCAGGTCGCGCTGGCCGCGGTTGCATTGGCCATGCCGATCGCACTGGCGCTCGCCTGGACGCTGGCGCGTGCGCGCTTTCCGGGCAAGGTCGTGCTGGAAGCGGTCGTCAACCTGCCGCTGGTGTTGCCGCCGGTGGTGATCGGCTACGCGCTGCTGGTGACCTTCGGACGCCAGGGCCCGCTCGGACGCTGGCTGTACGAAAGCTTTGGCTGGCAATTCGTGTTCACCTTTCGCGGCGCGGTCCTGGCGGCGGCCGTGATGGCGCTGCCGCTGATGGTGCGTGCCATGCGCCAGGCGCTCGAGGCCGTCGATCGCGGTCTCGAAGCCGCCGCGCGCACGCTCGGGGCGAGCCGCGCGCTGGCCTTCACGAGCATCACGCTGCCGTTGATGACGCCCGGACTGCTGTCGGGCGCGGTGCTCGGCTTCGCCGCATCGCTCGGTGAGTTCGGCGCGACGATCACGTTCGTCTCCAACGTGCCGGGGCAAACGCAGACGCTGCCGCTTGCGATCTACAGCGCGCTGCAACAACCCGGCGGCGACGAAGCCGCTGCGCGGCTGGTGCTGTGGTCGGTGCTGCTGGCAGTGGTTGCGCTGGCGCTCGCGCAGTGGGGCCACCGCCGCATGCAAACGTGGCTCGGGCAGGCCGCGTGATCGACCTCGAGATCGCGATCGAGCGGCCCGCACTGACGGTGCATGCGAGGCTGCAGCTGCCGGCTCGCGGCATCACCGCGGTGATCGGGCGCAGCGGCAGCGGCAAGTCGACGCTGTTGCTGGCGGTGGCCGGGTTGGTGCGGCCGATCACCGGTCGCATCGCGCTCGCCGGCCGCACCCTGTTCGATGCCGCGCTGGGGATCGACGTGCCGGTGCACCAGCGAGGATTCGGCGTCGTGTTCCAGGAGGGACGGCTGTTCCCGCATTTGAACGTGCGCCACAACCTGCAATACGGTGCGAAGCTGTCACGACACACTGCCGGGCCGAGCTTTGCCGACGTGGTGCGACTGCTCGGCATCGAGCCGCTGCTCGAGCGTCGCCCGCACCTGCTCTCGGGCGGTGAACGTCAGCGTGTGGCGATCGGCCGCGCGTTGCTTGCGCGGCCGCAGGCGTTGCTCATGGACGAACCGCTCGCTTCGCTGGACCCGCCGCGCCGCCACGAGTTGCTCGGCTACCTGTCACAGCTGCCGCGCGAATTCGGCCTGCCGATTCTCTATGTCACGCATCAGATCGACGAAGTGCTGCGATTGGCGGACCAGGTGGTGGTGATGAGCGAGGGCCGCACGGTGGCGAGTGGGCCGACGCTCGAACTGCTCAGCGACATGAGCCTGCAGCCGCTGGTCGGCCGCTTCGAAGCGGGCAGCGTGCTGGCGGGAGTGATCGTCGAGCAACTCGCCGACTGGCAGCTCACACGGGTCGAAGTGGCGGGCCAGGCGATCACGGTGCCGGCGCTCGACGCGCCGGTCGGCGCGAACGTGCGGCTGCGCATTCGCGCGCGCGATGTCGCGTTGCAACGCGAGGTGATGCCATCCAGCGCGAGCAACCAGCTGCACGGCACGGTGCTGCGGCTGCTCGAACGAGAAGGGCCGTTTTGCGCCGTCGAGCTCGCGTTGCGGCCCGAAGCCCATGCCGGCGAGCGGCTGTGGGCGCTCGTCACGCGCCGTTCGGCGGCGAGCCTCGGCCTTGCGAGTGGACAAGCTGTCGTCGCGAGTTTCAAGGCGGTCGCCGTCGAAGGCCGGTCGGTCGCCGTGACGCCGCACGGAGCTGCCGCACCGCGCGACTGATCGCTGCGGTCGGCGCGCGCGCTGCGGCATCATGGGTGCATGGGCCCGCGACTGGTCAGCCTCAACATCGCACGCGCGCAACCCGTGCAGATCAACGGTGGCAGCGTCATGACCGCGATCGGCAAGCGCGCCGTTCAGGGAGCGCTGGCCGTCACGCCGCTCGGCCTCGAAGGCGATGAGCAGGCCGATCCTTCGGTGCACGGTGGCGTGAGCAAGGCGCTCTATGCGTATCCGAGCGAGCACTACCGGTTCTGGCAAACGGTGCGCGCGCAGGCGCGCGTCGCAGCGTGGGACGAGGTGCTGTCTTACGGCTTCCTCGGCGAGAACCTCACGCTCGCCGGGCTGCTCGAGTCGCAGGTGTGGATCGGCGACGTGCTGCGCTTCGCGAATTGCGAGCTCGCGGTCAGCGAGCCGCGCTTCCCGTGCTTCAAGTTCAACGCGACGATGGGCTTCGATCAGGCCGGCAAGCTGATGGCGCAAAGCGGTTGGTGCGGCTTCTATCTGGCCGCTCGCATCCCGGGAACCTTGGCGGCCGGTGAGCACTTCGAGGTGATCGCCGGGCCGCGCGAGGTCGGCATCGACGAGTTGTTTCGCGCGCGCATCAGTCGCGCGGATCGCTAGGCGCTCGAAGGCGATACATTGCAGGCCCTGCATTCACAAGGCTCCCGACGTGCTCGCTTACCGCCATGCCTTTCACGCCGGCAACCACGCCGACGTGCTCAAGCACATCGTGCTCATGCAGGTGCTGCGCTACATGGGCGGCAAGGACAAGGGCTACACGCTGGTCGACACGCACGCCGGTGCCGGCGGCTACTCGCTGCAGGGTCGCTACGCGCAGAAGAAGGCCGAGTATGAACAGGGCATCGCGCGACTGTGGGGTCGCGATGACCTGCCCGAAGCGGTGGCCGACTATGTCGCGCTGGTGCGCCGCTTCAATGACGGCGGCAAGCTGCGCCAGTACCCCGGCTCGCCTGCGTTCGGTCAGATGCTGCTGCGAGCGCAGGACCGGCTGCGGCTGTACGAACTGCACCCGACCGACCATCGCATTCTCGAGGCCTACCTGGGCAAGCATCCGAACACGCAGGTCACCGAGGGGGACGGATTTGCCGCGCTGAAGGCCGAACTGCCGCCACCGTCGCGCCGCGGCGTGGTGTTGATCGATCCGAGCTACGAGATCAAGACGGACTACGCGCGCGTCGTCGCGGCGCTGCGCGAAGCGCTCACGCGTTTCGCCGATGCCGTGGTGATCATCTGGTACCCGCAACTGCTGACGCTCGAATCGTCGCAACTCACGCACCGGCTGCAGGCCGGAGCCGACGCGCACGCGCCCAAAGGCTGGCTGCATGTGCGCCTGAGCGCGCAGCAGCCCGACGAGCGCGGCTTCGGCCTCCTGGGCAGCGGACTGTTCATCGCCAATCCACCGTTCGTGCTGCACGACAGCTTGCAAGGCGTGTTGCCGTACCTGGTCGACGTGCTCGGCCAATACGACGGCGCGCACTTCCTGCTCGAGCATCGCGCGCCCTGAAGCGCGACGCTTCGCAAGGCGCGCAGCGCACATCCGCTTACGCGAAAGCGACGCGACCCGTCGTGTCAAGCGAAGGCATGCTTTTTGATGCATCTGCGGCGTACGCCCAATCGGGTCGGTCGCCGGGGGTGAAATGAAACTTCTGCAACGCGCGACGGCGCTCGCCGCCCTGCTCATCGCCGGGCTGCTCGCGAGCGGCTGCACCACCACGCTGGTGTTGATGTACGCCCATGAAGTGCTGACCGAAGGCGACCCCGCGCCGTGCATCAAGTTGAACAGTGTCGAACGTGCGCTGCGCGAGCGCTGTGGGCCGTTTGTCCATGGCAGCCTGCTGACGAAAGACGTCACTGCCTCGGGCCTGCCGCACTGCCCGTTGGCGCTGGCGACGCGCGACCCGAAGTTGTGGCCGGTGCTGCCCGAGTTGCTCGCCAAAGGTGCGTTGCCTGAAGCCTGTGTCGAAGCACCGCTCGTTGCGCTTGCGCAAAGACAGCCCTGTCCTGATTTCGCCGCCGCGTCGCCTGCTGAACTGCAGTCGCTGCGCTGGCTGGCCGTTGCCGACGCGCGCTCGATCCACCATGATGCGATGCGCATGCTGAGTTGCCCGAACGCGCGCAGCGTCGGACTCAGCAACGTGCTCGACGGCTGGCTTGCGCACGGCTTGTTGCCGGCCGACGGGCTCGCCTTCAGTCCGCTCGGTGCCTTGCACGCGGGTCACATTCATTCGGACTTCGCACGCAAGCTCGAAGCGCAGGGTCACACCGCGCGCGCTGCTTTCGGGTCCTATGCCGGCCGGCTTCCAGGCGGCTTCGAGGAAGCGCTGCGAACCAGCGATTGGAGCGCGCTCGACTGGTGGCTCGCCCGTGTGCCCGAGGTCGTGAACCGCGTTCCGGCCACGCAAAGCAACCAGCTCGCGTGGATTCCGCTCGCGCGCGTGCTGACGCCGAGCTTCATGCCCGATCCGACGCAGCAGCGCGCGACGGTCGACTACCTGCTCGCGCATGGCGCGAACCCGTGGCAGAAGCTGCCGCATGCGCCGGCGCAATCGGTGGTGAGCCTGGCGCGCGAACTGAGGAGTCCGCTGCTCGTGGTGCTCGACCCGCCGCGCAGCACAACAGCCTCTGCCCGGCCATCGACCGCGACACTGCCGATCGCCGCCGCTGGCGCCGTCACGACGGCCAGCACGCTCGACACGGCCACGCGCTAGCAACACAAGCACGGCCGACCTCGCAGCGCACCGGCCTCGCGAAGGCAGGCACAGGCCTTGAAAGCCGCGCGAGCGGTCCCAGATTCCTTGCATGCGGACGCTTCGTACCGCCGTCACCGACTTGATGGCCGGCGTCGTCGGCATATCGTCTTGAACACTGAAAGGAGTGCACCACATGTTGTACCCATCACTGCAGAGGTTTCCCGGCGATCCGTTCGCCGACTTCGACGAGTTGCAGCGCCAGATGGAGCGGCTGTTCAGCCCGCGCGGCTCGAGCTCGATCCGTGCCGTCCAGCGTGGCACTTTCCCGGCGGTGAACATCGGCGTCACGCCCGACGCGGTGGAGATCTACGCCTTCGCGCCGGGGATCGATCCGAAGTCACTCGATGTGTCGGTCGACAAAGGTCTGCTGACCATCGCCGGCCATCGCAAAGGCAGCGTGCCCGACGACCGCAAGCTAAAGCTCAACGTCTACTCGCGCGAGCGCGCCGAAGGCGAGTTCAGGCGCGTGGTGAGCTTGCCTGACGACGCCGATCCGGATCGCGTGAACGCGACGTATCGCAACGGCATCCTGCACATCAGCATCCAGAAGCGCGAGGCATCACGCCCGCGCCGCATCGAAGTCAAGGACACGCGCTGAACGGCGCGTACCGCACGAAAGGAGCATGGCACCATGAACACGAAGCAGGAGATTGTGAAACGCGACACCACGAGCCCGAGTGAAGTCGAGCGACCGGCGCTGATCCCGCTCGTCGATGTGACCGAGGACGACGCGGGCATCACGCTGACGGCCGACTTGCCCGGCGCGACGCGCGAATCGCTGTCGATCCGCGTCGATGGCGACACCTTGACGCTCGAGGCGCCGCTGGAACTCGGCGAACCGAAAGAGCTGGAAGCCGTCTACGCCGAAGTGCGTGCGGGCCAGTATCGTCGCAGCTTCACGCTCAGCCGCGAGCTCGACAGCCAGCACATCGAAGCCGCACTGAAGGACGGCGTGCTGACGCTGCGTCTGCCAAAACTCGAGAAGGCGCGCCCGCGGCGAATCGAAGTGCGGGCAGTCTGAGGCCTACTGCGTCGTCGCCGCGTCTCGCTTCAAATCGCGAAACGCGGCGAACAACCAGCTGCGCATCGCGACGACCAGCGTGTAGGGCCGCTTCTGTTCGGGCCCGAGCTTCTGGTCGGCGAGATGCTGCTGGGCGAAATCCTGCCCCACACGCTGCAACCGCTCGATGAAGGTGCTGGCGAGACTGCGACCGATCTGCCCGTGCACGAGCATCAGCATTTCGCCTTCGCCGTCGAAGCCGCCGCTGTAGTAGTCGTCCACGACCTGCGCGCGGAAGTACTGCATCACCGGTCCGTGCGGACGCCAGCGGAAGGTCTTCGCGACGTGCAGCCGGTAGCGGTTCATCGGCTTCAGTTCGATGATGCCGAGCTTGTCGAGCCGCACGAAGCCCTTCACGACCTCGGCCTCGCTGTAGGTGTAGGTCGAGACGATCTGCTCGAAGGTCCATTGGCTCAGGCAGCAGATCGCGAGCAGCAGCAGTTTGCGGTCCGCGACCACCGCCTTTTCCTGTTCGAGCGTCAGCTCGCGCCGCTCAGGCTGCGCGTCGGCGACCTGTCGCGCGAGGTCGGCGAAATCGGTCTTCAGCACGCGGCAGATTTCGTCGATGCGCGCGAGCGGCATGTCGCCCTTGGCGAACATGCGCTTCACGCTCGACTCCGCGAGCCCGAGCGCGCCTGCCAGTGCGGCATAGGTGAGCCCGGCGCGCTTGAGCTCGGCCTTCAGCACGGCGATCAAGTCTTGTGATGTGCTCATCGACGACCCATCGGTAGCGCGCAACGATACCAGACGCTGCCCCTTGCTCGACTTCGTATCGCCTCGTTGACCCGTCGCGGACGGCTCGCGAACATGCGCTCCGTGTTCAACAGCCCGCGAGGGTCTTCATGCAAGTCCAGCATCCCATCACCGTTCGCAAAGACACCGGCGCCTGGAAGGCGCAGGTGTGGATCTCGTTCGGCGCCGCCGCCCTGCTCTGCGGCACCGGCCTCGCCTACCTGCCGGGCACCGACCTCGATCGCGCGTTCATGGTGATGGGCTACGTGTTCTGCTTGTCCACCGCGTTCGCGCTCGCCAAGTTCGTGCGCGACAACGAGATGCGCAGTCAGGACACGCCGTTGTGGAAGGTCGTCGTGTGGAGCGGCTTCGCGTTCGCGATGGCGCTCACCGGTTGGGGGCTCATGCGCATGAGCATCAACCCGACCTACAAGGCATACCTCGGCGTGAGCTGGCTGTTCCTGATCTCGAGCGCCTTCACGCTGGCCAAGACACTGCGCGACGCGTTCGACGCGGCGCTTTCCGAGGCGCATCGCGCCGGCCGCCGCGCAGCCGCCGAATCGACGATCACCGATTCGCGCGCCTGAAGCGTCCCCCGCAGTCCCGTTCCTCGTTCCATTCAAGGAGAACACGATGTTCACTTGTGCGTCCCGGCTGCCCGCTGTCCGTTCGTTTCAACGTTTCGCGCTTTGCGCACTGAGCACCGCCGTGATCACGCTCTCGCTGTTGTCGACAGCGCGCGCGCAGTCCACCCTTTCCGAAGCGAGTGCGCTGTCGCTGCTGCCGGTCGCGGTGTCCGTCGCGGCGCCGGTGATGCTGCTGGCGGCGGGAGTCTCGCTCACCGTGGTTGCGGTCGAGGCGTCGGCGACCGGCACCGTGTGGGTGCTCGAGCGCGCGTCCGACGGCGCGCGCGCGACGTTGCGTTTCTCGGGTCAAGTGATCGGCGGCGTGTCGGCGGTCATCGGCACCGCGATCCTCGTCACCGCGGTGAGCACGGGCTGGGTGTTGTCGGCGGCGGGTCAGGCGATTGCCTTCATCCCGAACCAGATCGGCGCCTCGCTGCTGCACAACGAACGCCTGACGCGCTGAGTGCGGATGATGAACAAGCTCTTGCTGAGCGCGGGCCTGGCACTGACGCTGTCTGCCGGCCCGGTGCTTGCCGGCAGGCCCTGCGAGGACAAGCCGCTCGACGCGACGACCGTGCAGTGGTCGATGGCTCTCGCCGAACGCACGGCGAAGCGGCTCGACGACACCGGCGCGCAAGTCGTCGTGCTCGCCCGCGCGGGCCAGGATCTGAACCGCTACGGCTTGACGTGGTCGCACCTCGGATTCGCGTACCGCGACGCCGAGAGTGCACGCGGCGCGTGGCGCGTCCTGCACAAGCTGAACCACTGCGCTACGCCGGCTGCGGCGGTCTACCGTCAAGGTCTCGGCGAATTCTTTCTCGACCGCCTGTGGCGCTACGAGGCGGCCATTGTCGTGCTCGCACCCGAAGTGCAGGCGAAGTTGCTGCCGGTGCTGCGCGACAATCAGCGCGCGACGCAGTGGCATATCGAGGCCTACAACATGCTGGCCTACCCGTGGGCGCTGACCTACCAGCAAAGCAACCAGTGGGCGATCGAAACGCTGGCCGGCGCGATGGACGCAAACGCCACGACGCGACGCCAGGCGCAGGCGTGGTTGCAACTGCACGACTATCAGCCGACCACGCTGCATCTGGGACCGATGACTCGCCTCGGCGCGCGCGCGACGAGAGCGAACGTGGCCTTCGACGACCACCCGAACGACAAGCGCTTCAGCGATCGCATCGAGACGGTGACCGTCGACTCGGTGTTCGGCTGGCTGCGCCGCAGCGGGCTCGGGGGCGACGTGATCGTCGTGCGCTAGGATGAAACGCCCCCAAGCTCACTGCGTTCGCTGCCCCCCGGGGGGGCTGAGTGCCGCGGCTCCATGCCCGCCCGCGCGGGCATGGACGGCACGAAGAGGCGTTGCGTCTCGCAACGCCGCGGCCTGCAAGGCCTCAGTGCCCTTCGGGCGGCCGGGCGGGCCCTGAGGTGATGACGATGAACCATCGCATGAACCGCCGCCACGCGCTGTGCTGCTCGGCCGCGCTCGCGGCCGGTCTGTTCACGAGTCTCACGACACCGGCCAGGGCATTCACCTTGAGCGAAGGCCTGCGCAACCCCTGCCGCGGCGTGCTGCCGCGCGAACTGGCGCAGCACGACCTGGTGCTCGCGGCGTTCGAAGGCATCGATGCGAGTGCGCTGTGGGATGCGCATTGCCACCTGCTCGGCAACGGCGACGCTGGTTCGGGCTGCACGATCAACGCCAACATGCACGAGTGGTGGCGCCCGGCCGAGGTACTGCGGCGACGCATGATCATGAACGCCGCCTGCGTGCCCGACGACGCCGCGTCGGTCGATCGGGCCTATGTGGAAAGGCTCGTCGCGCTCAGTGCCGACTTTCCGGAAGGTGCGCGCTGGTTGTTGTTTGCCTTCGATCACGCGTGCGACGAGCAAGGCAAGCCGCGCGCCGACTGGACCACGTTCCACGTGCCCAACGCGTACGCGGCACACATCGCGGCCGAGCACCCCGCGCGCTTCATGTGGGTCGCTTCGGTGCACCCGTACCGCGAAGACGCCGTCACGCAACTCGACGACGCGCTGCAAGGCGGCGCCGTCGCGCTGAAGTGGCTTCCGAGCGCGATGAACATCGATTTGCGCGACGCGCGCTGCCGTGCGATCTATGAGCGGCTCGCGGCGACCGGCGTGCCGCTGATCGTGCATTGCGGCGAAGAGAAGGCGGTCGCCGGCGCCGGTCGTCACGAGCTCGGCAACCCGCTGCTCGTGCGGGTTGCGCTTCAGCATGGCGTGCGCGTGATCGTCGCGCACGCCGCGTCGCTCGGCACCGCGAGCGACCTCGATCAACCATCGCAACCGCTGCGCGCCGCCTTCGATCTGTGGGCGCGGCTGATGGACGAGCCCGACGCGAAGGGGCTGCTGTACGGCGACGTGTCCGCGCTCTTTCAGTCGAATCGACGCTCGGATGTGTGGCGCGCCGTGCTGACCCGTGAGGATTGGCATGCGCGCCTGCTGCACGGCTCGGACTACCCGCTGCCCGGCGTGATGCCGCTGTACGCGCCGGCGCGCATGGCGCAGGAAGGTTTTATCGGCGCCGACGCCGTCGAGCCCTTGCGACGCATCCGCGAGCACAACCCGCTGCTGTTCGACTTCGTCCTGAAACGCCACTTGCGCGCCGGGCAAAGCCGATTGCACAAGAGCGTGTTCGAGACGAAGCGCATGTTTGCGCCGAACCGCGCCGCCGGCACAGCCCACCGATCGTGACGAGCCGAAACGCCGGCCACTCCCACAAGAACAGCCGAAGGAACGTTCATGCTCCCCACCATCTTCGCCGTCTTTGTTGCCTGCTTCGTGCTCGAACGGCTCAAGCCCGGCTGGCGACTGCCCGCCGTGCCCGGCTGGTGGACACGTGTGCTGCTCATCAACGGCATGCAACTCGGCGTTGTCGTGTTGGCCGGTTTCACATGGGAACGCTGGCTCGCCGGAACCTCGGTATTCCAGCTGTCAGCGGTCCTCGGTCCATGGGCCGGCGGCTTGGTCGCGTACGTGATCGCGACCTTCGTCTTCTACTGGTGGCACCGCGCACGCCACGAAGTCGACTGGCTGTGGGTCGGCTTTCACCAGATCCACCACAGCCCGCAACGGCTCGAAGTCATCACCTCGTTCTACAAGCACCCGGGGGAGATGGTCGTCAATTCGATCATCGGCAGTGTGCTTGTCTATGCACTGCTCGGCCTGTCGACCGAAGCAGGCGCGGTGTATACGCTGTGCACCGCGCTGGGCGAGTTCTTCTATCACACCAACATGCGCACACCGCGCTGGATCGGCTGGTTCTTCCAGCGGCCCGAGATGCACCGCATCCATCACCAGCATGGCCGCCACCTCAACAACTATGGCGACATCGTCTGGTGGGACATGTTGTTCGGCACCTATGAAAACCCGCCGACTTGGGACGATCGCTGCGGATTCGATCACGCGAAGGAGCAACGCCTACTCGACATGCTGCGGTATCGTGACGTGCACAAAAATTGACCTGAACCGGAGGAGACCTTGAGCGCCGTCATTCCTGCTGCCAAGCCGCACACCGAACACCCGAACCAGTTCACGCTGCTGCGCCAGCGCCGCTTCGCGCCATTCTTCTGGACGCAGTTCCTCGGCGCGGCGAACGACAACCTGTTCAAGTTCGCCTTCACGGTGATGGTGACGTACCAGCTGCAAGTGAGCTGGCTGCCGCCTGCGCTGGCCGGTCTCGTGATCGGCGCGCTGTTCATCCTGCCGTTCCTGCTGTTCTCGGCCACCAGCGGCCAGCTTGCCGACAAGTACGACAAGCGCACGCTGATCCGCTTCGTCAAATGGCTCGAGATCGCGATCATGGTCGTGGCCGCGCTCGGCTTCGCGGTGCAAAACGTGCCGCTGCTGCTCGCGTGCGTGTTCCTGATGGGCCTGCACTCGACGCTGTTCGGGCCGGTCAAGTTCGCCTACCTGCCACAGCACCTGTCCGAGCGTGAGCTGACCGGCGGCAACGGCATGGTCGAGATGGGGACCTTCGTCGCGATCCTGCTCGGCAACGTGGCCGGCGGGCTGATCATCGCGCTGCCCGAGACGGGCGCGCGGCTCGCCGGTTGGTCGTGCATCGCGCTTGCCGTGCTCGGCCGCGCGACGGCGCAGTTCGTGCCGGTGTCCCCCTCCACGGACCCCGGCCTGAAGATCAACTGGAACCCGGTCAGCGAGACCTGGCGCAACCTGAAGCTCGCTCAGGGCAACCTCGTCGTGTTTCGCTCGCTGCTCGGCATCTCGTGGATGTGGTTCTTCGGCGCGGTGTTCCTGAGCCAGTTTCCGTCGTTCGCAAAGGAAGTGCTGCACGGCAACGAGCAGGTCGCATCGCTGCTGCTCGTCGTGTTCTCGATCGGCATCGGCGTCGGCTCGCTGCTGTGCGAAGTGCTGTCCAGGCGGCATGTCGAGATCGGCCTCGTGCCGCTCGGCGCGATCGGCATGAGCGTGTTCGCGATCGACCTGTACTTCGCCGCGCGCGCATTGCCGCCGGTCGCCATCCAGGGGTTGAGCGAATTCGTTGCGCAAGCGGCGCATTGGCGCGTGATGATCGACCTCGCGCTGCTGTCCCTTTTCGCCGGCCTGTACAGCGTGCCGATGTATGCGCTGATCCAGTTGCGCGCGTTGCCGACCCACCGCGCCCGCATCATCGCGGCGAACAACATCCTCAACGCACTGTTCATGATCGCGAGCGCGGTCATCGCCGGCGCGCTGCTCAAGGTCGGATTCAGCATCCCGCAGATCTTCCTCGCCGTCGGCATCGCGAACGCAGTGGTGGCGTGCTACATCTTCCTGCTCATGCCCGAATACCTGCTGCGCTTCATCGCGTTCGTCGCGTCGCGCTGTGTGTACCGCTTCAAGGTGCGCGGCGACGAGAACATTCCAGCGCAGGGCGCCGCGATCCTCGTCAGCAATCACGTGAGCTTCGTCGACGCGATCCTGCTGATGGCGGCGAGCCCGCGGCCGATCCGCTTCATCATGGACCATCGCATCTTCAGGATCCCGGTGCTCGGCACCTTGTTCAGGCTCGCGAAGGCAATCCCGATCGCGTCACAGAAGGAGGACGCCGCGACCTACGAGCGCGCGTTCGCCGAAGCGCGCCGCGTGCTCGACGATGGCGACCTGCTCGGCATCTTCCCCGAGGGCGCGATCACGCACGACGGGCAGTTGCAGCCCTTCAAGGGCGGCATCATGAAGATTCTCGAGACGCATCCGGTGCCGGTCGTGCCGGTGGCGCTGCAGAACCTGTGGGGCTCGTACTTCTCGCGCGTCGAAAAAGGCCGGGCCATGGTGCGGCCGCTTCGCCGCGGATTGTGGAGCTCCGTCGGTCTGGTGGCCGGTGAAGCCGTGCCCGCCGCGGCGGTGTCGCCGGAGACGCTGCGCTCGCGCGTGCAAGCTCTGCTGGCTGCCTGACGCGACCGCGACGGCTGCGTTCGGCATCGGCCTCCATGACGCTCAGTCGCGCCGCGCTGGCACGCATTGCGCCGTTCGCCCTCTTCATCGCGCTGCTCGCGTTGCGCGGCGTGCTGCCGGCCGACGGCTCTTGGGGCTTCGATCCGCGCTGGCTCTATGGTGCAACGGTGCTGCTCGTCGCAGGATTGCTCGTGTGGTTCCGGCGAGAGTACGGCGAGCTGGTGACGCAGACGCTGCCGTCGGCGCGCGAAGCATTGCTCGCGATCATCGTGGGGCTCGCCGTATTCGTTCTGTGGATCCACCTCGACGCGCCGTGGATGCGATGGGGTGAACCGAGCGCGAGCTTTGTGCCCGTCGATGCGCAGGGACACATCGAATGGGCGCTGGTCGCGCTGCGGTGGATCGGCGCTGCCTTGCTCGTGCCGGTGATGGAAGAGCTCTTCTGGCGATCGTTCCTGATGCGCTGGGTCGACAGCGCACAGTTCGAGACCGTCGATCCGATGCGTGTCAGCCTGCGCGCCATCCTAGCGTCGACCTTCGTCTTCACGCTCGCGCACACGCTGTGGCTCGCCGCCGCGGTGGCCGGGCTCGCCTACGCGGTGCTCTACCGGCGCACCGGCAAGCTGTGGGTGCCGGTCATCGCCCATGGCGTGACGAATGCGGCGCTCGGCGTTTGGGTCGTGACGACGGGGAACTGGGCCTACTGGTGATGTGGCGGCGTGGCCGTGTGCATGCAGAATCGGCCGACCATGATCCGCCTGGCCGACATCGACCTGTTCTCGGGCCTAGCAGCCGCTGACCTCCACGCGCTCGAGCAGGTCTTCGAGCGTCGACACCTGAGCGCGGACTCGACGGTGTGCCGGCGTGGCGAAGCCGGGCGGGCGCTCTACGTGATCGCGCAAGGGGGTGTCGAAGTCGAGATCCTTCCCAATACCGGCGGCGGTGCGATCCGCGTTCATCTCGGGCCGGGTCAGGTCTTCGGCGAGATGGCGCTGCTGTCGGGCCAGCCCGTTTCCGCGACGGTGGTCACTGTCCGGGACAGCTGGATCTGGGTGCTGGACAAGGATCGCTTCGCGGCACTCTTCGAAGCGAACCCACGTCTGCTGAGACCGTTCCTGCGGCTGCTCATCGATCGGCTGCGCCATCGCTCGACACTGTCGACCGGACGGCCGACCGGACGCTGCGCGCTGATCGTCGCGCCGGTCGGCGACGCGCAATCGCTTGCCTTTCGTCAAGCGCTGCTCGATGCCGTTGCACGCTACGCGCCCGCATCGATCGTGATCGGTGTGCAGGACGATGATCCGCCGTCGTACACGGCCCCGTTGTGGCCGGACGAGTTGGGCATCGCACCTTCGGTGGTGGCGGATTTCGATGCGCCCCTCGAGTTGCAGGCGTTTCGGGCCTGGGGCACGGATCCATGGTTCGCCGACTTCATCCAGCATTGGCGCGTGACCGGAAGCCTGGGCCGCTATCTGTTGCTGCTCGCCTCGCCGGCGCGGGCCGAGCGCCTGCGGCCGCTGATGACGCTCGCTGACGCGATCTTGTGGCCGCTGCCGCAAGCCGGTGCCGCCAGCGCAGTGGCGGCACAGGGACCCGATGGGCTTGCCGACGAAGCGCAGTATCGGATCGCGGTGTCGCGCGAGGCGGGCACCGCGGATCAGCCGTGGTACTTCCTCGTCAAGCCGGCAGAAATCGGCGCACGAGCGGCGGCGCCGTCTTCGCTGGACCGCATCGCGCGTTGGCTCACACATCGCGAGGTGGCGATCGCGATGGGCGCGGGCGCGGCGCGTGGCTTCGCGCATCTGGGCGTGCTGCAGGTGCTCGAAGAGGCCGGCGTTCCGATCGACTATGTGTGCGGCACCAGCATGGGCGGCGCGGTCGCGCTCAGCTACGCCAACTACGGCAATGCGATAGCAGCCACACAGGTCGTGCGAAGCGCGGCCGGCAGCAATGACAAGGTGATCGATCTCGCGTGGTTGCCCGGCGCGTCGCTGCTTCGAGGCAAGAAGGTGCGGCGCTTCGTCGATCAGCTGCTTGGCAAAGCGAGCTTCGATCGATTCGAGACTCCGGCCGCCGTCGTGGCGGCCGACCTGGTGCACGGAGAGCGTCACGTGTTCGATCGCGGGCCCGCCACGGTGGCCTTGCTTTCCACCACCGCCATCCCGGGCCTGTTTCCGCCGGTGCGGCACGAGGGGCGCATCCTGGTGGACGGCGCGGTGGTCAGCCGCATTCCGTTCGACCTCGTGCATCGCCGCCGATGCGGATTGAAGATCGCCGTCAATGTGATCCCTTCGGCCGCACGGCACGACGCTGAAATGAGCTTCCGAGCGCAGGGGCTCGCCGACAAGTTCGAGCGATTCATGGGCCTGCGCCACGTGATTGCCGGCTCATGGGAACTGCTCGCGTGGTGGCATGGCGCCGCGGAGGCGCAGGCAGCCGATTTCCTGATCGAGCCCGCGACCGACGCCGACTCGGCCTATGCCTTCGGCTCGATCGACAGGATGGTCGAGGCGGGTCGCACGGCCGCGCAAGCGAAGGCGCCCGCGATCGCCAAGGCGGTCGCCGAGCTGATGCGGCCCGGCGTGCCCTGACGTGCAAGTGGACACGACCGGCATCGACTCCTAAGCTCTCCTGCATATAGACGAGACTGCATGGGCATGCGCCGCAGAGACACGCTCCCTTTGATGCTGGCGATGTGCGCTGCGCCGCTGGCCACGGCCCAGCAGGCGGGGAAGGTGTACCGGATCGGGTGGCTTAGTGGTACGTCGATCGCCCCCAGCCCACAGTGGACAGAGTTTGTCGGGGGGATGCGCGAGCTTGGCTGGATCGAAGGCCAGAACTTCACTGTCGAGAACCTGCTCTACGAGGGTCGCAGCGAGCGCCTTCCCGCTGTCGCCGCCGAAGCGGTGCAGCGCAAGTTCGATGTGATCATTTGTGGCGGCACGCCGCCGACGACGGCCGCCAAGAACGCGACCGCGACGATCCCGATCCTGTTCTACTATGTCGGCGATCCTGTGGGGGCCGGCTTCGTTGCGAGTCTGGCACGGCCGGGCGGGAACATCACGGGGATGGGCGGCCTTGGCCCGGGGATCCACGCCAAGATGCTCGAGCTGCTGAAAGAGGCGGTCCCCAAGGCGACTCGCATCGCGATGCTCACCAATCCGACGTTCCCGCTGCACGCGGTCTATGGTGCCGACGCCGAGTCCGCCTCGCGAGGCCTGAAGGTGACGCTCAGGCCTGTCGAGTTGCGCTCGCCGGAGGAGATCGACGGCGCCTTCGCGACGATCGCCCGCGACAAGGTCGACGCGCTGCTGATCCTGGGCCAACCGTTCCTGTTCGGTCAAGGCGCACGCGTCGCCAAGCTGGCGATGGAGCAACGCTTGCCGGCGATGATCCCGTTCGTAGAAGTCGTGCGCGATGGTGTCCTGATGTCGTACGGCTCGAGGGTCATTGACGACGTGCGGCGACTTCCGTACTACGTCGACCGCATCCTGAAGGGCGCCAAGCCGGCCGAGTTGCCGGTCGAGCAGCCGACCCGGTTCTACCTCACCGTCAACCTGAAGACCGCGAAGGCGATCGGCCTCACCGTGCCGCCTTCGCTGCTGCAGAGAGCGGACCAGCTGATCGAGTGACGGCTCGCCCGCGACCGACGCCCGATTCCCGAAGAATGCAAGTCGACATGCACGAGATCCGCTCCTAAGCTGCCTGCACCGAAAGAAGCCGAGACAAGCATGCGTCGCAGAGACACACTCCCTTTCATCCTTGCCCTATGCGCCGCGCCGCCGACAACCCAAGGCCAGCAAGCGGGGAAGGTGTACCGAATCGCGTGGCTTACGAGCATGTCGATGGCCGCCAGTCAAGCGTTAACAGAGTTTGTCAGGGGGATGCGTGAGCTTGGATGGATCGAAGGCCAGAACTTCACTATCGAGAACCTGTACTACGAGGGACGCGGCGAGCGACTTCCCGCTCTCGCCGCCGAGGCGGTGCAGCGCAAGGTCGATCTGATCCTCTGTGCCGGGACGCAGACGACGACGGCCGCCAAGGACGCGACCACGACGATCCCGATCCTCTTCTACTTTGTTAGCGATCCGGTGGGGTCCGGCTTCGTTGCGAGTCTGGCTCGGCCGGGCGGCAATCTCACGGGGATGGGGGGCCTCGGCCCAGGGATCTTCCTCAAGATGCTGGAACTGCTGAAAGAGGCGGTCCCCAAGGCTGCTCGCATCGCGATGCTCTTCAATCCGACCTTCCACGCGGTCGTTCGCGCCGATGCTGATCCCGGGTCAGCCGTTCTTGTTTCGCGAAGGCGCACGCGTCGCCAAAATGGCGATCGAGCAACGGTTGCCGGCGATGATCCCGTTCGAG
>Ga0184637_10000879_pt1 | contig 21378 bp, 22 predicted proteins | sample PLM3_127_b2_FD_133143 | JGI IMG/M metagenome (GOLD analysis project Ga0184637, IMG submission 133143) | Groundwater sediment microbial communities from an aquifer in East River, Colorado, USA - PLM3_127_b2 | ecosystem: Environmental > Terrestrial > Soil > Riparian zone | place: USA: East River... | reverse complement strand
AGGACCAGCCGGGCTCCACGGTCGCGCTCGTCGGCACCGACGACGCTCGCCTTCGTGCGGACGCACCGTGCCACCACGTCCGCCATCACGGCCGGATCGCGGGCCAGGACCGCGTCGAGGCGGCCTTCCAGGAGCTCGAGGAGCGAAGGCTCGAGGGCCAGGCCGTACTTGGCCACCTCGGCCAGGCCGGAGCGGAACTCCCGCTCCGGGAGGGTGGCGAGCGTAGCCACATCGGCCAGGACCGCCACCGGCTGGTGGAACGCACCGACCAGGTTCTTCCCCTCCGGCAGGTTCACGCCGGTCTTGCCCCCGATGGCCGCGTCCACCTGTGCCGTCAGCGTCGTGGGGACCTGGACGAACCGCACCCCACGCATGTACGTGGCCGCCACGAACCCCGCGAGGTCCCCGACGGAACCGCCGCCCAGGGCGACCACCACGTCGTCGCGGTGCGCCTCCTGTGTTGCCAGCTGCCGGTGCAGCGCGGCCACGGTCTGGAGCGACTTCGCCTCCTCGCCCGCCGGAGCGCCGAGGTGCACCACCCGCAGCCCCAAGGGGGCGAGCCCACCGGCGAGCCTCTCCAGGTAGGTGCTCGCCACCGTGGGATCGGCTACCACGAAGGCCTTCTCCGCCCCTCCGAGCTCGGGCAGACAGGCAGCGGCCTCCTCCAGGACGCCTGGGGCCACGACCACGTCGTAGGTCGAGCCGGGGACGGCCACGCTCACGCGGACCACCGGGTGAGCTCCTTCTGGATGGCCTCGGCGACCTCGTGGGGCGGGCCGCTCGCCTCCACGACGTGGGCCGCGAACTCGCGGTACAGAGGCTCGCGGTCCCGGAACAACCGCTCGAGGTCGGCCTCAGCATGGATGAGCGGACGGTCCGCCGACGGCGACACCCTCTCCTTCAGGACCTCAAGGGGGACGGACAGGAACACGACGTCACCCGTGGCCCGGAGCGTGACCCGGTTGGCCGGCTCCAGGACCACCCCGCCCCCGCACGAGACCACGGAGGGGTCGTGGGCGGCCGCCTTCGTGAGGGCCGCCGCCTCCAGCTCGCGGAAGCGGGATTCGCCCTGTGCCGCGAAGATCTCTCGGACCGACGTGCCGGCGGCGCGCTCGATCTCGGCGTCGAGCTCCACGAACGGGACGCCGAGACGGCCGGCCAGCTCGGGTCCGATGGTCGACTTGCCGGATCCCGGCATGCCCACGAGGTAAACGATCATGGCAGGGTCGCGACGTAGCCCTCGAGGTTGCGCCTGGTCTCGGGAAGGGAGTCACCGCCGAACTTCTCCAGGACGGCCTGCGCCAGGACGAAGGCCGCCGCGGCTTCCCCCACCACCCCACCCGCGGGGACCGCGCACACGTCCGTCCGCTGCTTGATCGCGACGTCTGGCCTCCCGGTCGCCAGGTCCACGGTGGACAGCGGCTGGGGCACGGTGGAGAAAGGCTTCATGGCCGCTCGGACCCGGATGGGCTGGCCCGTGCTCATGCCGCCCTCGATCCCCCCCGCCCGCATCGAGGTTCGGGATAGGCCGGCGCCTCCCGCCACGATCTCGTCGTGGGCCTTGGAGCCCAGGCGCGCCGCGGTGGCGAACCCGTCGCCCACCTCGACCCCCTTCACCGACTGGATGCTCATGAGCGCGAGGGCCAGGCGAGCGTCGAGCTTGCGGTCGGACTGGACGTGGGACCCCAGGCCGGGCGGGCAGCCGTAGGCGATGACCTCGCAGACCCCGCCCAGGGTGTCCTTGGCCTTTCGGACCCGGTCGATCTCCTCCACCATCTCGGCCGAGGCCTCCTGGTCGAAGCACCGGACGGGCGAGGCATCCACCTCGTCCAGGTCCTCGGGCCCCGGGAGCGAAGCGTCCTCCGGCACCGCGACCTTGCCGATCCGGACGACGTGGGACAGCACGCGGATGCCGAGCTCGGCAAGGAACGCCTTGCACGGACATCCCACCGCGACCCGGGCGGCCGTCTCCCTGGCGCTCGCGCGCTCCAGGACGTTTCGCACGTCGTCGAACCCGTATTTCATGACGCCGGGGAGATCGGCGTGGCCGGGGCGAGGGCGAGTGAGCTTGACCTGTGGGTCGGTCTCACCCTCCACCGCCATCAGGTCCCGGTACTTCTCCTCCCACTCCGCGTTCTCGATCGTGATGGCGATGGGGCTGCCGAGCGTGCGGCCGTGCCGGACGCCGGAGAGGATCTCGAACCGGTCGCCCTCGAGCTTCTGCCGGCCGCTCCGGCCGTGTCCATGGCGGCGCCGGGCCAGCTCGCCGGCCACCTCCTTGGGCGCGACGGGAACGCCGGCGGGCAGTCCCTCGAGGATGGCCACGAGGGCCTTGCCGTGCGATTCACCCGCCGTGAGCAGCCGCAACATGGACCTCATGATAGGTGACGGGCCGGGCCCGACCGGCGGGGACGCGCGTCCCCGGGGCTCGGGCCCGGCCCGAGTGCGGAGGGCGGTCCCGGTATCCCGGGACCGCCCTCGAACCGGCGACCGCTCCCCCCGAGCGCGACCGCCGGAGCTCTATTTCTGCGGGCTCGTACAGAGCGTGAACCCCTCGTCGCCGAAGACGAAGCGCGCGCAGCTCCCGCTGATCGAGACGAGCCTGAAGTTCCCGTCGAAGGTCTCGCCCTCCGACACCGTGAACACCGTGCCGTCCACCTCCACCTGCACCATCGTGCCGCTCTGGAAGATGTCGAGGAGCACGACCGTGTGGCCGCCCACCGTGGTGCTCTGCCCGCCTCCCGGCGTGGTCGGCGTCGGGGTCGGCGACCCGGTGGGAGGCGGTCCCGTACCCGTGGGAGGGGGGCTGACGCTGCCGCTCGGTGGCGGAGACCCGGTCTGCAAGGCCGGTGGGATGGAGAACGGGTCACGGGACCCGGCCAGCACCACCGGCGGCAGCGTCTCGCGGGGCGTCGGGGTGGGGGTGACGGTTGGAGTCGGCGTCGGGCCGCCGGTCGAGACCGGCGGCGGCGACGCCGCCTCCTCCCCCCCACCTCCTCGCAGCACGTTCAGGAAGACGAAGGCAAGGAGCGCGACGCCCGCCACCCCGCCGAAGATGATCAGCGCGCGCCGGTCACGGGAAGAGAGGGCCATGGTCCTAGGCTCCCGGTGGGGCAGGCGTGGACGGCGAGGCCGCCGTGGGCGGCGTGGACGGGAACGGCGGCCCGAACGGGGAAATCGGCGTGAACGCCGAGGGCACCGAGGCCGTGCCGGCCTCTGTCGGCCCGGGCTGGGAACCGGGGCCGGCGCTCGTGTCGGTCGTGTAGAACTCCACGCCGAGCTGCATGCTGAGGGAGTTCACCGTCGAGCCGATCGGCGCGGCCCCCCCGGGGGTGATCGAGACGCTTGTCACCTTGGCCGCTCGCGGTAGCGACTCCAGCCGGAACAGGAACTGGTCCAGGGCGAAGTACCCGCCGGTCACCGAGATCGAGGTCGCGATGGTCGAGAAGGACCCCGTGGGATCGAGCTGGGGGCTCCCCGGCGCCACGGTGAAGAAGTCCACGGCCGAGCCGTCGGCCGCAGCCGTCAGCAGCCTGATGAGCGCGGGGAGGTCCGCCGTGGGCGGGACCTGGTTGCTCAGCTGCGCGATCTGGGCCTTCACCACCGGGGCGTTGGCCTGGGCCTCCTTCAGGCTGGCGAGCTCAGCGCGAAGCGCCGACTCCTGGGTCTTCGCCGCATCGATCTCCTCCCGGGTCTTGCTCACCTGGCTCATCTTCGGGAGCACCAGGAAGAACACGACCAGCAGGGCAACCACGGCGAGGATCGCCGCCGCGATGATCGGTCCCCGGCGGCTCACGGGAGACCCTTTCCCCGCCTGGTCGCGGCGTCGAGGCTGAGGTCGATGCCGCTGCTGAAGGTGTAGATGCGCGAGAAGGGAGCGCTCTCCGTGGCCGAGGTCATCCAGGCGTTCTCCCAGCCGTCCACCTGCTCCAGCCGAGTCAGCCAGGAAGCCAGGGGATCGGTCTCTCTGACCACGCCGGTGAACGTGAGGGTGCCGATCAGAGAGGCTCCTCCGGTGGCCGGCGCCGTCCCCACCGGCGAGATCGATCCCGTGAAGTTCGTGAGGTAGGCCTCCGAGGGGATCATCCGGGAGACGTCCACGAGCACGGTCGACCAGGAAACCTCATCGACGAACACCGAGTTGACCAGCTCCTGCTTGGCGTCGAGCTGGTTCTGGAGCTCCTGGAACCGTTGAAGGTCGTTGACCTGCGCCTGGAGCTGCCTGTTCACGCCCTCCTGTGCCGCGAGGTCGTCCTGGGCCCGGGAGAGGTTCATGACCTGGAAGAAGTAGAAGAGCCCGATCAGCCCCAGCACGATCACGCCGACGATCACGACCAGGCTCGTGAGGCGACGCGTCGCCTCTCGGGCGCGGAGTTCGGGGGGAAGGAGGTTGACTTGGCTCATCGTCACCTCCCGGGGATGGCCAGGCCGACGGCGACGGCGAGGACCGGTTCTGCGTCCTCAATCGCCTCAGGGGGAAGATCGAGCTCGGACTTCACGCGCTCGAACACTCGGCCCCGGTCCACCTTCACCGGGATGCGCTCTTGCAGGAGCTCGAGGAAGCCGCGAAGCTTCGAGCCCCCGCCCGTGACCAGTACGCGCCCGATCTTGGCCCCGGGCACCTGGGCCGTGTAGAACTCGAGCGAGGATCGGATCTCGTCGACGAAGGTCCCGGCCCGAGACAGGGCCACCCGCTCGACCTCCTTGGAGGCCGGAGCACCCTCGACATCCTCCCCGCGCTTCAGCCGCTCGGCGACCTCGTCGTCGACGCCCAGCCCCCGAGCGATGGCGAGCGTGATATCACGGCCCCCGGTCGGCAGGATCCGCACGAACCGGGTGATGCCGCGGTCGTGGACGCAGATGTTCGTCACGTGGGCCCCGACGTCTACGACGGCCTCGTCGCCCGGGGTCTCCAGGTTCAAGCCCTCGACGGTCCCCACCGCCCTCACCAGGGCGAAGGGGTTGAGGTCGATGCCCACCGGATCAAGGCGTGCGGCCTGCACCGCTGCCACGGCCTCGCTGATCATCACCTTCTGGGCCGCGACCAGGAGGATCCGAAGCATCCGGCGGCCCTCCAGCTCGAACTCGCCCAGCGGGTCGAAGTCCAGCACGGCCTCGTCCACGGAGATCGGGATGAACTCCTGTACCTGGAACCCGAGGGAGGCCCGGAGCTCCTTCTCGGGGAGCCACGGCAGGGCGATCTCCCGCACCACGACCCGCTGGTTCCCGACGCCCATCCGGACCTGCCGGCTGCGGATCCTGCTGCGGCCCCACAGCTCCTTGAGGGCCTCGCTCACCACGTCGGGCCGGCGGACCTCGCCGTTCTCGACCGCGCCCGCGGGGAGGGGGACCTGGGCCGCCCGGGCCAGCACCGGGACATCGCCGATGGCAACTTCGGCCGCCCGCACCGCGGTCGAGCCGATGTCGAGGCCGACGAGCGTCTTGGCCATCTACTCGCCCTCCACCATGACCAGCAAGCCCGAGAGGTACCGCTCGACCTCGGACTCGAGGACCCGGTAGGTCTTGCCCAGCCGGATCGCCGGCAGCTCGCCGGACTTGATCAGCCGGTAGACGGTCATGTTCGAGACCCGCATGGCCTCGCAGACCTCGCCCACGGTGAGGAGCTGGTCCTCGTCCCCGTCCCGCCACGTGCCCTGGATGGCCCGTCCCCGGATCATTCGTCGCCCTCCGCCTTGACCGAGCGCTCGGACAGGTACTTGTCCACGTCCGACTCGCGGATACGGAAGTTCTTGCCCACCCGGATCGCCGGAAGCTGCCCGCTCTTGATGAGCCGGTACACCGTCATGTTCGAGACCCGCATCGTCGCCGCCACCTCGCTCACGGTGAGGAGCCGATCCCCCACGAACGGCCTCCGCTTGCTCATGGCCTCGCGCCCCCGTGCCCGTATGTCACTTTCGCCACATCCGTCACTTTCGTAACATCTCCACCATCTTCACCATCTGCTCCCCTGGTCCACTCCTGACACACCACCTGCGTGGGGTCCCGCAACCTAACATCCGTCACAGACACGGTCAATCACCACGCAAGTGCTCTTTCGGCACGATAGGCTAAATTACATGTATGTAATTAGCTCTATTTCTCAAACGCCACATCTGTCACAGGAAAATGGGGGGCCTCCCCCAGTGGGAAGCCGGCCGAGGGGCCGGATCAGGTGAGGTGTCGGAGGTAGACCGAGGAGATCTGGGGGGCCAGGAATGCCGCCACCAGGGCTCCTGCGGCCAGGAAGGGGCCGAATGGGATGGCTTGTTTTCGGCTGGCCCCGACGATCAGGGCGGCGATGGCCCCCACCCCTCCCATGAGGATCCCGGCCCCGGCGGCCACGGCGACGTACCGCAGCCCCACCGCCCCGAGCACCAGACCGATGAGGGACGCCAGCTTCACGTCACCCATGCCCATGCCCCGGGGGGAGACGATCGCCACCAGGAGCAGGGAACCCCCGTAGGCCAGCATCCCGATAGCACCCCGGACGGCGTCGAGCCCTCCCCCGGCCAGGGCGACGACCACGATGTAGGCGCCGAAGGCCACGAGCGACGGGTACACGAGGCGGTTGGGGATGATCCGGTGGCGGAGGTCGATGACGGACAGGGCAAACATCAGCCCGAGGAAGGGGCCCATCATGGCCGCCGCCCAGATCGAGTCGAACTCCAGGGCCGCGCCGACGAACAGGCCGGCAGTGGCGAGCTCCGTGAGGGGATACACGGGAGAGATACGGGCCCCGCACGAGCGGCAGCGCCCCCGCAAGAACAGCCAGGACGCCACGGGGATGTTGTCGACGTTCCGGAGCTGCGTCCCGCAAGAGGGACACTGGGACCGCGGGGCGACCAGGGACTCCCCCTTGGGGACCCGGTGCGTGACCACCGTGAGGAAGCTGCCGAAGGCCAGGCCCACGAGCCCGAACACCACTGCCCGCAGGGCGATCACGCGGGCATCATGCCAGAGCAGGTCAGGACGGGCTCGGGCCTAGCCCGAGATCTCCTTCCACAGGATCTGCTCGAGGCCGCCGCTCCCGAACCCGACGATCTGCTCGATGCGGGAGTTGTAGGCGATGTGGAAGCCGTTCTTGATGTCCATCGACCCGCAGTACAGCGCCCCGTCGGCCGCGTTGGTCTGGTTCTTGAAGGCGCACTTCCCCGGCGTGTACATCAGGGCCGCGATGCCGTCGTCCAGATCGTTCACGTTGCCGGTGTCGAACAGGATGGAGTTCTTGCCGTAGATGCTGCAATCGCCGCCGTTCGCGGCGCACGTCGTCGACCCTCCGGGGACGTACAGGGACACCAGCACCACGGTCGCCGGCGCGGAGGTGGAGATGGTCGACGTGTTCCCGAAATCGATCGGGGCGTTGCTGACGATCGTCAGGTTACCCCCGATGGACAGGCCCGTGAGGTCGAGCTGGGTGCTCTGGCTCGGATTCGTCTGCCACACGGCGTAGACGCCCTGCATGTTGGCCTTGGGGAGGGCGTTGAACGTCTGGTACGCGGTCGCCGACGTCTGGGCGGGGTCACAGGGGTTGCTGGACGGGATGCAGGTGATGCTGGTGTAGTTGGCAGGGTCGAACGTGTACGGCGGGGAGATCCCCGACGCGTCCGTCTTGGGAGGCGACGGAGCCGTCCACGTGCCCGGCATTGGGTTCGTCGTGGCCGAGGTGATCTTTCCGCACGCCGTGGCCTGGCCCTGGACCGTGCCACCGAGGACGGCATAGTTGTTGCTGAGCGGGTTACACACCGTCCCGGCGGGCGCCGACGCCGTGGCGTTTCCCTGGATCACGCCCGTGGGGGGCAGATCGATCGTCCCGTTGGCCCACACGTTGCCGGTCTTGCCGGTGCAGATCCTGCCGGTGGCGTCGGTGTAGCTCTTCACGATGTTCGCGTTCTTGCTGATAACGTCGCCACCGGCGCTGGTGACGCTGCCGCAGACCACGGCGCCCGCTCCGACGGTGATCCCCTGGTTGGCGAAGACGTCGCCGTAGACCACCTCGCCGTTCTTGATCTCGACGGACGTGTTCGAGAACACCGCATAGTTGAACGAGGGGATGGGCTCGTAAACCGCCTGGATGTGACGCGTGACCTGGGCGGCAGCCTTGGTCGGGTAATAGCCGATCGCGTCGACCGTCACGGTGCCGCCGACGGCGGTGGACCACTTGGTCTGGTACTCGCCACCCGCCGCTGTGCAGACTTGGGGCGGAGTTGAGTCGATGTGGCATGGGTTCGCCGACAGCCGATACTCGCCCAGTTGGGTCACCGCCGCGTCGAGGCCGGCCTCCGCCACACCCAGGGTGCGCGTGAACCTGGAGTTTCGTTCCGCCACGCTGAAGGCGTTGTTCCCGGCCTCCAGCACCACGATCAACAGCATGCTCATGATCGCCAGGATGAACACCGCTGTAACGAGGGCGAACCCGTCCTCGCCGCGCTTCAGCCTGGTCAGCATCACCGGTTCCTCATCTGGACGTCGGAGGTCAGGACCACGGAGGCGGTCTTCGTGCCCAGCGACAGCTCGATCCGCACCTGGTCCACGTTTCCGTCCAGGTCGGTGTCCACGTAGGCGGGGAAGATGTCGGGGCTGGTCAGGGAGGTCAGGACCGTGGTGAACGGTCCACCGTCCGTCTGCTTCTGGAGGCTGTACGGGGCCGACGAGCCGGACGTCTGCCACGCGATCTGGACGGGGGCGTCCCCGGGCCCGGTGAACGTCTGCACGCTGAGCGAGGTGGCCGAGCTCGAGTTGATCGCCGTCGCCTGCCGGAACTGCTTCGTCATCTGCTGCATCGCGATCTGCCCCTCCCCCAGCACGTCACGGCGGTTCAGGACCACCCCCGTCTGCTGGTACACGCTGAAGAGCACGCTCATGGTGGCCGCCACGATCACGCCCATCACCGCCAGCGTGACCATGAGCTCGACGACCGTGAGGCCACGCTCGTCCCTATACCGGGCCGACGCAGGTCCGCGCACTCTCGTTCCCCGCCAGGTCGAATGCCGACACGCAGTACGTGTAGGCAAGGTTCTTATTCAGCTGGATGTCCACGTAGCTCGTCGCCGCCTTCGGCTGATCCCCGCCGATCTGCACGAAGTCGGCCTGCGTGCTGATCTTCCGGTAGATCCTGAAGCCGGCCAGGTCCGCGGGCAACGGCGATGGGGCGTTCCACCGCACCGTGATGTCGACGTCTGCACCGTAGGGGGCGCCCCGGGTCGCGGTCACGCCCGTCGGTACTCCCGGCGCCGCCGTGTCGAGGCTGATATTGTCGAAGTACGCAGCCGAGTCGTTCCCCGCCCCGTCGATGTACTTCACGAACACGAACTTGCACTGGGTGGCCGGGAACGTCGATGGGCAGTCTTCGGAGGGCATCGTATAGAGCGTGGTGGTGCTGTAGGGGATGGCCGCCCCGAAGTTCACACCGTCGTCGGAGAACTGCATCGTCGCGACTCCCGTCGCGTCATCGTCGGTCCCGTCCGTGGCAGACAGGGTCAGGACGACCTGCGCGGTATTCGTGTAGGTGGCGCCCCCCGCGATGACGATCGATCCCGTGGGCGGGATGGCGTCGTCGTCGTCGCCCGAGTTGTTCGTGATCTCGACCGTGCAGCCCAGGGAGGAGTTCGAGGCGGTGGCCCCCAGATCGTCCCAGACCGTGTTGGTGACCGTGTAGGTTCCGTAGCTCGCGTACGTGTGGCCCTGGTTCACGCCGCCATTAGTCACGGTCGCGCCGTCCCCGAAGTCCCAGTCGATCTGCACGACGCTGCCGTCGGAGTCGGTGGCCTGCGCGGTGAAGCTCGCGGCCCTGTTGACGTTGGACCACAGCGGACACACGACCGAGGGTGGCTGGTTGGCGCCCCCGGACCCCAGGGGCGAGGTCCCGTGGTAGGGGATGTTCCCGATGGAGAACAGCGAGCTGAGCCGAAGTTGCGACACCGCCGTCCCGTAGGAGTTCGGCCAGATGACCACGATGGATACCCGCTTCATGTCGTGCCCGTTCGCGTCGCCGGCCCCGTTGTTTGCGGTGGGGTTGCTGTCCGCGTCCGCCGGGCCCAGGCCATCGACCGGCGAGTCCACCCATGTGACGTAGCGGTCGATCGTGAAGGTCGTGTTCCCGTTCTTCTTGTCGTCCTCATGGTGGATCAGCGCGGGGCTGGTGTTGGCCGAGACGATCGGCTCGGCCGAGAGGAGCCCGGTCCCGTCCGGATCGAAGGTGAGGGGCGGGCCGTCGGTGACCCAGTAGTCGGGGTTGGTGGGATCGCTGTTGTGGGATGGGAGGTCGTTGGTGACAGCGGGGTTGGGGTCGTCGAACAGGATGACGTGGCTGTAGTTCAGCGTGCGGGCCTGCTCCATCTGCTGGTTGGCGAAGGTCTCGGCCGCGGCCCTCTGGCGGGCCATGCCGGTCGTCTTCAGGCCGAACTGGAGCGATTGGGCCACGGCGAAGGCGCCGATGGCGAGGATCATCCCCGCGACCATGGCCTCGACCATCGTGAACCCACGCTCGTCGGAATGCAGGCGGGCGTGGATGCGACAGAACAGGGGGGCCGTTCTCATCTCACCTCGCATCCTCTTTCCACGGTTGTCGGCACGACAGGCACGGGCCTTGAATGGCCCTGTAGGGAATCCGGGGGGTACCCGGACGAACGAGCCGAGGCGTTGACAAGAGGGCTACCAGCCCCCGGTGCACTCGACGATGGTGTCCACGTCGGCGAACGCCGCCCCGCCCCCCTGGAGGGTGGCCGGGTTGCTGGCGACCTGGGCCAGGCAGAAGTACGTGCCGCTCCCGGACTGGCCGACGAGCAGGAGCTGCTGCCCGGCGTGGACGACGATCGCCGTCTCACCACTCACCGGTGGGCCGGGGTCGACCCAGTCGATCCGTGGCTCCTCCGTCGTGGCCTGCACGGCGTCGAAGCCGTCCCAGTCCTGGGCCTCCGTGTAGTAGGCAAGCGCCGCGGCCAGGCCACTTCGCATGTTGGTCTGGATGGCCCGGTCCTGGGCCCGCTTGCGTGCGCCGAGGAACGTTGGGAGGGCGATGGCGATCATGAGGCCGATGACCAGGACGACGACCATCATCTCGATCAGGGTGAAGCCGGCCTCTGCCCGGAGGCCACCAATCGATCGCTCGCGTTCTCGCCGTCGCATCGCACTTCACTCCGTGTCCCTCAGTACATCGACATCGTGCCGGGCTAGGCATGAGCCGGGATGACAGGAATCCCCGGAACAGGTGCCGGGGCCTACCCTGGAACGGGTAGAAGGGGCGGCCCGTGGGCCGCCCCTTCGCACCCCTAGCTGCTCGTACCTACCACTTGCCGAGAGCAGCGGTTTGCGCGCCGGTAGCGGTACCGTCGCAGTCCGCAGCCGTCGCGGTGCTCCCGTAGAACGTGCCGGCACCAGGGTCGGTGGAGACGTCGTTGATAAACCAACACATCCCGGAGTCCGACATCGAGGCCGCGGCCCACGAGTCGCCGGCCTTGTTGGTCAGGTAGACAGCGTCGCTGACCTCCTTCGGCGCGGTCGAGACCGCGGCCTGGAACGTGAGCGAAGGCTCCACCCCGTTCAGGGCGGCGTCGTCACAGCCCGTGTACGTGTCGTTGTCCGTGAAGCACGTCTTCGCCGCGGCGATGCCGTTACGGAGGCTCGACTGGGCTGCCCGGTCCTGGGCACGCTTGCGGGCGCCGAGGAACGTTGGCAGAGCGATGGCGATGAGGATGCCGATGATCAGAACGACCACCATCAGCTCGATGAGGGTGAAGCCCTCCTCGTCCCTGCGGCGCTCCCAAAAGCGCTTGAGCAATTGATTCACCTCCTCCTTGCGTTGTGCTGAGCACGGTCTTTCTCCCCGCGCTCTCCTGTGCTCTTACATCGGCCTGGGGCTGTGGGCGCTGAAGTCGGGCTCGCTCGAATCCGCGAAATGGCCCGTTCGGGCTACCAAGACTCGGGTAGCCAGGGCTACTTGATGAGCTTGATGATGTTGAACATGGGCATGTACAGGGCGATGACCGCCGCACCCACCGCGCCGCCGACGATGGCGATCATCAGCGGCTCGATCAGGGAAGTGAGGGCGTCGACGGAGGCCGTGACCTCCGCGTTGTAGAACTCCGCGACCTTGTCGAGCATCGTGTCGACGGCGCCGGTCTCCTCCCCCACCGCGAGCATCTGCACCACCATGGGCGGGAAGACGGAGTGCCTGGACAGGGGCTTGGCCATCGACTCGCCCTCACGGACCGCCCCCTGGACGTCTCCCACCGCCGAGCTGATGACCTTGTTGTTGACGGTGTCCGCCACGATGTCCAGGGCCTGCAGGATCGGCACGCCCGAGCGGAGCAGCATGCCCAGCGTGCTGGAGAACCGGGCCAGGGCCGTCTTGTGGAACAGCCCTCCGAAGACCGGGATCTTCAGCTTGACCGCGTCCATCTGGGCCCGGCCCCGGTCCGTCCTCTTGTACCGGCGGAAGGCGAAGCTCATCCCGAACAGGAACAGGGCGAACACGTACCAATAGGAGCGGACGGCGTTCGAGGCGGTCAGGAGGATCTGGGTGGGAAGCGGCAGCGTGCCTCCCAGCTGCGCATAGATGGACTTGAACTGCGGCACGACGAACAGGAGCATGGCCGACATGATCAACCCGACGAGCATCACAACCACGACCGGATAGGTCATGGCCGACTTGACCTTGCGACGGAGCTCGACCTCCTTCTCGATGTTGTCCGCCAGGCGAAGCAGGACGTTGTCGAGCACGCCGCCCGTCTCCCCCGCCTTGACCATGGCCACGTAGAGGTCGCTGAAGGCCTTGGGGGACCTGCCCATGGCGCCCGAGAGCGACTGGCCCTGCTCCACGTCGAGGCGGACCTGGACCATGACCTTCTGGAGCTCCTTGTTCTCCGTCTGGTCGCCCAGGATGGCCAGCGCCCGCAGGATCGGCAGGCCCGAGTTCACCATGGTGGCGAACTGCCGGGAGAAGACCGCCAGGTCCTTCAGCTTGACGTGGCCAGGACGGAGGTTGATCTCCATCTTCAGGCCGGCCTTGGCCTTCTTGACCTCGATGGGGGTCATGCCCATCTCGCGGAGCTTGGTCATGACCAGGCCCTCGCTGTCTCCGATGAGCTGGCCGCTCACCAGGTTGCCGGCTCGATCCCGGACCTTGTACTCGTAGGTGGTCGGCATGGCCTAGCCTCCCGTCGCGGGGTCGCGTCTCACGAGCCCCACCCGCCGCTCGTCGTGATGCCGGCGGCGCCGGCGGCGCCGGCGGCCGCCCCGTAGCTGGCGCCGGCGCCGCCGATCAGCCGGTTCAGCTCCTCGGGGTCGTGCGAGCGCTCGTAGGCCAGCTGTTGGGTGATCTTGCCTTCCTTGACCAGGTTGGCCAGGGCCTGGTCCATGGTCTGCATCCCGAACCGGCCCCCGGCCTGCATGATCGAGTAGATCTGGTGGACCTTGCCCTCCCGGATCAGGTTGCGGACGGCCGGCGTGCAGATCAGGACCTCGCACGCCACGGCGCGCGACCGCCCGTCGGCGGTCTGGAGCAGCTGCTGGGTCACGACCCCCTGGAGGGTGGTCGCGAGCTGCACCCGCACCTGCTGCTGCTGGTGTGGCGGGAACACGTCGATGATCCGGTCGATGGTCTGGGGGGCGTCCTGCGTGTGCAGGGTGGCGAACACCAGGTGTCCGGTCTCGGCCGCCGTGATGGCGGTGGATATCGTCTCCAGGTCCCGCATCTCCCCCACCAGGATGACGTCGGGGTCCTGGCGCAGGACGTGCTTGAGGGCCTGGGCGAAGCTGTGGGTGTCGGCTCCCACCTCGCGCTGGTTCACGATGCACTGCTGGTGTTTGTGGAGGAACTCGATCGGATCCTCCACGGTCATGATGTGGGCGGAGCGCTCCCGGTTCACGATGTCCACCATGCCCGCCAGGCTGGTGGACTTCCCGGAGCCGGTCGGCCCGGTCACCACCACGAACCCGCGGGGGTACCGGGCCAGGTCGGACACGACGCTCGGGAGTCCCAGGCTCTCGACGCTCTTGATCTCGTACGGGATCAGCCGGAACGCGGCGCCGATCGAGTCGCGCTGGAAGTACACGTTGACCCGGAACCGGGCCTTGCCCGGGAGCGCGTAGGACATGTCGAGCTCGAGCTCTTGCTCCAGGCGCTCCCGCATCTTCTGGGGCAAGATCGCGTAGATCATCCCCTGCAGGGCCCGGGGCGAGAGGATCCGGTAGTCCACCAGCCTGATCAGGTCGCCGTGCAGACGGATCGTCGGCGGCGCGCCCGCCGTGAGATGAAGGTCGGAGGCCCCCCGCTCCAGGACGATCTCGAGCAACTCGGGGACCGGGACCTGGATGTCCTCGTCGTCCGGCGCCATCATCACCGAGCCCATCTACTTCACCACCCTCGCGATCTCCTGGAGTGACGTGCTTCCGCGAATGGCCTTTTCCAGGCCGTCGTCCCGCAGGGTGGACATCCCCTGCTCGATGGCCACGGCCCGGATCATGTCCGAGGAGGCCCGCTCCACCGTGAGCCGCTCGATCTCCTCGGTTACCGGCATCACCTCGTACAGGCCCATCCGTCCCCGGTACCCGGTGTTCGAACAGGCCGAACAGCCCACCGGGCGCAACAGCTCCTTGACCTCGGCGATCCGCCACTCGGGCAGGCCCGCCTCGAGCAGCTCCTTGGGCTCGGGGACGAAGCCCTCCTTGCATCGCTCGCACAGCACGCGGGCCAGGCGCTGGGCGACCACGCAGTCCAGGGCCGAGGCCACGAGGAACGTCTCCACCTCCATCTCGGTCAGCCGCGTGATGGCGGCCGCGGCATCGTTCGTGTGGAGCGTGGACAGGACCAGGTGGCCGGTGAGGGCGGCCTCCACGGCGATCATGGCGGTCTCCCGGTCGCGGATCTCACCGATCAGCACGATGTCGGGGTCGGCCCGCAGGATCGATCGCAGCGCGGAGGCGAAGGTCAGTCCGGCCTTGGTGTTGACCTGGATCTGGTTCACGCCGGCCAGCCGGTACTCGACCGGGTCCTCGACAGTGATGAGGTTCCGGTCGATCTCGTTCAGGATGTTGAGCGTCGCGTAGAGCGTGGTGGACTTCCCCGACCCGGTCGGCCCCGTCACCAGGATGGCCCCGTACGGCTTCCGGAACGACTGCTGGTACCGCTTGAAGGCCTCCTCCTGGAACCCGAGGTCGGAGAGCTGGAGGAGGGCCTGGGTCTTGTCCAGGATTCGGAGGACGACCTTCTCCCCGAACACCGTCGGGAGGGTGGCCAGCCGTATGTCGAGGACCTTGCGCCCCACCTTGATGCTCATGCGGCCATCCTGCGGCACGCGCCGCTCGGCGATGTTCAGGTCGGCCATCACCTTCAACCGGCTGATCAGCCCGTTCTGGATGTTCTTCGGCGAGTGCATGACCTCGTGGAGGACGCCGTCCACTCGGAACCGGATGCGGACGTCCCGCTCGTGGGGCTCGATGTGCACGTCCGACGCCCGGTCGGCCACGGCCTGGGTCATGACGGCCTGCACCAGCCTGACGATGGGGGCGTCCTCGACCGCCGCTTCCATGTCGTCGAGGCCATCCTCGGCCTCGAGTTTGCTGGAGGCCTCGCTGGCCAGGGCCTCCACCTGCTCGCCCATCCCGCTGAACTTGGCGATGGCCTGCTCCACGTCGCTGGCCGTGGCCACGATGGGCTGGATGTCGCGGTTGGTGATGGAGCGGATGTCGTCGAGTGCGAACACGTTCGCCGGGTCGGACATGGCGACCAGCAGCTTCCCGTCGCGCTCACCGATCGGGAGAGCCCGGTACCGCCTTGCGAGCTGCTCGGGGAGGAGGCTGGCGGCGAGGGGGTCGATCTGGTGCTCGCTGAGGTCCACGAAGTCCAGGCCCACCTGCTCGGCCAGGGCGGCGACCAGGTCTCGCTCCTTGATGTAGCCGAGGTCGATGAGGGTCCGGCCGAGCGAACGAGCCGTGCTCTTATGCTCGGCCAGGGCATTCTCCAGTTGCTCCTCTGTGATGTGGCCCTGCTCGAGCAGGATCTGCCCGAGCTGCTTCGGCTTTCGCTTGGTCATCGCCATGATCCGTTTGGCCTAGCTCGCTTCATTGGTTCTCGTCACGGCCTCCAGTCTCCTGAAGGAGCTTGGACAACTCTTGGGCCAGGGCCACGCGGTCTACTTCCGTCCCGTCTTCTTCCTCCGCCGGCTCGGTCGACGGCCGCTCGGGGGGTGGCGTTACGGCAGCGGGCGGGGCCGGGGCGGGCGCGGGAGGCGGCAGAGAGACCGGGCTCGGCGCGGGGGCCGGTGGAGGGATCTGGCTGGGGGCGGGTGCGGAGGGGGCAACGCGGGGCTCGGGCGCCCGTTCCACCGGCTGTGGTGCCGCCTCGGGGGCCATCCGCGGTGGCGAGGCCACCGGGGCCGGCGTGGGTACCGACGGCCGGGCCTCGGGGTGGAGGGACGTTCGTGGCTTTCCGCTCGGTGCCGCCGGCACTTCCGGAAGCCTGAGGGCCTCCCGTCTGGCCCGGATCTCCTCGGCCGAGTAGAGCATCTGGTCGAGCTGGTCGATGAGCAGGCCCGGGCGCACCCCGAGCCCGCTCACGGCGAACGCCGCGTAGGGTCCGCGTCGAACGTAGACCCAGATCTCATCGCCGAACTCGATGAATCCCTTCTCCGGCTCGCCCACGACGGCGAATCGCAGCCAGGCCGGCTTGACGAGGCCATCTTGACCCTCCGGAAAGGCCCCAAGGACCAAACCGTCCCTGGACAGGATCAGACAGCCCCGCAGCTCGACGACGCTGGCCGCAACCCGTGCCGCGAGGGCGGAGAACTCTTCCATGAAGACTGCTCTGTTGCTATCGGGGGGGGTGTGGGGGCACTTGAGAACGGGCGGGCGTGGGGTCGCACCGGCGCGTTCGTCGGGGGACCGCCGGCCGGACCGGGCCCGGCCCGGACGTCACCGGGTGGGCTTGGTCTCGGCCATCTCGGCCAGGGCAGCCGCCGACATCACCGACAGCGGCGGCTCCAGCCCGGTCCACAGCTCGAACGACAGCGCTGCCTGGTGCAGTAGCAGCCCGAGGCCGCCGAAGGCGGACGCGGCCGCCGCCCTGGCCGCCGCCTGCAGCGGCGTCACGCTGGGCCGATACAGGAGGTCGACCACCAGCATGCCCGGGCGAAGCTGTGGGTGCGGGAGTGTCTCACCGCTCGCGCCGAGCGGCGTCGCGTTCACCACGAGATCGGCTTCCTCGGCGGCCGCGGCCGCGAACGGGACGACCCGGACCTCGGGGTGCAGCCCCTCGAGCATCGGCCGAAGCGTTCCGGCCCTGGCGGGGTCGCGGGCCGCCACCGTCAGCGCCGCAACGCCACCCCGGGCCAGCGCCAGGGCGCAGGCCCGGGCGGCTCCCCCGGCTCCGAAGATCAGGGCGGACCTTCCCTCCGGGTCGAACCCGGCATCGCGCCGAAGGAACCGGTCGAATCCCGGCGCGTCGGTGTTGTGCCCGGCCAGGCCGGCCGCCCCCACGACCAGGGTGTTGACCGCCCGGAGGCGTTCGGCGTCCTCGGAGAGGTCGCGGACCAGCCCGGCCGTGTCCGTCTTGTGCGGCATCGTGACGTTCGCCCCCGCGAACCCCATGGCCGGCAAGCCCGCCAGCGCGCCCTCGAGGTCGCCCGGCGCGACCGGCAGCGGGACGTAGGTCCAGTCCATGCCGAGGGCCGCGAACGCCGCATTGTGGATGAGCGGCGACAGGCTCTCCCCCACCGGCCAGCCGATGATGCCGACCGTTCGGGTGGAGCCGCGCGCGGGCGGAACGCCCGCCTCAGCCATCCTCTCGGGTCACCCCAAGCACCGGGCCTTGTCCTTCACGAACTGGTCGTAGGAGGTGCTGAAGACGTGATGCCCGTCGGCCCCGCAGAGCACGTAGAAGAGGTAGCCCACCTTCGCCGGGTCGAGCGCGGCCTGGAGCGAGGCCAGCCCCGGGCTGGCGATGGGGGTCGGGGGCAGCCCGGTGTGCAGGCGCGTGTTGTACGGGCTGCGGATCCGAAAGTCCGACGCCGTCAAGCCGTTCGCCGGATCGGGGTCGATGTACGCGACGGTCGCGTCGATCTCCAGCGCCATGCCCCGGTCCAGGCGGTTGTAGATGACGGCGGCGATCAGCGGCCGGTCCTCCGGGACCCTGGCCTCGCGCTCGATCATCGACGCGATGGTCACCACCTGGTACGGCCTCACCCCCAGTCGGTCGGCGTTCTGCCAGGGAAGCGAGGCCACCTCGGTGCCGAACTCCTGGAGCAAGCGATCGATCACGTCGCCCGCGGTGGTGCCGTCGGCCAGGAACTCGTAGGTCTGGGGGAACAGGAAGCCCTCCAGCGGCTTGCCCTTCGGCAGGTAGGGCGGGAGGGACCAGTGGCCGCGGCCGGCCGCGTCCACGAACCGACCCGCGGGGATCCCGATCACCTCGTGGACCCGGTCGGCGATCTGGGTCAACCGGTAGCCCTCGGGGATCGTGAGGCGGACCGTGGGGACCGGCGGCGGAGGTCGCGTGATCACGGCGAACGCCTCGCTCGGCGTCATGTTGGTCGTGAGCTCGTAGGTGCCCGCGCGGACCTCGTCCGCACGGCCACTCCGGGCCAGCAGCCACCTGGAAACGGTGGCGCATCGAAGGACCCCCCGGTCATGGAGGGCGTTCACCACCTCCTGGCCAGACGCGCCCTCCTCGATGGTGAAGGCGACCGGCGTTCGGGGCCCCGAGGCCCCCTCGCACCAGATGTAGTAGCGAACCCCCAGGGCCACCAGCAGTCCCGCCACCAACAGGAGCGTGAGGCCGATCCGGAACCCGCGGCTCGGCCTTCGGTGGCGAGGTCCGGGGTCCGTCGTCGAGTGGGGCGAGCTGGTCTCGAGCATGGCGGGGTCCGAGCATACCGGCCCGTCCCCGACGGGCGATCACTACGTGGAAACGGCGCGGTCGAGGTAGGACTGCAGGATGACCGCCGCCGCCGAACGGTCCACGGCCGCCCGCCGGTCCCGGCTCCCGGCCCCGGCCTCCCGCAGCGCCTTGTCCGCCTCCACCGTGGAGAGCCGCTCGTCGTGCAACTCCACGGGCACCGAAAGCACCTGTCGAAGCGCGGCGACGAACTCCTCCGCGTGCCGGGCCCGGGTTCCGGCCCCGCCGGACAGCATCAGCGGGTGTCCCACCACGACGAGCGTGACCTCGTGCTCCCGGACCAGCTCGGCGATCGCCTTCAGGTCGGCCGGCGCCCCGGTGTGCACCGTCCCGAAGGGAACGGCCAGCCGGCGGTCGGGGTCCGAGATGGCCACCCCGATGCGCACGTCGCCGAGATCCAGGCCCAGGACCCGGCCCGTCTCAGGCACCTGCTCGAAGCAGCTCCTCCAGGCGTGCCGGGATGAGCAGCTCGACGGCCTCCTTGACGGCGGACCCGTTCGGCCCACCCGCCGTTCCGAGGATGGGCTTTCCCCCGGCACGGCCGCCGATGGCCACCGCCGCCGGCTCGAGCAGGAGCGGCGCGGTGACCCCCCGACCCACCAGGTTCTTGCTGCAGGCCGCCACGATCAACGCATTGCCTCCACGGGCCGAGCCGAGCACGGCGGCGGCTCCATTCGCGTTCTCCAGGCGGCTCACGGCGCCCTGCGCCAGCTCCCGCAGCTCGCCCGCATCGCCATCGTGCTCGGCGGCCACCAGCTTGACCCCGGCCACCTCCGCCGCCCGACCCGCGATCTGCTCGATCAGCTCGGCCCGTCCCGCGGCGCCGATCTTGCCGAGCTCGCTCTCGTACCGCTTCAGCCGTTCAAGGAGGCTCCGGACCCGGTCGGGGACAGCGGGGGGCTCGGTCCGCAGCAGCTCCGCGACCTCCTCGATGATGAAGTGCTCCGCGTTCCACTCCTTCAGGGCGTCCGGTCCGACGAGCGCCTCGACACGGCGCATCCCCGCGCCGATGCTCGCCTCGCCCAGGATGCGCACGATGGCGACGTTCCCGGTCCTGGGGACGTGGGTCCCTCCGCACAGCTCGATCGAGTAGTCCCCCACCTCCACGACCCGGACGAACTCGCCGTACTTCTCGCCGAACAGCGCCAGGGCGCCCTGGTTCTTGGCTTCCTCGAACGTCGTCTCGTAGATCCGGACGAGCGCGTCCTCCGCAAGGCGGTGGTTCGCCACCTCCTCGGCCTGCGCCAGCAGGTCGCGTGGGACGGCCGAGTGATGGGGGAAGTCGAACCGCAGCCGACCGGGGGCCACGAGCGACCCGGCCTGCCGGGCGTGCTCGCCGAGCACGTGCCGGAGGGTCCAGTGCACGACGTGGGTGGCGGTGTGGGAGCGAGCCGTGGCCTCCCGCCGAACCCGGTCGACCTCCGCGTGCACGTCCTGGCCCTCGCGGACCTCGCCCGACTGGACCACCCCGGCGTGCACGATCACGTGGCCCGGCCCCCACTGGGCGTCCACCACCCGGATCAGCCCGCCACCGGTCCGCACGTAGCCATGGTCCGCAACCTGGCCTCCGGACTCCGCATAGAAAGGAGTGCGGTCCAGGACCAGCCGGACGTCCTGGCCCTCCTCGGCCGCCTCCACCCGCTCGCCGTCGAGCAGGACGGCCAGCAGGCGGCCCTCGGCCTCCAGGGTCTGGTAGCCCAGGAACTCGGTGGGGCCGGCCGAGGACACCACCTCGGCCAGCTCCTCCTGCACGTGCCCCTTCTTCGCCGCGCGCCGGGCCCGATCTCGCTGCTCGGCCATCAGGGTGTCGAACCGCTCCTCGTCGATCGTGAGGCCCGCATCCTCGAGCAGCTCCCTGGTGAGCTCCTTGGGGAAGCCGAACGTGTCGTGCAGCTTGAACACCACGTCGCCCGACAGGACGCCCGCACGCTTCGCCTTGTCCACCTCGGCCTCGAGCAGGGCCATGCCTTGGCGAAGCGTGCCGGCGAACCGTTCCTCCTCCGAGGCGGCGACCTGCATGACCTGGGCCCGGTTCTCCACCAGCTCCGGATACGCCTCGCCGAACAGCTCCACGGTCTGATCGGCCAAGTGCTCCATGACCGGTCCCTCGATCGACAGGCGCCGGGCATGGCTCACCACGCGGCGGAGCTCACGGCGCAGGACGTACCCACGTCCCTGGTTCGAGGGCAGGACGCCGTCGGCGATCAGGAACGTGGTCGCGCGACCGTGCTCCGCGATCACCTTGAGCGAGACGTCCACGCGCGGATCCTCGCCGTGGCGCTTGCCCGACAGTGACTCCGCCACCTCCAGGAGCGGATGGAGCAGGTCGGTCTCGAAGACGTTGCCCACCTCCTGCAGGACGGTCGCCACCCGCTCGAGGCTCGACCCCGTGTCGATGTTCTTCGCCGGAAGCTCGCCGAGGACGTTCGCGTGGTCGTCCACCTCGTCCTGCATGAAGACGTGGTTCCAGATCTCCATGAACCGTTCCT
>Ga0184637_10000878_pt1 | contig 21389 bp, 19 predicted proteins | sample PLM3_127_b2_FD_133143 | JGI IMG/M metagenome (GOLD analysis project Ga0184637, IMG submission 133143) | Groundwater sediment microbial communities from an aquifer in East River, Colorado, USA - PLM3_127_b2 | ecosystem: Environmental > Terrestrial > Soil > Riparian zone | place: USA: East River... | reverse complement strand
TCGTAGCGCGAGCGCCATAGCTGTCCCGGCGCGTGCTGGAGGGTATAACTCGGCAGCCCGTGCCGCGTTCCCTTCGGATGCTGCGCTTCGGGAAGCAACTCGTCGGTAACCGTCACGAGGGCTTTGGCTTCGCACTCGACCGAGAGCTGGCGCGCGGTCACCGCGACGCGAACGACGCACGGCTCCCGGGGGGCCGTGTAGGTAGTGATCTCGGCGCTTGCATCGTCGAGCTGGCCGCCGCCTTCGACGATCCGCCAGGCGAGCTCGACACCCTCGTCGACCGCACGGCGGCTCGCGTCGCGAGCGAGCGCGCGCAGCGTCCGCGAGGCGCCCACGGCGAGTGTGCACGCTCCGGGCGAGATACGGACGCTGTAGAGCGGGCCCGCGAACTCGAAGAAGCGGCGTTGGCGCTCCTGCGTGCCTTCGCTCTCGGCGGCACCGAGATCGACGCCGTTTTCGTCGTGTCCTCCATTGCCTGACACTCCCGCCCGGCGCTTTTCGACCTCGAAGAAGTCGTACTCCTCTTCGGGCAGAGTGAGCATCGCCTCTCGAAATGCTCGCTGAATCGAGCGCAGCGTATCCTGGGTCGCCCGCTCTTCCTGCGCGTGCCTTTGCTCGTCGATCAGGTTCGTGAGATGCTCCTCCAGTGCGGCCGAAGCCTCGGCAAACGCGGCGAGGGCTTCGTCCTGGATCACGCCGGTGCGCGTGGCCGGGGTGAGATTCAGGAAGGGGACGTCGACGATTCCCTGCAGGCAACCCTCGTTCCACGGGCTGCGCGCGAAGGCATCAAGCTGTGTCAGCGACGGCAGAATGCGCGTACCGCTCCGGTGCAGGCCCACGAGGTTGACAGGATCAGCCTCGCACAGGTACAGCTCGGTGTAGGCATCGCCGTATGGCGTCGTGACGGACGGAAGCTGGTGTAGGAGTCGGCCGCTGAACTGACGCGGCTCGACGACGAGCGTTTTGCGTGCCTGGCGGTCGACGATCCTCACCTGCACGCCGGCGGCCCGGATGCGCTCGCGCAGCTCGGAGGAGAGATACCACTGAATCTTCTCGCCCGAGAGGTGTCGGATCCCGGCGAGCAGCGGCTTGATTCGAAGGCGAGTTCCTTGCTTGAGTGCGTCGAGTGGAAGGCGGCGAATGGCGTACCCCGGGCTCCCCTTCTTCATCCGCATCTCGTAGACCTTTCCGTCGGCGCCGGCCGAGCTCATGGCGAGCTCCTTGCCGACGGTCCAGAACGAGAGCAGGCCGATCCCGAACTCTCCCTGCACGCCCGCCGCCCCGGATTCCTTGAGCCGGCGCTTCACCGAGTCGCAGATGTGCGTGGCGACGTAGCGGAAGTCCGGGGCGCCGCGCTCGTCGCGCGGTACGCCGGCCCCGTCGTCGACGATGCTCAGGTAATGCTCGCCACGATCACGTCCGCGCGTGATGGTGACGGTGCGTGCTCCCGCGTCGATCGAGTTCTCGACGAACTCGGCCACCGCCTTGAGTGGGTTCTCCTGCGAGGACGCGATGATCGTGATCGCATTCCAGTCGTCGCCGATCCGGAGCTTTCCCTTGGTCTCGGGGGCAGTAGTCATCGTCGATTCCTCGTGGACTTTGTCGAGCATGCATAGGGGAAGCGGCCCCGTTTCTGCCATCGTGGACCCCTTTTTCGCCAGCGACAGCGCGGCTGGGCTCGGTGGCGTAGACTCGCGGCAAGCTGTTACGGTGTCAAGGTATTATGAGCGTTACAAGCGATCATCGCTTGCTGCCCTTTCTTCTCCGCCGTCCCGGCAAGGGAGTGCGTGTATTCAAAGGGCCACGAGGAGAGAGATCTGCCGCTTATCTCGCAGAAGTGTCGCCGTGGACAGGGCGCCTCTATGACCCGCGCGAAGAAGCGCCGCACCTCCTGCAGGAGTTCACGCAGCTCCCGCGTGACCCAGAGGCATACGCACGCTTCGCTTCGCAGTGGGGCGTTCTGGGTTTGGGACGAGCGGTTCCGATTCCGGAGCCGGACGATCTGCATCCCCCGCAGATCGAGCCGAAGGAGGGAGAGTTCGGCACGGCGCCCATCGAATGTGCGGCCGACTGGGAGCGGGTTGTCCTCGAGCTTCGCGCCGTCGCGGAGCTCCACGGTGCGTTGCTCGCACGGGACCACAAGGACCTGGCTCGACGAGTCGCTCTCGAAGACGGCTGGCTCTGGTTCGGTGGCTCCCTTCGAGAAGAGACCGCGCGTCTCGTCGAATTCGCCGGCGACGACCAGGTAGAGCGTCTGAACGAGTGGGGAGAGGAACTGGACCTTGGCACCGCGCCGCTGGCCTCGGTCGCCTGCGCCGAGTGTCCGGACGGCGACGTCGCGCGCGCCGCGTGGGATCTCGTGGCTCGGTCAGTGAATTCGCGGACGCAGCACCTGATCGGGTACGGGCTTCAGGCGGTCGATCCGCGCAATCCCGATGAGTTCCGGCTTCAGCTCACTTACCGAGGGCAGCTCTACGCCTGGCTTTGGCTCCAGCTCGCGGAGCGGATCGCGACGGGGCGGCCCATGCAGCGATGCGGAGGCTGTGGAGACTGGTACTACCAGAATCCAGGTGCGCGGCGGCAGCACGGGATCTATTGCTCGACGCGCTGTCGCGTGGCAGCGTGGAGAGGTAGGAAGAAGGCGATCCGCCTCCCTTCGAGTAGAAGCACGACGCGACGGCGGAATCCGTGAAGTGCCTCCGCAACCGAGGATCTCCAGCCACAGGTGGAGCCCCGCTGTTTCCCTGACCTGCCAGAGGCCACGAATTCTGGATCTCGGCGATTTCAGGTGCCGCCCCGTAGCGCCATCCAGCCCGCGAGCGCGTTCCAATCTGCTAACGCGCGATCTTCGAGGAGAGGTCCTTCGCGAGGCTGCGCGCGCTCGCGAGCTGCTCGGGCGAGAGCAGGCGGCCGACGGAGCCCTGCGCCTCCGCGGCGCTCGGGAACCGCTGTGCGACACAGAGCTCCAGCCATGCGAAGGAGCGCACGAGATCGCGCTCGACTCCGATTCCCTGGGCGTAGGCGCCCGCCAGACTGAACTGCGCGTTCACCAGCCCCTGCATCGCCGACTTCTCGAACCAGCCGACGGCCGCCTTCGGGTCTTTCGCGATTCCGTCGCCGTTCCAGAGCGACATCGCGAGGTTGTTCTGCGCGTTCGCGTCGCCCCGCTGCGCGGCCAGCTGGAACTGCCTGACCGCCTGCTTCGGGTCCGCGGGAGCGCCCTGGCCCAGTCGAAGCATCGTCCCCAGCAGCGAGCGCGCCTGCGGGAGATCCTGGTCCGACGCCTTGCGCAGCCAGACGAGCGCCTGCTGGTAGCTGCGTGGCACCCCGCTGCCGTTGTAGTAGCTGGTGGCGAGGTTGAACTGCGCTTCGGCCAGGCCCTGCTCTGCGGCCGATCGGTACCACTGGTTCGCTGCTTCCGCGTCCGCGGCGACTCCGATCCCCGTGCGATAGGAATCGCCGAGCGAGAGCTGCGCCGCCGGCAGTCCCTGCGCGGCAGCCCGGCGGATCCAGACGACGCCTTCCTCCAGATTTTTCGGGGCGCCCTTGCCGACCACCAGGTTTCGCCCGAGCGCCGCCTGTGAGCGCGCATCCCCCGCCTCTGCGCCGCGCCGATACCAGAGCATCGCCTTCGCATCGTCACGCCCGACACTGCGGCCCGTCTCGTACAGGAATCCAAGCTGACCCTGTGCCGCGGCGTGGCCGCCCTCCGCGGCCTTCCGGAACCACGCCGCGGCCTTCTCGTCGCTCTGCTCGAGCCCTTTGCCCTGCTGATGCATCAGGCCCAGGGTGAATTGCGAATCGGTGGATCCCTGCTCCGCGGCCTGGCGCAGCCAGAACGCCGCCTCGGCGGGGTCCACCGAGACGCCGAGGCCCTCGAGATACATGGTTCCCAGCATCTGCCTGGCCTTGACGGATCCCGCGTCACTTGCCCGGCGCAACCATTGCTGAGCGGTGTCGGGGTCCGCGGCGACGCCCTCGCCGCGAAGATATGCCGATCCCAGGTTCTCCATGCCCAGCACGTAGCCTTGCTCGGCGGCCTTCCGGTACCAGGCGACGGCCGCGACGGGATCGCGCTCGACGCCTTCGCCCAGCTGCAGCAGGGCTCCGTAGTCGTTCTGGGCCGCGGCGAGTCCCCGCTCTGCGGCCTTTGCGTACCAATCCGCCGCCTGACTCGCGTCGGGCTCCACGCCGAAACCCCGCTTGGTGGCGGCGCCGAGCAGGTACTGCGCGTTGGCGAAGCCCTGATCCGCCGCGGCCCGCAGCCAACGCACTCCCTCGGGCGGGTTCGCCGGAATGCCCTGTCCGTAGAGCAGCATCGCGCCGAGGTTGTTCTGGGCGAGCGCAGAGCCTTGCGCGGCCGCCCGGGTCAGCCACTCCGCCTCGCGCGCGCGGTCCACGGCCACCCCGTGGCCCTCGGCGTAGATGCGGGCCATCTCGAGCTGGGCATCCACGAAGTCCTGCCGAGCGGACTTCTCGATCCATTTCAGGGCGAGCTCAGGACTCGCCTCCACGCCATCCCCCTGCTGGTACATGCGCCCCAGGCGAAACTGCGACTCGGCGTTGCCCGCGCGCGCACTCTGGGTCAGGCGCTCGAGCGGAGACTTCGGCGCCGTCGCGCAGCCGCAGATCAGGAGAGCGAGTCCGACGGCGAGCGGGGCGCTGGGTCGCGGGAGGATCGTCACTGCGCTTCGAGCATACGCGTTGGAGTGGCCGCGGGGCTAGCGCCGCAGCGACATCCAGCCGGCGAGCGCGCGCTTCACGAAGGGCGTGGCGCGGGTGCGGACCCAGGCGCCGGCCACCCTTTTGATGCCCTCGGCCTGCGTGGGATAGGGGTGGATCACGCCGAGCAGCGTACCGAGCCCCAGCTTGCCCACGATCGCGAGCGTGACCTCGCTGATCATCTCTCCCGCGTGCGCCGCGACGATGGTGGCGCCCAGGATGCGGTCGCTGCCGCGTTTGACGTGCAGCTTCACGAACCCCTCTTCCTCGCCGTCGGTCACCGCGCGGTTCACCTGCTCGAGGGGCACCAGATAGGTGCTGACCGCGATCCCGCGCTCGGCCGCGTCGCGTTCGTATAGGCCCACGTGCGCGACCTCGGGATCGGTGTAGGTGCACCAGGGCATCACCAGCGATGACAGACGTTTGGTGCGCAGGAAGAGCGCGTTCTGCACGGCGATCTTGGCCGCGGCGTCGGCCGCGTGCGTGAACTTCCAGTTCATGCAGACGTCGCCGGCCGCGTAGATGCGGGGGTTGCTCGTCTGCAGATGGTCGTTCGCGCGGATGCCCGCGTGCGCGTCGACCTCGACACCCGCCGCCTCGAGGCCCAGCCCCTCCACGTTCGGCAGGCGGCCGACGGCGACCAGGATCTCGTCGGCCAGGAGCTCGGAGACGGCGCCGCCGGCTTCGCGCACGCGCAGTACCTGCCCCTGGCCGCGCGACTCGACCTGCTCGACGCTGGCTCCCAGCAGCAAGCGCACGCCCTCCGCGGCGAGTCGGCGCTGTACGATTTCGGCCGCATCCGCGTCCTCGCGCGGCAGCAGGCGCGCTCCGGCCTCGACGATCGTCACCTCGCATCCGAGTCGGCCGAACGCCTGCGCCAGCTCGGCGCCGACCGGCCCGCCGCCGATCACGGCGAGGCGTCGCGGCCGCTCGGTCAGCTCGAAGATCGTCTCGTTCGTGCGCGGGCGCGCTTGCGCGAGGCCAGGGATCGGCGGGAGCGCCGCACGGGCGCCGGTCGCGATCACGGCCTTCGCGAAGCGCAGGCTCCGGCCGCCCACCTCGACCCTATCGCGCGCAGTGAAACGGGCTTCGCCCAGGAAGACGTCGACGCCCAGCTCGTCGCGAAAGCGGGCCGCCGAGTCCTCGCGGCTGATCTGTGCGCGGATCCGGCGCATGCGCTCCATGGCGGCGCCGAAATCGACGGAGTCGCGCGCGAAGGCGGGCAGACCCAACTCCCTCGCGCGGCGTGCCTCTTCGACCAGCCGCGAGGCGCGGATCACGCTCTTCGAAGGCACGCAGCCGACGTTCAGGCAGTCGCCGCCCATCAGGTGACGCTCCACCAGCGCGACCTTCGCGCCGAGTCCGGCGGCGACGGCGGCGCTGATCAGCCCGGCCGTACCCGCGCCCAGCACCACCAGGTTGTAACGGGGAGCCGGCTCGGGGTTCTTCCAGTCGGCGGGATGGACGTTCGCGAGCAGCCGGAGGTTGTGCGCATCCAGCGGCTGGATGCCGGGCGCCGCGCCGCCGCTCGTGCCCGCCTGCGTCACGATGCGACCGGCACGGCGGTGGCCTGGTCGAGGGCGCGCCGCGCGGTGCGCGTGACGAGCCACGTGACCAGCAGCGTCGCGAGCAGGCCGACCGCGAGCAACGCCCAGTAGCCGGGGCCGCGCGCGGGGGCGGCGCCGCCCGCGAGCGATGCCACGTCGCCGGCGAGCTTTCCCGAGTATACGTAAAGTAGTGTGCCTGGCAGCATACCCACCGAGGCGATCAGATAGTCGCCGAAGCGCACGCGCGTGAGACCGAGCGCGTAGTTGAGCACGTTGAACGGAAAAACCGGCGAGAGCCGCAGCAGCAGCACGATCTTGCGCCCCTCGGCCCCGATCGCACGGTCGATCGCAGCGAGCTTCGGATCGCCCGCGAGCTTCTCTTCGATCAACCCGCGCGCGAGGTAGCGCGCCACCAGGAACGCGAGCGAGGCGCCGAGTGTCGCGGCGATCAGCACGTAGAGCGTCCCCCAGCCGAGGCCGAAGATCGCGCCGGCCGCGAGCGTGAGGAGCGAGCCGGGGACGAAGGCGACGACCGCGGCGGCGTAGCCCGCGATGAAGATGGCGGGGCCCAGGGCGCCCTGCTGCTGCACCCAGGCCGCGAAGGCGGCGAAGTGCGCGCCGGCCGAGCGACCCGCCAGCACGAGCGCGACCAGCGCGAGCAGCGCCAGCGCCAGCCGCGCGAGCTTCATGCCAGCGCTCCGCCGCAGCTCGAGCCGGCTCCCGCGGTGCAGGCGTGGCAGTGGGATCCGGTCGCAATCCGCTCGCCGGCCAGAGGCGCGAACGCCTCGACGTCCCACACGCTGCGGCGTCGGCCACCGAGCGGCAGCTCCAACATCTGATTGAAGTCGCAGTCGTAGAGCTCGCCGTCCCAGCCCACCGAGACCAGCTGCCGGCACATCAGCCCCTCCACCGTCTGCGGATTGAAGTGGGACACCAGCAGCGACAGGTACTCCTTCTCGCGTCCCTCGCGCGCCAGCGCGTGGGCGAAGCGCCGGATCGGGACGTTCGTGATCGTGAAGAGGCGGTGGAACTCGATGCCGAAGAGCCCGCGCAGCTCCGCGCGGTAGCGGACCTCGAGCGCGGACTGATCCGGCGGCAGGCTGGCGCCCTGCGGGTTGTAGACAAGGTCGAGCCCGAGCGGCGATCCTGGCAGCCCGTAGCCGAGCTGGTTCAGCCGGCGCAGCGCCTCGAGGCTGCCCGCGAACACGCCGCGCCCGCGCTGCTGGTCCACGTTCTCCCGCGTGTAGCAGGGCAGCGACGCCACGATCCGGACTTGGTGAGCCGCCAGAAACTCCGCGGTGTCGGCCTGATCGGGGAGCAGGAGCACGGTGAGGTTGCAGCGGTCGATCACCTCGCGCCCGAGCCGCCGCGCGCCCTCGACCAGCGGCCGGAACTGGGCGCACAGCTCGGGCGCTCCGCCGGTCAGGTCGAGCGTCGCGAGGCGCGGCTCGCGCGCGAGCAACTCGAGCACGCGCGCCGCCGTGCGGGCGTTCATCGTCTCGCTGCGATTGGGACCCGCCTCGACGTGGCAGTGGTGGCAGGCGAGATCGCAGCGCTTACCGACGTTCACCTGGAGCGTCGTCGGCGTCGCCCGCCGCAGGGGGGGCAGGCCGTGGCGCGCCAGCGTGCTCGGGAAGCAGAAGGAGGGGTCCACGGCGGCGAGGCTGCCACCCCGGCCGCGGCATGGCAAACGCCCGGCAGGTCTCTTCCCGCGGCCGGCCGGTTTGGGTTATGCTGCCGGTCGGCCGCCCTTCGAGCGGCCGTTCCCTTCCACGAGGAGTTCCAGTGAGCGAGATCCGATACGACGGCAGGGTCGCGATCGTCACCGGTGCAGGCGGCGGTCTCGGCAAGACCTATGCGCTGATGCTGGGCGCGCGCGGCGCGAGCGTGGTGGTGAACGACCTCGGCGGCCGGGCCGACGGCACCGGCGCCGGCTCCAGCATGGCCGACCAGGTCGTGAAGGAGATCAACGAGGCCGGCGGCAAGGCCGTCGCCAACTACGACTCCGTGTCGACGCCCGAGGGCGGCGCCGCGATCGTGCAGGCGGCGATCGACAACTTCGGCAAGGTCGACATCCTCATCAACAACGCCGGCATCCTGCGCGACAAGACCTTCGCGAAGCTCGAGACGAAGGATCTCGAGGTGGTGCTCGACGTGCACCTGAAGGGCGCGTTCTTCGTGACGCAGCCCGCCTTCCGCGTGATGAAGGAGAACAACTACGGCCGGATCGTGTTCGCGGCGTCCGGGTCCGGGATCTTCGGCAACTTCGGCCAGAGCAACTACGGCGCCGCCAAGATGGGGCTGGTGGGCCTCTCGAACGTGCTCTCCGTCGAAGGCGCCAAGAACAACATCAAGTGCAACGTGATCGCGCCGGTCGCGAAGACCCGCCTCACGGAGCAGCTGCTGGGGCCGATGGCAGACGCCCTGGATCCCAAGTTCGTGACGCCCCTGGTCGCCTACCTGGTCTCCGAGGAATGCCAGCTCACGCACGAGATCTTCGACGTGGGCGCGGGCCGGTACGCCCGAATTTTCGTCGGCATGGCGCCCGGGTGGATCGCGCCGAAGGGGAAGACGCCCTCGATCGAGGACATCCGGGACAACTTGGAGAAGATCCGCAGCGTCGAGGGCTACAGCATCCCGTCGAGCATCGCGGACGAGACCAAGGCGATGGCGGAAGCGCTCAAGGCACGAGCGTAGTAGGAGGAATCTAGATGCCGATCGATCCCAAGAAGGCCCTCGGCGCCCAGATGGGCGAGGGCAAGTACACCTGGACCAAGGATCAGGTGATCCTCTACCACCTGGGTGTCGGTGCGGGCGTTCCGCCCACGGACCGCGGCGAGCTCGAGTACACCTACGAGAAGAACCTGAAGGTGCTCCCGAGCTTTGGCGTGATCCCGGTGTTCGGAGCCCTGGGCGGCCTCGGCAGCACGCCGGGCCTCTCGTTCAACTTCGCGATGCTGCTGCACGGCGAGCAGGACATCGAGATCCACCAGCCGATCCCGCCGGAGGCCACCGTCACCAGCGGGGGTCACGTCGCCGGGATCTACGACAAGGGCAAGGCGGCGCTGGTGGTGCTCGAGGTGAAGACCCGGGACGAGGCGGGCAAGCCCCTCTTCACCAACCGCTTCTCGCTCTTCCTGCGCGGCGAGGGCGGCTTCGGCGGCGACCCGGGGCCGAAGGCGGCCAACGAGGCGCCCACGCGCGCCCCGGACGGCGTGATCACCTCGCCGACGTTGCCGCAGCAGGCCCTGATCTACCGGCTCTCGGGCGATAAGAACCCGCTGCACGCGGATCCCGACTTCGCGAAGATGGGCGGCTTCGACAAGCCGATCATCCACGGCCTGTGCTCGTACGGGGTTGTCTGCAAGGCGATCGTCGACAAAGTGTTGGGGGGAGACGTCACCAAGGTGTCGCGCTATCAGGCCCGCTTCGCCGGGGTGGGCTTCCCGGGCGAGACGTACCTCACCTCGTACTGGAAGGAACGCGACAAGATCCTGATCCAGGCGAAGTCGAAGGAACGCGACGCCATCATCATCTCGAACGCGGCGATCACGGTCCGTCGCTAGCGTCGCGCAAGCGGAGCGCGCAGCGAGGCGGAGCCGAGCGGAGTTCAGCGAACCAGCCCGGCGAGGAACTCTCGCGCGACCTCGGCGGGAGCGCGACCGCCCTGATCGACGGCCAGGTTCATGCGGCGCATCCGCTCGGCGTCGATCGTGCCCGCCAGGCCTGCGAGCGCCGCGACCGCTTCCGGCTGCTCTCTCGCCACTCGCGCGCCGACCATCACGATCGCGTCGTAGGGCGGAATCGCGCCGCGATCGTCCTCCAGGAGCTTGATGTCCTGCGCCGCGATCCGGCCGTCGGTCGAGAAGGCGGTGATGACGTCGACTTCGCCTTGCGCCACGGCCTGGTACATCAGCGACGAGTCCATGCTGCGCTCGGCGGCGAAGGCCAGGCCGTAGACGCGCTGTAGTGTCTTCCACTCCGGGCGTTGAAAGAACTCGTAGTCGCCGCCGATCTCGAGCCGGGGAGCGTGCGCGGCGAGCTGGCTGATGCGCGCGACACCGAGCCTGCGCGCGTGATCGGCACGCATGCCCAGCGCGTAGCTGTTCTCGAAGCCGAGCGCCGCCGCGACCTGGATCCCGTGCTCGGCGCTCAAGAAGCCGGCCACCTCGTCGAGCACGCGCGTGCGGTTTTCGGGCAGCTGGGCGCGGCGCATCAGGGTCGCCCAGACGGTGCCGGAGTAGTCCACGTAGACGTCGATCTGGCCCGCGCGCAGCGCGTCGAAGGCGACCGTCGAGCCGAGCGAGGGCAGGGTGCGCGTCGGCAGGCCGGTCTCCTCGGCGATCCGCGCCGCGAGCAGCTCCGAGAGCACGTACTGCTCCGTGAAGGTCTTGGCGCCGATCACGATCTCGCGGGAGCTGGAGCGCGCCGCGGGTGCCGCGAAGCCGAGCGCCGCCCAGGCGCACAGTCCCGCGAGCAGCAGGAGCGCGGAGGCGACCTGCGAGCGGCGCCGGTCGCGCAGGCCGGCCTCCAGCGTGCGGATCAGCTGGTCGAGCAGCAGCGCCAGTCCGGCGGCCGCCGCACAGCCGACTCCGACGGCGGCGTAGTTGCGGGTCTGGAGGCCGCTGAAGATGAAATTCCCGAGGCTGGTCGCGCCCACCGGCGTGGAGAGCGTCGCGGTGCCCACCACCCAGACCGCTGCGGTGCGCAGGCCCGCCACGATCACCGGCATCGCGAGCGGCAGCGTGACCCGCCGCAGCACGTCCGATTCGGTCATGCCGACCCCGCGCGCCGCCTCGACCAGCGCGGGATCCACGCCTCCGATTCCGACCACGGTGTTTCGCAGGATCGGGAGCAGCGCGTAGAGCGTGAGCGCGATCAGCGCGGGCAGGAAGCCGATGCTGCGTAGCTCGAGGCCGAGCGTGCGCTGCGTGAGCTGGCCCAGCATCGCCAGCGCGGGAACCATGATGGCGAGCAGCGCGAGGCCGGGGATGGTCTGGACGACGCCCGCCAGGCCGAGCAGCGGCGTCTCCAGCCTGCGCCGGCGGGCCACGGCGATTCCGAGCGGAACCGCGATCGCGACGGCGAGCAGCAGCGCCGAGAGCGTGAGCTGCAGGTGCGCCGTCAGGTAACCCGGCAGGAGCCGCAGCTGCTCCGCCATCAGGCTTCCGACGCGCGCGCGGCCGCGGCCAGGAAACGGTCCACCACGGCGGCCTGGCGGCGCGGCGTCGCCATCAGCTCGGCTACATAGGCATCGGCCGGCGCGTTCAGCAGCTCGGTGGGCGTGCCCACTTGCGCCAGGCAACCTCGGTTGAGCACCGCGATCCGGTCACCCAGCGCGAGCGCCTCGACCATGTCGTGGGTGACGAAGATCACTGTCAAGCCGAGCCTGCGCCGGAGCGCGCCGAACCAGCGTTGCAGGCGGTCGCGCGTGAGCGGGTCGAGCGCGCCGAAGGGCTCGTCGAGCAGCACCACCTCGGGCTCGGCGGCCAGCGCGCGCGCCAGCCCCACGCGCTGCTGCTCCCCTCCCGAGAGCTGGCCCGGACGCCGCTCGCGAAAGGCCGACGGCTCGAGCTCCACCAGATTCAGGAGCTCGTCGACGCGTGCGGCGATCCGCTGCGCGCTCCAGCCGAGGAGCTGCGGGGTGATCGCGACGTTGCGCGCGACCGACAGGTGCGGGAAGAGCCCCACCTGCTGAAAGCTGTAGCCGATGCCCCGGCGCAGCGCGTGCGGAGCCAGCTCGCGCGTGTCACGTCCGGCGATCCGGACGCAGCCGGTGCTGGGCTCGATCAGCCGGTTCACCATCTTGAGGGTGGTGGTCTTGCCGGAGCCCGAGCCGCCGAGCAGCACCAGCAGCTCGCCGCGCGCCACCTCGAGCGAGAGATCCTCGACCGCGAGGGTCGCCCCGTAGCGCTTGCCGAGACGCTCGAGCTCGATCACCGGCTGCGGTCTCGGCGCTGGGCCATGGCTCAGGCGGCATAGAAATCCGCCGGGAGGTCGGGGCTGCGCCGGAAGCGCCGGTGGGCCCACAGCCACTGCTCGGGGTGGAGGCGGATGATGGCTTCCAGGGCCTGGTTGGTGCGGGCGGTCACGGTCGCGATGTCGCGTCGCAGATCGCCCGTGCGGTCCAGCTCGAGCTCGGGAAGCAACACTACTTGGTGTCGATCGGGCTGCTCGCGCACGATGTAGGCGGGCAGCACCGGTGCGCCGCTGCGCAGGGCGAGCAGGGCGATGCCCGGGGCCGTGAAGCAGCGCGCGCCGAAGAAGGGGGACAGGATCCCGCCCGTGCGCCGCGCGTACTGGTCGTTCAGCAAGGCGACGGCGCGGCCCTGGCGCAGGGCGTCCAAGATGCGCGGCGCCACGTCGTGGTGCTCGAGCAGCTGCGCCCCGGTGCGCGCGCGTTGCTGCGCCATGTGCCGGCGGATCCACGGGTTGGGAAGCGGGCGGCCGACCACCGTGAGCGGGACGCCCGCCAGCGGGAGCGTCAGCATGGCGAGCTCGATGCTTCCGAAGTGGAGTGTCAAGATCAGGACGCCGCGACCCCTGGCGAGCGCCTGCTGCATCCGTTCCAGGTTCTCGAAGCGCACCCGGCGGCGCAGCTCCTCCTCGCTCCAGACGCGCGAGCGAACCGCGTCGAGCATGGCCCAGGCCGTCTGCACCCAGCTCTCGCGCGCGATCTCGCGGCGATCCCGCGCGGAGAGGTCGGGGTAGGCGAGCGCGAGGTTCGCGAGCGCGGCCTTCTGACGCCGCCCTCCGCGCGCGAAGAGCAGCTTCGCGACGGCGCTGGCCAGCTTTCGAGCAGCCGTCTCCGGCAGTCCGCGCACGACGCCCACGTTCGCGAGGTAGTAGTAGTACTCGAGGCGGGCCTGGAAGTGGTTCACGCCGTGTCCGAGCGTGAGGGATGCGATGCGTGCACGACTCTACCCCGGGCGCCCGGCTCGCAGCCAGAGCTTCGCGTACTTGAGTCGCACGTAATGGGCCGCCAGCGAGGCCAGCAGCAGCCCGCGCCAGCCGTCGAGGAAGCCGGCTTGGAGCAGGTAACAGCGCAGGAAGCGCGCGGGCGGCCGCAGCGCGAGATCGACGAGCCGGGCGCGCCGGCCCTCCTCGGCCAGCCCGCGGGCCATGGTCGTGGTGTAGCGGTCGATGGTCGCGAGGTGGTCCTCGAGGTTCCGGTACGGGTGATGGAGCAGATGCCCGCGCAGCCGGCCGGGCTCGCCGTCCAGCTCGACGCGGTCGTGAGGGTCGCGCCCCGCCCAGTTTCCGTGGCGGCGGTCGAACAGGCGGAGCTGCGGATCCGGGTACCAGGTGCCGTGGCGGATCCAGCGCCCCAGATACGACGAGAGGCGGGGCAGCCGCCAGCCGGGCGGGCCGGGGAAGCCCGCCTCGCGCAGGCGCCGGATCTCCGGCTCGAGCTCGGGGGAGATGCGCTCGTCGGCGTCGACACAGAGCACCCAGTCGTGGCGCGCGGCGCGGATCGCGAACTCCTTCTGCGCCACGTGGCCGGGCCAGTCGCGCTCGATCACGCGGGCGCCCCGGGCCGCAGCGATCTCGCGCGTGGCATCGCTCGAGTGCGCATCGACCAGCACGATCTCGTCGCAGAACGCGAGCGAGGCCAGGCAATCCCCGATGCGATCCGCCTCGTCCTTCGCAATCACGCAGGCAGAGAGGGCGGACGGGGCCTGTGTCATGGACGCGCTTCCCAGAGGCGGGCGTGGTGTTGATGCGCGTAATCGCGGTCGCGATCGCGGCGCACCCCCTGCTGGGCGGCGCGCACCGCGAAACGCAGCCAGCGCGCGCGGCTGGGCGCGCGGCGCCAGCGCTCGAAATCCTCCGCCACCGGCCCGGCGAGCAGGTCCTCCCAGCGCTCGGCGATCGCCTCGACGCTGAACTCGCGTGCGCGCCGGCGGCCGTTCTCGACCATCGCGGCGTAGAGCCCCGGCTCCTCGCGCAGCCGGCGCAGGCCCGCCAGCGCGTCTTCCGGCGTGGCGACGGCGAGGTAATCGAGCGGCGAGAGGCGGCGCGCTTCGAATGCGGGCTCGGGGCCGAGCAGCGCCGGGCAGCCGGCATGCCAGGCATTCACGAGCTTGCTCGCCGGCTTGGTGCGCAGCTTCGCCGGACTCGCGCTGCGCACGGCGAGGATCGCATCGAGGTCGCGGTAGTCCCACCAACGATCCTCCCGCAGCACCAGTGCGAAGCCGCGCTGCGCGAGCCCGCGGCGGAATTCGGGACTGCGGAACGCCGGCGCGAGATTCCGCTCGCGACCGACGAAGCCCACGCGCTCGACCCGCGCGCCGCGCCCCTCCGCCCGCGCGAGCAGTCCCGGCTGGGGCCAGTTGGGGACGAAGTGGCTGCTGACGCCGTTCGCCAGCAGCGGTGTCTGCACCACCTGCTGATCCGCCAGCAGCATCGGCGGGCGGTCGCCGCGCGCGCCCAGCAGATAGCTGCCCGCCGCCAGATCGCGCGCGCGCAGGTCGTCGTAGTGGACGATGCAGAGCGCGCCCGGCACGCAGCGCGTCGCCAGCTCGGCGGCCAGCCCGCGGCGCCGGAGCCAGAGGTAGGTCTGCAGCACCCAGGCATTCCGGCCTCCGCGAATCCGGTCCGCGACCTCGCCGGGCGCCGGCGGCTGCGCGAGATCGGCCAGGTCGCGCCAGAAGCGGGGCAGCGAGTGGACGAACACGACCTTGCGTTGCAGCGTACCGGCCATCGCGCTTCAGGCCTTCCCGCGTTTCACGATCCCGCTCTCCGCGAACACGGGAATGCCCTGCCGGCGCGAGTAGGCGAGATTGCGCGCGCGGTCCTTGCGCGTGGGATCGGTGGGATGGTCGAGATGGAAGACCACGGCCTTGGTCCAGATGCTCTTGGGCCACACGCCAGTTCGTTTGAGGCGTTCACGCAGGTCGCCGTCCTCGTTGCCCCAGCCGCGGTAGCTCTCGTCGTAGCCGTTCACGCGCAGCAGGTCCGCGCGCGCGAGGCTCATGTTGAGGCCGAGATTGTGCGGCCGGCGCCGACGACGCGTGCGGATCTGCCAGAGATTCTTGAGGTGACGGCGCAGCAGGGCGAGCCGCTCGCGCCGGCCGAGCAGGCGCTCGTGCTCGCCCCGCGCCACCCAGTCTTCGTCGGCAGCGTCGCCGATCTCCGGCCGGATCCGCAGGTAACCGCCGATCAGCAGGGTGTCCGGCTCGAGCTCGAGGCGGTGCACCGCGACCAGATCCGCGGCGGGCAGGCAGTCTCCGTCGGTGTAGAGCACCTGCTCGCCGCTCGCGCGCGCCACCGCCTTGTTCAAGATGGCCGTGCGGTGGTGCCCCTCGCGGGCGTGCCAGACGTGCTGCACCGGGAAGGGCGCCTTTTCAGCGAAGCGGCGGACGACGGCGGCGGTCTCGGGTCCCGAGCCGTCGTCGGCGACGATCAGCTCGAAGGGGACGCCGCCCGTCTGACGCAGGTAGCCGGCGAGCGCCAGCGCGAGGTGCGCCGGCCGCTCCCAGGTCGACATCACGACGGAGACCGCCGGCTTCACGGCCCGGCGCTCCGCGTCCGGTAGGCCTCGCGGAAGCGCTCGCGCTCCTCGTCCGATGCCCAGGCGAAGCGCTCGTCGATCCGCGCGAGTGAGCGCGCCGCCAGCGCGCGCTGATGGAACCTGGCCAGCCGGATCGTCTCGAGGTCGACGGCCACCAGCGCCGGCTCCGCGTCGGAGCCGCCGGTGCGTACGACGTTCATGGGTGTCAGGTCGAGATGGAAGACGCCGCGATCGTGCAGATCGGCCGTGAGCCTTGCGAGCGCGGCGAGGATCCCCGCTCGCCGTTCGCGCGGGAGCCCGTCCAGCCCGATCTCGGCGAGCGTGCGGCTGCCCTCCGGGAGCAGCCGGTAGACGAGCAGGCTCTCGTAGCCGCGCCGCGGGCGCACGGCCACGCCGAAGGCGAGCGGCTCGACCACCGGAGCGCCGCGGGCATGGGCGCGCACGGCATTCCGGAACTCGCGCGCGCCGCGCACCCGCGAGAGGGCGACGCGCAACCAGAGCGAGAGGTCAAGCTTTTCATAGGCGAGGCGCTTCACGAAGAGCCCCCCCTGCGGCGACGCGACCTGGTGAAACGAGCGGTGACGGCGCACGCGGGAGATCGGAAGGGGAGGTCCCAGGCGATCACGCAGGCGGGGCAGGACGCTATCGAGCTCGGCGCGTGCCTCGGCGCGGTAGATCCAGCGGACACCGTCCGCCTCTCGACGTTCCCATTCACTGGTCACGGCCAGGGGATTCTAACGCGGCTTGCGGGCTTTCCGGGGCGCGGGCCTGGCCTTCGCGGGAGCGGACTCGGCCTGCGCGGCGGCGGACTCCGGGCTCGCCAGCAGCGCGTCGAGGACGGGCCATTCGACGGCGTCCTGGGCGGCGAAGGCGCGCAGCAGCAGATCGCGATCGGGGTCGTCGCCGGCGGCGCGGAAGCTCGCGAAGGCGTCGCGCAGCTTCTTCTCGGAAGGCGGCGGCGGCGAGTCCGCCTCGAGGGTTCCGTCCTTGTGCTTCACGCCCAGCAGGTCGAGCCACTCGACCAGCAGCTCCTTGCGACACTCGAGGAAGTAGACCGCCAGCACCTCGTCCGCGATCGTGTTGGTGGCGACGCGGGAGAGGGTGCGGCGCACCGCTTCGGCGCGCTTGGCGAACGGCTGGCGCTGGAGATAGACCGGGCGCGCCTTCATCGCCGCGCTGGCGGCCGCGAGCGACTGCGCGAACATCGCGGGTGCCTTCTCGGCGAGAAGCGTGAGCATCTTCTCGGCGTGCGGCGGGGCGAGCCCCGCGAAGACCTGGTACGAACGCATGGTCGCCTCGGCCTGATTGGCCCGGACGGCTGTTTAGCACGCCTCGCGGACTTCGCTCGGCCCGGTACTAGTCGATCACCACCCCGATCCGATCGTCGTAGACGGCGCCAAAATAAAGCCGGTCTCCCACCTCGGTGACCGACGAGAGCCCGCCGATGCGGCTCCCGTCATGGGAGAAGCGCTCGCTCGCGACACCCGTCGCCGGATCGATCTCGATCAGCTTCCCAGGGGACGTGCAGGGCCGGGCACCGAGGCGACAGCGCAAAGAAGCCAGGCCGCTGGTGTGCACGAGCGCCAGCAGCGTCGTGCGCGAGCTGAGCGCCAGATTGTCGGGGTGGCCGTCGATCTCGATGTCGCGCGGGGAGCCTGCTTCCGGCGCGAGCGGCCGCAGCCCGACGCTGCCGGCGCCGGTGAAGGCGACGGCGAGCGTCTCGCCCCCCGGCATCAATACGAGGCCGTTCGGATTCGCGCCGCGGGTGCCGGGAATGCTCTCCCAACGCGAAGAGCGCCAGCGCAGCACCTCGCCCGTCGGGAGGCCGAGGCCCCCTACGATCGTATAGTAGAAGCCGCGCAGCCCACCCACCGCGGGTTGGTAGTTCGTCACCCAGAGGGCGCCATCCTCGCCGAGCCAGACGTCATTGCCGGTGGCGTTCGCGGGGAGCCGGACGCAGCCCTTCCAGCGCAGCGTCGCCGCCTCGCCCGCGCCGCGCAGCGCGAACAGCTCGACCGCCTCTCGCACGCCGTGTCCCAACACCGCGACGGGAATCTCGCCGCCCGGCCCGGGCGCTCCGGCGGCGAGCCCGTGCGGCGAAAATCCCGCGGCCCCGGGCGGAGCCGTGCAGGTGGAATTGCCCGAGGGCGCAGGCGCCTCGCGCTCGCCATCGGCTGCCGCGTCCGAGGGCGGCCACAGCCTGCGCGGCGGTGCAATCGGCTCGCCGGCGGGACCGAGCGTGAGCGCGGAGAGGGATCCGCCCATTGCATCGCCCGGGTGACGCATCTGGCTCACCAGCAGCAGCCGCGCCGCCGGCACCCAGGCGACGTCCTCCGGATTCTCGAAGCCGCAGACGGAACCGAGGACGCCCGCCGGCGGCGCCGGCTGGCACGGGCCACGCGGCACACCGCCGCTACAGGCCACCGCGAGCGCCGCGGCGAGCAGCAGGCTGCGACCCGCGCTCAAGAGCGGTCCGCCGGTTGCGCGCGTACGACGACCTCGCGCAGCGCCAGGGTGAGCGCCGCCGCGAGCGCGGTCGCGAGCGCCGAGTGCAGGCCGGTCACCTCGACCGGAAGGCCGAAGATCACGTTCGCGATGCCGACGCCGACTTGCGCGATCCCGAGCCCGAGGGCCGCCAATGCGGGAGCGCGCAGGCCCGGGACGCGGCGGCTCGCCCAGGCGGCGGCGCCGAGTGTGGCGAGCAGCAGGTAGCCGTTGTAGCGGTGCAGCAGGTGCAGTCCGACGCTGCCGGTCCACGCCGGGAACCAGAGGCCGCCGTTGCAGGTCGGCCACTCCGGGCAGGCGAGGCCGGCGTAGCTGGACGAGACCAGGCCGCCGAGGGCGACCTGGAGCGCGAGCAGGGCGGCCGCGAGCCCGAGCGCGCGGGTGCTCGCCGGGGACCCGCGATCAGGTCGTCTTTTCGGCACCGCGAGATCCCGCAGTGCGCAGGCGACCAGCAGCAGCACGAGCGCGAAGCTCGTCCCGGTGAGCAGGTGCGCGGTCACGGACCAGCGGGCGAGCAGATGCCAGACGGTGAGCGCGCCGAGCAGGACCTGTCCGGCGAGCAGGCCCGCCGCGAGGGCGAGCAGCCGCGCCGTCGCTCGTCGCGTCGCGGCGCGTTGCAGCGCGAGCGCGGCCAGGGCTGCGAAGGCGAGCGCGACGCCTCCGGCCGTGACCCGGTGCCCCCACTCGAACGCGACCTTCAGATCGAAGCGCGGCACCAGCTCGCCAAAGCAAAGCGGCCAGTCCGGACAGGCGAGCCCGGCGCCGTGCGCCCGCACCAACGCGCCGAGGACGATCAGGCCCCAGGTCAGGGCGATCAGCGCCAGGAAGCCCGCGGCGAGCAGCCGCGCCGCGCGCGCGTCGCCCCCGCCCGCGCGCCCGGCCTCGATCGGCATCCAACCCTCCTGCCAGTCGGAGAACCGTAGGAGATGGCTTCCTGCACAACAACGAAGCGGCCGCGCTCTTCAGATCGCCACGGGGTCCGACGATAGGGCATGATGATGGGCGAGATGGTGGTCGACGGACGCAATCACGACCCGCTCCGGCTGCGCGAGCTGCTCAGCCGCGCGGAGAACCTCGCCTCCCGGCACGCGCTCTCCTCGGTCGTCGTCGGGATGGCCGGCCTCGAGGGAGACCTGATCTTCCCCGAGATCGTCGACTACGTGGAGAGCGCCCTACGCGTGGACGACGCGATCTTCCGCCTGACGCGCGAGCGTGCGGTGCTGGTGCTCGCGGACGTCGACCGCCGGCGCGCGGAGGAGATCATCGCCAGGTTGGTTTCGGGCTTCTGCGAGCAGTTTGCGCAGTCCGCCGGACCCCAGATCCACCTCGGCTACTTCGAGGTGACCCCGCAGCACAAGCACCTCACCGTCAAGGAAGTCCTGCCGACGGTCTTCGCCGAGGCGCCGATCGCTAACTGAGGCGCGGGCGTCGCGTCAGCAGGCGCACGGTCTGGCTCGACGCCCCCGGGCCGGGCTCGGTGCGCAGGTCGCGGCGCGTGAGGGGGCGTCCCTCGGCGTCGGTGACGCGCAGCCTGGGAATCCGCCGATGGGTCCGCCGGTCCTTCACGATCACCGGCTCGCGGCCGCGTCCAAAGACCCATTCGTCGGACCAATCGCGCAGCGCCGTGAGCAGGGGGAGCAGCGCCTCGCCCTTCTCGGTCAGGCGGTACTCGAAGCGCTCGCCGGCCTGGCCCACGTCCACCTTCAGGAAGATCTCGTTCTCGACGAGTCGCTGCAGGCGGTCCGACAGGATGTTTTTCGAAATTCCGAGGCTCTTCTCGAAATCGCCGAAGCGGCGCGCTCCGAAGAAGGCGTCGCGCACGATCAGCAGCGTCCACCAGTCGCCCAGCGCTTCCAGCGCCTGGGCGATGCCGCAGTTCATGTCCCGAAAGCGCTTGCGTCCCACGGCTCCAGCCTAGCGCAAAAGTAGTTGCGTGACGCAACCAAATTGCGGTAGCCTGCCGGCCTGGGCAAGACGAGCAGCGCGGGGCGCCCGCCCCCCGCGCCCGGAGGGTCGAGATGGCCGCGAGTGGATCCGAGTGGAAGTCGACCGCCTGCATCCTGTGCGAGTGCAACTGCGGGATCGAGGTGCAGCTCGGCGGACCCGACGGACGCCGGCTGGTGCGCGTGCGCGGCGACGATGCGCACCCGATCTCGCAGGGCTACGCCTGCGAGAAGCCCTCGCGCCTCGACTTCTACCAGAACGGGCCGCATCGGCTGACGAAGCCGCTCCGCCGCCGCGCCGACGGGACGTTCGAAGAGATCGACTGGGAGACCGCGATCCGCGAGGTAGCCGAGCGCTTCGCAGCCGTGCGCGACGCGCACGGCGGGGAGTCAATCTTCTACTACGGCGGCGGCGGTCAGGGCAATCACCTGCCGGGCGCGTATGGACGCGCCACCCGCAGCGTGCTCGGCTCGCGCTACCAGTCGAGCGCGCTCGCGCAGGAGAAGACGGGCGAGTTCTGGGTCCTCGACCGGATGCTGGGCGGCTACGCGCGCAGCGACTTCGAACGGTGCGAGGTGGCCATCTTTCTGGGCAAGAACCCGTGGTTCTCACACAGCATCCCGCGCGCGCGGGTGACGCTGCGCGAGATCGCGAACGACCCCAAGCGCACGCTGATCGTGGTCGACCCGCGCCGCAGCGAGACGGCCGAGATCGCCGACGTCCACCTCCAGGTGAAGCCCGGCGCCGACGCCTTCCTGCTGGCGGCGCTGATCGGCGTGATCGCGCAGGAGGACCTGATCGCGCGCGACTGGCTCGCGGCGCACGCGGACGGCCTCGCCGACGTGGTTCCGCACTTCGAGCGCCTTCCGGTCGCCGAGTACTCCGCGAAGTGCGGCCTCCCCGAGGCGCTGGTGCGCTCGACCGCGCGCCGGATCGCCAGCGCGCAGAGCGTCGCGGTCTACGAGGATCTCGGCGTGCAGATGAACCGGCACTCGACCCTCGTCTCGTACCTGCACCAGCTGCTCGTGCTGCTGACCGGGAACTTCGGCAAGCCGGGCGCCGCCTACCGCCCGAGCACGTTCGTTCCGCTCGCGAGCGGGAGCGACCGCGGCGGCGCCGCGCGACGGACCCCGGTGACGGGCGCGCGCATCATCGGC
>Ga0184637_10000877_pt1 | contig 21422 bp, 19 predicted proteins | sample PLM3_127_b2_FD_133143 | JGI IMG/M metagenome (GOLD analysis project Ga0184637, IMG submission 133143) | Groundwater sediment microbial communities from an aquifer in East River, Colorado, USA - PLM3_127_b2 | ecosystem: Environmental > Terrestrial > Soil > Riparian zone | place: USA: East River... | reverse complement strand
CTCGAGCGCGAGGAGCACGGCGGCGGCACGGCGGTCTTCACCGACGGCCGGCTGACGCTCGTCGCCCAGGACGGCCTCTGGCCGGGCGCGCCCGCGGAGCCGGCGCTCTTCGAGCGCGCCACGCCCTTCAAGGCCTTCGGCCCGCGCGCGGGGCGGCCCGCGAAGGAGGAGGCGCTCCTCGCCACGGTCGCCGAGCAGGGGAGGATGGGGCTGCTCGCCCCGCTCCTCACGTTCGTGGACCTGCGGGAGCTCCTGCGCCTCGGCCCCGACGCCGCCTACGTGAAGGCCCGCGCGCAGGCGCTCGGGCTCGCGCGCGCGCTGCGCGGCGCCTCGCTCCTCGTGGCCGGGTTCTTCCCCGAGGTTGCCGACGCGGCCGCGGCGGTGCGCCCGGAGCTCGGCGCGGCGGAGCGGCTGGCGGTGGACCGCGTGGTGGAGGCGGCGCGCGATCCAGCGCGCCTGCGGCACCTGCGCGGCGTGGAGGAGGCCGTCCGCCTGGTCGTCTCCCCCTGACTCCCGGGCTCGATCGACGGCTCGGGCACGTGCTAGCGTCCGGGCCCCCTCGGAGGTCGTACCCCCATGAAGATCGCGGTCGTCGGCACGGGTTACGTGGGGCTCGTCACGGGCACCTGCTTCGCCGAGTCGGGCAACACCGTCACGTGCCTGGACGTGGACGCGCGCAAGATCGAGCTGCTCCGCGGCGGCGGCATCCCCATCTACGAGCCCGGCCTCGAGGAGCTGGTCCGGCGCAACGCCAGGGAGCGGCGGCTCTCGTTCACCACCTCGTACGCCGAGGCGATCCCGGGGTCGGACCTCGTCTTCATCGCGGTGGGCACCCCGCCCGGCGAGACGGGGGAGGCGGACCTCTCGTACGTGCTCGCCGCGGCCGAGGAGGCCGCCCGTCACCTCGACCGGTACACGGTGATCGTGAACAAGAGCACCGTGCCGGTGGGGAGCGGCGAGCGCGTGGCGGCGGTGGTGGCGCGCGCGACCACCCAGCCCTTCGACGTGGTCTCGAACCCCGAGTTCCTGAAGGAGGGGGCGGCGATCGACGACTTCATGCGGCCGGACCGCGTGGTCGTCGGCGTGTCGTCCGAGCGCGCCCGGGCGGTGATGGCCGACCTCTACGCGCCGTTCGTGCGCGCCGAGCAGCCGGTGCTCTTCATGGACGTGCGCTCGGCGGAGCTCACGAAGTACGCCGCCAACGCCATGCTCGCGACCCGCATCTCGTTCATGAACGAGATGGCGACGCTCTGCGAGAGGCTCGGCGCGGACGTGGACGAGGTCCGCCGCGGGATCGGCTCGGACCGGCGGATCGGCCACCCGTTCCTGTTCCCCGGGGTGGGCTTCGGCGGCTCCTGCTTCCCGAAGGACGTGCGGGCGGTGATGACGATGGCCCGCCACGTCGGCCTCGACTTCGACCTGCTCCGCGCCGTGGAGCGCGTGAACGAGCGGCAGAAGCGCTGGCTCGTCGAGAAGGCCACCCGGCACTTCGGCGGCGCGCTCGGCGGGAAGGTCTTCGCGGTCTGGGGGCTCGCGTTCAAGCCCAAGACCGACGACATGCGCGAGGCTCCCTCGCTGGCGGTGATCGAGGGGCTGCTCGGCGCCGGCGCCCGCGTCCGCGCGCACGACCCGGTCGCCGCGGAGGTGGCCGCGCGCGTGTTCGAGGGGCGCGGCGTCGAGCTCGCCGCCGAGCCGTACGCGGCGGCGGAGGGCGCGGACGCGCTCCTGCTCGTGACCGAGTGGAACGAGTTCCGCCGGCCGGACCTGGCGCGGCTCAAGGCCGTCATGCGGCAGCCGGTGCTCTTCGACGGCCGGAACGTGTGGGATGCCGAGAAGGCGCGCGCCGCCGGGTTCACCTACTACGGCGTGGGGCGGAACGGGCCGTGACGGGCGCGCGCCGCCGGCGTCGCCCACGACGACACACGGCGACGCGTCGCCGCGCGCCGGGCGCCCTCAGGCCCGCGTGTTCTTCCCCGGCGAGAGCACCAGCACCACGCCGGCGACCTCCTCGAGCACGTGCTCGAGCCGCTTCGCGACGTCGAGCTGCTCGAGGACCTGCTGGCGGGCGCCGGCGTCCGAGAGCGTCGCCGCGGCGACGAGGTCCACGATGGCGCTCGGGTCCTTGAGCTGCGCCACCGCCTCGGCGAGCTGGGGCGCGCCGGACTCGGGCGGCAGGCGCATCGAGAGGTCGTAGACGATCTGGCGCAGCGCCTCGAGCTGGTTCTCGAGCGCGGCGGGGCCGCCCTCGGGCCAGCGGTCCTCGAGGATCTCGGCCGTGAACTCGCGGTAGAGGCGCCCCTCGGGCCGCGGCAGCTCCTGGACGAGGCGCACGCGGGCGACGCCGCGGACCACCACGTCGAAGCGGCCGTCGTCGTAGCGCCGCTCGGCCTCGACGAGGCCCGCGCCGCAGATGCGGCGCAGCGGCGGCTGGTCCTCGGTCGCGCCCTGCGTCGAGACGAGCGACGGGACCGCGATGACGCGGTCGCCGTCGAGCGCGTCGGTGACGAGCGCCTTGTAGCGCGGCTCGAAGATGTGAAACGGGGTGGGCGTGCCGGGCAGCACGCTCACCGCGTGCAGCGGGAAGACCTTGAGGGCGGCGCAGGCGCGTGCGAGCGCCGCCCTCGGTCCGCGCGGAGCGATGCGCTCCGCCATGGTCAGTGCGCCGGGCTGGCGGCGGCCGCGCCGGCCGTCTTGGCGCCGCTCTGGATCCGCATGCCGTAGAACGACCGGTACACGAAGAACAGGGCGACGGCGAGGAACACGGCGGCGAGGGAGACGCGGGTGCCCATCTCCATCTTGATCGCGAGCTCGACGGCGAGCAGGCCGAAGAGCGTCGTGAACTTGATGATGGGGTTCATCGCGACCGAGGAGGTGTCCTTGAAGGGGTCGCCGACGGTGTCGCCGACCACGGTCGCGGCGTGCAGGTCGGTGCCCTTCATCTTGAGCTCCACCTCGACCACCTTCTTCGCGTTGTCCCAGGCCCCGCCGGCGTTGGCCATGAAGATCGCCTGGAAGAGGCCGAAGATCGCGATGGAGATGAGGTAGCCGATGAAGAAGAACTCGTCGGCGAAGGAGAAGGAGAGGGTCGCGAAGAAGATCACCAGGAAGATGTTGAACATCCCCTTCTGCGCGTACTGCGTGCAGATCTCGACGACCTTCTTCGAGTCCTCGACGCTGGCCTTCTCGACGCCCTCGAGCTTGATGTTGGCCTTGATGAACTCGACGGCGCGGTAGGCGCCGGTCGAGACGGCCTGCGTGGAGGCGCCCGTGAACCAGTAGATGACCGAGCCGCCCATGATGAGGCCGAGCAGGAAGAGCGGGTTCAGGATCGAGAGCTTCTCGAGGCTCGCGGTGAGGCCGGAGGTGAGCAGGAACACGATGGAGAAGATCATCGTGGTCGCGCCGACCACGGCGGTGCCGATGAGCACGGGCTTCGCGGTCGCCTTGAAGGTGTTGCCGGCGCCGTCGTTCTCCTCGAGGAAGTGCTTGGCCTTGTCGAAGTTGAGGTCGAAGCCGAAGTCGCGCTTCACCTCCGCCTTCACGTCCTTCACGTTCTCGATGAGCGAGAGCTCGTAGACCGACTGCGCGTTGTCGGTGACCGGGCCGTAGGAGTCGACCGCGATCGTCACCGGGCCCATGCCGAGGAAGCCGAAGGCGATGAGGCCGAAGGCGAACACCGCCGGGGCCAGCATGAGGTCGCCGACGCCGAGCGTGGAGACGGCGTAGCCCGTGCCCATGAGGGCGATGATCACGAGCCCCATCCAGAAGGCGGAGAAGTTTCCGGCGGTGAGGCCGGCGAGGACGTTGAGCGACGCGCCGCCCTCGCGGGAGGCGGTGACGACCTCCCTCACGTGGCCGGAGGTGGTGGAGGTGAAGACCTTGATCACCTCGGGGATGATGGCGCCGGCGAGCGTGCCGCAGGTGATGATGCTCGCGAGCTTCCACCACATCGTGCCGTCGCCGAGGTCCGGGATGAGCAGGTACGAGACCACGTAGGTCAGGGCCACCGAGACGAACGAGGTGAGCCACACGAGCGTGGTGAGCGGGAGCTCGAAGTTCATGGCGGCGGCGTCGCCGAACTTCGCCTTGGCCCACGCCTCGTTGACCCAGTAGGACACGACCGACGCGATGACCATCATGATGCGCATCGCGAAGATCCAGACGAGCAGCTTCACCTGAGTGGACGGGCTCGGGATGGCGAGCAGGATGAAGCTGATGAGCGCGACGCCGGTCACGCCGTAGGTCTCGAAGCCGTCGGCGGAGGGGCCGACCGAGTCGCCCGCGTTGTCGCCGGTGCAGTCGGCGATGACGCCGGGGTTGCGCGCGTCGTCCTCCTTGATCTTGAAGACGATCTTCATGAGGTCCGAGCCGATGTCGGCGATCTTCGTGAAGATGCCGCCGGCGATGCGGAGCGCGGACGCGCCGAGGGACTCGCCGATCGCGAACCCGATGAAGCAGGAGCCGGCGAGGTCGTTCGGGATGAAGAGGAGGATGAACAGCATGATGAGCAGCTCGACGCTGATGAGCATCGTGCCGATCGACATGCCGGCCTTGAGCGGGATGGCGTAGGTCGGGAACGGCTTGCCGCGCAGGGAGGCGAACGCGGCGCGGCTGTTCGCGTAGGTGTTCACGCGGATGCCGAACCAGGCGACGCCGGCCGAGCCGAGGATGCCGACGAGGCTGAAGGCGAGGATGACCGCGACGCGGCCGAGGCCCATGCCCTGGCCGCCGTCCGGCCCGGTGGTCAGGAAGCCGAAGTAGGCGACCATGATCACCGCGATGAAGCCCCACAGGACCGCGATGAACTTGCCCTGCGTCGCGAGGTACGTCTTGGCGGTCTCGTAGATGAGCTCGGAGATCTCGAGCATCGACCGGTGCACCGGGAGCGCCTTGAGCTGTCGGGCGACCACGAGGCCGAAGACGAGCCCCAGCACGCAGACGAGGAGGCCGGTGGCCAGGAGCCCGCGGCCCGACATCCCGAGGAACTGCTCGGAGCCGAGGTCGGGCAGGATCAGGTTCGCCTCGCCACCGTGACCGGAGGCGGACAGCGCGAGCGAGGTGACGAGGTGCGTGAGGTTCATGGCGCGGCGGCTCCCTCCGGGAGTCGAGAACAGGGGAACGTCTGGAATTTGCGCGACAAATCGCGCGGAATGGAGAAAGGACGGCGGAGTCTACCGACCCGCAATGCTATTTGGCAAGGGTTCCGCCGCGCTGCCCCGTGGCCGGGGCGCGAGAACCCGCGCGAGGGGGACTCGAGGAGCGGCCCGCGGCGAGCGAGGGCCTGCTCCTAGCCCGCGTCTGGGACGGTCTCCGCCTGCGCGGCGGCCATGCCGGAGCCGGCGTCCATCGCGGCGAAGTTCACGTTGAAGTAGCCGGCCACGCCGCACGAGTACATGACGCGCTTCACGATGCGGAAGGGCACGGCCTTGTCCGCCTGGATGTTCACCACGCCGTCCCACTTCGTGTCGGGATCCGACTGGTGGATGAACTCCCACTTCTTCTTCTCGTCGCGCAGCCGCTCCTCGAGCGCCGGGATGTTGAGGTAGCCCGGGTCCGTGTCGAGCTCGCGCACGTCGGCGACCTTCACGCCGGTGACGACCACCTGGTCCGCGCTCACCGCGACGACCGGCGCGATCTCGATCACCTGGCCGTGCCGCGCGTCGGGGAGCTTGATGTCCTTCTGCATGTAGAGCACTTCACCCGTGGTGCTGAACTGCTGCAGGAGGAAGATGACGAGCAGCGTCATCATGTCCACCATCGGGACGACGTTCAGCTCCGCGTTGGTGCCCTTGCGGCCGCGGCTGATCTTGCCGCCGAGGATCTTGGACTTCGCGAAGCGCTTGGCGGGCCGCTTGCCCGGCTGGACGATGGCCATGGCCTCTAGACCCCGGTGACTGCGATGGCGAGGAGCCCGGCGCCCAGGGCCGCGTCGATCACCGCCACCAGGCTGCCGTAGGACACGGTGTCCTCGGCCGAGACGGTGATGGCGGCGGCGTCGGGGAAGTCGCCCTTGAGCTGCTTCAGCCGGTCGGCGAGCCCCTTCATGTCGAGGCGGACCTGGCCGTCGTCCTCGCGCCCGAGCGACGGGATGTCGATGGAGAGGCCGCCGGAGGTGGAGAGGTTGAAGCCGCGCTCGCCCACCGCGAGCGTCACCTGGAGCGTCTTCTGCGCCTCGGTCTGCTCGAGCTCCGGCGCGCCGGTGCCGAGCTGCTGCACCTGGAGCCGCGAGATCTGGGTCCAGACCGCGGTGTACAGCAGGAAGGCGATGCAGCAGGACAGGAGGTCGATGGCCGGGACGACGTTGATGTTCGCGTCGAGCGCCTTCTTCCTCTTCTTGCCGCCACCACCCTCGGGCATCGCGCCGCCGCCCATCGGTGCCTCCTCTCCTCGCAGTGAAGCAACCGCGGGGGCGGACTACTCCTCGGCCTCGGCCCCGAGCGTCGCCGGCATCTTCATCTTGTCCTTGTTGGCGACGATGAGGTTCAGCACGGCGACGGAGGTCTCGTTGATCTGGTCGAGCATGTGCTGCGTGCGCCCCTGCAGCACCGAGTAGGCGACGAGCGCGGGGATGGCGGTGAGGAGTCCGAAGGCGGTGCAGTTCATCGCCTCGGAGATGGAGTCGGCGAGGATGGTCGCCTTGTCGGCCGGGTTCGCGTTCGCGACCGCGCCGAACGCGCCGATGAGGCCGATGATGGTGCCGAGCAGGCCGAGCAGCGTGGCGACGTTGCCGAGCATGGCGAGGTAGCCGGTGCGCGCCTCGAGCGGCGGCGACTCGCGCAGCGTCGCCTCGTCCATCGCGGCCTGCACGTCCTGCTCGCCCTTCGGCACGTTGATCAGCCCGGCCTTGATGACCGAGGTGAGCGGCGTCTTCTTCTGGGAGGCGGTGAAGCTGATCGCCTTGTCCAGGTCGCCCGAGTAGATGTGCTTCTTCAGGCCCTTCAGGAAGGCGTCCTTGTCGATGTTCGCGCGGAAGTACAGCGCGATGATCCGATCGATCACGAGCCCGAGCACGAAGAAGAGTGACACGAGGATCGGGTGCATCATCCAGCCACCCTCGTGGTAGTGCTTCGCCAGCGTTCCGAAAATATCGCCCATGGGCCTGGATTCCTCTCGGGAGCGTGTGGCGCGCCAGCTCCGAAAACCGTGTTCTTTCCGCGCGCTGCGACCTCGCGACCCCGATCCCGTACCACGGGGTTTTCGAGGAGGTCAATGAACCAGGGTACGCGCCGCGCGCACCCTCCATCGGGCTCATCGCGAGGTTTCGATCGCCTCCGCGTGTTGCAGCATGGGCCCTCGACCGGCCGGCGGCAATTGCCCGGCGGCGAGCCTCCGTCGTACCCTCGCGCTCCCGTGCCACGAGGCGATCACGCCGGCGCGCGAAGCCTGACCGGCCGCCGCGCCGGCGACGTCGTCGGGTGAGCGCGGCACCCACATGCCGCTCGACGCCTTCGCCCCGTACCGCCTCGCCCCCGGCGCCCTCCCGGAGGAGGGAGCGCGCGCCGCGGCCGCGCTCGCCGCCGAGCCGCTCGTGGCCGCCGCGGGCGAGCCGCTGCCTTCGCCGCTCGTGAACCGCGCGCTCGCGGACGTCGCCGCGGGCCGCGCCGCCACGAGCGCGGAGGCCTGCCGCGCCGCGGACGGCGGCGTCGCGGGCATGGGCGGGCCGCCGCGCGCGTGCCTCTCGTCGGACCGCCAGCGCGCGCGTGTGGCGGAGGCGGCGCGCGCCGCGATCGAGGCCGGCTTCGCTGGGATCTGCCTCGATCGCCCCGACGCCCCGCTCGCCATCGGCGTGCTCGGCGCCGGCTTCTGCTCCGAGTGCCAGCGCGCGTTCGCCCGCCACCTCGTGCGCGAGTACGGCGATCACTTCCAGCCGCTGGACTACCTCGCCCTGGCGCGCGAGGCCGTCGCGCAGGCGCCGGGCGCGGTCACGTTCGAGCGGCTCCCGTTCGGGCGGGACTTCTGGCGGATGCGCCACGACGCGCTCGAGCGGGCGGTGTTCGACTACGCGCGCGCCACCCGGGACGCCGCGCGCGCGGCGGGCAAGGCGTTCGAGGTCGTCGCCCAGTTCGAGGCGCTCGGGCCGGCGCAGCTCCGCTCCGCGCGGCACCTCGACGCCGCGATCTTCCCCGCGCCGGTGGCGGCGGGCTCCTCGGGCATCGGGCTCTTCCGCTTGCTGCGCGCGGTGATGGGCCACCGGCCCGCGGCGGTCGCCCCGGCGGCGCCCTCGCCCCCGGGCGCGCTCGCGCGGCTCGCGGCGGTGGCCGCCACCTGCGGGATCGAGATCTCGGGGCTCGAGCCCTCGGGCGACGCGGGCCAGGAGGTCGCGGGCGTCCGGCGGCTCGCCCGCCAGCTCGCCGCGGCGGGGCGCGGCCCGCTCGTGACGACCCCCGTCGCCGAGTGCGCGATCCTCTACTCGGCCGAGGCGGACCTCTGGAGCGGGGGCCGGCACCGGATCGCGGTGGAGCGCGCCGGAGAGGTGCTCGCGGGCCGCCACGTGCAGGCGCCGGTCGTGACGCGGCTCCTCGACGCGCCACCCGAGGCGGCGGTGGTGCTCGCGGGCGCGGAGGCGCTGCCGCCCGCGGACGTGAAGGAGCTCCGGCGCAGGCTCGAGGCGGGCGGCACCGTCCTCACCTTCGGTGAGGTGGCCACGGTGGACGAGACCGGCCGCTCGCACGCGGGCGCGCTGCCGTCGGCGAAGCCGGCCGGCGTGCGGGTCGGGGCGGGCACGCTCTCGGAGCTGCCGGAGCTGGCGCTGCACGGCGGCGAGCCGCTGGCGCCCGAGCTCGTGGACAAGGCGCTCGCGGCGGTGCTCGGCAAGGGCCGGCGCGCGGCGGGGCTCTGGGGGCGGCACCCGGTCCTCGTGATCGTCGACCGGACCGAGGCGGCGGTGCACGTCCACCTCGTGGCGCTCGGCGGGGAGCGGGTGCAGGGCGCGACGCTCTTCGTCGGCGTGCACGTCGCGGGCGGCGTGCGGCGCGGCCGCTTCGTGGCGACCGACGGGACGGACGTGCGGATCCCGATGAACCCCTCGGGCACCTCGCTCTCGACGGTGCTGCCCGCGTTCCGCGGGTACGCCGTGCTGTCGCTCGCACCGTAGGGGGAAGCACGCGCGGGGCCTCGCGCCCCGGGCGCGCCCTCCGCCTTCAGCGCCGGGTCCGGTGCGCGGCGAGCGCGGCGGCCATCACCTCGCGGACCGGCACGCCCCGCTCCTTCGCGCGCGCGAGGCAGTCGTCGTACTCCGGGTGCGCGCCGAGCTCCCGCCCCTCGAGCGAGGCCACCTTCACGCGGACCGCGCCGTAGGGCGTCTCCACCTGCACGAGCGCCCGGTCGAGCACGTCGCGCTCCACGGGGTGGCGCCGGACGCCGAGCGTCGGCGTCTCGGCGAAGAGCGCGGCGGTGACGGCGGCGCGGCGCGGCTCCTCGCAGAGGGCGCCGAGGAGCAGGCCGGGGCGACCCTTCTTCATGGTGACGGGGGCCGCCCAGGCGTCGAGCGCGCCCGCCTCGAGCACGACCTCGATGGCGCGCGCGACGAGCTGCCCGGGGCAGTCGTCGAGGTTGGCCTCGAGGACCCACAACGCGTCGCCGGCGCCCGAGGCGCCGGCGACGGAGGGCGCCGCGGCCGCCGGCGTCTCCGACCGGACGTCCGCCGGCCCCGCGCCCGCGGCGACCGCCTCACCGATCGTCATCCGCAGCACGTTCGGCCGGTCCGGCCAGTCGCGCGTCCCCGCCCCGTACCCGATCCGCCCCGGCACGAACACGGGCAGCGCGCCGATCTCCGCCAGCTCGGCGAGGATGGCCGCTCCGGTCGGCGTCACCGCCTCGCCGAACGGCCCGCCCGGCCGCACGGGCTTGCCGGCGAGCAGCTCGAGCACGGCCGGCGCGGGGAGCGGGATGTGCCCGTGCGCCGTGCGCGCCACGCCCCGCCCCAGCTCCGGCGGCGAGCACAGCACCCGCGGCCAGCCGAGCAGCTCGAGCACCACCGCCGCGGCGCAGAGGTCCACGATCGAGTCCACCGCCCCCACCTCGTGGAAGTGGACCTCCTCGACGGGGATGCCGTGCACCTTCGACTCGGCCCGCCCGATCCGCTCGAACAGCGCCCGCGCGGTGGCGCGGACGCGCGGCGAGAGGGTGGGCGCGGCGTCGACGAGGGCGAGGATCTCCGCGAGCCCGCGCCCGTGCGGCTGCGGCCCTTCGACCACGACGTCCACGTGGGTGGCCTGGATGCCGGAGACCGCCCGGCGCGTGACCTCGAGCCGCCAGCCCTCGAGGTCGAGGCCGCGGAGCGCCGCTTCCAGCCGGGCGCGGTCCACGCCGAGGTCGAGCGCCGCCGCCATGAACATGTCGCCGGCGATCCCGCCGACCGGCTCGAGGACGAGGAGCGCGCTCATGCCCTCTCCCTAACCGCGGGCCACGAGCCCGGCGACGAAGGCGGCGCCGAACCCGTTGTCCACGTTCACGACCGTCACGTTGGGCGCGCACGAGTTGAGCATCGTGAAGAGCGGCGCGAGCCCGCCCAGCGAGGCGCCGTAGCCGACCGAGGTGGGCACGCCGATCACGGGCCGCCCGACGAGGCCGCCCACCACCGACGGCAGCGCCCCCTCCATGCCGGCCACGACGACGATCGCGCGCGCCCGCTCGAGGTCGGGCCGGCGCGCGAGCAGCCGGTGGATCCCGGCGACGCCGACGTCGTAGACGCGGATGACCTCGACGCCCATCACGTCGAGCGTGACGGCCGCCTCCTCGCACACGGGGATGTCGCTCGTGCCCGCGCAGCAGACCGCCACCGGCCCCGCGGCCGGCACGTCCATCCGCCCGCGGCGGAGGGTGCGCGAGACGGGGTCGTAGACGCTGCCCTTCACCGCGCGTCGCGCGGGCGCGGCCTTCTCGGCGGCGAGCCGCGTGACGAGGAGCGGCCCCCTCGCGGCGATCTTCCGCGCGATGGCGGCGACCTGGGCGCCCGTCTTCGACTCGGCGAGGACCACCTCCGGCATGCCGAAGCGCAGCGTCCGGTGCGTGTCGAGGGTGGCGAGGTCGCCGAGCCGCTCGAAGGGGGCGCCCTTGAGCTTAGCGACAGCGTCGTCGAGCCCGGTCTTGCCGGAGCGGACGCCGGCGAGCAGCCGGCGCAGCGTGGCTTCGTCCATGCCCGCTCTCTACCGCAGATCGAGCCGGTCGAGCAGCCTCGAGATCCGGGCCGGCTCGGGCATGACGAGGATGAGCCCCTCGAGCGCGCCGGTCCCGGCCCCCGGCGCGCCGCCCGCGTCGGCCGTGAACCGCGTGGCGAGGGCGATCGAGCCGGCGTGCGCGACGAGCCGCTCCACGCACTCCTTGCCGCTGCCGCGCGCGAACGTCGGGATCGAGAGGAGCAGCTTCTCGCCGACGAGCGTGCCGACCGCCGAGACGAAGGCGCTCCCCACGATGTTGCCGGACTCCATGAGGGCGCTCTCGGCCATGCCGGCCCAGCCGCCCTCCGCCGGCGGGAAGCCGAGCATCGCCGCGAGCCGCTCGGCGTCCGCCTCGGGCAGCGCGAGCAGGAGGTCGCCCTCGAGGGCCCCCTCGAGCTTCACGCCGACCGCGACCACGTCCGAGCCGAGCGCGCCGAGGAAGGCGGCGATGGCGCCCGGCGCGGCGCCCACCCACGCCTCGGGCACGTCCATCTCGAAGCGGCGGTTCGCGAGCTTGCCGAGCGCGGAGAGGGCTCGGCCGCAGCCGATCGAGGCGAGCTCCTGGAGCGCGTCCACCTCGAGCCGGCCGAAGGGCGTGCTCATCGCGGACCCTTCACGCGGCGAGGAGCCGCGGCACGTCGAGGATGAAGACGGGCCGCCCGTTGCCGAGCACGGTCACCGCGGAGAGGCCCGAGACCGCCTCGAGCGGCGCGCCGAGCGGCTTCAGCACCGCCTCCTGCTGGCCGAGGAGCGCGTCCACCGCGAGGCCGATGCGCCCGGCCTCGCCCCCCTCCGCCACCACCACCGCGCGGTCGTCGCGCGACGCGCCCGGGAAGCCGAGCAGGCGGTCCAGCGCGTGCACCGGGACGAGCTCGCCGTCATAGAGCAGCACCGGCTCGCCGCGGCTGCGGTCGAGGCGGGACATCAGCACCTGCGCGGCGCCGTGGACCTTCGCGATGGGGAGGCCGAGCACCTCGTCGCCGACGCGCACGAGCAGGACCGGCTGCACCGCCACGGTGAGGGGGAGACGGAGCGTGAACCGCGCGCCGCGGCCGGGCCCGCTGTCGAGCTCGAGCGTGCCGCCCACCGCCTCCACCGCGCGCTTCACCGCGTCGAGCCCGACGCCGCGGCCGGAGACGTCGGTCACCACCTCGGCGGTCGAGACCCCCGGCGCGCAGGCGAGCAGGAGGGCCTCGCGATCCGGCAGCGCGGCCGCCGCCTCGGGCGCGAGCAGCCCCCGCGCCACCGCGGCGGCGCGCAGGCGGGCGGGGTCCATGCCCTTGCCGTCGTCGGAGATCTCCACGATGACCCGGTCGCGCTCGCGGCGGGCCTGGAGCCGGATGCGGCCGGTGGCGGGCTTGCCGGCGAGGAGCCGCAGGTGCGGCGCCTCGATGCCGTGGTCCACGGCGTTGCGGAGCAGGTGCAGGAGCGGGTCGGCGAGCTCGTCGAGGATGGCCCGGTCGATCTCGATCTCGGCGCCCTGGACCTCCACCTCGACCTGCTTGCCGAGCTTGCGCGCCACGTCGCGCGCGGCGCGGGGGAGCTGCTCGGTGACGAGCGCGAGCGGCGTCATCCGCACCGTCATCACCTTGTCGTGCAGGTCCTTCACGATCGCGTGCAGCCGGTCCACGCCCTCCTCGAGCGCCGGGCGCGACGTCGCGGGCATCGTCTTGCCGATCTCGCGGATGCGCGCGGTCGCGAGGATCAGCTCGCCGACGGAGTCGAGGAAGCCGTCGAGGATCTCCGTCTTCACGCGGACGCTGCGGCTCGCCTCGGCGGGCTGCGGCTCGCGGGCGAGCGGCGAGGTCGCGGGGGCCGGCGCGCGCTCCTCCTCGAGGGCGCGCACCGCGACGTGGGCGATGTCGGAGATCTGGGCGAGCGCGCGCTCCACCGCCTGGAGCGGCTCGGCGGTCTCGAGCACGGCGGTGAGCTTCTTGCCGGGGATGCGGCCGGCCTTGAGCTCCTCGACGGCGGGCTGCGTCTGGACGACGTGGCCGAGGGCCGAGAGCTTCTTCACGACGAGGAAGCCGCGCACCGCCGGCACCGGGCAGCTCCCCGAGACCTCCACCTCCACCTGCACGCGGCGGATGACGCGGGAGGCGGCGGGCTCGGCGGGCGGCGAGACCGCGGGCACGGGCGCCGCCCCGGCGCCCCGCGCGCCGTCGCGGTACTCGCGCACCGCAGCGGCGAGGCGGCCGACCAGCTCGCCGTCCGGGGCCGGGTTCGCGCCGGAGCCCGCGACGGCCACCATCGCGGCGAGGGCGTCGCCCGCGGCGAGCAGGAGGTCCACCGCCTCCGCGTCGAGGCGCGCCGGGTCCTTGCGGAAGACGTCCGCCAGGTCCTCCGCCTTGTGGGCGAGGCCGGAGATCCCGTCGAGCGACATGGACGCGGCCATGCCCTTCACGCTGTGCGCGTGGCGGAACAGGGCGTCCACCGCCTCCTTGCGATCGTCCCCGTCCGCCGCGGCGCGCTCGACGCGCACCACGTCCTTCACGAAGGCGGCGAGGTGCTCGCCGGCCTCGGCGACGAAGAGCGAGAGGTACTTCGAGAGATCGAGCGCCACGGCGGGACCCGGGCGCGGCCCTAAGCGTCGCCGAGGACCTTCTTCACGACGGAGAGCACGTCCTCGGACTTGAAGGGCTTCACGATGAAGTCGCTCGCGCCGGCCTCGATGGCCTCCATCACGAGCGACTCCTGGCCGAGGGCGCTGCACATCACGATCACCGCGCGCGCGTCGTGCTTGATGATCTCGCGCGTCGCCTCGATGCCGCTCTTGAACGGCATCACGATGTCCATCGTGGTGAGGTCGGGGCGGAGCTCCTTGTACTTCTCCACCGCCTCGAGGCCGTTGGCGGCCTCGCCGGCGACCTCGAACCCCGAGCCGGAGAAGATGTCCTTGATCATGTTGCGCATGAAGATCGCGTCGTCGACGATCAGGACTCGCTTCGCCATGGGTCTGTGCTTCCTCCCCGCCGAGGTGGTCCGGACGTTACCACCGGATTCGCGCGGGCGACAAGGCGCCGCCGCCCCGTCCGCACACCGCCTCACCTCCCGCCGAAGAGGCGGGAGGCCTGGGCGACGACGGCCTCCGTCCCGAGCACCGTGACCGCGCCGGCCGTCGCCGACGCGACGCCGCGCACGAGCGCGGGCGCGCCGTCCGCAGTGGCCTCGAGCGGCTCGACGCCGAGCACCCCGCCGACGAGGAGGCCGAGCGCGCGCTTGCCGTGATCGAGCACCAGCACCTGGCCCGCGCCGGCCTCGAGCGGCTGCGCCGCGAGGCCGACGAGCGCGGCGAGGTCCACCACCGCGACCACGCGCCCGCGGAGGTTCATCACCCCGCGCACCGCGTCCGACACGCGGGGCACGCGCGCGAACGGCGGCTGCGGCACCACCACCTCGCGCACCGCCTCGAGCGGCAGCGCGAATCGCTCGCTCCCGAGGTGGAAGACCACGTGCCGCACGCGTCGCCTAGCCGAGCCGGAAGCGCGAGACCACGGTCTGCAGCTCGAGCGAGAGGTTCGTGAGCTCCTGGGCCGCGCTCGCCATCTGCGCCACCGCCGCGGTCTGCTCGGCGGTCACCTTGCGCACCTGCTCGGTCGCGCTCGCGTTGGAGCTCGCCACGTCGGAGATGTGGTCCATCGCCTGGACCATGTCGGCGGAGCCCTTCAGCTGATCGCGCGCGGCCTGGGAGATGACGCCCACCTTGTCCGCGCCGGTCGCCGCGATCTTCGCGATGTCGGCGAGGGCCCGGATGATGGCGTTCAGGTCCTCGCGGCCGTCGCCGAGCTCGGAGACCGACTCCTTCATCGTCTCGACGACCTTCGAGGCGCGGCCGGAGATGTCGGCGGCGAGCGAGCTGATCTGCTCCGCGGAGCGGCCGGCCGACTCGGCGAGCTTGCGCACCTCCTCGGCGACCACCGCGAAGCCGCGGCCGTACTCGCCGGCGCGGGCCGCCTCGATGGTGGCGTTGAGCGCGAGCAGGTTGGTCTGGTTCGCGACCTGGGTGATCACCTCGACGATCTTGGAGATCTCCTTGGTCCGCTCGCCGAACGCGAACACCTGCTCGCTCGCGAGCTCGATCTTGGCGAAGACCTTCTTCACCTTGTCGCCGGCGAGCCGCGCGGCCTCGCCGCCGGACGCCGCGCTCGAGCTCGTCTCGGCGGAGGCGCGGGCCGCCTCCTCGGCGCTCCGGGCGGTCCGCTCGATCGACGCGGCGATCTCGCCGATCACCTTGGAGGTCCGCTCCACCAGGTCGGACTGCTGGCCGGCGCCCTCGGCGATCTTCTCCATCGAGGAGGCGACCTCGTCGGTGGAGGCGTTCACCTCCTCGGCGGAGCCCTGCAGGTCGTTGGCCGAGTCGGAGACCGACTGCGCGGTGCGCTGGATGCGGGAGACGAGGTCGCGCAGGTTCTCCTGCATCGTCCGGATCGCCTCGGTGAGGTCGTCGATCTCGTCGTGGAAGGCGCGCTGCTCCTCCGACAGGACCGCGCGCGAGAGGTCGCCGCGCGAGATCTCGACCGCGCGCTCCTTGAGCCGGAAGATGCGGGAGGTGCGGGCGATGGCGATGGTGAGCCCCATGCCGAGCGCCGCGGTCACGCCCAGCACCGCGAGGCCGCTCGCCCAGAGGTGCGGCACGTGCGCGTTGAGGACCGGGACGAGCACGAAGAGCACGCCGCCGACGATCAGGTAGCCGACGAGGATCTTCACCTGGAGGGAGAAGGTGAAGCCCAGCGCCGCGGGGCCGGGGCGAGGCGGCGGCTCGGACGCGCGCCCCCGCAGCGCGACGAGGTGCGGCGCGTCCTGCCAGCGTGCGCTCGGGCGGGTGGACTGGATCCGGTCGTCTCGGCCTGCTCGCGCCACGGGGCTACCTCCGGCGGGATCCTAGACGGCGACCCCTCGAAATCAAAACGCGTCCCGCCGCGGCGACCGCGCCGGGTGTGCGCAGGTGGTCGTGCCCGGGCCCGGCCGCGAGCGGCGCGCCGTCCTCGCCGATCACCGCGACCCCGCGTCCGCGCACGAACCGGCCGAGCACGGTGATCGGCGTGCGGGCGCGCCGGGCGGCGGCGCGCGCCGAGGGGAGGAGCGCCGGCGCGATCGCGAGGAGGAGCTCGTAGTCCTCGCCGCCCGAGAGCGCGGGGGCGAGCCCGAGCCGCGCCCGCCCGGCGAGCGCCCGGTAGGCGGGCGACAGCGGCACCTCCGCGGCCCCGATGCGCGCGCCCACGCCGGAGGCGGCGCAGAGGTGGTCGAGGTCCTGGACGAGGCCGTCGGACACGTCCACGGCTGCGCGCGCGAACGGCGCGAGCGCGCGCCCCGCGGCGAGGCGCGGCGTGGGCCGCCGCTGGCGCTCCACCAGCGCGCGCGGCGCGCGCGGGCGGCGCCCCAGGGCGGCGTCACCGAAGGTGCCGGTCGCGACCACGAGGTCGCCCGCGCGCGCGCCCGAGCGGAGCAGCGCGCGGCCGGCGGGGACCGCGCCCACGGCGGTGACGGTGACGGAGAGCTCGGCCGCGCGCGTGACGTTGCCGCCCGCGACGGCGATCCGGTGGGCGCGCGCGCAGGCCCCGAGGCCGCGGGCCACGCCGCGCACGCGGGCGGCCGGCGTGCCCGGCGGGAAGGCGAGGGCGACGAGCGCCCAGAGCGGGCGCGCGCCCATCGCGGCGAGATCGGAGAGGTTCACCGCGAGCGCCTTCCAGCCGATCTCCTCGGGCGCGAAGCGGCGGTCGAAGTGGACCCCCTCGACGACCGCGTCCACCGTCGCGACGAGCTCCTCGCCCGCCGGCGGGCGGAGCACCGCCGCGTCGTCGCCCGGGCCGACGGCGACGCCCTCGCCGCGCACGGGCAGGAGACGCGTGACGAGGTCGATGAGCTCGAACTCGCCGGGCGGGCGGCGGGGCATGGCGGGGGGCTACCGCGCGCCGATGACGGGCGTGGGGCCGATGGGCGTGAGCGCGGGCACCGCCGTGGTGCGCAGCGGCAGCGAGAGCGTGAAGGTGGTGCCGGCGTTGACGGCGGAGCGCACGGAGACGGTGCCGCCGTGCGCCTCGACGAAGCTCTTCACGATGGCGAGGCCGAGGCCGGCGCCGCCGTACTCGCGCGTCGACGAGCCGTCCACCTGGTAGAAGACGTCGAACACCTTCTCGAGGTGCTCGTCGGCGATGCCGATGCCGGAGTCCGCGACGTGCATCGCGAGCAGCTCCCCGGGGAGCGCCTCGCCGCTCACCGTGACCGTCCCGCCCGCCGGCGTGAACTTCACGGCGTTCGAGCAGAGGTTCACGAGGCACTGGCGGATCTTGTCGCGGTCGGCCTGGACGCGCGGGAGGCTGCCGGGCTCGACCGAGACCTTGAGCCCCTTCTTGCGGGCGAGCGGGAGGACCGTCGCGACCGCGTCGCGCATGAGCTGGGCCGCGTCCACCTCGGACAGCATGAGCCGCACGCGGCCCGCCTAGATCTTGGAGATGTCGAGGATGGAGGTGATGAGCTGGAGGAGGTTCTCGCCCTTCTCCATGATGATGCCGAGGTACTCGCGCTGCTCGGCGGTGAGCGGCCCGCCGAGCCCCTCGAGCATCATCTCCGAGTAGCCGATGACGCTCGTGAGCGGGGTGCGCAGCTCGTGGCTCATCGTGGCGAGGAAGTTCGACTTGAGCCGGTCGAGCTCCTTCAGCTTCGCGTAGCTGTCCTCGAGCGCGCGGTTCTTGTCCTGCAGCTCGCGGTAGCTCTCCTGCACCGCCTCGATGTGCAGCCGGGCCGCGATGAGGTTCTTGTGGCCCGTGAAGATCATCACGTCGAGGAGGTCCGTGAAGTGCTTCAGGATCTTCTCGGCCGTGGGCGTCGAGACCCGCCGGATCTTCGCCATGAAGGCGGTGGCGAGCTTCACGTCGAAGTCGGGCGCGAGGTTGGCGACGTCCGGGGGCAGCCCGCCGAGCTCCTCCGGCACGAAGGGCCCGAACACCACGCGCCCGAGCACGTCGCCCTCGTACAGGATGGGCTGGGCGAGGTAGCGGCACCCGGAGAAGCAGTCGACGACCGTCGGCTTGGGCTCGTCGCCGAGCTCGTCCGCCTTCACCCGCCCGACCGTGGCGATGCACTGCTCGCGGCCGGTGGGCTTCGACCAGATGTAGCCGCAGAAGTCGGCGTTCCCGACCTTCACGTCGACGAGCTTGTTGCCGGCCTCGTCGAACACCTTGAGCCCGACGCGGTAGAGCTCGGCGAACGAGTGGCAGACGTCCGCGAAGGCCCTCAGGTCGAGCAGGTCGCCGAGCGGCAGCCGCTGCTGGAGGAAGGAGACCGGGGCGCTCATCGCAGCAGCGCCTCCGGCGGCTGAACGCTCGTGCCCTTCAGGTCCACGTGGCTGAAGATCTGGCCGATGAACTCGCGCTCGGGGATCTGCCACTCGGCCGCGAGGGAGAACTGCTGGTCGAGGCTCCGGTAGCAGAGCTGGAGCAGCGCGTGGAGCGTCTCGACCACGCCCTCGCCGCGGATCGCGACGGCGGGCACGACCGGCGGCTGGATGACGCGCAGGAGGTCGCCGTGGTCGTCGTCGGCGCGCGCGTCCTCGAGGTCGCGCTTGTTCATCTGGATGACGATCGGGAGCGTCCGGTGGTCGAGCCCGTTCGCCTCCAGGTTCCTCAGCATGTTGTTGAAGTAGGCGAGGGTCGCGGCGGACTCGCTCCGCCGCGAGTCGGCGACGAACGCCACCGCGTCGGTGCCCTGCAGCACGATGCGCCGGGTGGACTCGTGCATCACCTGCCCGGGCACCGTGTAGAGCTTCAGCTTCACCTTCACGCCGGCCCGCGTGCGGAAGAACACGGGCATCATGTCGAAGAAGAGGGTCCGGTCGTCCTTGGTGTCGAGCGTCATGAGCCGCCCGCGCACCTTGGGATCGATCTTCTGGAACAGCGCCTGGAGGTTGGTGGTCTTCCCGGAGAGCGCGGGGCCGTAGTAGACGACCTTGACGGCGATCTCGCGGGTGTCGGCGTTGAACTGGACCATTGGGCGCTGGCCGCGCGGATCGCCTCCGCGGGACGGCGACACTCTACCCCATCCCCGCCCGCGGATCCCTTGGCCGGCCCCGTCGTCCCTCGGGGTTCCACAACTGGACGGGGTGGCGGCTTCGCGTACACTCCGACCGGGGGAAGCGGGGGGGGCACGGGAGAGATGGAGCGAGGGCTCCCATCGTGGACCGACGAGGTCGCTGAGACCGGGATCTCGGAGCGGCTGCGGTGGCTGTTGCGCCTGCGCTGGCTCGTCGTCCCGCTCTTCGCGGTCGCGGACCTCGCCTCGGCGCTGCTCACCGGGCGGGCGGCGCCCTGGTCGGCGCTGGTGGTCGGCGCCGTCCTGCTCATCGGCAACGCGGCCTACTCGCTGCTGCTCTCGCGCCGGACCCGGCCGAGCACGCTGGTGCGCTTCGCGCGCGCCGAGTCGGCCGTCGTGGTCGCGACGCCGATCGTCACGGTGCTGCTCCACGGCAACCCGTCGGACGTCCTGCGCTACGGCGTGCTCGTCGGCGTGGTGGGGGCGGCCGCGGTGCTACCCCGCACCGTCGAGATCACCGCGGTGGGCGTCTGGGCGGTGGTGGCGCTCGTGGGCGCGGACCTCTTCTCGGCCGCCGCGGGGACGGGGCACGTCGACGCCGCGATGATCTCCCGCTGGGTCACCGAGGCGGGCATCGTCGCAACCGTCGCGGCCATCGGCGGCCACCTCCACTCGACGCGCGAGTGGACGGCGACCCGACTCCGCTCGGCGGTCGAGAGCCTCGAGCGGGCCAAGGCGGAGTGGGAGGTCGCGTTCGACGGGCTCCACGAGATGGTCTTCATCTCGGACCCCGACGGCCGGATCCTGCGCGCCAACCGGGCCTTCGCGAAGGTGCTCGGCGCGCGGCCGCACGAGCTCTCCGGGCGCCGGCTGCCCGAGCTGCTCGCGGGCCACCCGGATCGCTGGTGGGCGACCGCGGGCGACGGCATCGTGGAGATCGAGGACCCGATCTTCGACACGCTCTTCGAGGTGACGAGCACCCGCATCGGCGACCGGGTCATCCGCGTCGCGCGCGACGTCGGCGAGCAGCGCCGGCTCTACGCCCGCCTCGTGCAGGCCGACAAGCTCGCCGCGGTGGGCGTGCTCGCCTCGGGCGTGGCGCACGAGATCAACAACCCCACCGCGTTCGTGACGTCGAACCTCACCGAGCTGAAGCGGTACGTGGCGGCCTACGACGCGGCCATCGCCGAGCTCTCCCAGGTGGGCCTCTCGGCGGGCGCGGCCGAGCGGGTCCGCGCCCTGCTCGGCCGCTCCGACGTGGCCTTCGCCCGGCGCGAGGCCTCGAACGCCATCGCGGAGAGCCTCCAGGGCATGGAGCGCATCCGCCAGATCGTCTCGAACCTCCGCTCGCTCGCGCGGCGCGACCAGTCGGGCGAGCCGGCCGCGCCGGTCGAGCTCGGCGAGGTCGTCCAGGCGGTCGTCCGGACCGCCTCCTCGGAGCTGCGGACCGCCGCCGCCAGGATCGACCTGCGCGGGCCGCTCTGGGTGCTCGGGCACCGCGGCGAGCTCGTGGACGTGGTGCTGAACCTCGTCGTGAACGCGGTGCAGGCGCGGGACGACTCGCGCCCCAACAGCATCGCGATCGAGCTCCACCGCGAGAACCAGAGCGCGGTCATCCGGGTCTCCGACTCGGGCAAGGGCATCGTCCCCTCGCACCTGAAGCGGCTCTTCGAGCCGTTCTTCACCACCAAGGCGCCGGGCGAGGGGACCGGGCTCGGCCTTTCGCTCGCCAGGAAGATCATCCTCGCCCATGGCGGCTCCATCGACGTCTCCAGCGAGCTCGGGGTGGGGACGACGTTCACCGTCCGGCTGCCGATCCTCGAGGAGGCCAAGACGGCCCCGGGGCGGCGGGACGGGGGCGGCGGGGTGGCCTGAGCCTTCTCGGCTCGCCGGTGTTTCGCCGCCTCATGTCGCCGGTCCTCGGTTGGGCCCTTTTCGCTGAGGCTGCCTGCCGATGGAGATCGGCGCCGCGGGGCCGGGCCCGGGGCGAGTTCGCGTCGGCCTTCGCTCCGCGCGGCCCGGAGCGTGACCGTACTGGTGACGTGACCGCGCGCTCGAGAGCCGCCGGCAACTAATCGCGCGCCACCGCCGCCGCACGCCGCGCACGCCGCCCTCGCGGCGGTGTCACGCGAGTTGCACTGCGGTCCGATGTGGTGACGTCTCCTTGGGCGCGCTGCGCTCCGGCCGCCGCGAAGCCCCGGGCCCGTCCTTCGGCGGCGCCGTACTGCGAACGTG